>SXGU01426513.1_pt1 | contig 40753 bp, 31 predicted proteins | sample 3174531 | NCBI WGS metagenome assembly SXGU01 (sample SAMN11356863, study PRJNA531348) | freshwater metagenome | isolation source: freshwater sample F1-140 | place: China: Fuxian Lake, Yuxi | collected 2017-12-25 | reverse complement strand
TGTTGAGCCGGGGTGATCATGGGGTCTGCGTAAAGGCCCCAAGCACTACCGCTCACGCAGGCCGGCGCCCACGTAAAACCAGATACTTACGTGTCGGGTTCTAGTTGGCGCCGCTGTCGAAGATGAACTGGCGTTCTACATGGGCCGGTCGTATCCCTCTGGTAAGATCTCTATGTGCCCATTCGTACGCAGCACCGGCAGAGGAATGTCGTGCAAGTGCTCAACCTCGCGGATCTCTGCAAGCAACTGGGGGGAATTCATCGCCATGCGCGCCGCGTCGATCCCCAGCGTCAGGCGGACCTTCAGCAGCTGTTCGCCGGTTTTCTTCGGCACCCGTGCCCGGAAGAGGCAAACGTAGCGTTCGACGAGGGTACGTATCTCATGATCGCCGATCGGCTCCAGGCGGTCCCGCTTGTCGGTGAGCGCCATCAGGATCTTTCCCCGACGAAAGATCGCGGCGTTTGCCAGGTGCTTCCCCAGCTCCGCCGCGAAGTCGCCACCCGTGCGGTCGTCGTCAGGCAACTCGACCATCGGCAGCCCGTGGTAGGTGCTCGCCGCCGTCTCGCCCTTCGCGGTGACGTGCAACGGCGCCTCGAAGCGCACGATTTTTCCGCCGTCGCTCATACGGGAAAACCCCTCCGGTCCACCAAGTCCAGCGAGAGCAGCAGTTCGTGAATGCTTGCCGGTGAGAAAGGCTTTTGCCGATGAAGGTCATTGAAATCCTTCGGTCCGCCCGCCTTGGGCGGCAGTATCGTCACGCTTAAGGCGAGCGGCGCGAGCGCACCCCCAAATTCAGTATGCCATCTCCTGCCGGCTTCGTCGTTGTCTGGTACCAGCAGAAAGCGCGGCCGACGTGGCCAACGGGGCCGCCAGTGTTCGATGAATGCTCGCCAACCCGACGCGCCGCGGATGCCAAGGGCCGCGACCCCTTCCGGCCACGCAGATTCGTCCGCCAGCCAACCCGCTGCCGCTGCAAACGTGCACGCATCCCATTCCCCCTCGCATACGATCACGAGCCTGGCTCCGTAGAAGTTCCCCATCACGAATGGCACGCCTGGCATGCCGACGCCAGCCGGCTGGTAGGTCCACACGACGCGGTCACCCGGGCGACGTGGTTTGTGACGCAGGTGGTAGCCGGTTTCGATCCACGCTGAGCGTCCGGGATACTGCACCACGAACGCCAGCCCACGCGCCCCCTTTCCTTCCGGCGCAGCAAGCAAACCCTCGTCCGCCAAAAAGCGGACGGTGCCAATCGGCCAGCCCCGCCACCGGTCAATTTCGCCCTGCAAGTCCGAGTCGATCTTCAACCAGTGAAGCCCTGCCTCCCATGCGATTCGAACGTCGCCGCTCATTGGCTCTGGCCGGAAGGTCGGCGCAGTGTCGGCTCGGATCACCACGGCTGGCGCGTCACGCCTTCTGCTCAACGCCGGCCCGTGTGCGCTCGGCTGCCATCCCACGCGTTCGCGCGCCACCGCCAGCGCCTCCGCCGGAGAGCACCCCCGCGCCTTTGTGATGAAGTCGAGAACATCGCCGCCGGAGTCGTCGGCGTGGTCTTTGAACCGACGCCCCTCGTCAAAGACTGAAAACGACGGGTGCTGGTCGTCACGAAATGGTGATTTGCACGATCGGCCCGGCTCGCCCCGGCAGCCCTCGTCCCGCCATGCGTCGAAAACGGTGTAGCGCGCCTTGATCTCTTCGATGCTCGGCGGACGCTGAATTGTGTTGCTCGTCGCGCTGCTCATGGCGGCCGCCTTTCCAGCGAGCGACGGCCGGCACGCACGCGCCGGAGCCGAGTCGCCTCTCCTGAGCAGTCGGCCCTCGTGCCGATGAAAACGGGAAACCAACCATCCCGATCCGCCACACCCGCCACAAAGTGTTCCCGACCGCGCTCGGCCACAGCAATCATCGGCTCGACACGCACCTCGTCGAGGGCCGGCGAATACTCGACGGCGTGCGGTCCGCCCTCATTCAATGCCTCCGCGCGTGTCCGTGCCATCGCCGCTTCAACCTCAAACTCGCTTCCAAAAAAAACTACCACCTCCCCTGCCGGATGTGCACGCCCCTCGACCGCCAATCGCCAGTTGATCGCAAGCGCCGCCGCGACGCGGCACTTGCCCATGTCAAACCGTGCCGGCGACGCGAGCGCCAGATACTCGATTCCGCAGAAGTGGGTTGCGGACTTTGTCATGGCCTGGACCAGAGGGCCCGGCGAAGGGCGAGCAACCGCCTGAGAATACGCCACCAGATTCCTGCCCGTTTCGAGAAGCGTCCAGCCTCAGCCATCTGGCCGCATCGATTGCAGAAATGCTGCGTTCTGCTGTTGAAGTATCCCCCATGCGTCGGATTGCCGCACACGAAGCAGGGCGGAGTGAGGGAATTATTCGCGCTCATCCTCGACTCTCCCGTTGGTATCGCTTCTCCCTTAGTTCACCCCGAATAGCTTCGCACTCCGGTGACTGAAGCCAACGGCGCACATCAGAGATTCGATAACGGAGTCGGCCTCCAAATGATACGCCTACCCGCTGAACTCGGAGGCGGGAGAGCGAAGTGTAGTGTCTGAGTCCGAAGAATGGCGGCAGTTCGTTCAGGGCGTAAAGAGGCTCCGTTGTCTGGGTAGGCCCTCCATCGAGCGCGCTGAATGCCACGACGAGGGCAGCTTCCTTCCTTTCCGCTGGCGCCGTAGCATAGCGCGCGAGAAACTTTTCTAGGTCGATGTGCTGCATCATGCAGCACACAATAGCGATAAATAGTCCCCAGAGTATCGGAGCTAGCCCGGAGGATTGCCGGAGATTTCTCCGCCCTCCGCAATCACGGCAGGGACGAACTCGTAAACCCCCTTACGCCGCGGCACCTTGCGAAAGAGACTCTTCCACGTATCTCGGTAACCCTTGAAAGCATCAGCAAGGGACTCCCCTGTGTTCCCGATTTTTTGGAGTACAGAGTCAGCCGAAAATGTCGTACATCCTTTCGTTTCATATTCGCTGAGAAAGAAGCCAATTACTGACCTACCTTTCGGAGGAGCATCATAGGCCACTCCCTTGAACTCCACTCTTGCGAATTCAGGCGAGAGGGCTCGAAAAAGCAGTGCTCCGTCTTTGCCGTAAATCGGGTGAATTACGGACTTTTGCGATCCTGGTTTCTTGCAATCAGTTTTTGTGGTGCAATTCCGTTTTCGACGAGGATGAGTGGGCTTCACGCCGGTCAATCTTGCTTCACGCGAGGCCGCTCGCAGAAGTTTGATGTCGTCCGCATCATGCACATCCTCCCAGACTGATTGAATCGGGATGTCAATGCGACCAGAGCAGAGTCCGACGAATCTCACCTCTTCGAGAAGCAGTTCGAGCGCCGCGGTGTGGGAGATTTTATGCTTCTTGGCCACCAGAGTCGTCCAATCCATTGCGTTGCGCGCGAAGCTGCTAGTACAGGAGGTGATCACCCGAACGGTGATATCATTCCCCGTCGCCGCTTTAATCGCTGAAAGAACATCGCGTATTTCGCGATCACGAATCCCCATGAACGCGGGCACCCGACCAAGAGAAGGAAAGAGGCGCCAGGCGGCTTCGAAGATTGAGCGAACTGCGACATCTGATAGACCATTCACTCCGAAGGCGGCCATGCACTGTCTGATGTCCGCCCCGATCTCGGCAAGACCTTGGGCATTCTTGACGCTCGTTGCATCCAAGGTCACGATACGTTCCACGAGTTCAGCGAGGCGTCTGTTTCTCGGACCACGCAGAACTGATATGATGAAGTTGGGCACACTGGGTGGGGCGCCAGCCGGGACCACGGCTGTCTGGCATGGAACCACGACAAAGGTTTCGGCATTCGTAATAAAACGCCAGACGGTGCCGTTGCTGGTCCCATGCACCACGCGATACGTCAGCACTGCAAAATCCCGTCCGTTGAAGCAAATCGGTTGTATCACTGGGCGCATAACAGAAATCATGAATCAGCGACGCCCGCTCGTCGAGCATGTCCAGAGATCGGCGCAGACACGTTGGCGTCCCCGTCCCACCTGCGCGGCCCTGACGCCGTGCCGCCCTTCGATTGACGCGACCTCCTGTCGCGGACTCGATCTCGTTCAAGTGCCATCCAAAATTGCCAGCGCCTTCGCGATGTCCCGCTTTAGGGTCCTCGGAGTCATGCGAGCGATAGCCTCACGCAACCGCTCATCCCGCGACTTCGCCCCATCCGTCATCAACGCGGGCATCACGGATTGCAGAGCCTGCCGGAAGGCTTCCTCGTCGGGTCGATAGTAGTGTTTCAGCACGACCTCCGCCGCAGTATGTCCTGTAACCCGCCGCACCACTTCCAGGGGCACGCCTGCGTTCAAGGCCAATGTTATCCAAGTCGTCCTAAACGCGTGGAAGTTCCGAACGCTCGCGCGCCGGCGCCCTGTCTCGCGGGTCGCCAACAATTGGGCTTTGTTCGACTTCTCCAGCGCCGCCCAGCTTTCCCCCATGGGGCGCCCCCGAAGGAAACGGCACCCGATGTTCGCCTCGATCTCATTTAAATAGGCGGACACCGACGCCTTGCTGGTCCCCTGCTCTGCCGCGATTTCGGGACCAGACTTGCCATCCAAGTACGCATTGAAGACGGCATTCATACGCTGCGCCTTAGGCGTGCCATTCAGACCCTCGATGTAAGCGATGCCCTTCGCCCGTGTTTCCGCCGGCGACGGTTCCGGTGGTCGTACTGTCCCTGTGTCATCACCTTGCATGGCCACGGTAAGGACCTTCTTGATCCGCCAACCAATGCCATAGGGATTCTTCTGATACATTTCGGCCGCCTCGCGGAACACGTACCCGCTGCCATTCACGGTCCGCTTCTTCAGCTCGTTGTTCAAAAGCGGGAAGATCGGGATCGACACCGGCGCACCAGTCTTGGCCGTCTTCACCGAGATGAAGCCACGCGCCAAATCCACATCAGCCCACTTCAAGAGGCACACGTCCCCTCGCCGCATAGCCGTGCAGATTCCGGTCACGATGATGGGGCGGATGAACTCATCCCTCTGCGCTGCGGCCAGAATCGCCCTGAGTTCTTCAGGCGAAAACGGCTTGCGGAAAACCGTCTCGACCTGACGCGATGGTGTCGACGTGAGGTAGCGCCGATAGGCGTCCGCCTCAGGCTGGTAATGGCGGAAAATCCGCCGCAGCAACTTCAGTGTTTCGTTCCACGTTTTGGGCGCCACGCCCCGTCCCGTCTCTGCTTCCATGAACTCGGCAACGTGATCGCGGGACACGCTGGCGAGATCGTCGACGCCCCTCCACTTTTCCGCCATGAAGGCAGCAAAGCGCCCAAGTGTGGTTTTGCAGTAGGTTGCGTAATCCGCACCCGGATCCCGTCGACGTGGAATTCGCGCCCATGCTTCCGGCAAGTCCACCAACTTCACGGACTCCATGCGCCCGCCGGTCTTCAACTCGATGATCTTCTGTTGAACCTCCTGAAGGTTGGACCGTGACCTGATCTCGTCACGGAGTCGGTCATGCTCCTGCAACGCCTTGCCCCGCGAAAGGATGAATCGGGCGTCAACCCCAGGGCCAATCGCGTTGATGCTCTCGGGTCGTGTACCTATTATCTTGATACCCAGATTCACGAGCTTGCTCCGCGCGTTTTCGGTGAAGCGGCCGTACCACCACTGACTTGTTTGTTTCCAGTCGAGAGCCATGATTTGAACGCATTCCCCTGCCCGTTCTATGGCGGACAACGTCGGACTGCACTGCGCCACAGTCAATGCACTTTCTCCCTTTTTCTTCCCTTATTTTTGATCAGCTACGAGCTAAGTACTTCTCACACAAAGCCGATTTGGATGGAACACTTTAGCTTCGAACCAAGGGGTCGGGGGTTCGAGTCCCTCCGGGTCTACCAGGTTTGCGCAAATTCTCCGGAGGAGAATCTGCCCGCCGGAGGTGGGCGGACCGGATCGGCACGAACTCGACCGAGCGGCCCGGAAATCCCCGGATTTCAACGGCCCGATTCCCGATTTCGAGATGCCCGAATTCCCTCAGTTGCGGGCTCGAATCCTGCCGCGAAATATCCCGCTTCCCCGCCCTCCCCCAGCTTCGTCAGTACCGCAGATATTTCACCCGCTCCCGCCGGAACTGCTCCTCGCCCACCTTCCAGCCCGCGACAATCTCCGCCGCCGATTTGCCGGCTTGCAGCGCCAGTCGCGTCGCCTCGGTGCCGTTCACCTTGTCGAACATGTCGAACTTCTTGTTCGCTTTCACCGCCTCCGCGAACACGTCGATGCCCGCCACCTGTTTCAGCGCCTCCAGCGCGTAATAGTTGATCGCGGTGAGCGGTGCTCCCGCCGGATCCGTAAAATGCAACTGTACGCCGCCGATGATCGCATCTTTGAACGCGCCGTAGTACGGCTTGTACGTGAGCGGACGGAAGTACAACCCCGTCAGTCCGTAGCCGTTCAGCTTCGCCGCCAGCGCATGCGGGTCCACCTTTGGCGCCGTTACGGTCTGAAACGGCAGCGTATACCCCACGCCGATACTCACCCCGCCGATCTCCCCGAGCATGCCCGTCGCCACCTGGAACAGCGGCGACTCCCCGTGCGGAATGTGCGGCGAGGCCGGCACCCACGGCAGCCCCGTTTCGCGCCACACCATCGTCCGCTGCCAACCGCGCATCGGCACGACGGTGAGCCGGCACGGTTGCTTGATCCAGCCGCGGTCGTTGATCATCAGCGCGAGCTCGCCACAGGTCAGGCCGTAAACATAGGGCACATCCCACTGGCTGACGAAGGAACGCTGTTTCTCCTGCTCCACCAGCGTGCCCTCCACCCGCACCCCGCCCAGCGGATTCGGCCGGTCGAGCACGATGAACTCAACCCCCGCCTCGCCGCACGCCTCCATTGCCAGCCCCATCGTGCTGATAAACGTGTAGGAGCGGCACCCGGTGTCCTGCAGATCGTAGACGAGTGCATCAAGTCCCTGCAACATCGCGGGCGTTGGTTTGCGCGTCGCGCCGTAGAGCGAGTGCACGGGCAGTCCCGTGCGGGAGTCCGTGCGGCTTTCGACCTTGTCGCCCGCTGGCACGTCGCCGTAGATGCCATGCTCCGGCCCGAACAGCGCCACGAGCTTCACGCCCGGCGCGGCGCGCAGCACGTCGATCGTGGTTTGCAGATTCCGATTCACGCCGGACGGATTAGTGATGAGTCCGACGTGTTTGCCCGCGAGCAGCGCAAAGCCGTCCGCGGCGAGCACCTCGTTGCCCAGCAGCACACGCGGCTCGCCGGAGGCGGCCTTGGCAACAAGGGTCAACAGGCAGCAGACGATTACTCCCGCGGAACACAGCTGTCGCATCAATCCCATCCCGCACCACTAAACGGGCCGGACTCCGACGCCAGCCGTTTCGTCTGACACCTCTGTCGGTTGACGGAGCGGCCGGAGTACTCAACCACATGAATATTCTGAGGGCGCCGCTTTGTCGGCGCCGTTGCGTTAGGAACCATGTTCGGCTGCGACCTGGCGCAGCCCTCCTCCCCCGGATATTTCGCACCGCGACAGCCGCAACCGAAGGAATCAAACCGCTGGTCACAGAGGTCACTGAGGCCCGGCAGGAGGTCACAGAGAATACCACCGGAAAAGAACGCCCGCTCCTCCGCTCTGTGGCCTCTCTTTTCCCTCCGTGATCTCTGTGGCAAAAGATCGTCTCAACCAGGATCGAAATTGATCAATAGTAGCCCACCGCGACAGCCGCAACCGAAGGAGGGGCGGTTGGGCAACCGCCGCTCCCTGAGCAACGATCAAAATCGTCGCCGCAGCGCGCGATTCGGACGGATAGCAGCGCGGCCTTTTTTCGAGACTGCGTTCGAAAAAAGTGGCGTGCTTCGCACGCAGCCGGATTTGCACCACAGAGACGCAGAGGACACAGAGACTACCGCCTGCCGAAAAGCCCGGCCAAGGCGACGCACTGACGGGGTGAAGCACTTTCCCTTCAATTTCTTGGTCTTCTCCTCTGTGTTCTCCGTGGTAAAATGGTCTGGTTATGCCGTTAAGCACCAGAACCAACATGTTGGTCTCCACGCTCGAATTGCTAGCCAGCGCGGATCCCGCAGCCGGCAGCCCGTCGATGCGCCCTCGTCCAGCCATCGTCAGCATTCGCGATTGTGCCCGCGCACCGGTTGCGCTGAAGTCGCCTCCACTCCCCCATGCGCCCAGCCACCCGCCCGCTCTGCCTATTCGCGCTCACCCTCGGCTCGCTCGTCCTCACGAGCTGCCGCACCATCCGACCCGGCACTCCGGCCCCGCGCACCGGCGATGAAATCGTCGTCGCCGGTCAGTTCATCCACACTGGCACGCGCGTTGTCACGTGGATGGAACCGGGCGGCTACGACGCCTACCGGGTCGAGCGCCGTTTCAGCCCCTACGCTGAGAGCAGCTGGGAGAAAACGCCGGAGGCCGTGAAGAAACTCGGCACGCCCAACCGCTACAGCGTGCGCCAGAACTCGCTCACGCCCGAAGAAATCGAACGCGTGCGCGGCGGCGGCTGGGACCTGCCCAAGTTGCAGCGCGTCGTCGATCAATTCGTGGTCCACTATGACGTCTGCGGGATCAGCAAGGTGTGCTTCAACGTGCTGCACGACCACCGCGGGCTGAGCGTGCACTTCATGCTGGATCTTGACGGCACCATTTACCAGACGCTCGATCTCAAGGAGCGCGCGCGCCACGCGACCACTTCCAACGATCGCTCAGTCGGCATCGAGATCGCCAACATGGGCGCCTACCCGCCCGGCGACACCAAGGTGCTCGACGAGTGGTACCACCGCGACCCCGCCGGCCGCCCCTACATCAAGATTCCCGAGCGCCTCGGCGACCCGATGATTTACACCAAGAACTTCACCGGCCGCCCCGCCCGCGCCGAGCCCGTGCGGGGCACCATCCAGCACACCGACCTCGTGCAATACGACCTCACCCCCGAGCAATATGCCGCGCTCACCAAGCTCACCGCCGCCCTGTGCAGGGTGTTTCCCAAAATCGTGTGTGACTACCCGCGCGGGGCGGACCGAAAACTCGTCACGCAGAAACTGCCAGACGAGGCCCTGAGGGCCTACGGCGGCGTGCTCGGCCACTACCACATCCAGACCAACAAGACCGACCCCGGTCCCGCTTTCGACTGGGATCGGTTGATCGGCGGCGCGCGGCGCGAACTCGGGTTGCCGGCTTTTTCCGACCCGGTGCAATGAGGCTGAATATTTTTTTCCTCCTGGCGATTGCCGCCGGAACACATGTGCCGGCCGCGACCTACCACCTGGACAGCCGCGACGGCGACGATGCGCGCGACGGTCGTGCGCCCGAGCGTGCGTGGCGTTCGACGGCCAAAGTGAACGCCACGGCGTTCGCGCCCGGGGATCGCCTGCTCCTGCGCGCCGGCAGCATGTGGGAGGGAGTGCAACTGCACCCGCTTGGGTCCGGCACGCCGGAGGCCCCGATTGTACTCGACCGCTACGGCGCGGGCGCGGCTCCCGCGCTGCACGGCCGCGGCCGCGTGCCGTGGGTGCTCGGGCTGCAAAATCAGGAGGGCTGGGAAATCTCCAACCTCGAAATCACCAATTTTACCGACGGCGCGCCGCAGCGACACCGGGCGGTTGAGATTCGCGCCAAAGACCTCGGTTGGGTGCGGCACATCCACCTGAAGAACCTCGTGATTCACGACGTGAACGCCGTGGCCGACTACACCAACGATGGCGACACCGTCGCCAAATCCTTCGGCGGCCTCGTGACCATCATCGAGGGCAACGAGCGCCCGACTGCGTGGGACGACTTGCTCATCGAAGGCTGCCAAATTCGCGACTCCGGCCCGATGGGGATGGTCATGCTCTCGTCGTGGATGGCCGGCCACCGTGAAAACGATTCCCGAACGTGGTTTCCGAGCCGCCGGGTGGTGATCCGCGGCAACCGGTTCGAGCGGATCGCTCGCAACGGCCTCCTCGTGCGGGGCGCCGCGGCCCCGCTCATCGAACGAAATTATTTCCGCGAGTGCGGCTGGCTCGGCAGCGGCAATGCCATGTTTGTCTTCCACTGCGACGACGCGCTCGTGCAGTTCAACGAATCCTGTTTCACAAAGTACAATCCCGGTGACAGCGACGCCGCCGGATTCGACAGCGACTACAACTGCCGGCGCAGCATCTTTCAGTTCAATTACAGCCACGACAACGACTATGGCTTCATTCTGATCTGCAGCCAGGGCGGCCGAGCCAACGGCTTCAACGACGGCACGATCGTGCGCTACAACATCAGCGAGAACGACGGCGGAAATCTCATCCGCATTTCGGGCACGGTCACGAACGCGCTCGTCCACAACAACACGCTCTACGCGAAACCCGACATGGCCAATCCGCGCGCGGCGGGCGATCCACCGCGCATCATCTACCACAAGACGTGGGGAGGCTGGTCAAACGGAGTTTCGTTTTTCAACAACATCATCGTCAACGCGTGCCCGCGGGCCGTTTACGAGATGGGCGAAAGCAAAAATAACCGTTATGATCACAATCTCTTTTTTGGCCTGCATCCGCCCAGCGAGCCGGCCGACGCCCACAAGCTGACCAGCGATCCCCGGCTCGCGCAGCCGGGCCAGGCGGGCGCGGGACGCGAGGCGGCGGCGCTGGCGTATCGCTTGGGCGATGATTCACCTGCGATCCGCGCCGGGATCGCACTGCCGAATCACGGCACATTCGATTTCGCCGGGCGACCGGCGAATGCGCCCGGCGGTCGCGTGACCCTCGGCGCGCTGGAGGCGGACGCACGGCGCTAATCAGCGAACGAAGATTGACGGGGCCGGCACGCTTCGCCGACAACGCCGCTTTCGCATGCACCTTCATCCGCGCTCATTTTTCCGGCTGGCGTTGAGCCTCGCAGGCTCCGCGGGGCTGTCGGCCGCCGACTGGCCGCAGTGGCAGGGACCGCAGCGGGACGGCGTGTGGCGGGAGAATGGGATTGTGGACACGTTTCCGGCCGGAGGCCCGCCGGTCCGCTGGCGCACTCCCATCGGCGCGGGTTATAGCAGTCCGGTCGTGGCGAACGGCCGCGTCGTTCTCACCGACCGGCCGGATTCGTCGACGCGCGGAAACACCGGCAACGCCCTGAGCCGGACCGCCGAAACCGGCCGCGAACGCATCCTCTGCCTGAACGAAGCGGATGGCCGTGTACTTTGGGAATACGAGTACGACTGTCCCTACAACATCAGCTACCCCTCGGGGCCGCGGGCGTGTCCGACCTTCGACGGCCCGCGCGTGTACACCGTCGGCGCCGAGGGCAACCTGCATTGCCTCGAGGTGGCCACCGGCAAGGTGATCTGGGCGCGCGATTTCAAAAAGGACCATGGAGCCAGGACACAGCTGTGGGGCTTCGCCGGAGCGCCGCTCATCGACGGCCACCGGCTGATTTGCGTCGTCGGCGGCGAGCACCAGACCGTGGTGGCTTTCGACAAGGAGACCGGGCGCGAGCTGTGGAGCGCCCTGCCGCCCCATGAGCCGGGTTACTCCAGCCCGGTGATCATCGAGGCCGGCGGCGCACGGCAGTTGATCGTCTGGGACGCCGAAACGCTCAACGGACTCGACCCCGCCACCGGCAAGGTTTTTTGGTCCGTCCCATTCAAGACAAAGTTGGGCCACGCCATCGGCACGCCGCGGAAATCCGGCGACTTTCTTTTCGTCTCGGCGTTTTTCGACGGCTCAAAGCTCCTGCGGCTGGACCCGGCCCAACCCGCGGCGACCGAGGTCTGGAGCCTGAAGGGCCCCAACGAAAGCCGGGCCGAGGGCCTGCACAGCCTGATGGGCACACCGTTCTTGGAGAACGGATACATCTACGGCGTCTGCAGCTTCGGCCAGCTCCGCTGTCTGAAAATGGCGACGGGCGAGCGCGTGTGGGAAACCCTGGCCCCCACGACCGCCGACGGCAAACCGGCACGCTGGGTGACGGCGTTTCTGGTCAAACACGAGGACCGTTTCTTCATCTACAACGAAAAGGGCGATCTCATCATCGCCCGCCTGAGCCCGGCCGGCTATGAGGAGGTCAGCCGCACCCACCTGCTGAAACCCACCAACAAAGCCGGCGCACGCGCGGTGCACTGGTCGCATCCGGCCTTCGCCCACCGCAGCGTTTATGTGCGCAACGACCAGGAGATCATTTGCGTCGATCTACGGGCGGCCGGCGCAGTTTCCGGTCGACGCTGAATCCGATGGAGGCGGGGCGCCCTCACCCCGCTCTACCGTACGGTAGAGCGCGATCGGCGGGTATCAGGGCACCCGCACTCCCTCGGACGGTCACGGTCGACCTAAAGTTGACGCCACCCGCCGCACCGTCAACGCTCCGGCCGCGCACCGACCCGATCGGCGTTCCGCCGCCTTTTGAAATCGCATCCATGAAACTCATCCACCGCCACGTTCCGGCTACCCTGTTATCCGCCCTCGTGTTCAGCGTCACGCCGCTCGCCGCCGCCGATCTCTTTGTCGGCAGCGGCGCCAAGGCCGGCGAGATCACGGACCGCACGGCCATTGTTCTCGTGCGCCTGACCGCCACCCCCGGCCAGGAGGCGTCGGGCCTGATTCCCGGTCGCACCGGCCAGGCCCGCGTGCACACCAGCACCAGCGAGTCGTTCGCCAATCCCGCGACGACACCCTGGGCTGACGTCCGCCCCGACGCCGACTGGTCGATCCAGTTTCCGCTGAAAAACCTCCAGCCGGCCACGCGCCACTACTACCGGGTCGAATATCGCGCGACCGCCAGCGCGGCCGCCGCCACCGCGGAGCGGCATTCGTTTCTCACCGCACCCTCCCCCGATCAGCGCGCGCCGGTGACGTTCCACGTGACCACGTGCCAGGACACCCGCGGTGAAAAGACCTACCGGCCCATGATCGCACAAAAACCCGACTTCTGTGTCTCGGCCGGCGACACGGTTTACTACGACGGCGAGGGCCTCGCGCGCAACGTCCCGCAAGCGTGGCAGGCGTACCAAAAAATGTTCGGCCTTCCGACGATGAAGGAGTATTACCGCGACGTCGGCGGTTACTTCATGAAGGACGATCACGACTATCGCTTCAACGACGGCGACCCCTACATGAAGGGCAAATGGGTGAAGGCGAAGCGAGCCGACCCCGGCGCGCGCTACACCGAGACCAAAGGCGAGCAGAAGCTCGACGTCGCCTGGCTCACGCACGAGGAGGGCATCCGCACCTTCAAGCAGGTGTTTCCCATGGGCGAAAAAACTTACCGCACCGTCCGCTGGGGCCGGGGCGTCCAAATCTGGATGCTGGAAAATCGCGATTACCGCTCGCCGAATCAGATGGAGGACGGTCCGAACAAATCGATTTGGGGTGCGGAGCAGAAGGCCTGGCTCAAGCAGACCCTCCTCGCCAGCGATGCCGACCACCGCATCATCATCTCGCCGAATCCGATTATCGGCCCGGACCGCCTGATGAAGGGCGACAATCACGCCAACCTGAACGGATTCTGGCAGGAGGGGCAGGCGTTCCTCGACTGGCTGAAGGACAACCGCGTCAGCAACGTCATTTTGATGTGCGGCGACCGCCACTGGCAGTATCACTCGATCGACAAGCGCAACGGCCGCAACATCCCGGAATTCAGCTGCGGGCCGACTTCCGATGAACACACGCAGCCGGTTCCGCCGATGTTCGAAGGCGTCGAACGCCCCTACTCGGCGAGCCGCGGTGGATTCCTCACGGTCAGCTACCGGACCGACCGCACGCTCAGGTGCCAGTTCTTTGCCATGGACGGCACGGCGCTCTTCCAGCGCGAATTCCGCCCGTAAGCCTCGAAATCCGCGCCCGTTTCTCTTTCGCTTTCTCCCGGCAACCGTCTGCCCGAACCATCCGTCCAATCCTCATGAATACGCCGACCCGCGGCTCCCGCCGCTCTCTCATGTTCCTCGCGCTCACGAGCGCTCTTTTCCTCGTCGGCACCGTCCGTGCCGCCGACGGCTGGGTGAATCTCTTCAATGGCAAGAATCTCGACGGCTGGGAGCAGCACAGTGGCAAGGCGCTCTATCGCGTGGAGGACGGCTGTGTCGTCGGCACGACCGTCGCCAACACGGGCAACAGTTTTCTTTGCACCAAGAAGACCTACGGAGATTTCATTCTGGAATTCGAGTTTCTCGTCGCGAAGGACATGAACTCCGGGGTGCAATTTCGCAGCGAGTTCTACACAAAAGAGACCGAGGCGGACATCAGGGGTAAGAAAAAGAAATTTCCCGCGGATCGCGTGTTCGGCTACCAATACGAAATCGATCCCGCGGCGCGCGCCTGGACGGGCGGCGTTTACGACGAGGCCCGCCGCGGCTGGCTGGCCGACCTCAAGGGCAAAGAGACTGCGCAAAGGGCTTTCAAGCAAGGCGGATGGAATAAGGCCCGGATCGAGTGCAAGGGCGACCACATCCAGACTTGGATCAACGACGTGAAGGCGGCTGATTTGAAGGATGACGTGACCCTGCGCGGCATCATTGCGCTCCAGGTCCACGGCATTGGCGACGGCACCAAGAAAAAGCCCGGCGAGGAAATCCGCTGGCGCAACATCCGGCTGAAGGAACTCTGAGGAAGCGGCGCGGGAACGGCGGCGGCCGTCGTTCCCTAAATGACTGAAAGCATAATTCGTATCGCCCCCGTAAACCTTCCCGGGGCGGTTGACCAAACCAACCATCAAGCCCGCCACACCGCTTCCTAACCTGGTGGCTGCGAGCGTAAGCGAGTGGTCCCTCGTCCACTCGCTCATTCTGCGGCCAAGCCGAACAGCTCCACCAACCCGGTCGTAGCTGTTCGACCCAGGTCACGATCTTCGACCAGCTGCGAAAAGTCGGACCCAACGAGAATGAATGCACATGAATCCTAACCAAATCCCCGCCCTCCTTCGCGTCGCCCGCGTCGGCCTCTTCCTGGCGGCGTCAGCCGCAAGCCACGCCGCCGCGCCCACCTCGGCGAAGCCCAACATCGTCTACATCATGGCGGATGAGCTCGGGTACTTTGAGCCGGGCTTCATGGGCAATCCGAACATCCGCACGCCCAACCTCGATCGGTTCGCGGCCGAGGGCGTCAAGTTCACGCAATGCCTCGCCGGTTCGGCGGTGTGCGCCCCGACGCGTTGCTGTTTTCTCACCGGCAAGCACAGCGGCCACACCTCGGTGCGCTTGAACGGCGGTGGCACCCCGCTCCGGGCCGGGGAGCAGACCATCGCGTCGATCTTGAAACCACTCGGGTACGCCACGGGTGGTTTTGGCAAGTGGGGCAACGGCGGTCGCGGCTCCACCGGCGTGCCGGAGCAACACGGCTTCGACCTCTTCGTCGGCTACTACGATCAGGTGCACGCGCACACCTATTATCCCCCGTACCTCATCCGCAACAGCGAGGAGATGCCCCTCGCCGGAAACCGCGGTGGCAGCGCGGGCCAGACCTATGCGCAGTACGTGATCTTCGATGAAGCGGTGAAGTTTATCCGCGCCAACCAGGATCGCCCCTTCCTCGCCTACCTGCCGTTCACCCCGCCACATGGTAATTTCGATATTCCCGACACCGACGCGGCGTGGGCGCTGTACCAGGACAAACCCTGGCCCGAACCGGCGCGACGCTACGCCGCGATGGTGACCCTCCTCGATCGCCAGATCGGCGAAATCATGGCGCTGCTCAAGCAACTCGGCCTCGACGAGAAGACGCTCGTCATGTTCAGCGGGGACAACGGCGGCGCCGACTACTTCGTCACCCCCGATTTTCCGCGAGGGGTGCACAGCGCCAACAAGGATCCAAAGACCGGCGTGGAATTCCGCGGGAAAAAGGGCCAGCTCTACGAAGGCGGCCTGCGACTCCCGGCCGCCGCGCGTTGGCCGGGAAAAATCGCACCGGGCCGCGTGAGCAATCACCTCTGGTATTTTCCGGACGTCTTGCCGACGATTGCCGAGGTCACGGGTGCCAAGGCTCCCGCCGACATCGATGGACTCAGCCTCGTGCCCGAGTTGATTGGCGAAGCCGCCGCCGGCCGGAAACAGGCGCAACACGAATATCTCTATTGGGAAATCTCCGGCCAGACCGCCGTGCGCATGGGCGACTGGAAGGCGTATCAAGCCAAGCCCGCCGCCGCGTGGGAACTCTACGATCTGCGCACCGATGTCAGCGAGCGCCAGGACCTCGCGAAAGCCCGCCCCGAAATCCTCGCGAAGCTGCAGGCCTACGCCAAGGCCGCGCACACCCCCGTCATCGAGGGCACCTTCAGCACCACCGTGTTGCACGAACGCGATCGCGCGGCCAAGTTCGGCGGAAATCCACCGCCGGCCAAGGCGAAGGGTGGCGGCAAGAAGGCCGCCGACAAACGCTGACCGCCCGCCGACTTCCCCCGAGTTTCCGCTGCGCAGTTTGGCCCGCGCTCGGACGCATTTTTCCCCGACTGGTCTTATCCCGCCATCGCAACCCCTCGCATGAAATTCGGCCTCCTCGCCCTCCTGCTGCTGGTTCCAGCGTCAACCCTCGCCGCCGCCGAGACCAAGGCGAAGCGCGCCCCGGCCGCCGAGCAGTCCCGAGTCCCCAATCCGCCCAACACGGATTTCTCCGCTTTCGAAAAGAAATTCTCGTGGAGCCTCTCCGAGGAATTCCTACAGGCCCAGTCGGTCCGCCAGACATCGTCGAATCTCGATGAAGCAAAGGTCGCGCCTTACACGCTGCCCGAGCTCTTCACTTTCGCCGACGGCCGCAAGGTCGTCACTGCGGCGGACTGGGAGCAACGCCGGCGAGTGGAGCTGCTCGCGACTTTCCGACGCGAAGTCTACGGGGTGTCGCCGCCCAGGCCCACGACGCTCACGTTTCGCCCCATCGTCTCCGACCCGCAGGCACTCGGCGGCCAGGCCACGCTCCGGCGCATCGCGATCGCTTTCCAACTCGGGGCCGAGACGTTCACGTATCATCTCACCCTTTTCGTTCCCAACCGGCGGTCCGGCAAAGCCCCCGTCTTCCTGCTGCTCAACCATCGCAGCCCCGCCAACACCGACCCGACCCGCCGGACGCGATCCGAGTTCTGGCCGGTCGAGTATGCGATCGCCCGCGGGTACGCGATGGCGGCGATCGACGTCGCCGACGAGGTCGATCCCGACAAGCCCGGCGCGACCACCGGCGTGCGCGCCTTTTACCGGCGCCTGCATCCGAACCAGGCGGAATTCACCTGGGCCACGCTGGCCGCCTGGGCCTGGTCCGGCTCGCGGGCGGTGGACTATTTCGAAACCGATCCGGACATCGATTTGGCGAAGATCGCGGTGATTGGCCATTCCCGCACCGGCAAGACGGCGTTGTGGGCGGCCGCGCAGGACACGCGTTTCGCCCTGGCCTGTGTCAACTGCGCCGGGGAAGGCGGTCCCGCGCTCAGCCGCCGCAATTTCGGCGAAACCCTCGGGATGATCACCCGCAACTTTCCCTATTGGTTCACGCCAACCTATGCCGGTTATGCCGACAAGATCGCCGCGCTGCCGATCGATCAGCATCAACTCGTGGCGCTCGTCGCGCCGCGGGGATATCACGGGGCCGATGCGACGCAGGATCTCCACGCCGACCCGCGCGGCTCCTGGCTCGCTCTGGTCGAGGCCTCCAAGGTCTGGGCGCTGCAAGGTCGGGCGCGAGCCCTGAGTGACCCCATGCCCCTGGTCAACGACCTGCTCGTCGCCGGTCCCCTCGCCTACCACCTGCGGGCTGGCACCCACGCGCTCACGACCTACGACTGGAAACTGCACCTCGATCACGCCGACACGCTTTTCGGAAAATGAATTCCGACTGCACCATCATCCAGAACGCCACCGCCATTCTGCCGGATCGCCTGCTCCCGGACGCACGCATTGTGCTTCGCGCGGGACGGATCGCGGAGATCGGTCGCACGGGCAAACGCGTGCCAATGGGTGCCACCATCGTCAACGCGCAGGGCGGTTTCGTTTCGCCCGGATTCGTGGACATTCACGTGCACGGCGGTGGCGGAGCTGACTTTATGGACGGCACCGCGTCCGCGGTACGCACCGCCTGTTGTGCGCATACCCGGCACGGCACGACGACGATCTTTCCGACGACCACGACCGGCTCACCCGATGAAATTCACGCGATGATCGCGGCCTGCCGGGAAGTCCGTGACGACTCGAAACTCGTCGTTGGTGCTCGCATCGCGGGTGTCCATCTCTACGGACCGTTCTTTGCCCCGGACAAAGTTGGCTGTCATTCCAGCGCGGGTCGCCGCGATCCCACGTCCGCGGAGTATTCCGGCTACTTTGCCACCGGCCTGGTGCGCATCGCCACCTGCGCCGCGGAGCTGCCGGGAGCGCTCGGCTTCTACCGCATGGCCCGGCGCCAGCGCTGTCTCGTTACCTGCGGACATTCCAATGCCACGTGGACCGAGATGGATCGTGCGTTCCGGGCCGGCATGCGGCACGTCGATCATTTCTGGTGCGCGATGAGCAGCGTGCCTTCCGTGCGCGCCCGCCTGGGCACGCCCATGCAAGGCAGCATGGAGCAATATGTGTTGATGAACGATGGCATGACCACCGAAGTCATCGCTGACGGGCAGCACCTCTCGCCGGAGCTGCTGACATTTGCTTACAAGCTGATTGGGCCCAAACGGCTGCTGCTTGTCACCGACGCGAGTCGCGCCGTCGACCTGCCTCCGGCGCACTACATGTTTGGCAATTGCGAGACCGGCACGACCTTCGCCCACGACGGCCGGGTTGGCCGCGCCCCGGACGGCGGCCTCGCAAGTTCATCCATGGGCATGGATCACATGGTTCGGACCATGCGGGCCGCCACCGCCGCGCCGCTGTGGGAAGTCATCCGGATGGCCAGCCTGACCCCGGCCGAACGCGCCGGCATCTCCCACGAAGTTGGAAGCCTCGCGGTCGGCAAACGCGCCGACGTTCTGGTGCTCAGCCGACGACTGATAGTGAAAAAGGTCTTCATCGGCGGAGTGTCGCAGTCTGCCTGACCGTCTGCCGCCGCTGCAGAGGATCCTTCAACCCGCCATTATCATGCGCCTCCCTCCGCTCCTCTTCGCTCTCGCCACCACGCTCGGCGCCGCCGACTCCACACCTGGATCGTCTCGCCCGCGAGGGGCTTGAGATCACTCAGCACTACGTGGCGCCAGTGTGCAGCCCCACGCGCACCGGCCTGATGACGGGCCGCTGCTGAAGCCGGTTCAACGTCACGAATCCGCAGAACGACCGGGCGCTGCCGTGGGACACCGTCACGCTGCCGCGCGTGTTGAAGGCCGCGGGTTACGACACGTGCCTCACGGGCAAATGGCACCTCGGCTCGCTGCCCGCCCAAGGGCCAAATCACTTTGGTTTCGACCACTCCTACGGTTCGCTCGCTGGCGGTGTCAGTTCCGATGTGCGCGACCGCGATGCCGTGGCAAAAGACTGGCCGGGAGGTTCCCCGCCGCGGCCTGAATCGCTACGAACCCGCGAGCCATCGTCCCAGGCGCGCAATCACCCGCTCGCGCCCCATCACGCGAAACATCCCCGTGATGCTCGGCCCGACATTGGTGCCCGAGACCGCCAGACGCGCCACAGCCTGATAATCGCCAAAACCAAATCCGCCGCGCAACGCCAGCGCCTTGATCCCTTCCTCGATCGCCGTGTCGCTCGCCCAGTCCATCGTCGCGAGCGCTTCCACCAGTTCGCGCAGCCGCGCTTTCGGGTCGCCTTTCGCCATCACCTTGTCCCTCACCTTGGGATCAACCGGAAAGTCGTCGGTGAAGAAATACGCCGTGTAGGCCGGCAGTTCCTCCAAGCCCTTGATCTTCGGCTGGCTGAGCAGCAGCACTGCGCGAAAATACTCCGGGGCTTCGGCCGCGGCCCTCGCCGCCGCCAAACACATCGCGGCCTCGCGTCGCCGGCTCTCCTGCGTTGGCTGGTCCAGCGGCGACTCGGTTCGCGCCAGCTCGGCGGCAATTAGTTTTTCGCGCCGCGCGAAAAACTCGGTCGCCTCCGCAACAAATCGCTCCACCGGCAGTTCGAGCAGGTAAACCATGTTCATGTGCGCGAGTTTCTTGTCGTCGAACCGCGCGTTGCTCTGGTTCACCCCCGGCAGATCGAAGAGCCGGATGATGTCGTCGATCAGCATCTTTTCGCGATCGTCACCCGGATTCCAGCCCAGCAGGCAGAGAAAATTCACCAGGGCTTCCGGCCGGTAACCGCGCCGTTGATACTCCTCGATCAGCGCCCCCTGGTCGCGTTTCGACATCTTGCCGGGACCATTCTGTTTGAGGATGAGCGGAATGTGCGCAAACGCCGGCGGCTTCACCCCGAAGCCCTCATACAGACGCACGTGCTTGCTCGTGTTTGAAAGGTGATCCTCGCCGCGGATGATGTGCGTGACGTTCATCGCGATGTCATCGACCACGTTCACGAGGTGAAACACCGGATTTCCGTCCGAACGCACGATGACAAAATCCTCGTCCTCCATCCGCTCCACCCGGCCCCGAATCTGATCTTCGATCACCACCGCCGGCCCCTTCACCTTGATGACCGTCTTCTTCCGATGCTCGTCGAAGGCCTCGTATCGTTCGCCGAGCAGTTTGAACCAAATGGCGCCGTCCTTCTCATAGGCCCGCCCACTGTCGAGCAGACGCCGCACATACTCCTTGTAAAGATGACCCCGCTCGCTCTGCCGGTACGGTCCGAAATCGCCGCCACCGTTCGCGCCCACCTTCGGACCCTCGTCCCAATTCAGCCCCAGCCAAGCCAGGCTGTCATAGATTAGCTTGAGGAACTCCTCGCTGTTGCGCTCCCTGTCAGTGTCCTCGATGCGCAGAATAAACACGCCGCCGGTGTGGCGGGCGTAAAGCCAGTTGAACAGGGCGGTGCGGGCACTGCCGATGTGGAAGAACCCGGTGGGACTGGGCGCAAAGCGGACGCGAACTTGGGACATGAAGGAAGTTTGTCGGATTTGCACCCGACGCTGGCAAGGAATTCGCGAATGTTCCGGGCGAATTGCGCTGCCGCGCCGCCGCGCCCGCGGAGCGGCGGTTGCCCAACCGCCGAACGGCGATGACCGGCGCTTCGGCCACCGCCCCTCCTTCGACCCGGCGTAAAATCGCACCGCCAACTTTGAGAGACGCACCAGCAAGCCGGGTGTTCGGAGAAAAGTACTCGGAATAGCCGGGACGTGCGCTTCAGATCCCCCCGTGACTTCCTTCGTTCCAGCCAAAGACCCGGTCCTCGATCCCCGCGAATATGTCACGCGGTTGGCGACCGCCGCCCGCCCGGCCGGCTTCCGGGTGGAGCAATTCGGCGAGGCCTCCGGCCTGCCTCTGCTCGCGCTGACGAAGCGCACCCCGGGTCCCCGGCCACGCATCTATTTTTCGGCGGGCATTCATGGCGACGAGCCCGCGCCACCTCTCGCCCTGCTCGATCTCATCGAGCGCGGGGTGTTCGACCAACGGGCAGTCTGGTTTCTCTGCCCGCTGCTCAATCCGCTCGGATTTCTCCGTCGCACCCGCGAAAACTCCGACGGCATCGATCTGAACCGCGATTACAAATCTCTTCGCTCCGCCGAGATTCAGGCGCATACCCGCTGGCTGGAGAGTCAGCCGCCGTTCGATCTCGCGATCTGCCTGCATGAAGACTGGGAGGCGAAGGGCTTTTATATTTACGAGCTCAATCCCTCCGACCGGCCCAGTCTCGCGCGACCGATGCTCGAGGCGGTGGCCGCCGTCTGCCCTCTCGAGACGGCCACGGTGATCGACGGTCGCACGATCGCCGAGCCCGGCATCATCCGGCCGATTGCCGATCCCGCGTTACGCGAACTTTGGCCGGAGTCGATCTTCCTGCAGGCAACTCACTGCCGCTTCGGCTACACCATCGAAACCCCTTCGGTGCTGCCGCTCGCGCAACGCCTCGCCGCCTTCGAGGCGGCCATCAATTGCGCGGTGAGCGGCACCCGGGGTGATTGGGAATCGCGCCGCCTACAGTCTGCCCAGCTCGACAAAATGCGCATCCGTTGAGTCGACCTCGACACCGTGGTGCCGCGCGCAGGCGGCGATCAACAGGTCGGTGACCGGAATCGTCAGGCCGGACGTTCGGGCGCTGCGTGCCAGATCGCCGGCGATCTTCCACACCTCGGCTGGCATGTCCAATTCCGGCAAGACCTGCTCAAATTCACGCAGCGCCTTCTTCTCCCGGTCGCCTCGGGCCCCATTCCACAGCTCAAGCCGGACGACCGGCGTCCAACAGGCACGACCACCCTGCACGTGGTCGTGCACCCTGCGGCGAACCTCGGGATCACCACGTTCTCGAAGCGCTTCGATCCAGCAACTGGTATCGACGAGCATCATGACGTGTGCCGCCCCGACTCGCGCATCCGCTTCAGGTCTTCGATGGTCATGAAGTCCTTGAACGTTCCGAAATGCCGGGTCAGCGCCGCCATCCGATGGCGGCGGTTGAAAGCGGCCACCGCGAGGGCCACGGCCTCGGTCTTCGTCTTGACCTTGGCGTGCTTCATGGCTTCCGCCAATTCGTCCTCGGGAAGGGCAACTGTCGTTTTCATGCTTCCGATCATGTCTATTTGGGAATCCCAATCAAGCGCAGTTTGCTTCCGTTGTCCCCTTTTTCACTTGTCGGAGAGACCTTCTTGAAGGACTCGTGTCAGGTTGCACATGAAGAATCTCAAGCTTGCAGGTGTTGTCCTTGGAACAATGGCGGCAGTTTCCGCCCTCGCGGTCGCCCTGGCGCTGACTTCGGGCGTCCAAACCTGGGCCGTGCGCAAGGCCGTCGCCGGCCAGCCGGGAATGACCATTGAGGTCGCCAAGGTCGACGCCGGGGTTTCCGCCGCCCAGATCACCGGCCTGCGCGTCGTTCAGGACGGCCGGGTGGTCACCGCCACTTCCGTTTCCACCCGCCACTCGGTGTGGGCCTACCTCACCGGTCGGCGGATCGACGTTGACGAACTTGTCGTCAAAGATCTCGTCGTCGATCTGCGGCCAGCCTCGCCACCGACCCCATCCAAGACCACGGGGGCCGTGCCTGTCGTCAGTCAGCCCGCCGCCAACCCAGGCAAACCCGCCGCCCGATCCGCCGCAGTCACCAAAGCCGACTCCCCCCCGGCCGTGTTCGAAGGACTGCTCAAGCAAGCCCGCCTGCCGTTCGCAGTGCGGGTGGGCCGGATCGCGGCTGCGGGCCGGGCCCTGCTTCCCGATCAACAGCAGGTCGTCTTTGATCTCCAGGGAACCAATATCGAAACCGGACAACGCGGTCGTCTCGAATGGACCAGCGACTACTCCGATGCCACGACCGGCGCGCCCATTCGCGCGGTCCGTTCCACCGGCACGGTGCAACTCAGCGTCACCCGCGACCGGCGCATTGATTCGGTCGAAATCGAGGTAATCTCGTCCGCCCTCGGCCCTAATATTCCGACCGACCAGGTCAAGCTCGTGGCCAAGGCGGTGCAACCCGCCGCCAACGGCGACGAAGATTACTCGACCGGGTTCAGCCTCGTCCGCGGCGGCAAGTCCGAAGCGATCCTGACCACCCACGCCCGCTTCGCCGCCGCGCAAAAGGAAATTTCCGGCACGTGGGAAATCGCCCTGCGCAGCGAACAACTGGCCGCCCTCCTCGCCGGCTTTGGTCTGCCGGAGATCGCCGCCTCCGGCGCCGGCAAGTTCAACTTCAAACCCACCGTCGGCTCCGCTTCCGCCAGCGGCGCCCTGCGCGCCTCCGCGAGCCAGCTGCAAAAACTCTCCCCCGCCCTCGCCGCCGTCGGCTCCGTCCAGTTGAAATCCGCCTTTGACGGCTCGTTCGCGGACAGCGCCGTCAATCTGAATTCGTTCGAAATCGAGATCACCGACGGCAGCGACCGGCGCTTTGCCCAGGTCAACTTGCTGCAGCAATTGAGTTATCGACTCGTCGACCGACATGTCACGCTCGCCAACGCGAAGGCCGAGGCCGCCCGCGTCACCCTCGATGCGCTGCCGCTGGCCTGGGCCCAGCCCGTCGTGAAGCCCCTGGCGATTGAGAGTGGTGATCTGTCGCTCTCCCTGGCCATCGAGGCGGAGCCCGATGGCAGCCGGGTGCGCGCCCGGGCGCTCACCCCGCTGGCGCTCCGCCACGTGACGGTGCGCGATGCGCAAAAGAAAGCTCTCGTGGAAAACCTCACGCTCACGACCCGGCCGAGCATCGATTACACCGTGACCAAGCTGAGCGCCCAGCTCGCGGACCTAAAGCTCGCGATGACCACGGGCGACGAGCTTGCCGGAACCATCTCCGCCGATCTCACGAATCTCGCGACCAAGCCGGCGACCTCGTTTCGCGTTCAGCTGCAAGCGAAGGTCGTCACGCTCCTCAAGCCATTCGTGGCCTTCGATCCCGGCGCGCTGACGGTGAAGCTGGACGCCGAAGGCCGGCACGAGGGAGACAGCGTGCAACTGGCCCAAGCCGGGGCGATCGTGAATCGCGACAACGGGGCTCTGCTCGCCGCCGTCGATCTGCAACAGCCCGTACGGATGGATCTGAAAGCGTCGAGTTTTGCCGCCACCAATCCCGCCGCCACGGCTGCGCGGCTTCGCCTGGGCGAAATCCCCCTCGCGTGGGCTGAACCGTATGTCGCCAAAGCAAAGTTCGCCGGCACGCTCGCCGGTGCGACTGTCGAGATCGCGATGCGTTCGACCGACGATCTCACGGTCAGCACGCTGGAGCCGGTTTCCCTGCGCGGCCTCACGCTGGCACTCGACGCCCAGCCGATGCTCCAGGCCGTTGATCTGACCACCAGCCTGACCGCGACAAAACGAAAAGACACGATCGCCTTTGACGTTCGCAGCGTCGAGGTGAAGCAGGACGCGACCGTGCTCGCGTCACTCCGTGTCGCCGGCGAGGCCAAACTCAACACCAAGACCACTCACGCTACGGTCAAAGGCACGCTGGTGATCGACGCACCGGCCCTGCTGAAACAGCCGGCCCTGGCGCAATATGCGGCCCTCACTCGCGGCAGCATCTCCACGACATTCGAAGCCACGGTCGGCGACGCCACCGATGCCAAGGCCGTCATCTCAGCCAAGAATCTCGTCGCTCAGCAGGACAACCGTGCGCTCGGCGATCTCGACCTGACCTTGACCGCCACGCTCAAGGGCGACGGCAGCGGCAGCGTCAACCTGCCCCTTGCGGTCATGAATGGCGGACGAAAATCCGACCTCTTGCTCGTGGGTTCATTTGGCCATGCTCCGGACAAGGAGACACTGTTGTTCAACGGCAGGATCAGCAGCACCAACCTCGTCGTCGATGATTTGCAGGCGCTCGCCGGTCTGGCCCCCGCCGGGGAACGGGCGAAGCCGACGCCGCCGACCACGGTCGTCCGTCGCCCAAACCCAACGACGACCGCCGGGACCGCGAAGCCCACCCGCGACGCCGCGCCGTTTTGGCAAGGCGTCAACGGCCGCGCCGACGTCGACCTCAAACGCGTGCTCTATGGCAAAGACTATACGGTCCGCTCGATCCTTGGGGCCGCGACCCTTACCAATTCCCGGCTGGCACTCGAAAACCTCTCCGGGAGTTTCCGCGACAACGCCTTCAAACTTGCCGCGGCAGTGACCTTTGCTCCCGTGCAGCCGCAACCCTATGCCCTCACCGGCCTGATCGATGTCACGGGCATCGCGGTCGGCGAACTCCTGCGAGCGGCGAGCCCCAAGGAGAAGCCCATGCTCGAAAGCACCGTGAAGGTCGCGGCCCAGCTCAGCGGCAATGGCCGCACGCTGCCGGATTTGCTGGAGCGCACGTACGGCACGTTTGATATCTCCGGTGGCAAAGGCGTGCTGCGAGCTCTCGGCCAAAAGGGCGAAACGGTGAGCGCCGCCTCCACCCTGCTCGGCCTGGCCGGCGCGATCTCGGGTTCCGCCAACACGGCATCACTCGGAAGGCTCGGCCATGAACTGGAGGAGATGCAGTTCGATTCCTTCGCCCTGCGGGTGGAGCGGGATGCCGCACTGAACCTGAAGTTCACCGCGATCGAATTTCTTTCGCCCACCAAACGCCTCAGCGGCACGGGCGCGATGCAGTACGTCGAGGGCTCTTCGTTTGAAAACTGGCCCTTCCAGTTCGACTTCAAACTGGCCGGCAAGGATTTTATGGCGCAACTGCTCAACGAGGCCCGGGTGCTCTCCGGTGCGCAGGACGACAAGGGCTACTACCCGATGGCGACTTCGTTCCCGGTGAGCGGCACGGCCTCGAAGGTCAGCAACGGCCTCTGGAAAATTCTCGCGGGCACCGCCGCGCGCGCCGGGCTCGAGAGTTTCCTGCGCCGCTGAGCTTTTATCGCCCCGCGCAAGCCCGGTCCTTCGCCGCGCCGGCCCGACCACCCGCCGCGATCGATGCGAAATCGGTCGCCGTCCGGCCGTCCGGCAACACCACGCTCGACTTTTGCGGGAGTTCCCTGCGTTGCTTGCGCGCGCTTGCTGCCATGAACGAACCGACCAAAGCCGTGTTTCTCAGCTATTCCTCGGACGACGCCGAGGAGGCGCGTCGCATTTGCGATACGCTGCGGACGGCGGGGATAGAGGTTTGGTTCGATCAGGCGGGCGGCCTCGAACACGGCGACGCATGGGACGCGAAGATTCGCCGTCAGATCAAGGAGTGCGTGTTTTTTCTGCCGGTCATTTCGGCGCGGACGCAGGCCCGGCTCGAAGGCTACTTCCGGATCGAGTGGGAACTCGCCGCCGAACGCGCGATGGGCTTTGCCCACAACGTGCCCTTCATCCTGCCCATCGTGATCGACGGCACCGGCGAGACCGAGGCGCTCGTGCCGGAGCGTTTCCGCAAACTGCAATGGACGCGCGTGCCCGGCGGTGGCGTGACGCCCGAGGTGCAGGCGCGGTTTCTCCGGCTTTGGGCGGACCGCCTGGGCGGGCAGGAGGCGCAAATCGCCCGGGCCGCGAATTTCGATTCCGCTCCCGGTTTATCTTTCGCCGCGCCCCTCCCGCCACCGACCGAGTTCGACGAGAAATCGATCGCTGTCCTGCCGTTCATGAACATGAGCGCCGACGCGGAGAACGAATATTTCAGCGACGGCATGACCGAGGAAATCATCAACGCTCTGGTGCAGATTCCCGGACTGCGGGTGGCCGCACGCACCTCGGTCTTTGCCTTCAAAGGCAAACCGGAGGACATGCGGACGGTCGCCCGGAAGCTCAACGTCCGCTCCGTGCTCGAGGGCAGCGTGCGCAAAGCCGGAAACAGGATTCGCATCACGGCGCAGTTGGTCAACGCCGAGGACGGTTTCCACCACTGGTCGGAGCGTTTCGATCGCGACTTGCACGACGTCTTTGCCGTGCAGGAAGAAATCGCCCGGATGATCACCGACAAACTCAAGGTGAAGCTGCCGGGTGGCGGACGAGGTCCGCTGGTTATCCCGCCAACTGCCAACCTCGAGGCCTACCAGCTCTATTTGGAGGGAAGATACTTCTGGTCGCTGCGCGGAGCCGGCCTGGTCAAGGGTCTCAAGTGCTTCCTGGCGGCCATCGCCCGCGACCCCCAGTACGCCCTGGCCCATGCCGGCGTCGCCGACGTGTACAATCTGCTGGCGTTCTACGGGGTCCAGCGGCCCAACGAGGTAATGCCGAAGGCGCGCGCCGCGGCCGAGCGGGCGCTGGCCCTCGATCCGAACCTGGCCGAAGCGCACGGCGCACTGGCGTTCATCTGGCTCCACTACGATTGGAACGTCGCGGCGGCGAAACGCGGGTTCGCGCGCGCGATCGAACTCAAGCCGACCTACGTGCCCGCGCGCAATTGGAACACCGGCATTTCCATCGTCCTCAATCGACCGGACGACCTCGTCGCTTCCGATTTGGAAGCGGTCCGGATCGAGCCGCTCTCCGTGTTCGCCCACACCCATGTGGGCTGGATGATGCTGCTCGCCGAGCGCGCCGCGGAAGCCGTGCCGCATCTCGAACACGCCCTCGACCTCGAACCGCGCTTCGTCCTCGCCCACCGGCTCCTGGGCGAAACCTATCTCGCCCTCGGCCGAATCGAGGAGGGCCTGGCGAAACTCCAGTCGGCCGTGACGTTGTCGGGTAATCTTCCCTGGATGGTGGCGACGCAGGGTTGCGCGTTGGCGCATTTGGGCAGAAAAGACGAGGCGCGCGCGATGCTGGCAGACCTCACCCGGCGATCCGCGACGGAGTACGTCCGGGCGTTTCTCTTCGCGATGCTGCACGCCTACCTCGGCGAGGAGGACCGGGCGATCGAATGCCTGGAGCAGGCCCGACAAGAACGCGACCTGATCCTCGTGTACCTCGTCGGCTTCTCCGGATCTTCCATCGGCGACACCATCCCGCCGCGATATCTCAATGCGGAAAAACGCGCCGCCTTCATCGCCCGACTCGGATTGGTCCTGGATTGACGCCCCGGGATTCTCCCGACTCGCCCGGCGGCACCCCAACGCGAGCGCACCCGCCGGTGAGATTTTCAGGTCCGGCGCAACCGCGCCCGGTGCCGCGCAAACACTCCGCGCACCGCCGTGCTCAATTCATCCTGCAACCCCTGGAGGTCGCGATAGCGGGCGACGTTGGCCCGGTTCGGCACGCACCGGGTCTCCTCATTCAGTGCGACTACACTTTCGGTGAAATCGCTGATCTTCGCGCTCCGCCGGCCCTCGCGCCGGGCGACGCACCACGCGGCCTGCAGGGCCCCGCCCAGCGCCGCCCCCTCGTCCTCCACCATGCCAACGACTGGCACACCAAAAATATCCGCCATGATCTGGCGCCATCCCGCCGATTTCGCGCCGCCACCAGTGAGGCGAATTTCCTTCGCCTTCACTCCCAGTTGCGCGAGCCGCCGCAGGCCGTAGTTCATCCCCATCGTCACCCCTTCCATCGCCGCCCGGGCCAGCGGGCCGCGGTGCAGGGTCGTGCTGTTCAGGCCCAGCATGACGCCTGAGCCGTCCGGCACGTTGGGCGTGCGCTCGCCGGCAAAATAGGGCAGCAACACCAGCCCGTGCGCCCCCGCCGGGGCTCCCGCCACTGCCGTCTCGAGCGCCGCGTGATCGTAGCCAAACAGCGCCCGCATCTGCTCCGTCACCGTGGTCACGTTCATCGTACAGAGCAACGGCAGCCAGCCTCCCGTCGACGAGCAGAACGCGGCGATTTCGCCCTGCGGATCCACCACCGGCTTTGCCGCCTGGGCGTAAATCGTCCCGCTCGTGCCGAAGCTCGCCGAAATGACGCCGGGCAACACGTTGCCCGTGCCGATCGCACCCATCATGTTGTCGCCGCCGCCGGCGCTCACCACCACGTCGGGCGACAGGCCGTACTGCCTGGCCAGATCCACGCGCAGCGTGCCCGCCGCCTCATGCGACTCGCTGAGGGGCGGCAGCCAGTCGGCGAGATTCCGATCGATCGCCGCCACTGCGGCCTTCGACCACCGGCGCTGACGCACGTCCATCAAGGCCGTGCCCGAGGCATCGCCGTACTCCATGAAGTAATTTCCGGTGAGGTGAAAATTCAGGTAGTCGTGCGGGAGCAGCACGTGACGCAGCCGTTTGAAATTGGCCGGTTCGTGCCGTTTCAACCAGAGAATCTTCGGTGCCGTAAAACCCGGGAGCACCAGATTGCCCGTCTGGCGGATTGCGGCCTTCGGACCGCCCAGTTTCTTCGTGATGAGCGCACACTCGGCGGTCGTGCTCGTGTCGCACCAGAGCTTGGCGGGGCGAATCACCGCGCCCGCCGCGTCCAGCGGCACGAATCCGTGCTGCTGGCCCGACACGCCGATCCCGCGCACCCGGGTGCGATCGATCTTGGCGAGCACCTCCGCAATCACGGCATCCAGCGCGGCCACCCAGTCCCGGGGATGCTGCTCCAGGTGGCCCACGGGCAGCCCGTCGATCAATTTGTGCGGCGCCCGCGCCTCGGCGATCACTTTGCGCGTTTCGAGGTCGAGAACGACCGCCTTCACACTTTGCGTACCGGAATCGATGCCGAGGTAGAGGGACATGGGAGCTGGCAGGAAAGTCTGGGCGGCGGAAACCAAAGTTCACGCCGAAAGTTCACGCGTTTTGCATGCACTACCTCGGTCCCGGGGACCAGCCGGCGAGGGACGCAAGATCCACCCGCCCCCGTCGGCTCAGGACTTCGCCGCGCCCGGAGTGACCGGGGCCGGGTTCTGTTCCTCTTTCGCGCCAAGGCCGAGACAGAAAACGATTGTCGCGCAAACCATCATCGAGCAGGCGAGAAAATAGAGCCCGCCCACAAACGATCCCGTGACCGCCTCGACCTTGCCGATCACATAAGGCCCGAGCTGGCCTCCGAGGTTGCCGATCGAGTTGATCATCCCGATGCTCGCCGCCGCCGCGGAACTCGAGAGGAAAAGATAGGGCATCGTCCAGAAAGCCGGCAGGTAGGCCTTCAATCCGCCCAGTGCCAGCATGAAGCAGACGATGGTCAGCGTGAGATTGCCCTGCGTGGCCGGAGCCAGGGCGATGGCGGAAGCGCCGATTACGATGGGCAGCACCGTGTGCCAGCGGCGCTCGCGGGTGCGATCGGAATTCCAGCCAATGAACAACTGACCCGCCAGGGCCATCAGGGCGGGCAACGTCGTCAGCCACGCGAGCTGCGTATACTTCAGACTGTACCAGCGATCGAGAATGCTCGGCAGGAAGAAGACGACGCCATAGCTCCCCGTCACGGTGCAAAAGTACGAAAACGACAACAACAGCACCTTGGGGTGCCGCAGTCCCTGCCACAGCGACATGTGACCCTTGTTTTTTTGCTGCTCGCGGGCCAGCTCGGCGGAGAGGGCCTCGCTTTCCTCCGCCGTCAACCAGCGCGCATTCCTCGGCTTGTCCGGGAGCAGGAATAGCACGGCGGCCCCCAACACCACCGCCGGAAGGCCCCAGGCCACATACACCCATTGCCAGCCCTTCAATCCGAGCACCAGCGGATGGTGCACCGTCACGCCGTTCACGATTTCCGTCGTGCCGATCTTGAGCATCATCGCCGAAAGGAGCGGGCCGACGATCTGCGCCACCGGCGTCGCGATGAAAAAGAGCGCCAGGGCCCTCCCGCGATCGCGGGACGGAAACCAATGGGAAAGATAGACCACCACTCCCGGGAAAAAACCAGCCTCGGCCAGTCCCAGCAAAAAGCGCAGCGTATAGAATTGGAACTCCGGCACACCCATGGTCGCCCCAAACGCGTTGTTCCAGATTTCCACCGCCCAAACCGACACGCGCAGCGGCACTCCGATAAACGCCGTCAGCGCCGCCACGATGCCCCAGGAGATCATTATCCGGCAAATCCAGGCCCGCGCACCCCATTTCTCGACGATGAGTGATCCGGGAATCTCGAGGATAAAATAGCCGAGGAAAAACACGCCCGCACCAAAGCCGAAGACGGCGTTGTCGAAGGTGGGAAAATCCTTCACCATGGTGAGCTTGGCGAAGGCCACGTTGGCGCGATCCACAAACGCGATCACGTACGCGATAAAAAGCAACGGCAGCAGCCGCCAGTAAGCTTTGCGGCGGGCACGATCAACGGGAAGCCGATCGGCGGGGCGGGGGAATTTCATGGGGCGGTGCGCCGTCGCACGTTACTTCCGATTGTCCGTGTTATTGGTCTTCAGGGTGTCGAGAAACTCCACCGGGGAAAAATCGTCGCTGAGCACGCGCGCCTTGCCCAGCTTCTTCGTCGGGATCGGAATGTGTTCCGCGCGGATCGCATCCAGATCCAGCCGGCCGGCGAAGGCCGCGTTCTGCAGCGCCGCCGTCGTCGGCCACTTGGTGGGGTCCGTGATGACCGGCTCGCGGTATTTGACGGCCAGGGCGATGACGTTGCCGCGACCATCGGTGTTGAGCAAAACCACCTGGGGAAACACCGCCTGGATTGTCTTCAGGTCCGAGTAATAAAGCTCGGTCGTCGCGTGCAGGTTGCTGATGAACACCCCCCGCTCACTGAGCCGCGCCGCGCATTCCCGATAGAACTCCTCGGTCTTGAGGTGCGGCGGCACAAAGCCGCCGCGAAAGGCGTCGAGAATCAGCCAGTCCCATTGCTGCTTGTCGCGCTTCACAAACATGCGGCCATCCATGATGGTCACCGGCGTCTGCGGGGTCGGCTTGAACTGCATGCGCGCGCGGCAGAGCTCAAACACCATCGGGTCGAGTTCCACGGTCTGCAACAGGGAGTCGGGATAGGCGGCCGAGAACAGCCGGTGAAAGCCCGCGCCGCCGAGCCCGATCATCAACACGCGTTTCGGTTGTGGCTGCAGGAAGAGCGCCCCGTACAGCGAACGCGTGTACGCCACCTCGAGCCGCAGCGGATCGGCGAGATTCACCGCCGACTCCAGCGCTTCGCTCCCGCGCGCCCGCGCCCGCAGCTCCACGATCTGCCCGCGCCGCTCGACCGTCAGGCTGTTGTAGATCGTGTCGAAATACTCGACAAAGTCCTGAGCGCGCGCGAATCCGGCCAGAGCGGAAAGCGCCGCCGCACCGGCAAACAGGGGAAGAAGTTTCATGCTGAGGAGGAAGTACGGAGGAGACGCACCAGGGCCGACAGGCTCACGAGCGCAACGGTGAGCCAGAGGTAGAGCAGCGTCGAGACCCGGAAATTGGGAATCAGCGCAAACGCCGTGAGCATCACCCCGGCGATGTTGCCGAGGGTGCTGACGCCATAGATCACCCCGGACGCCTTGCCGGGCGGGGTGCCGCGCGACGCGAGATACTGCACGCACTGCGGCCCAAACGTCGACAGCGCCGCCACCGGCAAAAAGAAAATTCCCACACACGACATCAGCAGCGCCACGCTCACGTCGGCAAAGTTCGCCTCAATCCCGTTCAACATGGCGCGCCCGGCGATCGCCGTGAGCCCCAGCGTGACCACCGCGACCGCAGCCCCGGCCAGCTGCCCGCGCCGTCGCGGTTCCGGCGCCAGGTTGCTGATCCAGCCGCCGATCATCGAACCGGCGCTGAAAGCGGCGAGGAACGTCGAGATCAACCAGGCCCAGACAATAATCGACGAGCCGAAGTGCGGATTCAGCAGCCGCGAGGCGAGCAGCTGAAAGCCCATGCTCAGAATACCAAGGGTGATTACGACGACGTAGAAAGCGAAGAGCGTCACAGTGGGCGGGCAAAGTGCGGGGTGCGATGCCCGATGTCACCACGAAACCGCCGAATCCATTCCGAGCTCGCTGGTGCTCGATTCCGCGTCCAACACCTCCTGATATTTAACGTCTCATCATGCCCCGTCCTATCACTCCAGTCTCCGCCTTTCTCGCTCTCGCGGCGTTCCTCACCATCATGCCCACCAGCCCCGCCGCCCCCGCGGTTTCCACGTCACCGCTGGGATCGAGGGTTTTTTCCTGGGAAAAACTCGTCGCGCGAACCACGCCCAACGGCGAGCGCCGCGATGTTGCCAACCACCCCACCCCCACCCTCGCCGTCTTCGAGTGCCACATCACGACCTTGAACCCCGGGAGGGCGTCGCACGCCCCGCACCGACACCCCCAGGAGGAATTTATCATCGTGAAGGAGGGCCAGCTCGAAGTGCACCTCAACGACCAGACGCAGGAAGCCGGCCCCGGCTCGGTCTTTTTCTACGCGTCCAACGACGCCCATGCCGTGCGCAACATCGGGACGACTCGCGCCACGTACTGGGTGATCAACCTCGCCACCCCGACGACGCACAATCCCGCCGCGCACCTGCGCAATCCGACGCGCCCTTCCGGGGTCTTCGATTGGGCGAAACTCACCGCGGTGCCCACCAAGGTCGGCGAGCGCCGCGACGTCCTGAAAGGCTCCACCGCCACGATGGCAAACCTCACGTGCCACGTCACCACCGTGAAGGTCGGCGAAGCGGCCCACGGCGCCCACCGCCATCCCGACGACGAGATCGTCATCGTGAAGGAGGGCACCCTGGAGATCACCATCAACGGCGAAACCCAACGAGCCGGCGCCGGCTCCGTCGTCTTCTTCGCGTCAAACGATCTCCACGGCATGCGCAACGGCGGAGACACGCCGGCCTCGTACTATGTCATCCGCATGATCACTTCCGCGACGCCGAAGGTGGTCCCGTCCGCCGCAAAGTGATCGAAGGTGGAGCCCGATGTCCTCATCGGGCTTGGATTGACCGAAGGCTGCCTCGACCGCAACGCGGCAACCGCAAGCCGCCTCCGGCGGGCAAGCCGAAGGTGGAAAAGAGTTTTTCTAGGAGCGGCTTCATGCCGCGAAAATCCGGTCGATTTTCCGATCCGCCTTTCGCGGGATAAACCCGCTCCTACAGCCCGGCGAAGTTGGAACGTCCTTGCGGAAAATCGTCGCAGAGCTGATCCAAACGAATCGATCGCAGCCTCATCGCCCGCGGCCCGGCGAAAACTCCATCCCTTCCAGCGCGCCCAGCAACTGCTGGTACGCCTCGTCGGAAAATCCCTCGGCCATGAACGACACATCCACGATCACCTCGGGCGTCAGCCGGATTTTTCCAGCGCTCAGCACCTTGTAGTTGCCCTTCTCCATTGGTTTCCCCCGCAGTTTCGGATCGGTGAAACTGCAATAGTACCCAAAGCCCGTCCGGAGTGAAAACTCGCGGGCAAGCGCCTTACGCTCGACCGATTCCTCGATGTACACCTGACAGTCGGCCTCGACCCGCAACTTAAGCCGCGCTTTGGTGTCGAGTCGATCGACGTCCGGAAACGTCACGATCACCGAGCCCGCAGCGTTCACCGACTCCTTCTTCGGCGCAATCGTCATGGTGATCTGTTCGGTGTTGCGGGTGGTGATTACATTCCATTCGCCCGGCAGATAAATCGTCAATTTCCCGCGCGGCCCGAAGTCGAGCGTTTCCACCTGCCCAAGTGCGCCCGAAAGCGTGAGAAGAAAGAGCGTGCAGAGTTTTTTCATGAATCGCATCTGGAATAGACCGTCCAGACCGTACGGCGTCCCGCCGATTTCGCTACGAAATTCTACCGAACCCCGGCCCGCCACTTCGGATAATCCGTTTCGATCAACCGCCCCGGCCACGGCGTAAACCACCCCGAACCCGTGCGCCGCTCGCGATCGATCTCAGCCAGCGAATACGCAATCACTCCGCTCCGGCTCGCAAACAGGGCGCGATCCGTCCCGATTTCGACCATCCGCGGCAGGAGCGGTGGCGCCTTCTCGTCCTGCACCACGACGACATCGAAGTCCGTCTTGTGGCGGATATACTCCGCGGCCGGCGCCGGGATTCGTTCAATCCGAATTCCCCTGAGCTGCACCTTTTTCAGCCATGCCACCGCCGCCTCGACCGCCTCCACGATCGCGGCCGAGGGTCGCTCCTCCCGGATCAGAAACGCCACGATGCCGATGGTCTCGGTGGGCGAGATACACGCCGGTTCAAACGTCCGCGCCGGCGCGCTGGCAAGTGTCTTCTCATCGTGTTGCTGTCCCCAGCCGGTGCGCCGGCGGTCCACCGCGATCTGCATCTGCAAGATGCAATCAATCCCCTTCCCCACCGCCACCCGCGCCCGCTCACGGCGAGTCTGGTCGAGACAGGCGAAGTGCGGCGCGCCGGCCGCGGCGTCGCGCAGCACGTTCAGGATACCCATCATCACGCCATCGTTAAATGTGATGCGCGCCCCCAGCCCGCTCGGTTTCGGCCAGCGCTGCGGGAATCCGCCATTCGCATACTGCGCCGCCAGCATGAAATCGAGGCCCCGCACGCACGCGTCGCGGTACGCGGCGTCGCCGAGCAGTGCATACGCCCGCGCCAGATAATCGACCTGCGGGTGCGTGTTGTGGTTGTCGAACGAGGTGTCGGCGTTGGCCCGCGTGTCGCGGACCAATTTTTTCTGCTCCTCGGTCAGCACCGCCAGCATGTCGTAGTCTTTCGGCCAGCCGCCGTTGGCGCGCTGGAAGAGCAGGAGGTTTGCCGCGATTTCGCGCACCTGCTCCGGTTGGTATGCGGGCTGCCCCGGCAGCGCCTGCATGAAGCGCTCCGGCTGGATGATGTTGCGCCAATGATGCCGCGAATCGCTGAAGCCGGAAATGTCGATCGAGGTGGTACCGCCAACGGCGGCCGCAAGGAGCAGCGGAAGCAACATGCCCGCCATCTCACACCGCCCGATCCACGGGGCAAATCACAAAACTCACTTGGGAAACGCCGCTCCACCCAGCTCGCGATACACTTTCTCCGCTTGGGTGGTGAGGTTCTCCGGCACGTACCGCGCGATGTTCGCCACTTTTTTCAATTCTGCCGCCAACTCCGGCACCGCCGCTTTCATTTCCGCCGGCGAACGACCGGCCTCAAAGTGCGCCTTCACGCGCCGGTGCAGATCGACAAAGTACGCCTGCTGATCGACCAGGATCTCCGGTCCGCCGATCGGTCCATGGCCCGGCACGACTTTCTCCGCACCCAGTTGCTTCACCTTCTCGAGGGTCTTGATCCACTCCGCAACGTTGCCGTCGTTCAAATTGTTGTGCGGCCCGTTTACACACGCGTCGCCGGTGTAGAGAATCTTTTCCTTGGGCAGCCACACGAAGGCGTCGCCCTTCGTGTGCGCGACGCCAAACCAACGCAGCTCCACGCGACGCTTGCCATCGTCAAAAAACAATTCGCGCGGAAAGAGCAGCGTCGGCGGCTTCAGTCTGCTCGCCGCGACATCGGGCCGCTTCTTCGCCGCATTCTCCCAACGCCCCGGCCCACCGCCATAGTATCCCGTTTCGACCGTCTTCATCTCACCGAGCGCCGCCTCGGTGGCCACAATCGTCGCCCCCACCTCAGCCCACACCTGGTTGCCGTAGGCATGATCTCCGTGATGATGGGTGATAAACGCAAAGCGCACCGGCTTGTCCGACGTCTCCCTGACCTTCGGCATCACCACCTTTGCGCCGGAAGGGAAGAGTGTGGGTGGCGGGAGCCAGACACCGCACCGGCGCCCGGGCGAGCCAATCCTGCGGGGGAATATACTCGCGTGACACGCCGCACCGGGCGAAACCTACGTCAGTTCCCTTCCCGATGACTGCACTTATTGCTTCAGCCCGAGCACTGCGGATTCGTCCCTCGCTCGTTGCTTCGTGCCTCGCCCTGCTTTTCCCTGTGCCGGTTCTCGCGCAATCTCCGGCGCCGGTGCCGCTGCCGACGGGCGTGCAATACGTCACCAGCGTCGAGGGCATCAGCGAATACCGCCTCGAAAACGGTCTTCGCGTGCTGCTCTTCGCCGAGCCCACCAAGGCGAATGTCACCGTCAACATCACCTACATGGTCGGCTCGCGCCACGAGGATTACGGCGAGACCGGCATGGCGCACTTGCTGGAGCACCTCTTGTTCAAGGGCTCGACCAAGTTTCCGAATATCCTGCAGTCGTTTGGCGAGCACGGGGCCTCCTGGAACGGCACCACCGATTTCGACCGCACAAATTACTTCGAGACCGTGCAGGCGTCTGACGAAAATCTGCAATGGGCCCTCGCCTTGGAGGCAGACCGGATGGTCAATTCCTTCATCGCAAAGAAAGACCTCGACAGCGAGATGACCGTCGTGCGCAACGAATTTGAAGCCGGCGAAAACCGCCCCGCGGGCATTCTCGAGGAACGCACGTTTTCGACCGCGTTTCTCTGGCACAACTACGGGAAGACTGTCATCGGGGCGCGCTCCGACATTGAACGCGTGCCGATCGAGCGCTTGCAGGCGTTTTACCGCCACTTTTACCAGCCCGATAATGCCGTGCTCGTCGTCGCCGGAAAATTCGACGAAGCCAAGACGCTCGCGCTCGTGCATCAGGTCTTTTCGCCAATTCCCAAGCCGACCCGGCTGCTCCGGAGGACCTACACCACCGAGCCCACGCAGGACGGCGAGCGCGCCGTGACGCTGCGTCGCGTCGGCGACGTGCAGGCGATCTGTCTCCTGCATCACATCCCCGCGGGCCCCGACGCGGAATTCGCCGCGGTGGAGATGGCCGCCAGCGCCCTCGGGGACAATCCATCCGGCCGCCTCTACAAAGCCCTGGTCGCAACGGGTACGGCTGCGACTGTGAGCAGTGATGCCTACCGGCAGATGGATCCAGGGGCGATGTTGGCCCGAGCTTCGGTGCGAATCGAGAAGTCGCTGGACGACGCGGTGAACGTGATGGTGGCCACGATCGACGAAATCAAAACCAAGCCGTTCACCGACGAAGAGATTAATCGGGCGAAAACCCGGTGGCAAAAAAACTTCGAACTGACGCTCAACAATTCAGAACGCGTCGCGCTGGAACTCACCGAGTGGCAGGCGCAGGGCGACTGGCGTCTTTTCTTTCTCCACCGCGACCGCATCCGACAGCTCACGGCCGCCCAGGCGACGGCGGCGGCCGTCAAATACTTCATCGCCTCGAACCGCACGATCGGTCGCTTCATTCCCGACCGGTCGCCCGCGCGCGCGGAGATTCCCGAGCCCCCCGACGTGGCCGCGCTCCTGCAGGGTTACAAGGGCGAGGCGCTGGTGGCGAAAGGCGAGGCATTCGACGCGTCGCCTGAGAATATCGACCGGCAGACGCAGCTCCTCGATCTGCCGGGCGGACTCAAGCTGTCATTCCTGAACAAGAAAACTCGTGGCGCGCAGGTGCACGGCCAGATCGGGCTCCACTTTGGCGACGAGCGTTCGCTGTGGGGCTCGGCCCGGCTGGGGGCCGGCGTCGCCGCCCAATTGTTGATGCGCGGCACGCAGCGCCACACGCGCGAGCAAATTAAGGACGAGTTCGACCGCCTGAAAGCGGAGGTGAACCTCTCCGGCGGTTCCTCCGGGGCATACGTCGAACTCAAAACGACGCGCGAGAACCTCAAGCCGGTGCTCGATCTTGTCGCGGAAATTCTCCGCGAGCCGTCGTTTTCTGAAAAGGAATTCGAGGAGCTGCGGCAATCGTCACTGGCGTGGATGGAGAACCAAAAAAGCGATCCGGGGGCAATCGCGTCGCGGGCCATTTACCGCCACCTCAACTCGTGGCCGAAGGAGGACGTGCGCTATGTCCAGACAATCGACGAAAGCATCGAGCAGTTGAAGACGCTGACGCTCGAACAGGTGCGGGCCTTCCACCGGGGATTCTACGGCGCGTCGCACGGCGAAATCACCCTGGTCGGCGACTTTGATCCTGCCGCGGTGCAACAGCAGCTCAGCGGACTCTTCAGCGGCTGGGAAAGTCCGAAGAAATACGCCCGGATCGAGGGCCGCTTTCAAAAGATTGCACCGAAGCTCGCCGCGTTCGAAACCGCGGACAAGGCCAACGCCAGCTGGTTTGCCGCTGTGGCGGTCCAGATGTCCAACACCGATCCCGATTTCCCGGCGCTGATGCTCGGCGCCTACATCATCGGCGGAATGAGCAACTCAAGGCTCTTCGCGCGCGTCCGCGGTCGCGAGGGCTTGAGTTATGGCATCGGCGGCGGTTTCTGGGCCCCAACGCGGGACGAAAATGCGACCCTTCGTTTCAGCGCCATCAGCGCTCCGCAGAACGCACCCAAGGTGGAAGCTTCGTTCAAAGACGAGCTGAATCAGATCATGCAGAACGGCTTCAAACCCGAGGAAGTCGCGGCGGCGAAGAAGGACTGGCTGCAATCGCGGCAAGTCGAGCGCGCCGAAGACAGCGAGGTGGTCGGCCAGTTGTCGGATCATCGCTTCTGGGGCCGCACGATGGCGTGGGACGCGGAATTGGAGCAAAAAGTCCAGGCGCTCACTCCCGAACAAGTGCAGAGCGCCCTCCGGCGGCGCATTGATCTGTCGCAAATGAGTTATTTCCGAGCGGGCGATTTCAAGAAGGCGGAAGTCGCTTGGTGAGTGAATCCGGGTGGGAAAACGGAGGATGCCGGTGACCGCTGAAAATTTTCGCGACCTCGCGCTTAGTTTGCCTGAAGCCATCGAGTCGTCGCACATGGGACACGTGGATTTTCGCTGTCAGGGGAAGATTTTCGCCACGCTCGGCTATCCGAACGAGGGCTACGGGGTGTTGAAGCTCACGCCGGAGCAGCAACAGCCTCTGCTCAAGGATTCACCCGCGACGTTTGCTCCCTGCGCCGGTGTCTGGGGTCAGCGCGGAGCGACGAGTGTCCGCCTCGCATCCGCGAAGGCTGGCGCGATGCGACCCCTGCTTGAAATCGCGCGGCGAAATCTCGACTCGAAACCGCCGAAAAATAAACCCGCGTGAGATTTCCTGCGGGGCGTCGGCGTTGCGGACGCCGCGAACGAACGGTGGCTGCCAGACGCCCACCCGTCACCTTCCATTAGCGCCGGCAATGCATTCGCCGCGCAAGAAAGTAGCCCCACGTTATTCGCCCTTCGTGCAACGGAATTCCCTTTGACCGTCAATCGCCCCAGCACGTAACGTCTCCGTCTCGTTCGACTTTTCAGCCCTTCAGTTATTCAGCCTTCTCTCCCATGCCCGCCACGCCGACCATCATCTACACCAAAACCGACGAGGCCCCCGCACTCGCCACCTACTCGCTCCTGCCGATCGTCCAGGCGTTCACGAAGCACGCGGGCATCGCGGTCGAGACGCGCGACATCTCCGTCGCCGCCCGCATCCTCTCCGCCTTTTCGGATCTCCTGCCCCCCGAGCAGCGCGTCGCCGACAACCTCGCCGAGCTCGGCGCGCTCACGCTCAAGCCGGAAGCCAACATCATCAAGCTGCCCAACATCAGCGCCTCCGTCCCGCAATTGATCGAGGCCATCACCGAACTGCAGGCGCACGGCTACAAGCTCCCCGATTTTCCCGCCACTCCCACGACCGACGCCGAGAAGGACACCCGCGCCCGTTATGCGAAGGTCCTGGGCTCCGCCGTCAATCCCGTTCTCCGCGAGGGCAACTCCGATCGCCGCGC
>SXGU01083812.1_pt1 | contig 40799 bp, 41 predicted proteins | sample 3174531 | NCBI WGS metagenome assembly SXGU01 (sample SAMN11356863, study PRJNA531348) | freshwater metagenome | isolation source: freshwater sample F1-140 | place: China: Fuxian Lake, Yuxi | collected 2017-12-25 | reverse complement strand
ATAGGCAGCTTTATCTGTACTTAGAACCACTACTTTCTTCACTTCACATTCTTGAGCAACTGTTAAAACATTATCTGTGCCTAAAATATTTGTCTTAACTGCTTCTAACGGGAAAAATTCACAAGATGGAACTTGCTTTAATGCTGCTGCATGAAAAATATAATCAACTCCTTTTATAGCTGGAATCAAACTATCTTTATCACGAACATCTCCAATATAAAATTTTACTTTATTGTTCTTAACTCTTTTTCTTAGATCATCTTGTTTCTTTTCATCTCTGCTTAATATTCTTATTTCAGAAAAAAAATGTGTATTAAGAAACCTATTTAAAACAGCATTACCAAAAGAGCCCGTTCCTCCAGTTATGAGCAATATTTTATTTTTTAACATACTTGTAAAATTTGTAAAAAAGTGTATTTATATATAAATGTATTCTGTTATTTAAGGGAATACATTTAAAAATTAATTTCTTTAAATCCGTATTATTTAGCAAAGAAGGATCTAAATTAATTGTTTCATTAAATAGTTTATTTAATCCTATTTCTTTATCTGATGGCAAATGTAGAAAAAAATAATTATCAATATTTTTGGGCAATTTAACATTTAATAACGTATTCCATACTCTAAATATAACATTATCTATAAATTCAAAAGTGTAAAATGAATTAATTATTGTCAAAACTTGCTCTTCTGTTGTCAGAAGTATTGAATTTTTATGACTGAGTATTAAATTATAATTATTTAAAAATTTAATTGCATTATTTTTTTTAAATCCAAAAAATTCACCTCCTATCAATTGATTTATACTTTTTTTCTTAAAAAATACATTTTCTCCAATCTCTTCAATCTGATTGATATTTAAACCATGAAATGATTTTTGGTTTTTTTTAACCGTTGAATTAATAAATCCTAGTTCTGTATCTATTCTTTCCAACTTATTGAATATTTCAATAGAGTTGCGAAGTGCAATTACATCAGTGTCAAACATTAATATTAAATCATTATCTAGAAATTTATTAGAGGTGCTTATATAATTAATGACATCGAAAAAATAATTAACTGTTCCCCATTTTTTTTCTACTCTCCTCGTAAGTTCTAAATCATCAATGATAATAACTCCAATTTTTTCAAGCTTTTCTCTAAAAGGAAATTTAGATACATTTGTAAAAAGGATAAAGTTGAAATTTTGATTTTTATTGTATATAGTTGAAGTGAAAAAAAAGGTATATACTGTTTGCCAGTATACTAAATTCCTACTTTCAAGTGGAAGAAATATATTTCCATAATTTGCACCTAAATCAATTGTATCATTGTAAAAATATGTTGAAATGTATTTATTCATATTAACAATTATTTTTTGCTATTTCTGAGATAAATTCTAAGGTTTCCTTAGAAGTATCTGCCCATTTATAATTATTGGCATTTAAATAATTATTATTTGCTAAAAATGTTCTTAGTTCAACTGAAATTATTAGCTCTTTCAGTGTTTGTGTTATGTTACTAATATCTTCTGGATTAAAGTAACAATTAAAATCTCCTAAGATTTCTTTCATTGGTCCGAAAGATGAACATGCTATAGGTAGCCCAGATGCCATTTTTTCTAATAAAATATTTGGCATATTTTCACATGTTGAAGCAAAGATACCAAGATCCGAATTTGAATAAAGTAAATTTAAATCCCTGAATGCAATTTCTCCATGATATACTACCCATTGGTTATTACTATCATATAACTTTATATATTTCAATAGTTTATTATATGCTTGCTGATAGTATGGTCCTATTAAATTAAGTTGTAAGGGCCAATTTGTTGTTTTTCTTAAATCTGCAATAGCTTGTACAATATTCCATTGATGTTTATAATTGTCAATTTTAGAAACATAAATTATCTTATAAGGTTCCTCATTTGAATACTTTGCGATACTTTTTTGTATTCTAGGACTATATAAAAATCTAGTATTTAAACCATGAGGTATTATTTTTGTATTCTTATCTGGTATTGATCCGGTAACTGATAAAACAGTAGATTTAGCGTAATTTGTTAAAAAAATTACACCCCGACTTCTTTTAAATGAAAATGATTGTGTAAATCTTAATAATAATAATTTAAATGTCATTAGTGACAATTTATAGCGAAATAACTCTTTATATTCAAAAGGTAAAAGATTTTGACTTAACGTTACAGAAGGTTGAAATTTACCAAAATAACTGCCGCCTGGAATAAATAAAATATCACCTTTTAGATTCTTTATATGTTTAGATAATTTAAAAATTTGCCAATATGTTCTAAAGAATAAATTTTTATTTAACATAGAAGGATTATGTTTTTCTAACCATGATTTATCGGGTATTAAATTAAGCGTTTTGGTATTAGAAAAAAGAATGACTTTATTAAAACCAAAATATTTTGGATTAGCTGAATCAATTAGTTCAAGCAAGTGTGTTAATCCTCCACCTGCTCTAATATTACTAGCATCAATACACAAAATCATATAACTTAAAATTTAGGTAAAGCAACTTTAACAAATTCACCTGCTAAAGTATATATTTCTGGATTTATTCCCATTTTAAATTCTTTTATACCTTTCGGAGTGTTTTTACTTATACCTCCTAAGTCAAACCATTTTGACCCTTCAGATTTGGAGAAAATTATAGACTCCCACAAGAGAAGTGAATTTGCTTGTAATTTACGACCAATAGTATTAACTGAACCCAATAGATATAAAGATGTATCGCCAGTTTTTATAATAACTAAATGACCAATAGGGTCATTTGAATTAAATTCTGTAGCTACAAATAAATTGAATGATAAATCAAATGTTTTGAATTTAGATAATTCAATAATTAATTCTTCCGAAATTGATTTAAATTTATTTTTTATTTGAAGATTTTTATATGAACTTATAAGTAAATCTATATTGCAACTATTATTTTGTACTAATTCAATTTTGATATTATTTTTAATAGCTTTACGCATAGAATTTCTCCATTTGCCATCTAACCTTGATAATAACTGATCACTATTAATAGAAAGATCAATTAATCCAGAACCCCATGCTTCAGTTTTTCTTTTAAAAAAATTGTACTTTTTAAATTCATAAAATATTTGTTCTATTGGATTAATTTCAGGTGCAACAAAAAATAATGTGATATTTTTAGTTCTAAAATAATTTATGAATGCATTAATGATAGTTACGTTATTTTTAAAAATAAAATCTTTAGGAATATGGAAAAAATACAATGGTCCTCGATTAATTCTTACAATATTTATAAAAAATAATATGCGCTTAGACAATACTTGAACTATTCCAATTTGTGTATCGTTTTGATCAAATATTAAATAATTTTTTTTTGTTAATTTTTCAATTTTAGCTTTTGAAACTCCATAATACCATGATTGCATTAAATTTGTATGACTAATCATATTATATGATTCAATCCATTGATTTTCATTAGCTTCTCTAAATGAAAAATTATTACTTTTTAGTTTTTGAAACATTCTTTAATTTCTTCTGCAGTTATATTTTGATGTATTGGGATATGTAAAATAGATTTTCTTAAATGAATTGAGGTACTATATAATATTTCATTTGCCAGGATTTCAGGTGGAAGATCTGGCCAAGTTAATACAGGTAATTTTTTATTATATAGATATTTATTGACATATTCAATACCATTTTGATTTACTTTTATGGAAAGTATATATGGGTCATGATTTTCTAAAATAGGAAGATGGATTAAATCTCTTAAAAGAATATCTTTTGAAAGATATTCTTTTAAGAGATTTAAATTTGACTTTCTTTGAGAGGCATATAGATTCAAAAACAACACTTCGTATGCTAAAAGTTTTTTAGAAATGAAATTCATTCTTGGATGCGTAAAAGAATTGTCATAATTTAAAATTTCTGGCCAAATAGGATTATATGTATACTTAGTTCTAAATCCTAAATCCTGTAATAATCTTTTGAATATCCAAAAATAAATTGATTTAGAATAATTTTTTCTAGTTTTATGTTTTAATAAATTTAAGTACTCAAATCTTAATTTCTTTAGAAAAATACTATCATCTTTTAAAGAAGAAACTCCACTTTTATTAAATATTAATAAAGCACCATTTGGAATTGCAATTAATTTGTGTGGACTAAAAATTATAAAATCTCCGTGATTTCCAATATTATTTGACTTTTGAAGTGCATGTGCAGCATCTTCTATCAACCAGCACTCATGCGATTTACAAAATTTATTTACAAAAGATAAATCAATTGGTTTACCAAAATAATGTACTGCAATAAAAATATTAGGTTTATTTACTTGGGAAATTTTATTACACCACTCTATATCGGGTTCACCTATATCTGTAATTTTATAAAAAATTAAATTAGTCCCTAATTCACGTATGAGTTCTAATGAACTATTGCAAAAATATTCTGGAATCCAAATATTAATTTTATTAAAATTACTAATTTTATTAGTAGTTGCATACGTCAATACTATTAGTTTAAAAGACCATGCAGATCTAGATAACCAAAAGGGATATTGTTCTTTTTTTGTCCATGGTACAGCAAGAGTAATATCATCTAACTTTCTATAAAATAATATTTTAAATAGTTTTTTAAAATTTAAAAAAGGGGCAATTGTAATTCGACTTTCCATGTTTAACGCCATTTGTTAAAATCTGATAAACTTTTTTTATACATGAAATTACCACCTCCTTCTAAAAAAAATCCAATTAACCAATTACTATCACTTGGATTAAAAGAATGTCTTCTAATACAATCACTAGATGCTTTGTAATTATCTCCTCTTAAACCAGTGTGAATGTATTGAAATGTTTCCTTAGAAATTAATAAAGCTTGTTTTGAAAAATTATTAATAGTTCCAAATGGAAATGCAAAATGTATTGGAAAAATATTAATTTTATTCTTTATTGAGTAAGCACTAGTAACAATCTCTTCATTTAGGATATCTAGATCTGTAATATTACCCAAATTCGCATGAGTAGAAGTATGATGTCCAATGCTATGCCCATCTTTAATAAGAGTATTAACATCAATCCAACTCATATTTTTCCAATGATCAGGTATTTTTTCTACTGATATATTTTTGAAAATCCGAGTAGATATAAAATTTTTAGAATCATTGATGGTATCACAATTAATAAATTGAGGATTTATAAAAAATAATGCTTTAATATTAAATTCAGCTAATACTGTTCTAGCAATTAAATAGTTAGAATAGAAGCCATCATCAAAAGTAATTAATACATTTCTTCCTTTGATTTTACTCTTATTAACCATATAATATTCAAATTCCTGTGGTGTTATAAAATTCCAATATTTGTTAATGAATAATAATTGATTTTTGAAAAATGGCACCTCTGTTTGACTAATATCATGATATAGTAAAACAATTAATTCATTATTATTGCGAATTTTAATTTTTTTTAATACGAAATTTATAAAACGTAACACTGGATAAAATAATGAAAGTATTTTATTTCTATTTGACATAATTATTTTAATAATAAAATCTTTTAATAAAAAAACCTGTAACAAACATTGTAAATGCTTCGATAATTATCCAATCAATTCCAAAACTATTTACCCAGGTATAGAAAATTGAAAGTAATAATGATTTAAACAAAATTGATTTAAAATCATTAAATATTTCAAAAAAATTATAAAAATATTGAAATATAAAAGCAGTTGCAAAAAACAATAATAATGAAAAATACTTATTAAATAATACTGAATATTCACCAAAAATCCCCAACATATCCGACTGGTATGATTCACCAATTTTTGATTTTTTAATTGCATTTTCGTTATTTGCAACAGCGCCTAGAGCCAAAGATGCCTTTGGTGTATCAAAAATATCAAATCCTGGAGTCAGTAAATTATCTATTATACTTGATAGATAAAATTTCGCATTCACTACTTTATTATATTTATCAGGCTTTGAAATTAGAATTGTATTATAATCATAAAAACCTAAACGATCAGCTAATCTCGAAATAAAAAAATCTACTTTTTCTGATTCAAAAACATTTTGTTCGTTCATTTCGGAAATTAGTGTGAGTGGATTATTTATTTTATTTTCCAAGCCTCTATTAAAAGTTGCAGTAAGGTAGAATAAAAAGGATACAGGTATTATAATTACTGAAAATATAAACGCCAAAATGTTAATTTTTAAATCATTCCTAACTGCCAATATAGAAAAGAGGAATAATGTAAAAATTGTTAACAATGCTGATCTACTTCCTGCAAGTGTAACATAAATTATAAAGAAAATTATTAACAAAACATAAATAATGATGTATTTTTTTGAAATTGAATTTATATAATATAATACAAAAGAAAATGTAAACAACAATACAGCTTCTTGGTGAAAAAAAAGTAAAACAAAAAAAGCCATAAGTTCACTGCTACCAATTCCAATATTATTTATAAAGATTAAAAGCATCACTAAAATCAAAAGCAATATTGAGCTCTTTAATTTTAGAGGAGAAAATTTATTTACTTTTTCGATTTTATTTTTTTTAAAAAAAAATCCTACTGATAGGAAACCGATGTTTAAAAATAAGTTTGAGATTAAAATATAAAATAATGATTGGTTTACTTCTAAAGAAGTTATGTCATCCCTACTTAATACCGCTGAATATGAATAACTGTAAAGTGTAATAATTCTTAATAAATAAAAAAAGGATATTATTAGGATTAAAATTAAAATAAATGGATTTTTATTTTTATTTTGAACTATTAAAAATATAATATTTTGTATTGAAAAAATAATCGATAGAATTAAAGTATTTTTATCAATAAACTCATTAAACTTATAATCATTATAAAAATTAATAAACAATAAAATAAAAGATAAATTGACAAGTATCAATATAAAATTGAAACTTATTGTCATATTGAAAAATTTAGAACTTCTAAAGTTAATGTTCATTTGTCTTTTTAAATTGTCTATTATATGACTTAATGCATTTTTTTATTCCAGTAACAAAAGTAGTTTTAGGTTCCCATCCTAATAATCTTAGTTTTGAATTGTCAATTCTATGCTCGTTTGTTTCTTTTATATATAAATTATCTTTAATAATTTTATATTTTAGATTTGGCTTATTCATATAAGTTAGGATATTAACAACAATATCTTCTATGCTTAAATATATTTTACCGCTAAGGCAATATACTTCACCAGGTTCTGCCTTGTGTGTAACTAATAATATTGCATCAATTACATCATCAATATAAATATATTCACGTTTATTATATCTAACAGAATTATAAACTTCGGGTTGTTGATTTTGATTTATTAGATCAATTGTTTTTGGAATTAATCTATCTAGATTATTGTCTTTGGGTCCGAAAATATTACAAGCTCTAATTATATTTATAGGCAAATTATAAACTTCTGCATAATTTTGTGCAATTAAATCTTGGCACGCTTTTGCTGTTTCATATGTACTTTTTGGATCAAATAAAGTTGATTCATTAAATGGCCCAACTGCACTTCCATAAACTTTATATGAAGTAATAATTAAGATTTTTTTTATAGATTTTATTCCAGTTAATCTAACAGCTTCCAAAATTGATACTTGTCCCATAACTGTATCAATGTATGACATGTATGGGTTATTAAAATATTCTTTAATTATTGACTGTGCAGCTAAATGATATATAAATTTTATTTTATACTCCTTCAATATTTTTGATATTAAACTTAAATCATTAATATTGCCAGTAACCCATGTAATATTCGAATTTTCTTTGTGAAGCTTATTTTGATGGTTTCTCGATAATAAAATAAGATGGAAATTTTTATTCTCTTTCAAGATTCTTGATATCAATGCATTTCCAATAAACCCAGATGCACCAGTAATTAATACATATGTTTTCATTTATATAAACTTTTGAATGGTGAAATACATAAAATTTGAAATATTCCTAAATAAGCTTTTATATACAAAAGATTAGATTTCAATACTTTTAAGTATTTTTTTATTGCAAGTTTCTTTAAATTAGAACGATAATAACATCTAGCTAAAGTATAATTTTTGTTAGTTTCTAAATTCAAAAGTATTTTTAAGGCAATTTTTTTATTTTGAGATTCTTTATTAGATAAATATGATATAAGATGATATTCTTGGACATTAAAACAATTTTCAATGTGATATTCTATTCTACTAGTTATAGAGTTATCAAGTCTGTGATACTCACCTAAAGTTTTTTTTAAATAAAAAAAAGTAGTATTCTCTTTTGCTAATCTTATCCAGTAATCATAATCTTCAGCACTGTTAAATTTAATATTCTCTGAAAACCCACCAATTAAATCAGATTTCTCTTTTTTTACAATTGTAGCTGAGGTTGAGATTCTATTACCATTAAATATTAAATCTTCAGAAATAGGAGAGATTAGTTTTCCATAATTAGAAACACTTATCTTATTTTTTTTAATTTCAATTTCATCATGATATAATAAATCAATTAATGGGTCGTTTTTTAAAATTTCATAACAGGTTTCTAATTTATTATGGTACCAAACATCATCAGAATCTAAAAATGCAAGATAAATTCCATTTGAATTCCTAATTGCTGTATTTCTTGCAGAAGCAATACCATTATTATTTTGATTTATTAATAATAATTTTATATTTGAATGTTTAGATTTAAAAACATCAATAAATTCGATTAGATTATCAGTAGATCCATCATTCGTAATTATTATTTCATAATTAGTGAATGTTTGATTTATAACTGATAATAAACATTTTTCAATAAATTTTGTAGCATTATATGCGGGAATAATAATACTAAAAATTGTTTTTTCAGAGATCATTCTTTAATAATAAATTTATTTAAAGAAAAAGATGTAATTGGTTCAAAATAACTGTTAACATAAGACTTATTATATTCAAAAAAATCATGATTAGATTTTATATTACTATTTATAATTTCCAAAACATGATTGGAAAAATCTTCAAATTTATTAGTATTAGTATATTTCCAATCATAGTTATACAATTGATTTGTATTATAAAGATTTCCAGTAAATGGATAATAGATAGCTGGAATATTATTTGCTAATGCGTCAATACAAATTGAATTACCTTCATATATTAATACGTCAATACTCTCAAATATAGAATTCCAACTTAAGGAGGTGCCGATTTTAAAATTCGAGGGTAAAAATTTAACTTTTGGAATATAGTCTTGATTTAAAGGATGAAATTTTAATATAATTTCTATGTTTGGGTTCGTAAATTGCTGTAATAAATTATTTATTATGAAATCATATCTTGTGATATCAAATGAAAAAGCAAAAGCAATTCTATTAAAAATATTATTAACCGGCCTAAATTTTATTAAATAGTTCTCTAAATACTCATGCCTAAGAGCACAACCTGTTTCAATTAAATTTTCTGGAAAAAACCCATGATCTAATAAAAGCTGTTTAGTTATCTTTCCAGTAGTTAGTAGTTTATCAGGATATATATTTAATTTGCTTTCAAAAAATGACGGGAAGTGATGCATGAGTTTTAAAGAAAAAGACGTGTGTTGAAAACCTATCAGATTTACTTTTAAATTATTTTCATTTTTTCTTTTACAAAGCATTTTTTCCCATGAAAAGTTTTCAAATGGATAATATATAACTTCTAGATTTTTATATTCAAGTAAATTTATAATTAAAAAACGCTCTATACTAAACTGTTTTGATCCTGAATAATATTCTATATTTAGTTTTTTATTAATTAAATGTGTTATAGAATAATTAGAGAAATAAATATCATCATTTATTGTGATTTTATAATTCAAGGCTTTTAGATAAGAAATTAATAGTTGAAATGGTTTTAATAAATTAAATAATGTAACTATGTTTTTATTGTTTGAATTTTTAATGTCTTTTATATATCTCAACCCTGTTAAAATATTTTGATACATTAATATAACTACAGTGCCAAATTCAATATTATCATTACTATATTTCTCTTGTAACCTATGAAAAAATGGATCCTTGTATTCACAAGAGCTAACTGACCTATAATCAAAATAACTAATAAATACTGCCTTATAATTTTTTATAGAATTTTTTAAAGAAACTTTAGAATAGCATAAAATTATAGTATTTGTAAAGTACATAATAAAAAATCTAATAATAAATAGAAATTTTATCTTTAAACCTTCGAAAAAAAGGAATGTTTTTTTTCTTTTTTTTATTTTTATATTTTTTTCTTTACAATAATTTACCAAACAATTAAATATTATACTATCTAGATTAATTATAGTAATGTTGTTTGAATTGTTTTCTAATAACTTTACACATTCAATATATTTAACTATGGAATCAAGTAAGTGTGTAGTTCCATCTTCCCTATTTAAAAGATCTGAAAATATAAACCTAAAGTCGTTATGGTTTTCTGAAATTATTTTACCAAATATATTTTGATACTCCATTATCTCCTGTGGAGTAATTTCATTTAATCTAATTTTTAAATAATCAATAATTAAATTTTGCTTATGATTATTTCCCCTTACTACCTCTAGTTCCACTTTTGAAATTTAATATTTATTAAGTTAATTAATATCTCGAACACAATTTTTTTTAAACCAATCTCTTGAATAAGTGTTTTTCTATTCTTAAAAAAAAATTTAATTGACGCAACAAAACTGCTATGTCTCATTCTAGATACCTCGCCTCTTACCCTTTGAGAAAAGATATATTTAGTATATTCTTGAAAAATATAGTCTTCGATTGTATTGAATTTTATTAAATAGTTATGAGCAAGTTTAGATAACTGTGTAGAATATGTTTCTAATTCTATTTTGAATGTATTTAAATTCTCTACAAGCGCCATATTCGAGTTATGTTCACGATATGACCATAAAATTTCATTTATATAGAGAACACGTTCATTCTCTATTGCTAGACTGAACCATAAATAATCATCTACAAAATGCATCTTTTTAAAGCCAACGTCTTTAAAACCTCCAACTTTAACGAAATCTTTTTTCTTAAATAAATACCCCGAACCAAGAGAAAGTTCATTATATCTGGGATTAATTCTATCTAAAATATATTGAAAAGAACTTGAGCTGTTTTCTTTAAATGGAAGATACTTTTTAATTACCTTACCTTTTCCATTTATTATATCACAACCAGTTTTTACAAATGCAGCATTATTGTCCTCAGATAATAATGTTAAACACTTTTCAATAAAATTTGGTTTAAGTTTGTCATCATCTGGCAGAAATGTTACATAATATCCATTTGAAAATTCAACCCAACTATTCCAATTTTGAAGTGGATTAATTGATGTATTATGCCTTAAGTAATAAACTCTATCATCTTTCAAACTACTGCAAAACTCTAAAGTTCCATCTGTAGAATTATTGTCGCATATTATTATTTCTAAATTGTGATAAGTTTGTAATAATGCTGAATTTAGGGATTCTTTTAAATATGAAATCCTATTATATGTAGGGATTACAATAGTTACTAAATTATTTATATTATAATTCATTGCTAGATTTTAAACTATAATATCTTTTTTCCCAATCAACGACATTGTCAAGTTCACCTTTTGCTAAGTGAGCTGCTAAACCGGGTATAGGTGTAAACAAATCAATACCGAATAAAAAATGCACTCTTCTAAAAAATATTCTATCCATCGATGTTAATTCTTTACCAAATAATCTTCCTGGCCAAAATGAAAAAAAATAAGGTCGAGGTAATTTTGATATAAAGTATGTTTTTTTGAAATATTTATATTTGCCGCCAAATGTGTTGGTTGTACTTTCACTTTTTCTCCAATGATGTTTGTTAAACATAAATATTGGACTTTTTTTAAAAAACAAATCGTCATTGTTATTCTTATATCTGTTTGGGTGATCTAAAGGCGCAACAAAACCATTGAATTTTTTACAGGCCTCGATCCATTTTTCAAAACCACCTTCTACAAATAAATAATCATCCTCAAGAATTAAGATTATATCATCATCTTTATGATTATTCTTACTCATTACTTCTCTTAATATAAAATAAGACCCTCCCCCTCCAAATAAAGGAAGTCTATTTTTTGAGTCGTAGCAATCTGCACCTTCATGTGAATAATGGTGTTTTTCAATTCTTTCAGATAAAAAATTGTTATAAGTTTCGTTTGGATTATCTATAAAAGCTATTGAATTAATTGAGTTTTTTTCAATTTCAAGTGACTTCCATGTAACTTTTAATAAATCAATCTTATTATTTTCAAATAAATTTTTACCAGACCAGCCTGGATAAGTTCTGTAATAGAGATAAATGTTAGAGTATTTCATTTTATATTTTATTTATTAAACCAATTTATAGTTTTTGTTAAACCTTCGGAAATAGTGTATTGAGGATCACATTTTAATTCATTGATTAATCTAAAATTATTTCCAACTAATTCACTAGGCTCAGTTGAATTTATATTATTTTCAAATGACAAGAAATGACTTTTACCCATTTTTAAAGCAACTTCATTCAATATGTCTTTTATTTTAATGGGTTGATTATTACAAATATTAATTGGACCTAAAACATTAGAATTTAGTAGTGAAACAAATGCCAATGCAACATCTTCTACATACATAAAATCTCGTATAAAATCACCATTTCTACATATTGCAGTTTTATTATCACGTAAATTATTTATTATAGATGGTATAAGTCTGGTAGAATCTTCGTATGGTCCAAATGTGAAAAAAACTCTTCCCCAAGCGAAGCCAACTCCATTGTCTTTAAAATATTTACTCAAAATCAATTGTAATGAATTTTTACAAACTCCATATAATGATCTTGGAATTAATGGTGTATTAGATTCATCAAGAAAACTATAGTTCCAATCATATTCTGCACAAGTTCCGGCTCCTACAAATCTTTCTCCACCATTTAATACAAATTGTTCAGCCAGAAAAACACTAGCTCTTGTAAAATCAAGATTTATTTTAGAAGTCCAATATTTATTTGGAACCGCATACCAGGCAAAGTGTATTAAATGAGTTGGTTTAATTCTTTGCATTAATTCTGATACTGCAATTTCATCGAACAAATCTAATTCATGCCATAATATTTCATTATTAAACGAACTCTTAGCTATCCTCGTTATTGCATGTACCTCAAATCCTTCATTTAACAAAATGTCTAATGAATGTCTACCTATAAAACCAGTTGCCCCTGTAACTAAAACCTTTTTCATTATTTTTTAATGTACCCAATTATTTTTGTTAATAATCGATTCTCTAATATTTTATCAATATCTTGTTTAGTAATTCCACAAAATACAGGTTGCTTGAATAACAAAATTCCACTTAGCGTGAAAAATAAAATTGCCTTTATTGCTAAAGAATAAATACTTTCATTAAATGGCAATAATAATTCTAACAAAAAAGAGCACATGTATAAAATAAGGACTAATACCAAAGTAATTTTAATTTTATTTAATAGTAATTTAAAATAGGAGATAGAAAAATATTGGCAATTAAGGAATGATATAAGTTGTGTAGCAAATAGTCCATAAATTGCTGTTTTAATTGCTAGTCCTAAACTTCCAAGTCCCATACCTGGTATTACAGCATTTTTTGGCATTAACAAAATATACGATATCAATAATCCAATAGTCGAAGTAATTAAAGTGGATTTTAAATAAATTTTTGATCTACCAGAGGCAATTGCTATTGTAGTCCCCATTTGTCCGAAAACTTGTGAAATTGGATAAAAACTCATTACTACCAATAAACTTCCGGCGTTTGCAAAATCCTTTCCTAATAAGATACTTAAAAGTGCTTTTCCTAAAAAACTCCAAATTATTGCAAAAGTTAAAACTAAATAAAATCCAATACTATCAATTCTCAAATATAATTTTGATGCACCTCGAATATCTCCATCACTAAATTTTTTGACTAATGCTTGCCAAAATATTTGTAAACTTGAAGAAATTAAGATTATCACAATTCCAGTCCATTTAAGAGCTATATAATAATAAGACTGCTCTTCTGCGCCATATTTATATTGTATTATATACCTTTCTAGAAAATCAATACTCATAGTATAATACGATGCAAGTGTTAATGGTAAAGAAACTTTAGAGGCAACTTTTATAAAGTTTTTTATGTTTGTTTCTTCTATTTTTTTCCAAATTTGGTCATGATGCTTGGTATATAAATAATATATTATAGAAATTAAATTTAATAAACCGAAAAGCATTGTAACGATTAGGTATGATTCAAGATTTAGTTTGTGTATGAAATTCAATGCAATCAAAAGTATTGTCATTAATAAATTTGAAAATAATATTAATAATTGCGGCCATTTTGATACACTTTTAGAGTCGCCAATTTGATTTGACAAATTTGTTAAATATAGAAACCATTCAATTAACAATAGTATTAAAAGAATGTGATAAGATATTCCTTTGATAAAATTATTACCATACTTAGTAAAAAACAAAGTAGTAAGTATAATTACAGAAACTATGACTTGGATTAAAATTATTTTGACTAAAATTCTAGTTATACTTCCGCTTTGTTCTTTTTCAGAAGATAAATTAAAAAATGTTGAGCTTAAATTTAAATCAAATAATCCACGTAAATTTTGAGCAATTACTTGACCATATGCTATGATACCCATTGACTTGGGGCCTAAAGCATTCGGAACAATAACCGAAGTAATAACTGTCAATGCTATTCGACCAATAGTACTTAATAATGTATAAATATACCTGTATACTGGTAATTCTGTTTTCTTATTCAAATCAATTGTTGTAAAATTTGTAACCTAATGTCTAAAGTAAAATTAGAAAATTTCGATTTTAGGGATAGCAGTCACAAATTGGCAACCCCAATCTTTAACATAACTAAGTTGTTCAGCTATTTCATTCTTAAGGTTCCATGGAAGGATAACAATATAATCCGGTCTTTCTATTTTTAAAACGTCCTCATTAGTGATTATGATTCTACTTCCAGGCATATACTTATTCTGTTTTGCAGGATTCCTATCAACAACAAAAGAAATTAAATCATTCCTAACACCAGAAAAATTCATTAAAGTATTTCCTTTTGCTGCAGCACCGTAAGCTGCAACTTTTTTCCCTTTTAATTTTGCTGAAATTAAAAAATTTAAAAAATCATACTTTACCTTGTTTGTTTTGTATTGAAATCCTTCATAATATTTGGATGATGTGATTCCCACACTTGATTCTTTTTTTAATAATTCTAACACATTTTCGTTTATTTTTCTAGTTCCTGTAGATTTCTTTTGAGCATAAACTCTTAAACTTCCTCCATGTGTAGGTATTTCTTCTACATCAAAAACCGATAAACCATTGGATTCGAAAATTACTGACACTGTTGACAATGATAAATATGAAAAATGTTCATGATAGATTGTGTCAAATTGATTGTGATTAATTAATTGCATTAAATGAGGAAATTCAAAAGTTGCAACCCCATCTGATTTTAATAAAATTGAAAACCCTTTAATAAAATCATTTATATCTGGCACATGAGCAAGTACGTTATTTGCAATCATTAGATCTGCTAACATATTATCATTGTATAATTTTGTCGCTAAATCAACTCCGAAAAATTCCTCAATGGTTTCAACTCCCCTTTCACGTGCTGCAACCGCAGTACTATTTGTTGGTTCTATTCCTAAAGATTTATAACCTTTTTGATTAATATATTGCAGTAAATATCCATCATTTGAGGCGACTTCTATAAATAACGATTTAGAATCAAAATTAAAGATGTGGAGCATTTTATCTACATATGATTTTGCATGATCTAACCAAAATTTAGAGAATGAACTAAAATATGCATAATCTTTATCGAACAATTCTAAACTTGATGCCATTTCTCCAGTTTGAACTAGCCAACAGTTTTGGCAAACTTCAACTTTAAGTGTATGCCAGGTTTCAGGTTTATTTAAATCTTCTTTTTTAAGATAAGCATTGGATGGAGGCGAACTTCCTAAATCAACTAATGTTAAATTAATTTCTGTGTTACAATGTCTACATTTCATTTTATATTAATTTTCAATTTTAATTCCTTTCCAATCACAACTAATAAGTGGATGATTTAAATCTCTTTCTGAGATTTCAGAAATATCAAGAGGCAATTTAAGTGAGATACGAGGGTCGGTTAATCTAATTCCAGACTCACTATTCTTAGCATAATTTGCAGTGTGGAAATACATTAATTCACTTGATTCTTCAAGAACTTGAAATCCATGTGCAAAACCTTCTGGGATAACTAGTGATTTACAATTCTCTGCAGACAATATCTCTGTATGATATTTTAAAAATGTTAAGGAGTCACTCCTAAGATCTAACGCAATGTCTAGAACGCGCCCTCTTAAACATCTAATAATTTTCATTTCTGCGTTTGGTGGAAGTTGAAAATGCATTCCTCGAACTGCACCAATTTTATTAGTAAGAGAATGATTAATTTGTACAATCCTTCTTCCTTTCAAAATATCACTAAATTCTTTTTCACAGAACAATCTTGAGAACACTCCTCTGTGATCCTCAATCTTAGTGTTTTGAATCACTTTTAATCCTTCTATAGTCGTATTAATTACATTTATCATTGTGTCCAAATCAATTTATTTGAAAACGCATTTTGTACAAACTTATTTAATTGTATGTAACTTATTATTTCTTTAGTTTCTATAAAATGTTTATACCATTTAGCAGTTTCTTCAATACCTTGTTTAAAATCCCAAACCGGCTTCCATTCTAATTTTTTTAACGCTTTTGTACTATCTAACTGTAAAAAATTAGCTTCATGAAAGTTTTCTTTATTAACACTAATCCATTCTAATGTATTTAAAGTATGGGAAATTTCATTTAATACCTCTTGTACTGTTTTATTGCCCTCGTTACTTGGCCCAAAATTCCAGGAATCTGCAAAATCTAATTTTCCTTCTAATAATTTTTGCCCTAATAATAAATATCCAGACAACGACTCTAATACATGCTGCCATGGTCGAGTTGCTAATGGAGATCGTATTTCTAGAATTTTATTATAAATAATAGATCTATATACATCTGGTATTAACCTATCTACTGACCAATCACCTCCTCCTATTACATTTCCAGCCCTAGCCGTTGCGATTAATGGACTATTAGGTCTATTAAAAAAGGATTTTCTATAGCTTGATACAACTAATTCAGTTGCAGCTTTTGATGCACTATAAGGATCATGTCCTCCTAGCCTATCACTTTCTCTATATCCCCAAGTCCACTCTTTATTCTCATAACATTTATCAGTTGTAATAACAACAATAGCTTTTAAACAACTAATACTTCTAGCTGCATCTAATAAATTTGCAGTGCCAATTACATTTGTTGTCCAAGTTTCTAAGGGGTTATTATACGAATATCTAACAAGAGGTTGTGCTGCAAGATGAAAAATAATATCAGGTTGTATTATATTGATTTTATAAATGAGTTTTTCTAAATCTCTTATATCTATATTATTACTATCCAATTCTAGATTTAATAGATCTCTATGATTTGGATTAGTATCCGGCTCTAACGCAATTCCAGAAACAATGGCTCCCATTTGTTGTAACCACAATGAAAGCCAAGTACCTTTAAACCCACTATGTCCAGTAATTAATACTTTCTTACCTAAATATATATTCTTAAAAAGTTTTTGACTTACCAAATTTTCCATGGAGCATTTTTATTAGACCAAAGTGATTCAAGTTGATTTTTATCTCTTAATGTATCCATAGGTTGCCAAAATCCTAAATGTTTATATGCAGAAATTTGTCCTTCATTTGCTAATTTTTCTAGTGGCTCTGCTTCCCAAGAAGTAAAATCATCTTTTATATAATTTATTACATCCTTTTCAAGGATAAAAAAACCACCGTTAATCCAAGCACCATCACCTGCTGGTTTCTCTTCAAAAGCAACTACTTCATCTCCATTTGTAATTATAGAACCATATCTGCCGGGTGGCTGTACTGCACAAATTGTAACTAGTTTATTATTTTTTTTATGAAAATTCAATTCTTGTGTTATATTAATATCTGATAGACCATCCCCATAAGTAAAGAAAAAACTTTCTCCAGGTGTTAAATATTCTGAAACTCTTTTTAACCTCCCTCCAGTCATTGTATCCTCACCCGTATCTACTAGGGTTACTTTCCAAGGTTCAGCATTTTTTTGGTGTACTTCAATAGTATTTTTTAAAATGTCAAATGTAACATCAGACGTGTGTAAAAAGTAGTTTGCAAAATATTCTTTTATAACATAACCTTTATAACCAAGACAAATTACAAATTCATTTATTCCATAAGATGAAAATATTTTCATGATATGCCATAAAATAGGTTTTCCTCCTATTTCAATCATAGGTTTTGGCTTAAGATGTGATTCTTCAGATATTCTAGTTCCTAAGCCTCCAGCTAATATAACCGCTTTCATAGACTAATGCTTATTAAATGTAAATTGATTTGATGATATTGTCTATATAAATAGATGAGTGTACGGGATTGCAATAAGTATTTTCATAATCTTTAGAGTGTATTTTTTCTTTCGTTAAATACTTTTTGGGGTTAGTCAGTATGTTATGTAAACCTAAAATAAAATTATCGTAATTTTCAAAACATTCTGCTCTTTTATTTAGTTTCAGAAAAGACTCTCGACTACAATCCTCCCAGTCCATTGCTGTCATTACTGCAATAAATTTTTTACTTACAACAGCTTCTAGTATATATGTAGAAATTGCACTTTCTGCTATAAGTAAGTCATAATTATCTTGTATTGCACTTGGACTATGATTAATAAAATTTAAATTGGGATACTTGGTTTCATCTATCGCACCAGATGACTCTTTTTTTATATCAATTTTATAATTGCGACCAAAGCTATTAAGTAACTCTAAAACTTTAATTTGATCAACGATGAATTCCCAGGGAAAATTTACAGAATAAAATGGAACACACAAATTCATTACATAAAGTATTTTATTGACTTCAATTGATTCTGAACTCGAATTTGCTTTAATTTTATACAAATAACTACTTCCAGCCTCTAACCATTTTGCATTGCCATTTTTTAAAATAAATTCATATGAAGGTGAAGTGATGGGGTTAGAGTATGAGAAGAAATAATCAAATCTACCGTCACTAAATAACATCATTGGATGATATGCATTTCCGTATGCACTGCCATGTTGAGTTGATATAATTATACCACCCCCTTCTTTTATTCCTAAAGATGCCCATGCATCTATTCCAGTTCCAATAGCACTAGGAACTATTAGCTTTATTTCATTAATTTTGAATAAGTTTTTAACTTTTATATAAGAGGAGAGTAAATCATTTCTTCTCATTATGAAATTTAAGAGCCTTTTTTTGATAATGAATTCGTATTGAAAATCTTTATTTAATGAATTATTCTTAGTGAAAAAGAGCTCTACTTTTTTTATTAAAGTATTTTTAAATTCTAACAATTCAATATTGTCAATATTTAATACGTTGAGGAAATCGTTGAGCATAATTGACTTTTCAGTTTTCAAAAGGTCTCTATTGTCCTTATTTGCAGCAACAATTAAATTTGGGTTTGGTATTTTTCTAAATCCTATTTTATAAAGAAAAATTGAAAATATACTTATTTTCAACTTAGACATGAATCTCAAGTAACTAATAATTATTCTAATTGCAGTCTTCCATTTTGGAGGAGAAAAAACATTTTTATTTGCAACAATAACTTCAGATTTATTTTTTTCAATCTCTAAATTGACATTTAAATTTTTAAGTAGATTTGTTTTGGTAATTAATTCGACATATTGCAATCCATGACTTTCAAATTGCAGCATATTATTTGATGCAGATTCAATATTAGGAATTACTATTTTTGTTATTCCATATTTATTAACTATTTTTTTTAAAACAATTTCGGCAACTTTTAATGTCTCTAATAATACTGCTAGATCTAACCCAATTGTGTTAATCAATTCAGATACAAATCCACCTTTACACTTCCATTGTTGAGATAATTCGATTACTGTATCAACAGACCATTGTTTAACAAATGCAATATCATTCTTGGTTAAAAAGTCAATGGGCTTTAATAAAATATTTGTTTCTAAGTTATTATTTTCAACTAAAGTTTTGGGAGTAACTGCTAATATAAGTGAGCCGTTAAGCTTAATATCTTCTATTGATAAACAAATTCTTAGTGTATTTTTATTATTCAGCATATTAAATACATGTCCACCCTCCATCAACAACAAGATTGTGGCCGGTTATATAACTTGATTCATTTGATAATAGAAAGGCAACAGATGGTGCAATGTCATCAGGTGAAGCCATTCTTTTTAATGGCACTTTTGACTCAAATTGTTTAACAAAATTTGTATGTTGATGATTAAAGACGCCACCTGGAGAAACAGTATTGACTCTAATATTGTATTTACCTAAATATGATGCCAAGTACCTTGTGTAATTTATTATTGCACCCTTAATTGCAGAATATGCTGGAGGAGAGGTCATGCCATTTGTGTTTTCATAAATATTAAAGTCATTTCCAACCATTCCATAAATTGATGCAATACTTACTATTGATCCACTATTTTGTATAACCATTTTTTGCATAACAAGTTTTGTAATATAAAAAAGACTATTTAATTGTATAGCAATATTTGTAGACCATGAATCCAATGTTACATCCTCTAGTTTATTAGCCCAATCCAAAGTTCTAGGATATGCATTGTTAACTAAGCCATCAATTTTATTATACTTATGTAAAATAAAATTGATGGAATTTTCAACTTCTATTGAATTGGTTATATCACAACAAATATATTCGGTACATTCAACACTACTTGCATCAGCAATATCAAAATTTATAACAATTACTTGATTCTTGAATAAGTATTTAATTATTGAATTTCCGATTAATCCATTTCCCCCGGTAACAATAATAACTTTATCTTTTAATTCCATTAATTGAATTTTCTAAACACAGGTTTAATTTCAGGTCCAATAAGAAATTGTGAAATTTCATTTTCCAAAGCCATTTTATATATTCTCAGTGATTTTTCAACTGCTTCTAACGTAATATTTAGTTCAAGATCGCCATGAGAAAAACTTGGAGCAATCCAAGGAATTAAAACACCATTATTAATCATTTCTTGTGCGAATAATGTTCTAAAGGCCATTGAAATTTCTCCATTTTTATTTTTTGTAACATAATTCATTGATACATAACCACCATCCATATAAAAATAATCTAAAAGCCCTAGTTGTTTACTAATTTTATTAATCCCATCAAACATTTTTTTACCATATTCCCATAAATGTTTTATCACTTCTTGTTCTTTATAAATTGAAATAGTTTCAATTAAAGCACCCATTCCTGACATTTCACCTCCATGTGTAGTTGAAATCAAAAATGTTCTTTCAGAACCTAATTTATTTATTGACCCCGCATCCATAATTTCTTTCTTACCAACTAATGCGGCCACTGAGAACCCATTTGCCATTCCTTTGCCAAAAGTTGACAAATCTGGCTCTATGCCAAAATATGTTTGAGCGCCTTGTAGATGCCATCTAAATCCTGTAATCATTTCGTCAATGATAAATAAAGTACCTTCTTTTTTACATAAATTTTGAACTAATTTCAAAAAATTATTATTGTTATTTGGACAAACTCCACAAGTCTTAGTTAAGTCACAAACTGAACTACAATTTAGATTTTGACAAGGATTCAAAGTAGTTGCAGGTTCTAAAATAACAGCAGCAATTTGATCTTTATATTCTAAAAAGAGTTCCTCTAAACTAGATATGTCATTATAGTCAAACACTAATGTAGTTGAGTGATGCTCAAAAGGAATACCTTTATTCATTTTAGTAACTCCGATAAACCAATCATCAAATGAAAAGAATGGTTGTTGTCGCGGTACACAAACATATTTTCTACCAGTATATGACCTGGCAATTTTTACAGCAGCGCTTGTAACATTAGAGCCGTTTTTTGCAAATTTTACCATATCAGCCCCTGGAATTAAATCAACCATTGCTTGGGCAGCTTCTAATTCAATTGTGCTAGCTCTTGTTAAATTAACCCCTTTATTAATCTCCCTGATAGCAGCATTATTAACTCTTTCATTTGCATACCCTAATGTGACAGCTCTTAGAGCCATTCCATAATCTAAAAATTTTCTACCATCAGGTGACCATACATATGCACCTTTACCAGACTCTAATATTGCGGGGGCATTACTTGGATATTGGTCATCCCCTCTACTATATGTATGAGCTCCACCTGGGATTAAACTATTTAATTTCTCAGAATAAGATTTGTTCATAAAATATATTTTATCTCCAGAATTCAGATATTTCCTTTTTTTCATATTTGTAACTCTGCTTGGGGTTACCTATATAAAGTATTCCATCATTAATATTTTCATCTATAACCAAAGATTCTGCAGCAATAGAACAAAAATTACCAACTTTGCAATTTCCCAAAATGGCAGAACCTGGATGTAAAGTTAAATATTCTCCCAACTTAGGATAAATGTTATGATTAGAGCCAATACCACATCTTTGATATACTAGAAAATAATCACTATAGTCTGCCCTTCCAAGAATAGTGCCAATTGGATGAATAAACATAAAAATATCTGGAAGTTCGACTTCGTAAAATGCATCAATTCCATGTAAAAGTTTATTTAATAAATATACTTTATTGCAATACTTAATGTCTATCCCATTTTGGTACATTGTGTTTGACAAGTAATAAAGAAACATTGAATACTGATCACCATGTAAATGATTAAATTTGGTTACACTTCCATCAAAAAAATACTTGTTATTTATTTTAGAAAAACAAAAGTCGATTCTATTAAAAACTTTTGAAATTACGTTTTCAATTATACTAATATGAACTTTACTATCATCAGGAAAAATGCAGTTCAATTGATTAGTAACATACAAAGCAAGTGCGTTCTTATTTAATGATGTCTCTATCAAACTAATTTTATATTAATATCTTGATTCTTTAAATACGATCTAGCTCTAACAGGATTATTATCCCCAAAATGATATATACTGGCCATAGCTAAAGCCTTAATATCTGTTTTTTTATATGCATCAACTAAATGCATAAAATTTCCTGCACCTCCTGAAGCTATTATAGGTATAGATGTAGAGTTTAAAACTTTATTTATTAGATCTAAATCATATCCTTGCATCATTCCATCTCTATCTATTGAATTTATAAAAATTTCCCCTGCTCCAAATTTTTCAACTTGTTCTAAATATTTTTCTAATTTTATATTTGTTTTTTTTGTTCCGCTGTTAGTATATATAATATACTCATTTTCTTCTAATTTTACATCAATACCAACTACAATACATTGTGATCCAAACATTTCAGCAGCCTTAGATATAAATGCATTATCATTAACTGCAGCGGTATTAATCACAACCTTATCTGCACCTGATTGTAATAGTCTTCTTATATGAGTAACGCTAGTAATTCCACCGCCAATAGTTAATGGCATAAAACATTCGCTAGATACTTGTTCTATAACTTCGAAATTAGTTTCTCTGCCTTCGTTTGTAGCATTAATATCTAAAAATATTAATTCATCTACATGTTGAGCATTATATATACGAGACGCATATATTGGATCACCAGTATCTCTATAATTTGCAAATTGCTTACCTTTAACCATTCTATTATTTTTAAGTAATAGTGTTGGGATAATTCTTACTTTCAGCATTTACAAAGCTTTATAATTAGCAAAATTTTCTAGAATTTTTAAGCCATTTTTTTGGCTTTTTTCTGGATGAAACTGAATCCCAATAATATTATTTTTAAATACGATTACTGGAATCTTTTTTCCATATTCACATGTGGCCAATAAGTTTTCATTTTTTGATGGTTCAAAGTAATATGAATGCACGAAATAAAAATCGACATCTTTTTTTATTCCATCAAACAAGAAATGTTCATTTGTTAAATTAATGCTATTCCAGCCAACATGCGGAATTCGTTCGGTACTATCAATTTTTTTAACTACTCCTTCGATTAAATTCAATCCATTGCATGTTTCCATTTCATAACCTATTGTTGCTAATAATTGCATGCCTAGACAAATTCCCAATAACGGTTTTCCGCTTTCAGCAAATTTAATAATCTCTAATTCAAGTTTTGCTTCTCTGATATTTTTCATTGCACTTGGGAACGCCCCAACTCCTGGTATAATCAAATGAGATAATCCTTCAAAATCAATTGCTCGCTTTACAAATACAGGTGTGAAATTTATAGATTTAAAGGCATTAAAAACTGAACGAAGATTACCCATTCCATAATCTAAAATTCCTATTTTCGTTGCGGGGATACTTCTCTGTACCATTCTTCAAAGTCTTTTGTTTTATTTGCAATTGGTATATTCTCAATATCTGGCTTAAAAGGAGGAACAATAAAGTCACTAATTATTTCAAAAAAGTCTCTTTCACTGATTCCCATATATTCAAGAAATATTTTTAATGACTCTGGTTTTCTACCATCATATTTTTGAATCCAATTCCACGCTTCTTCAGTTGTCATCTTCCCATTTCTAACTTCAAAATTAACAAGCTGAGTAACTCTTCCATATCCTCTTTTAAGATATTTTATGTAGTCTCTTGTGCCTTGCATCCAGCATTCAATTTTAGCGCCCTCTTGATTTATTTCAGAAGGTACACCTTCTAATTCATCACTTTTCCAACCCAATTCATCCATTATCAATTTGGTTTGTCCTTTATAATCCCAAGGAATAAAACTACCTAAACAAACTGAATAATAATCCATCTTTTTAAGATCATCAAGTTTGGGGTATGTATAAGGAATTAAGTCTCTTTTATCAATTGGATTTTCTGTACTATTAATCATTCCGTACATATCATCCGCACTAATTCCCAAGTTTCGATAAATATTAAATTTGTTTTCATCTTCCCACTCAATTACATTGTCTTCATATGTGTAATAAGCAGACATTTCAGCTAAAGGTTCACCCCACAGAATAAGAGGAACATTATATTTTAATGCAACTTGTAATGGATATGAATAAATTCCTGTATGACAATGCCAACAAAAATCCGTTTTTCTGCTAAAAGCTTCCCACATAAGCCTCTTTACTACCTGCCAATTTGGAGTAAAATCTAAAAAATCGGCACCAAGTTTTTTTAATGTTCTTTCTACATTCTGTTCATGATTACTTCTCATAAAACCATGATTAAATCTAACTACTAATGGTTTTATTTTATATTCTTTTAATAAATAATATAAAGTAAATGTACTGTCTTTCCCTCCACTAAATGGAATAATACAGTCGTAATCATATTTACCTCTATATTTTTCAATTACATCATCTAACATTTTTTTCCTTTTAACCCAATCAACACTTGTGTGTTTGAACTGCGTAGTTTTACACATATTGCAAGAAGAATTATCCTTTTCAATCTCAATTGTTTCATAGGTTTCAGGTAACAAACAATTTCCGCACCTTCTTAATTCACTCATTATAATAAATTTAATTTGTTTTTTAATAAAGCTTCTACAATTATAAAATCAGTTTGATCATCAATTTCAAATGTTTTCCACTTAGGAAATAAATGTGCAAGTGTCTGCTTATGATAAAAGTTTTTAATATTTTTATATGTCTCAATTTCTGAAATATAAATAGATCCCTCATAATAATAAAGTGGTTCGATTTCTTGTCTTCTTAAAACTTTAAAATCATTTTCAGATTGAATAAATCCATTATTGTCAATTTTAATACAAAATGATGGATGCTGTGATTCAACAAGACCTACTCCTACAATACTTTTTGCTTTCTTGTTTTGTAATAATTTTTCAAAAGCTTCATCTATGTCAGTAGAATCTCTTAGAGGCGATGTTGGTTCAAGTAATAAAATATAATCATAGTAATCTCCATTTGTTTCAAATTGTTCTATAAAATGCAGAAGAACTTCGGATGTTTTACTTGAATCCTGAGCTAATTCAATAGGTCTATAGAAAGGCACCATGGCTCCATATTTTACAGCCACTTTTGCAATTTCTTCGCTTTCTGTTGATACATAAACTTTATCAACATATTTACTTCCTAATGCTTGTTCAATTGACCAAGCTATCAATGGCTTGTCAATCAAGTTTTTTATATTTTTGCCTGGCAATCCCTTACTACCGCCTCTAGCAGGGATAATAGCTAATACTTTCATTAAATATATTTTTTGATAAAACTCTCAACTCCATTGCAAATATATAAAATTTCATCTTGGGTTAAATTTGCAGATGAAGGAAGACTCATGCCAGAATTTGATATTTGATTTGATACCAACAACTCTTCATGTTTTCCATATTGTAAATATGGGGGCATAATGTTAATTGGGAAAAAAACTGGCCTAGTTTCAACACCCAGGTTATTTAAATAATTCATCAATTCTTCTCTTTTAAATGGTGCAGCTTCTACAATTAAAAATGTATATAACCAATAAGAGCTATGGCAATTGTTTTTTTCAGCAGGAATTTGAAAATATTCATATTTGCTTAAAAAAGAATTATACATTTCGGCTATCTTTCTTTTTGCAGAGACAAATTCTTGTAATTTTTCAAATTGAGCAACACCAATAGCTGCTTGTATATTTGTTAGCCTATAGTTATATCCAACATGAGAATGCCAGTATCTTCTATTTTTTTCCATTCCATGATCTCTTAACACTGATGCATATTCTCTAGTTTTACTATCCTTAAATATTAACATACCACCTTCGCCAGTCGTAATTGTTTTGTTACCATAAAAACTAAATGTTGCAACATCTGCAAACGTACCAACCGGATTGTTTTCATAATAACTTCCCAATGCTTCTGCACAGTCTTCTATAATTTTTAGATTATAATTTTTAGCGATTTCATAGATTTTACTCATTTCACAGGGATGTCCATATAAATGAACTGGCATTATAGCTTTTGTTCTAGAGTTGATTTTACTTTCAATTTTAGTAAAGTCGATATTCCAAGTTTCCAAATCAACATCGACAAGAATTGGTGTCGCTCCAGTATACAAAATTGCATTAACTGATGCTGCAAAAGTTAAATTTGGAACTATTACCTCATCTCCCAATCCAATACCCAAAGAAAGCAAGGCCAAATGCAATGCAACTGTTCCATTACTTACGGCTAATGACTTCATACCATTATGATAATCCTCAAATAATTTTTCAAATTCTAAAACGTATTTTCCTTGTGAGGAAATCCAATTTGTCTTTAAACAGTCGGCAACATAAAGTAATTCATTGCCCGTTAGTAGTGGTTCTGCAACTGATATTTTTTTTATTTTATTTATTGATGCGAAATCAACCAATTTATTTTCATGATTAGTTATAGGTATAATTTTTAACGACTGTGAAAGCTTTTCTAATATTACCGATTTTTCAGTGTCAATATTGAATGATACAAAATTAGAGTTCATTGCAACTTCTACATGACTATCTATATTGTAATCTATCAACAATGCTCTTCTAATATCTCCATCAGTAAGAGTTGCAATTAATTTACTATCTTGATCAATAACAAATAAAATTCCAAGTCCAGTATTGTTCAAACAAACTAGTGCTTCTTTTACAGTTGTAGTCCTATTAATTGCTAATTCAGTTATGTCCATATAAATTAAGTATTTTTATTTGCTGATTTATTTCTTCTAAACTTAAATTTTTTACCTCTAATATATGTGGGATTTTATTATGCTTTTTGATATATTTTAAAAACCAATAATCAGGAAATAGTTTTTTATTATTATCTATTCTGCCATCATTATCACTATGATGAATAGCTTTTATATGATTTGATATAGAATCGAGCTCATTTTCAATTGACAGATTTAAAGTTTTGCAAGTAACTTTTAAATGAGCTGTATCTAATAACAAACCAAAAAAATTATTTTGATCAAAAAAATTAAAAAGCCAATTAATATCATTTTTTTCGCAACACAAAAAAGGAATAAAATTATTTGTAAAATTAGATGTAGTTAAAACATTGTTTTCAATATAAAATGGAATATTATTTTCTTTAGCATGTTTGAGGATGATTTCGAGTGCTTGAATAAATCTATTTTTTTGAAATTCTATGTCAAATAAATTGTCAATATTTATTTTTTTTCCTAATTCATTAGGTTGTGGATCTACAAAAAATCCAGCATGTGCTGCAAAAAATAATGAATTTGCTTTTTTTGAAAGTTTAATTCCATTTATACAATGTTCTATTGATTTTCTATAAATATTTTCATCTTTACTTGCCAAGTTTAACACAAACGGTTCACGTGGTGCAGGGAAATAGTTATGAAATAGTGTTTTATGTATTTTAGCTGAAAGGCATATATCTTCATTATCAACACGAAATGGAAGTCCAGAACTAAACTCAAGACAAAAGCCTTCCTTTTCAGAAATAGATATCATCTCTTCTAAAGACTTATCGCTAAATGCTAAGGAACTAATATATATATCCACTTGTTAAAAATTTCATTATCAATATATCTCCCCCATTTTTTTCATCTATAACTTTAAAATTATACTTACTATATAAGTTCACTGCAATAAAATTGCTTTTATCAACTGTTAAATAAATTTCATCAATCTTCAAATCTTTTGCTGTTAAAATTAATTTTTCTAACATCAAAACTCCTAATTTTAAACCAGTGTGACTTTCTGCGATGGCAATTCCTAACCAAATTTTATCATCTTCTTTTTCTAGATGTCCATAACCAACGAACGACGACTTCTCATCCGTAATTAAATATGTAACAATGTGGTTATTTATAACATCATAATTCCTTTTATTAAAATATCTGAAAGTTTCGATTGAGGCACCTGCATTAAGTATAAAATTTTTTACTAACGCTGGATCATTTATTTTATTAATTTCATATTTCATTACTTAGCTTATATCCCATTTTATGTGATAATTTTGTATTGCTTCATCTTTTAATAATCCCTGATTTAATTTTTTACCAATTATCAAATTTAAATTATTAGGGTGTAGTCCATTAGCAGGTCTTTTAAACCCTATATGCTTTTCTTCAATAATTGCACCTGCTTCTAAATCACACAAAGCCACTAGGCTTCTTTTCATTCCATATGAATTTTTTATTTCTTCCCTTGATGGTATTTTTACTCCGTTTCCCAATGACATTTCGATTTGTCTAATTCCAAATACAAGTTCTTTAAACTCTTTGGGATCTAATGAGGATGTATGATCAGGTCCTTCAAAATTTTTATCTAAAGTAAAATGCTTTTCAATAATTTTAGCCCCTAATGCAACTGCTGAATAACAAGCATAATTATTTGATACATGGTCTGAATATCCTACATCAATTTTACATGCAAATTCTATGCTTTTCATTGCCAAAATATTTGCATCTTCAATCCTTGAGGGATAGTTCGTAGTACATTGTAATACACAAATATTTGAATTTCCTTCATCCAATATTGCTTGTACAGAATCAAATACCTCAGATAGACTTGCCATTCCAGTTGATAAAATTATTTGTTTCCCCTTTTTGGCAATATATTTCAATAAAGGAATCTCAGTCAACTGCCCTGAAGCAATCTTAAAACCAGAAACGCCCAATTTATCTAAAAAATCCACATCTTCTTTATTATAAGGTGTAGATAAAAAATCAATTTCAAGTTCTTTGCACTTTTGAATCAGTTTTAAATAATCATCAAAGTCTAATTCTAATTTCTTTAACATTTCATATTGAGACTCTTCTGAATTTGTAACTAATAATTGATAGTTTGCCTTAGGTGCATCTTTTGTAACTATTTGCTCTGCTTTAAATGTTTGAAATTTAACACAATCTGCACCACATTCTTTAGCTTTTTGTATAAGTTCTAATGCTAAATCTAATTTGCCATTGTGGTTTACTCCTGCTTCAGCAATAATATATACATTTGAATTTAAGCCCATTTTAAATAAATTTATTAATTTTTATTACCTCTTCTCTCGACTTACGTCCCAAAAAGAAGAAATCTGTACTAAACGCTATAAAATTATATCCAGAATTAATTTTTTCATTCACTAAATCACCGTTTGGTTCAATTACATGATATCCTAAGCTTTTTTGATAATATTTGCATTTACTTTCAACTTTATTAAATGCTGAAAGTACTTTTTCATCTTTAAAATTTCCAGGTATTCCTAATGAACCAGACAAATCATAAGGTCCAATTATAACTCCATCTATTCCTTCAGTCAATATAATATCTTCAATATTTTGAACACCTTCAATGTGCTCAATTTGGGCAATTATTACTAAACAATCATCAATCCACTTTTTATATACATCAAACCCGAAGCCATAACGCTGTGCCCTATTTAAACCAACTCCTCTTTTCCCAAGTGGAGGATATTTGGCAAAGTTAACTGCACAAACTGCATCATCTTTTGAACAAATCATTGGGACAATTATTCCATCTGCGCCTGCATCTAGTGCTCTTTTTATTACAACTTCTTCATTTTTACTTACTCTCACTAAAGCAGCAATATTATGAGATTGTATAAAAGCTATTAATATTTGAAGCTCGTTAAAGTCAATTGCAGTATGCTCAATATCAATTGTTAACCAGTCGAAATTAGACTCAGCTAGTATGTCAATTATTGCTTGATGACCAATAGTAATCCAAGAGCCAATAGTAACTTCTCTATTTCGCAGCTTTGATTTTAAAGTTGTATTTTTCATTGATTGTTAGTTGATATCCGCAAAAACGGTAACTGCGCCACCATTTCCATCTTCAACAAAAAGAGGAGAAACAATGACTAAATTTATTTTAGAACATAGATCATTTAACTTCATGTCTTCTATTACTAGAATAGGTTTTTCTGTTTTTTTAGGTGCTAAAAATTCAGAATGACTCAATCTTCCTTCTTTGCGAAATTTCCATGAAGTAAGTGAAATAAAATCAAATCCTACACATCTTAATTTTGTATATTTTTTTCTAAAATAATTTGCAAGTTCTGGAGCTAATCCTGGATTGTCATTCCAATATTTTTCTTCTTTTCTATATTTTTCATAGCCAGTCCTGATTAGAATTAAATCTACATCTAAGTCAATATTTTCATACTTACTAAAATCTTCAATACTAATTAGTCTTCCTTCCGTACAAGGTATTTCAACTATTTCAACCCTTTTGAAAAAATATTCAGAAATTGAAATTTCAAAAGTTTTTAAACCATCATCACTAAAGTGCTTTGGTACATCAATATGCGTTCCTATATGATTATTTGAAAATATCCAAGTCGAAGTATTTGCCGTTTCCCCATTTTCAATTGAAGATTTTGATTTTATTTCTACACTATCCCTATTTCCATAAGAAGGTATATTTGAAGATATGATATGAGAAAGTAAAATATAATTACCCAACTTTATTTAATATTTTTTAATAAAAAATCTGCAAAATATAAATCTTCCATATTGTCGATATCAACCGCTTCAAGCTTATCAATAGGATACATTAAAGGATTTGAGCCTAATCGATTGCCGATTTTTTTATTTGTTTCTTTAGAAAATAAATAAAAACAAGAGTTTTCTTCATAAATAGGATCAAGATCTTGTGTTCTAATTAAATTTTGAGGATCGTGATTAATCCCATTCCCATTAGGCCAATAAAATCTAGTTTTTACTTCAGTTACTGAGAAAAGTGCATCATGCTTTGTTTGTGAAAAAAAACATTCAATTGCAGAATCTATAGTTTCTGATTTTAATAATGGATTTGTACTATGTGTTTGTAAATAATATTCCCCATCAGTATTTGATAGATCATACTCAATTAAAGGTTGAATTCCAACCATATCTCCTATTAAATAATCTGGCCTTTTTAAAATTGTCACATTAAAATTATCCATTGCGCTTTTTGCGATTTCTACAGAATCAGTATTTATTATAATTTCATCTATGTACTTACTTTTAGATAAGCTCTCCATAATCCAATGAAAAAGTGGTTTTCCATTTAAATTTCTAATATTTTTACTTGGCACTCTTTCGGAATGTGCCTTCATTGGAACTAAGGCTTTTATTTTAGGAATAAGCATTTTAAATAGCAACTTTAATTGTAATTTTTTTTATCAATTCAGGTTTATCAACATAATGTTGAGGTCCGTGACCATCATTAGGAAACATTATTGCAAAAAATCCATTGCCAATATCAACATGTGTTCCTTGTTTATGTGGTTCAATGTAAAACGTTCTATCATATTCAATTTCATAAGGAATATTAACTTTCATTTCATCAACTGGAGACCATTTAATTCTTTCCAATCCAATTATTGGATATTGAATATCAATAACATGCCGGTGTGCTTCATAACCCCTGTCAAAATTTTCAATTGTCTCATATTCACTGACTATAGCTTTTACTCTTTCATTTATTGGATAAACTCCAATTTCTATATTTTTATCAGCAGCCTTGATAAATTTAAGCCCCTCGTAAATGTCACTTGACAATCCTTTATATATTTCTATATTTTCTAGTTTATCTAATATCATATTAAATTATTTTGTTTCATTTTCTAAATATTCAGAAAGCCATGTAGTAAACTGTTCATCAGCATCAATTATACATTTAAATATCTTGCCATATCCTTTATTCAATATCAATCCAAGTTTATTACCAACATTTTTTTTGTCCTTACTTAATGCATTAATCATTTTTTCAACTGAAAGATGTTGAATATGATAACCTTCCCATATTTCACACAATAAATTCCTAATTTCATTTCTAATGTTATTATCAATGTATCCTAGCTTAACAGAAATAAAGTTAGATATATCCATCCCAAATGCAACAGCAATTCCATGTGGGATCTCATAGTTTGTTAAGCTTTCTATGGCGTGTCCAAATGAATGTCCATAATTAAATACCTGTCTTTCGTTTTTATCAAACTCATCTATCTCTGCATATCGCTTTTTAATTCCTAAGCTTCTTGAAATTACAGAATTCAAAACAGTTCTATTCCCATTCAACTCATTATAACTTTTCTTAAAAAAAACGAAATCTGCTTCACTAGATACTATAAAATAATGACACATTTCTCCAAATCCAGATTTAATTTCGGACTCTGGCAATGTCGTTAAAAAATTTGTGTCAATAAAAATATGATTGGGAGGATAAAACCCACCTATCTGATTTTTATACTCTCCAAAATTTATAGAGGTCTTACTACCAATACAACTATCACCTTGAGCTAAAAGAGTTGTTGGATAAAATATCCATTCAATCCCTCTATATAAAATTGATGCTATGAATGCTGTTACATCTTGTGTAACTCCTCCTCCAATTGCAACTAATCTATGATTTTTCTTGACCCCCGATTCAATTAAGAATTTTATTATTGGTATTAACTCTTCGTATGACTTTTGCCTTTCAGTTGCATCAATTAATAGTTTTCTATGCTTATCAATTTTCGTTGCTAATTTTTCTTTAAACAGGTTATAGACTTTTTTATCGATAATCAAAAAGTCGCTTTCCTTCAATTTATTCGAAAATGAATCTTCTAAGTTTGATATAAAATCAACAGAATAGTCGTGTATTTTTGACTTTACAGTGAAATTATACATTTGTATATCCTCCATCAATGACTATATTTTGACCTGTTATATATGTATTTAAATTACTACTTAGAAATGCAACTAGATTTGCAATTTCAGTTGGCTCTGCCATACGTTTCATTGGAATTAGAGAATTTATTGTGTTAAGCTCTTCTTTTGAATTTGTAGATTCAGTCAAATCTGTTTTAGTAAAGCCGGGTGCTACTGAATTTACCAATATATTATTTTCAGCAAGCTCGATTGATAAAGTTTTCGTCAATCCTATTATTCCCCATTTCGTTAATGAGTATAAAGATCTTCCCGATCTAGATACTACACTCCAAATTGATGTTATATTTACAATTCTTCCGTATCCTTTTATCTTCATTTGTTTTGAAACCTCACGTGTAAGGATGTAAGGCCCTTTCAAATTAACATCATTTAATAAATCATAATCCTTGTCTGATGTCTTAATATTCAAATCTATTTTATTTATTCCTGCATTATTTATTAAAATATCTATGTGATATTGTGGAAGTGTTTTAACTATAAAATCACTTACAGACTCTTCCGAAGTGAAATCTAAATATAGAAATGTCACTTTGCCAGTTTGCTCTATTTTATTCAGAGCTTCAATATCCTCTTTTTTTGTGCCAGTAATCAATAAACTAGCTCCGGCAGTAATAAATAATTCGGCTATTGCCTTCCCAATTCCTCTAGTTCCACCAGTTATTAATGCAACTTTACCGTTTAAATTAATTGAAACCTCATGCATTAGATTGTAATTTTAAGGAATTGATAAGTTGTTTACAAATATTTGAATTTATATATAATATTGTCATCGTTTATAGCTCCATAATACCATCTATTCAGATACTAAAACTGTTAAAAATATATTTGGATGATATTAATTTTTTCGATATTTTTTAAAAATTTTTATTTTCATAAACTTTGTCTATAATAGTCATTAACTTGAATGCGTCATCAGAATTCCCGATTTTAACTGGCGTGTCATATTCAATTGCATTGAAAAAATGTTCCATCTCATATCTCCAACTATTATTTATATTATATTTGGTAATTACTTCATCTTTCCAAGTCGCTGCTGGTGCAGTAGACCTATTTTTTGCGACAGATAAGACTTCTTCCCCATATGACATACTTGAAGTTATAAGTCCATTCAGAACCATATAACCTTTTTCAAGAAATATTTCAAGTGAAAACAAGTGCCTCCATTGACTCATAGTTGAATGTAGTGAAGCTACCTTCCCCGTCTTAGAATCTTTCAAAATTACAAATGCATTATCTTCTACATCCATTTTCCAATATAGATTAGACACCTCAGCTTTTACTATGTCATAATCCCCACTTAAATATAAAAATAAATCTAACATGTGAATACCTTGATCAATTAATATTCCACCACCTGCAAGTTCTTTTTTGGCTCTCCATTGATTATAGTAATCTTCTGTGACACTTTTTCCATATCTTCCTCTTGACCATAAAACTTTTCCATATTCACCACTTTCGATCAACTCTTTCATCTTAATAATACTATCATGATGGCGATGATTAAATCCATACATTAATTTTTTTCCGCTCATCTTTTCTGCCTCTCTAATTTCAAGTACATCTAATCCAGTAAATGCAGGGGGTTTTTCACAAAAAACATGTTTTCCTGCATTTAAAGCTTCAATTGTCAATTTTTTATTTAAGAAATTTGGAGTACAAACTATAATAATATCTATATCTGGGTGATTAATTATTTCACCATGGCTTAAATTTGGAAGTTCATTATAATGCAAAGGTAAACTTGGTTCTGAAATTGCAACTACTTCTGCACTTGCTAACTCAACTATTGCATCCTTCCTGATTTTTCCCATTGTACCAAATCCAATGATTCCTACTTTTAGTTTCATGCTAAACATTTAAAGCTTTTATAAGATTTTTAACTGAATCTATTTCCATTTGTAATTTTCCTTCACTAGCATATGAACCAATATGAGGAGTTAATAAAACATTATCTAGCTGAGTAAGTGGGCCTTTATATGGTTCATCCTCAAAAACATCGATTGCAGCAGCTTTTATCTTTCCCTTAGTTAATGAATCATATAATGCTAATTCATCTATAACTCCACCTCTTGTTATATTAATAATAATTGATGATTTTTTACAATACTCTAATTCTGTTTTGGTGATAATGGGCTTTTTATCACTTGAACCTGGAACATGTAAGGTTAATATATCAGCTTCTTGCATTACTTGTTTAAAATCAAGTAATTGCACTTGATTTTTTTCTGCCCATTTATTATCTGGGTAAAGATCACAACCAATCACTGTATTACCCAATGATCGAAACATCTCTGCAACTAATTTTCCAATTCTTCCAAGTCCAACAATTCCAATTTTTTTCCCAAATAACAAATTACCAGTCTCTTTTTTCCATATCATTTTTTTCATGTTAGCATCTGCTTGAGGAATTCTTCTCAACAAAGAAAATATCATTCCAACAGTTAATTCTGCCACAGCTCTTGTCGGTCCTTCTGGTGTGTTAACGACTTTGATTCCTTTAATATTTGCATATTCAATATCAACATTTTCCATACCAACTCCAACCCTACTAATACATTTGAGATTAGGCAACCTATCTATAACTCTTGAATTCAGTGGCTCAAGCCCTGCAATAATTCCTACGCAATCTTTACCAAGTTCGACAACCTCTGCTTCTGTTAGCTTTCTACTATATGGATTTTGAACAATAGAATACCCATTTTGTTGTAATAATAATAATGGGTTATTTGATATTTCTCCAAATGAACTTGGAGATATTAATACTTTCATTTATTTGAAATTAATTTTTTGAGAATAAAATTAAATCCTCACTTACCATTTCTTTTACTAAAGTTTTCAAATCATATTTGGGTTTCCACCCTAATAATTTTCTTGCTTTTTCAGAATCACCAATCAACAAGTCAACTTCCGTAGGTCGATAATACTGCGGGTCAACTTTTAAAACTATTTGATTAACTTCAAGTTTATATTCACCAGTATTTGCAATTATATACGCTTCTTCATTTTCATTTTCGCCCCTAAAACCGAGTTCAACTCCAATTTCCCTAAATGCAATAATGACAAAATCTCGGATCGTTGTTGTAATGCCAGTTGCTAAAACAAAATCTTCCGGCTTTTCGACTTGCAGCATTAAATACATTCCTTCAACATAATCTTTTGCGTGTCCCCAATCTCTTTTTGCATTAAGGTTTCCTAAGTAGAAACACTTCTCTTTTCCATGTGCAATTTTTGCAACAGCTCTTGTGATTTTTCTAGTCACAAAATTTTCACCTCTTCTTGATGATTCGTGATTAAATAATATACCATTGCATGCAAACATATTGTAAGCTTCTCTATAATTAACTGTTATCCAATACGCATAAAGTTTTGCAACAGCATAAGGAGAACGAGGATAAAATGGAGTTGTTTCAGATTGAGGAACTGCTTGTACTAAACCATATAATTCAGATGTAGAAGCTTGGTAAATTTTTGTTTTTTTTGTTAAACCAAGTAATCGAACAGCTTCTAAGAGTCTTAATGTGCCAATTCCATCTGCATTGGCAGTATATTCAGGTGTTTCAAAACTTATGTGAACATGACTCATTGCTGCTAAATTGTATATCTCATCAGGCTGAACATTTTGAATTATCCTGATCAAATTAGTACTGTCAGTCATATCTCCGTAATGCAGATGTAGTTTTCTTTCTGGAATATGTCTATCTTGATATAGATGATCAATTCTGCTGGTATTAATAGTTGAGGCTCTTCTTTTAATTCCGTGGACTTCATATCCTTTTTCCAAAAGTAATTCAGCTAAATACGAACCATCTTGACCAGTAATACCAGTTATGATTGCTTTTTTCATTCTTTTTTATTTACTTTTAAATTCTTTCGGAAGTTTAGTCCACTCGCTTGGTGGTAATGCTTTAAAGTAATCGTAGGTTTTCTTTAAACCTTCGGCGCGATCTACTTTTGGCTCCCATCCTAAAATGGTTTTTGCTTTGGTGATATCGGGTTGTCTTTGCTTTGGATCATCTACAGGTAATTCCTTATAAACAATTTTCACAGTAGAACCTGTTAATTTCAATACCTCTTCTGCAAAATCCTTTAAGCTAATTTCATTAGGGTTACCAATATTCACAGGACTTGAATAGTCACTTAATAATAATCTATAAATACCTTCTACTAAATCATCCACATAGCAAAAGCTTCTTGTTTGTGAACCATCGCCAAATACCGTCATATCCTCGCCTCTTAAAGCCTGTCCAATAAATGCAGGTAATGCTCTTCCATCATTCAGGCGCATTCTTGGACCATAAGTATTAAAGATTCTGATAATTCTTGTTTCCACATGATGAAAAGTATGGTAAGCCATGGTGATACTTTCCATATAGCGTTTAGCTTCATCATACACGCCTCTTGGACCCACTGGATTTACATTGCCCCAGTACTCCTCGGTTTGTGGATGTACTAATGGATCACCATAAACCTCACTAGTGCTTGCCACCAAAATTCTTGCACCCTTTGCTTTGGCTAAGCCCAAACAATTATGCGTACCCATCGCACCTACTTTTAAGGTTTGAATAGGAATTTTTAAATAATCTATCGGGCTAGCTGGGGATGCAAAATGTAATATATAATCCAATGTGCCTTCTATCTCAATATACTTAGTAACGTCATGATGAATAAACTCAAAATTGGGATTACTTCTTAAATGCGCAATGTTTTGCAAGTCCCCGGTAATTAAGTTATCCATCGCAATTACATAGTAACCTTCATTGATGAATCTATCACTTAAATGCGATCCTAAAAATCCAGCTGCTCCTGTAATTAATATTCTTTTCTGACTCATGTTACTTCTTGTTAATTAGTGCTTATTGATAATTTGAGTCTTATTTATTAGTCTTGTTGGAGTCCGCTCTTCCAATACTTTCATAATGATATCCTAACTCCTTCATCTTTGCTACATCAAATAAATTTCTGCCGTCAAAAATGATTTTGTTTTCATTTAATTTCTGATCCATTAATTCAAAATCAGGAGTTCTAAATTCACTCCACTCTGTGGCAATAATCAATGCGGCAGCGCCTTCCAATGCTTGATATTGATTCTCGGCATATTTTATCTTGTCTCCTATTTGTGCTTTTACATTAGTCATCGCTTCTGGGTCATAAGCGGTTACAGTAGCTCCTGCATTGGTTAAAGCTTCAATAATACTCAAAGCGGGTGCTTCTCTAATATCGTCTGTATTAGGTTTAAAAGCTAGTCCCCATAAAGCAAAATGTTTGCCCTGTAAATTAAGATTGTAGTGCGCTTTTATCTTTTCAACTAAATGTAGTTTTTGATTGGCGTTTACTTTTTCAACTGCTTTTAATATCTCAAAATCATAATTCACTTCATCCGATGACATGATTAATGCTTGCACATCTTTAGGGAAACAAGATCCACCATATCCAATACCTGGGAATAAAAAACGTTTGCCGATTCTGTCATCTGATCCAATGCCTCTTCTTACCATATCCACATCGGCTCCCATGCGCTCACACAATTGTGCTATCTCATTCATAAAAGAGATCTTAGTGGCAAGGAAACTATTGGCTGCATATTTAGTTAATTCAGAACTACGCTCATCCATAAAAATTACTGGATTCCCCTGTCTTACAAATGGCGCATATAAATCACTCATTAATTTTTTAGCTCTCTCTGATCTTGTACCTACCACCACTCTATCTGGTTTCATAAAATCATCCACAGCAACGCCTTCTCTTAAAAACTCAGGGTTGCTTACAACATCATATTCGCCTTTGTAGTTTTTAGCAATCGCTGCACTCACTTTATCCGCAGTACCCACTGGAACCGTGCTTTTATTTACAATTACTTTATAGCCCTTTAAAATCTTTCCTAAATGATCCGCAACTCCCAACACATATTTTAAGTCCGCACTACCATCCGCACCTGGAGGGGTTGGCAATGCTAAAAAAATAATCTCTGCATCTTCAATTGCTTCATCCAACTGAGTCGTAAATTTTAATCTACTCTCTTTAATGTTTCTTAAAAATATCTTTTCTAAGCCTGGTTCGTAAATGGTGATTTGACCAGCACTTAATTTATCCACCTTTGCTTTATCAATATCTACACAAGTCACTTTATTGCCTGTCTCAGCAAAACAAGTGCCTGTTACCAATCCCACATAGCCCGTGCCTACTACTGTAACTTTCAACTTTTATTTTAAAGTTTAAAATTTGAAGCATTCATGTTTTGAAAATCATTCCTATCCCACTCAAATATTTCCATTGATTCGTCTAAAATCAAATGCAAAAATATTTGATGAATACATTCAACCATTCCATAAGTTTTCATTGGAACATAAATTGAATAATCTGCAAGTGTAATTGATTTGTTATCATTTTTCAAGCCAGACAATGCTAAAGTTTTAATATGGTTATCTTTACAATACTCCAATACACTAATTACATTTGGACTATTGCCACTTGAACTTATTGTTATTACTAAATCATCTTTTGTGACTCCTTCTATTTTTAAATATTCTAACATTGCCTTCTCATATGAGTAATCATTGGATAAAGCTGTTAATAAAGCACTATCACTTAGTGATCTAGATAAAATTTTACCATTTTTCGAGAAATCTAATGCCATATGGTTTGCAAAAGCAGCACTAGCTCCATTGCCAAAAAAATAGATTTTATTTCTAGTCTCTCTAAGTTTTATTAGGATGCCTTTTAATGTTTGAAAAAACAACTCTGGTTCAGAGACTCGCTGATTTGCATAGTATAGAGATTCTTCCAGTCCTTGACCAATTGATCTAAAATAATTTGAGTAGTATTTATTTTCCATATATTTTTTCTCTGTTATTTTCCGAAATAATACGCACAAAACTGCGCACATTTAACCTATTTTTCAACCTTTTTCGATAACCCATAAATAAAAAATCAAACATGTAAAGTGCTTGATTTTCAAGTTATTGATGATTTATGTTTATCTGCAAATACTCCAAATTAGTGTGGACCACACTAATCCACCCCTACCCAATCAACTTCATACAAACACCCAACTCTTTTAATTTATCTTTTGTAAATTCTTTACTATTAAACAAGCCAACTCTAATTTTTTTATCAATTAATTTT
>SXGU01140029.1_pt1 | contig 40830 bp, 39 predicted proteins | sample 3174531 | NCBI WGS metagenome assembly SXGU01 (sample SAMN11356863, study PRJNA531348) | freshwater metagenome | isolation source: freshwater sample F1-140 | place: China: Fuxian Lake, Yuxi | collected 2017-12-25 | reverse complement strand
GTGTGGCCAAGGCAGCGCTGGAGGCTGCCAATCGTTATCTCGCAGTCGAACTTGGTCGCGGAAAGAACGCTCGATGTAACTTGATCTCTGCGGGTCCAATCAAGACGCTCTCTGCCGGTGCGGTCGGCGGATTTGACGAGATACTCAATCGCATTCCGCAGACGGCGCCACTGCCACGGAACATTGTCTCCGATGAGGTGGGCGACGCGGCAGCATTTCTCTTGAGCGATCTTTCGCGTGGAACCACGGGGCAGGTCCTCTATGTCGACAGCGGGTACTCGATCATGGGACTGTGATCACGCAAGGTCGGGTGTCAGTCGAACATCGAAAATCCAAGGCGCCGTGCTCGCGCGATCTTCAGGCGGGACGAGCGCGTCGCGAATGTGCGTAGCAAGCGGCGCGACACCTTCGCCGGTGTGCGCAGAGACGCAGTGATCCGCTTCGCGAGCAAGCGGATGCTCGCGGGCGCGTGGCAGATCGCACTTGGTGAAGACCTTGAGGTCGGCAGGCCGCGACAGCGTGGGAAAGGGCGAGTCCGGAGCAGCGAGTGCGACGAGATAGTCCGCGTCTTCGAGCATGCGAGTCGCGAGTTCGATCGCGCGGACCTCACTTGCGGGGATAGGCGTATCCGCATCACTTCGAAACCCAGGGAGGTCGAGCCAATCGACGCTGAGCCCTTGGAGGTCGAGTCGGCTCGCAACGGCATCGCGAGTGGTTCCTGCCTCCGGACTGACGATGGAAGCCTCTTTGCCGAGGAGACGATTCGACAGGGAACTCTTGCCGGCGTTGGGCAAGCCAGCGAGCACAACGCGCGGCGGGTCGATGAGTCGATTCAATCGACGAGAGCGCGGAAGATCGAGAGCGGTGGGCGGTTGTGCGCTCCAACGCGCCCCCTGTGCCAAGAGGAGTTTCACGGCGAGGCGGCTCTGCGCGCGCGCGAGCGTCGTCATCGCGAACGCTTCAACTCTGCTTTCCGCCTCGGGAAAAAGTTCCATAGGATCAACACCGTCGCGAATGCAGAGCGGATCTTCGATCCAATGCGCACCTCGGGCGATCAACCACTCGGCGAGCAGCGCGACGATTCGCGTGCCGCCGTGTGGAAAGAGCATCGCGCGTTCAGGCGCGAGACGCGCAACGAGGCCCTCATCGATGCTGCCGAACCGCCGCAGCGAGAGTGCCCCGACTTCGATGTCACTTCCGCACAGCGCCTGCAAGACCGGCGAGACTTCCCCGAGTAACTCCACTGTTGCGACGGCACCGGCGCCGTGCGGCGTGGAGCGAAAGGCGCTCACTTCGAAGGTGGGTGCATCGATCATCGTTCGGTGGCTAGTGCTTGTGACTACAACCGCTGTCTCCGCAGTCGTCACTAGGCTTATCGGTGTCTTCGAAATTCGCCCAGTCCGTGCCGAGCGCGCCCAGCTCCGCGCGTTGCTTCGTAGGAGTGGATGCACTTTCATCCGGAAGCAGCGCCGCGCGCGCCGCCGCGAAAACTCCGAGCAGAGTGAGATCGGGAACGATGCGATCGATGAGTTCATCGTCACCGAAAATCAAGTCCGTATCACCGCCGGTCGCGATGACGGGTGGAAATCCGCCGAACCGCTCCGCATACTGCTCCACGAGCCGCCAGACGAGTCCGCGGATGCCGTGGTAGACGCCTCGGATCATCGCCTCTTGCGTGTTTGCGCCCCACGGGTCGCCGACTGGCCGGGCGAGCGCCACGGCAGGAAGTTGCGCGGTTCCATGATGCATTGCGTCGAGTTGCATGCGTGCTCCCGGCGCGATCGCGCCGCCATGAAACACGCCTTCGCCATCGACGAAATCGACAGTGACGCAGGTGCCGCAATCGACGAGGATGCATGCGCTCTGCAGTAAATCGAACGCGGCGGCGGCATTGAGCAGGCGATCGGTACCCGGTGTCGCGGCGGGATCAAGGCAGGTGCCGATGGGGACTGGCATCGACTCTCCGATTCGGTAGATTTCTTCACCGAGTTGATCCGCGAGCATTTCTCGAAGTGGGGCGGCGGTGGTCTCGTTGACGCTCGCGACGACGATGGCGGTGAGTTCGCAGCTGTCAAGTTCCGCCCACATGCGCGTCGCCTCCTCGACGATCTGCGCGAACCCTTCGTTCTCAAATCGCACAGACCTTTCGAGCGCTCCATCCTTGAAGAGTCCGATCTTGGTGCGCGTATTCCCGACTTGAATCGCGACGAGAGAAATTGCCGTGTTTGGAAGCGCGTGTGACATGGGCCAACTCAGATTCGATTGTTCAGACAGAGGCGGGCGAGGGGAGTGGGGAAGGGCGAGCGTGCAGTGCAGATTGAATGGATCGGCAGCACTCCTGGAAAAGCGCCTTACTGATGGGACCGGCGTGGCCTGTCCCGACCCGAACTCCATCGAGGTTGACAACGCTCGAAACGAGTCGCCGACTCGACGAAATCATGATTTCGTCCGCTCTGCGGAGTTCGTCAAGTGTCACCCGGCGACTCATCGATGGCACTCTGATGCGTTGCGCTGCACTGAGCAGATCTGCGCGCGCGGTGCCGTGCAGGATGGGAGGCTCGTCTGCCACGGGCGGCGTGATGAACACGCCATCGAGTGAGATTGCAACATTCGAATATGCGCCTTCCCCGACGAATCCCGCGCGGTGCAAAATCGCTTCGCTTGCACCCTTCGCGTCCGCTTCGATCAGGTGTAACACATTGCCCATGAGCGAGATTGTCTTGATTTCACACAATCTCCATCGAAGGTCTTCGGCGGTGATTGCGGCGACTTCTTGGACCTCGCGGAGATCGGAGAGTGGTTCGGCGGCAGTCGCGATGGCAACGACGGTCGGGATCATCTCCGCCGAAGGAATGTGACTCCGGGCGGTTGCCACGCCCCGAGTGACCTGAAGATAAATCGTCGCATTTTGCAATCCATTGTGCGAGAGAAGTGCTTCGCAGATGCGCGGAAACGAATCCGCATCAAAGCCTCGAATGCCCGCGAGTGCAAGGCTGCGCTCAAGCCTGCGCGTGTGCAGTTCAAGGGCGACGCCGAGACGGTCAAAGAACCGCACGACCTCATAGACCCCATCTCCAAACAAGAACCCGCGATCAAGCACGCTGATGTGTGCTTGCGATGGATCGAGGATCGAACCGTTGAGGTAGATGTCCATGAATGCTGGAGAGAGTTGTCCGGGGAAACTAGGAACGCGCAGCGCTGACGAGTCGTTCCGCGCGCGCGGCATCTATGGGGTTGTACCATCGACCATCGACCTTGAGATCGCTCCCAACGATCGCGCCATCACAGGTCGCGAGTGTTTGTCGAACCGTCGCGTTTGTCACACCGCTCCCCGCGAGAACGATGAGCGGGGTCGCGGCCTTGGCGAGGGCAAGGTCTTCGATTGGCGTGGCAATGCCAGTGGCGCTTCCGGTGACGATGACTCCGTCAGCGCCGAAGAATTCCGCAGCCTGCGCGTGCTCGTCGAGTGAAGTGTCGGCGGTGATCGCATGCGAAGAGTGTTTCTTCTTGATGTCGGCGAAAATCGCGATGCACTCTGCGCCCATCATGCGGCGAGCGCTGAGAAGTGGACGCGCGTCCGCTTCGGCGCGAATGCCCTCATCGGCGACGGACGCGAACACAAAGCCCTCCGTCCGAATGAACGCGGCGTCAGCCGCAAGCGCGATGCCAAGCGCAGCGCGAGACGCATGCGAGAGCACCTGCACACCGAGTGGAAGACTGATCGATTGCCGCACTTCGCACGCCGCTCGCGTGAACGCAGCGACGGTCTCTGGGTCGACGCCTCGCAGACCGTACGGCGCGTCGTGCATGTTCTCGAGAAGGATCGCGTCAAATCCACATCGTGCAAGGAGTCGTGCCTCCTCCACCGCGTGCTGCGCAATCTCGCGCAGAGGTCGTTGCGAGCGAGGGGAGGAGGGGAGCGGCAAGAGATGCACCATGCCGATCAGGGCGCGATCGCATCCAAGGATCGATGCAGGAGCGCGAAGCGGAAATGGTCGCTTGCTGTTGGGACTCATGGAGTCGGTTCCGTGGGTGGGGGCAGTTGAGAAGGCGGCTCCACCAACGCCGGCGCGGAGCGCGGGAATTCGCTTCGCGCGAGCCGAGGAATCGCATCGACAAGTGCGACATTGAATCGATGCACGAACGCGGTGTCAAACTTGGGAGCGATTCCGAAACACAAGTATTCCTCGGCGAATCGTGTCGGGACCATCTGCAACTCTGCATGCCCTCGAATCTCTTGCGCAAGCGGTAACTCAGGCGCGACAACCGCATCGACGCGTTCCCGTTCGAGCAGTTGCAGTGCATCTTCGAGAGTCTTGGTCTGCAGAAACCGCGCATTGAGCGTGCTGAGCCAATCCGCCGCGATGCTCGATCGGACCGCGGCGACCCGGACATGGAGGAGATCCGCGGCGCTGTGCACGGTGCCGTTACCCTGAGTTCGCATCGTGAGTGCGCCGACGATGGTCGCGGTGATGAGTGAGGTGAGAATGAGTGATGCAAGCATCCACGCGCACGCGATGAATCGCCCCGCGAACGAGACTGGGACCTTGTCACCGTACCCAACCGTCGCGAGCGTGACAATGGACCACCAAAGCGATGCGCCTATCCCGCGCCAAGGGTGCGGTTCAAAGTGGCCGCCTTTGCGCCGTTCCACGAGCCAGACGAGAATTGCGAAGATGCAGAGCGCGACGAGCGAGATTCCATAGAGGTGCGAGCGCGATGGTGCGGCGAGTGCCGCCAGAACAAGTTGGAAGTCTGACTCCACACTTGAATTCACCCGAGTCGCCGCTGCGATGCCAACGGCCGCATAGGCATGCGAGAATTGAAATCTTCGCATGTTTACGGTCGTGGGAGCGATCGGCGACGCGCAGAAGTCAATCTCGCCCGCTGCGAGCGCGTCGAGTATCTCTGCTTCCGTTCCGGAGCGATACGCGACCTGCATCTGTAACTCATCCGCGATCGATTCAAGCAGGCGAATGGAACTGCCTTCCCATATGACCTTCCCATCGGGCTTCGTGAAGGCTTCCGCGAAAGGCGGTGCGTCAAACAGCCCCACAACCATCGTTTCGGTTGAGGAACCTCCCGAGGTTGTGGACTGCGCTTCGAGGGCGGATATCCCACAGAAGAAAGATGCAAAAAGTGCGGTGATCGCGTGAGCGACGGACATTCGCACAGTCTAGCAGTGCCTATGGCGACGAATTGGCGCCGACGCCCGATGTGAACGGCTATCCTTTCGACCCCTCGCGTCTTGGATGTCGCGGGAACGCCTCTAGATAGGAATGCAGGACACCGAGATGGCTCTCAAGATTGCAATCAACGGCTTCGGGCGCATTGGACGACTCGTGTGCCGGATCGCGACGCAGCGCGGAGGTATCGAGATCGTCGGGATCAACGATCTCGTGCCCGCGGACAACCTCGCGTATCTCCTCAAGTACGACACGACGCACGGTCGTTTCGCTGCGGATGTGCGCGCCGAAGGGGAGTCGATCGTCATCAACGGTCGCGCCACGCAGTGCACTGCGGTGAAGGACCCCACGCAGTTGCCGTGGAAAGCAATGGGCGTGGAGTATGTGCTCGAATCGACCGGTCTGTTCACCACCGCGGAGGACGCGGGGAAGCACCTCACGGCCGGCGCGCGCCGTGTGCTGATTTCCGCGCCGACAAAGAGCGAGAAAGAAGTTCCGACCTTTGTCTACGGGGTGAATTGCAAGCAATACGACCCGAGCGCACACAAGATTCTCAGCAATGCGAGCTGCACCACGAACTGCCTCGCGCCAGTCGTGAAGGTCTTGCTCGATCACTGCGGCATTGATGAAGGCCTCATGACGACCGTACACGCGGTGACAGCCACGCAGCCCACGCAGGACGGTCCGTCGAAGAAGGATTGGCGCGGCGGGCGCAACGCGTACATGAACATCATCCCGAGTTCGACCGGAGCCGCGAAGGCGTGTGCGCTGGTCTTACCGGAAACGAAGGGAAAGCTGACAGGCATGAGCTTCCGCGTGCCGACGGCGAATGTCAGTTGTGTCGACCTTACCTTCCGTTCGACGCGCGCGACGAGCCTCGAGGCGATCTGCGCGGCGTTGAAGGCGTCGAGTGATGGCGCGATGCGCGGGGTCCTTGGGTACACCGATGAAGAGGTCGTCTCGAGTGATTTCCTTAGTGATCCTCGAAGCTCGATTTTTGACGCGAAGGCATCGATCCAACTCTCGGATCGGTTCTTCAAGTTGGTCAGTTGGTACGACAACGAGTTTGGTTACGCCAGCCGCTGCGTCGATATGCTCGCGATGATGGCCTCGCGAGAGTGACCGTCGACGCGTGCGCGCCGTGCGGTGCATGAAAAGGCGGCTGACCCATTGGGCCAGCCGCCGTTCTATCTTTCGGCGGTCGAATCAAACTCACCAGCCGCCGCGAGAACCACCGCGCGCGGGGCCTGCGTGATTGCCGCCAGCGCCCTTGCGATGACCACTCCCCGAGGAACTCGCGTGTGGCGCGCCTGAACGGGCGTGCGGTCGCGGCGGTGCGCTATGCCCGCGATCCTCGCGTCCTCGCGCATGCGATTTCGCCGCTGGCACTGGGTGCTCGGACGAGCCGCGATTGGAAGAGGATCGCCCTTGCGCAGCGCCCTGTCCTCGTCGCACGCGCGGTGCGCCACTTCTTCCGCCGCCGCCGCGCCCTTGTCGTTCGCGCGGCTCGCGCGAGTCATCATGGGTCGTCTCAAGCTGTGGAAGATGCGTGGGCAATTCGACGCGAGCAATCACCTGTCGGGTGATCTTTTCAATCTCACGGAGCAGGCCGCGTTCGTCTTGGTCACAGAACGCGATAGCGACGCCAGACGCGCCCGCGCGCGCCGTGCGTCCGATGCGATGGACATACGCCTCGGGCTCCATAGGGAGGTCGAAGTTGAACACATGCGTGATGCCATCGATGTCAAGGCCGCGCGCAGCGATGTCGGTCGCGACAAGGACTCGGGTCTTGCCTTCGCGGAACGCGTCAAGGGCTCGAGTTCGTTGATTCTGCGCCTTGTTGCCGTGGATCGCATCGCATTCAATCGACGCGCCTCGAAGTTTCTTGACGACGCGATCCGCACCGTGCTTCGTCTTCGTGAACACGAGGGCGCACTCGATGCTGTCGCGCTGCAAGAGGTGGACAAGCAGCGGCACCTTGAGTGCCTTGGGAACGCCGTAAATCGTCTGGGCAATCTTCTCGACGGTCGTGGCAGCGGGAGTGACGGCGACCTTCGTTGGCTTGGTGAGAAGTTGCTCGGCGAGGCCTTGAATCTCCTTGGGCATCGTTGCGGAGAAAAGCATCGTCTGCCGCTTCGTGGGCAGCGTTTGCGCAACCTGACGAATCGGTTGGATGAATCCCATGTCGAGCATCCGGTCTGCTTCATCAAGGACAAAGAAGGTCACCGCGCCAAGGTTCACAAGTCCCTGACCCATGAGGTCAAGCAGTCGACCAGGTGTGGCGACGAGTACGTCGATGCCGCTGGCGATGGCGCGCACTTGCGGCCCTTGCCCGACGCCACCAAAGATGACGGTGTGCTTGAGCGCGGAGTTTCGTCCGTAACGAGCGAAACTCTCGCCGATTTGTGCGGCGAGTTCGCGTGTGGGCGTCAGGACGAGCACGCGGGGTCGCCGGCCCGTGGGGAGCTTGGTGGCACCCCGTGGATCGTTGAGCAGTTGATGCAGAATCGGTAGCGCGAAAGCGGCGGTCTTCCCGGTTCCGGTTTGCGCAATGCCCAGAAGATCTCGCCCGGCCACCGCTGGCGGGATCGCTTGCACTTGAATAGGTGTGGGCGTCTCGTACTCATCTTCGATGAGTGCGGCGAGCAGCGCGGGATGAAGACCGAGCGCAGCGAAGGCGCTTGGCGCAACGGACGGAGGGGCGAGAAGTTCAGGAGACGGGGTTGCGTGATGCTTCAAACAAAAACAGGCCTTCTGCTGCGGCAAGAACGGATGCCGCGGGGCGTTGAGGCAAGCCAAAGTCCGATGACGATCGAGTGATCAACGAGCGATCAGCGATGGACCGGGGACGCGCCCTCGATTGCAATCGAGGGCGGACACCGAGTGGACTGGGGAGAGCCAGTTGGCGCGTAGATTCGCTTCCGTTGCGAATGTCTACGCGGCCGGCAAGGTCCCAAACTCTTCGGAGGGGCATGCCCATCTGAAGTGTTGCGTGGTGCGTCGCATGAAAGCGAAGCGCCGCGCTGAGTTCACCGGCGAGGAGCGACCACTATAGCCGCTCGGTACGATTTCGTCCGATGCGGGTCCGCGGAATCACCCCACTCCTCACTGTTTCCGATGTTCCACGGAGCATCAGGTGGTTTGAATCGCTTGGATGGAAGCGCGGGTTTGCATGGAATGCAGGCGGTTTGCTGCAGGAGGGGTCGCTCGCGAATGAGCATGGGGACGCGACCTTTGGGGCGGTGTGCGCGGCTGGGGATACGCAGATTTTTCTATGTCGAGGCGGTCAAGGCTCTCGCGGCACCATCATGCCGAAGTTCCCGGGGGATGACGAAACCGACGGCGTGTGGATGAGTTGGTGGGTGGACTCCGTCGAGTCCCTTGAGTCGCTCCATCAGAATGCACTCGCGCTCGGTTACCTCGTGACGATGCCGCCAACCGACGAACCGTGGGGTGTGCGAGAGTTTCACCTCAGACATCCTGATGGGCATATGTTCCGCATTTCCGCGGGACTCGCGCCGAAAGAATCCACATGAAGCTCCAAGCGCACTTCTCGCCCTACCAACGCAAGCAGTATCTCTCGACGGTTGCCGTCAAGGATCGCGCTATCGCGCAACGCCTCTGCGTCCTGCTCGAGGGGGCGTTCGGCGTGAAGGACATTCAGGTCTATCGCAACTTTCCAGTCGTCGTTCGAGACATGGAGTGGATTGCCGGATTCGCGATGCGTGTCAAGGCTCCGATCGTGTACTGCTGCTCGCCGGAAGTCCTCAAGGCGTTAGGCAGGGAGATGCAGCCGTTGATGTCTGGCAAATCTTGTCTTGAACTTCGACCCCGTGGAGGGGTCACGCTCGAAGACATCTTCGCCCTCGTGGAACGCGCTTACAAGATTGCATCGCAACACGGGGGAATGATCTGCAAGGCAGACCTGAAGACGCGCGAGAAACTGCGGGCAGCGGCAGTCGCCGAGTCATCAAGCAGTAAGACCGCGAAGATGCTCGGCAGGAAGCCCATCACGAAGACCGTCAAGAAGACCGTCAAGAAGACCGCCCGATGAGTGAAGTGCTCCGCCCCGCGCGAGGCACGATCGAAGTGCCGATCGACAGCGTCGAGACCGCTCGGCTCTGCGCCTCTATCGCGACGCGCCTTGAGGTGTGCGATGACCTTGCCAGCGAAGGATGGACTCCGCGCGAAGAAGTGCTCCGCGGTTGCGTCGATGTCGTGGCGGGCACCGATTGCACGGTCGTCTCCATGATTCGATCTCGAAACAATGGGCTGCCGACGACGCTGACGGCGGCTGGATTTGAGGCGACACCGCGCGCGATCGACTGCGCGATGCGCGAGATTGAAATGAGCGCACGAGCGGGGGCCCATGCAGTCGCCATCGGATTCCTCTCTTCGCAAGGCGGAATCGACATCCCAGCGTGTTCGCGCTTACGGGATCACGCGCAGGGCCTCGGGCTCCTCGTCGCGTTCTTGCGGACGGTGGACCTTGTGCGAGATCGTGCGCAGGCGATGCGAGACCTCGCGCAACTCCGCGTCGTTCGCGTCGTGACGGCAGGGGTGTTGGGATGGGATGCGGGTCGTTTGTCCTTGCAAGAGCGAATTGGGGTGCTTCGCGCTGATGCTGAAGTTCTCTCGCATGAAGCTTCGCGTCGAGGCGAAGCGATGGTGGCGATTGTGCCTGGGGGCGGAGTTCGTGCTGCGAACGCACAGGACTGGCGCGCGGTTTCCCCGCATTTGCACGCATCATGCCGCCGGAGCGGGTCGTTCTGCCTTGACGAGTTGGTCGCACTTCGCCTCGCGCTGAATGCGTAACGGATGCTTGTTCTGTCGTGAATTGTGCTCGCCGACCCCCTCGGTGTGCCGTTGGGAGAGGGGCGAATACCCACTCCTTTGCCGGATCGTCAGTTTTCCTGAGCGGGATTGAGAGATGGGGAGTGGTCGTGCGGAAGTGGTTGTCCGCATGTTGAGGAGCTCGCACAGCGAGCGGCACGCGGACGAAACAGCACTGCTCCCATCCAAAGAAACAGAGGCCCCCAATGACCACCAAGCTCCCAATCGCAGCTCTCGCGCTCTCCCTGTCCGCGCTCTCACCAATCGCTTCCGCCGCGACCTACTCGAATGTCAGCGCGATCACAACGGCGGCCGCCGGCACAGCATGGATGAACGACAGTGACTTCATCAGCGCGCCCGGCACAGTCTCTTCGTATGTGCAGGCTTCGCCCGGCACGAGCGCGGCAGCCAACGGTGCACTTTGGATGCTTCCCACTCGCGTGCAGTTCGATCAACAGAATGTCGTCACTTCGGCATCGGGCGATGACGCGACCGCGACCGAGGCTCTGAACTACGAATTCACGATTGACTCGGACCAAATCGCAACGCTCTCGAGCAAGCACACGCTTCGCCTCTACTGGGGCAATGCTCCCGAGGCCGTCTCGAGCATGCGCCTTGTGAATGTCGCAACCGGCGAAGTCCTCGTCGATGACATCTTCAACACGCTTAGCGTCCGTCGCTACGACATTCGCCTTGATGCGGGCACCTACGCGGTGGAGTACACAGTCGACACAAGCACCGTCGGCGCGGGCGGCTTCCAGTTCAACACTGGTTTCGGGATGCGCTTGGCGGCAGGCAACTGAATCGCTCAAAGAACTGAAGGGACTGCGACAGGCGCGTTGGGCAACCGACGCGCCTGCGCTGCTTTCCTGCGAAGCAGCAGGTGCGAACAAGGACGCAGCACTTCGGAGCGATTACGATTCGTCGGTGGGAAAAAACAACACCGTGACAGGGTCACGGTGTTGCTGCCTCATCGGAGTCGATGGTTCATCGAATCCGATTCGTTTGTTACGCAGCCGGCGGCGGAGGTGGCGCTGGCGGCGTGCCCGGGGTTGGCGCGGGAGGGGCGCCTGGTCCGCGTGGAGTGCGCGGGGCGCGGGGCGTACGGGAATCGAATTCCTCGCGCGTGACCGTCCCGTCACCATTCTTGTCGAGTCGCTTCAAACGCTCCCAACGATCGCCGCATTCATCGGCGGTCAAGACGCCGTCGCCGTTCTTGTCGAACTCTTTCAAGAGGTCGTCGAAGGATCGGGGGCGACCGCCGCCTGGTCCTTGCGGCGCTGGCGGATCGCCACCTGGAGTTGGGGGCGCGAAGTTGCTCGCGCCTGCCGACAAGGTCAGCGAGGCGGCGAACAGAGCTGCAATGGCAGCACACTTGAATGGCGATTGTGAAGACACTTGCATGCTTGGTTTCCTTATGACCAAGCGGAATGCTTGGTCATAGCGAACGCGCTTGCTCGTCTCTCATTGCGCCGAGGGAATGTTTCGGGGACAGAATTCGGGCGTCATGGTGGACAACCGCACGAAACGAAGCGCGGCGCTCCATGAGCGAACTCACGAAGCGCCGCGTTCGGCACCGGATCAGAAGAGTGGTGTCGACTTAGACGGACTTGGGTTCTGGCTTTGGCTCTGGCTTCGGTTCAGTGCCAGGCGCTGGAGCCGGTGCGGGAGCAGGCTCGGTTGGCTTTGGCGCGTCTTGCGCGAGCTTTGGATCGGTTGGCTTTGGCTCTGGCTTTGGTTCAGTGCCAGGCGCTGGAGCCGGTGCGGGAGCAGGCTCGGTTGGCTTTGGCGCGTCTTGCGCGAGCTTTGGATCGGTTGGCTTTGGCTCTGGCTTTGGTTCAGGCTGCGGTTGCGGTTGACCTGGGCATGGAGCCGGAGGAGTCACCGGTGGTTCAGCGATGGAGAACGCTGCGAGGCTCAGTGATGTAACGGTTGTGACTGCGAGGAGAGTGTTCTTGATTTGCATGGTGGGTTCAGTGTTCTTGGAATGAGAAATGACCCGGTGCAAGGGTCTTGATGCGCTCAGACGCGCCATCCGGTCGATGCATTCCCGCCTTCGCAAAACATTTTCAAATCGCCGTCGGTGAACCGCAACACTTCCCCTTGCTTTCGTTCATGCTGCCTGCATCACAACAGCCGCATCCGCCAGGTGCCTCCCCTCCACAACATGCATCTGCTCCTGCGCTACGAGAGATTGAAGGTTTCGACAGGGCGGCGAGGATGCAGGTTCCTCCATCAAGATTCGGAACGACAGCGATGCCGCTTGTGAGTAGCGTCTCGCCTCGTCGAACGAGGACGCAGGCGTCGCCTCCGTCAACAGCGATGTCGCAAGGACTGTCGCGCGGAACATGTACGAGGATCATTTCTCCTGCAATCGCGCCGGCCGTTGCGCGGACAAGCCGAAGCGTACCCTCCCATCGACTCCGGTCAAAGATGAGATTCACATCTCGAACACTTGATCCGAGCGGGACACAGACGACTTCATCTTCGCCTTCAAACTCAAGCCCCGATCCAATCAACGGGACCGCGTCAGTCCCATGCGCGCGTTCAAGGAGAAGGCCCTCACCCTCGAGGCAAAGGATCGCGCGGCGCATGCCATTCCAAGTGCTGCACACCGCACGGGCGGGCACATCCGCGATCGACAGTCTCCAACTCCACGCGGGTTGGTCCGTGGAGGCGTCGGTCGCAAGTTCGAGGGTCGTGCCGAGACCGTTCTTCCACGGCATGCGTTTGGCGGCGGTTGCGGCGAGGATCTGCATCGCGCGATCGTAGCAAACGCGGTCGCGCCACTATCGCTTTCGAGCGACGATCTCAAGAACGCTTGGTGCGATGAATACTGAGGCTGGATTCGCCTCGGCACTCGCAAGTTCCTCCTCGATTTCGTGCTGCCATTCGGTTGAGACGAGGCCGAGGTTCACGAGCGTGGGCGTGTAGGTGCGGATGAAACCCGCGGGCCAGTGCCAGAGTCGTTCGCTCGGGCGTGCCGCTCGGGCGATGGGGCGCGTGGACAGGATCTCAAACCCCTGATCGCACAGTATCTGAGGAAGTCGGCGGGCGATGTTTGCATCACCGCCTCCCTGTGCGAAGCTCTGCATCGCGAATTGCACAAACTCTCGGACACGCACTGACCCGCCGAGGATCGAGTAGGTCTCGTAGGCGTAGTACTCATGCATCGCAAGTGTTCCTTGCGGCGCGAGGAGTTCGCTCACCTGCGCGATCAGTTTGTTGGGATCTCGCACGAACATCGCGAGCCACCGAACCCACGCGACATCGAACGCATGTTGGAATCGAGCGGGGAGCGCCTCTGTCATCAAGTCGCACTGCAGAATCTCGAAGTTGCTTCGACCACCCTCGGCGCATCGTTCGCGCGCTTGCTCCACAAACCTCTCGGAAAGTTCGATGCCCGCAACGGTGCCTGTGGGACCGACCTCTTCCAGCAGCGCGGCGGTCGCGAGTCCAGGGCCGCAACCGACATCGGCCACGCGACCACCCATTCGCAAACCGCAACGCTGCCACGCGGACCGTGCTTCGTCAATCCAGAGTGAGTGCTGAAAGGTGAGCCGATCGCGCTCGGCCGCATGTGTTCCGAGGACATAGTCTTGATTCGCAGAAGCGGACATGAACACACTGTACGCGCGTATGATTTCGTTGGAGGTTCCCATGGTTGAAGTGAACGCTGTGTACGAAGGTTCTCTGCGATGCTCTGCTGCGCATGCACCTTCGCAGTCCTCGATTCGTACCGACGCGCCCAAGGACAATCATGGGAAGGGCGAGGCGTTTTCACCGACCGACCTCGTCGCGGCGGCGCTGCCCACTTGCATGATGACGATCATGGGTATTGTCGCGGCTCGCCACAACATCGAACTCACGGGAATGCAAGCGCGCACGATCAAAGAGATGTCGAAAGATCTTCCACGCCGCATCGCGAGCTTGACGACAGTCATTCGCGTGCCGATTGCATCAAGCCATCCACAGCGGGAAGCGTTGGAGCAGGCAGCGCACACCTGTCCGGTTCATGCAAGTCTGCATCCTGACATTCACGCACCCATCGAGTTCCAGTACACGAGTTGACTCGTATGCATCGCGCGTCGCACTTCGGCACCGCGAGGTATGGAGGGGGCGGCGACGACGCATCAACGCGCATCGGATTGGTCCGATGAGCGCACCCTCGTCAATGGGACTCACGGGTGGATGAAGTGGATTCCTGAAGGGTGTCTCCAACCGGCGCGGTGCGGCTTCCCGAGCTGCCCTGCACGCCTCGAATCGATCGACACGCGAGCTAGTCATCCTGATCGTGGTGCGGCTTCCAAGCGGAGATGAGCTGCTGCTGCACGATTGCGGGCGCGAAGTCATCGTGGCTGTACTCCATGATGAAGGACCCCGTGCCTCGCGTCATGGACTTCAGCGTGTTGGCGTAGGTGGCGACCTCGGCAAGTGGAGCTTGCGCCTTGACGACGGAGGTATCTCCCGCGAGCGACTGCGTGTCGAGAATCCTCCCGCGTCGCCCGGAGAGGTCAGCCGCGACTGAACCGAGCGAATCGGTCGGCGCGGTGATTTCCAATTCGACGAATGGTTCCATCAGCACAGGGCTTGCTTTCTTGAACGCATCGAGGAATGCCTTTCGACCAGCCGCAACGAACGCGATCTCTTTGCTATCCACGGCATGCGTCTTGCCGTCGTAGATGCTCACCTTGATCCCTCGAACGGGGTAGCCAGCGATCACTCCAGAACTCATCGCCTGACGAACACCCTTTTCGATGGCAGGGAAGAACTGGCGCGGAACGCTTCCGCCGAATGTCTCGTCCGCCATCTCGAGCCCTTGCGGATCCGCCTCCGAATCCGCGATCGGTTCGATCCGCAGAAACACCTCCGCGAATTGCCCAGCGCCGCCGGTTTGTTTCTTGTGTCGACAATGTCCATCTGCTTTCGCAGTGATGGTCTCTCGATAAGGGATGCGAGGCGGGCGCGATTCGATCGTGACGCCAAATCTCTCGGCGAGCATTCGCACGATCACTCGAAGATGCAACTCGCCCATGCCGCGGATGACGGTTTCGCCGGTCGATGCGACATGCGCAACCTCGAACGCAGGATCCTCCAAGATAAGTTTGTGCAGCGCATCGCTCAGCTTGGCTTCCGCGCCCTTGATGGTCGGTTCGATCGCGAGGCCTTGCATTGGAGTCGGAACATCAATGCCCTTGAGGTGGAGCCCGATTGGGACGCGGCCATCGTGCAGGATGTTGCCGGTGCGCAGTTCTTCGAGCTTTGACACAACACCAATGTCGCCCGCGCCAAGCCGGTCCACTTCAATCAGTTTCTTGCCCTGCGCACGGTAGAGGTGCTTGATGTGAATCAGTTTCTTCTGCCCGTCGATGTGCACGGCCATATCTTTGGCGATCGTGCCTTGATGCACACGAATGCTCGCGAGTCGCCCAACATACGGATCGGCCGCGATCTTCCACACATGCGCGACGAGTGGGAGTGCGGGATTTGATTCTGGTTTCCAGTTCTCCCCACGGTCGGCATCATGCGTAAACGGCCGAGGATTTCCTTCGGTGGGGCAGGGCGCGAGCGCGATGAAATCCGCGAGCAATTGCCGCACTCCAGTTCGGTCACGAGCCGAGCAGAACGCGAGGGGAACAAGGTGCGACTCTCGCAGCGCCTTCTCAAATGCGTCGTGAAGTGGGAGCGGGGGGAGTGCCCCGTCATTGAGGTAGCGCTCCATGAGCGCTTCGTCGACCTCCACGATTTGGTCAATCACGCCCGAGTGAAAACCAGCGACCGGGCCTAGGTCGCTGGTGCCAGAATCTGCTTCAAAGCAGTCAACCACGGCATGACCGTGATCCTGTGGAAGATCAATCGGGCGTAGTGCGGCTCCAAAGAGATCCTGGAGCGCCGAGACCACGGGGCGCATGTCTTCCTCGCGATCAATCTTGTTCACCACGATCATGTGCGGGAAGCTCCGCTCTTCGGCGAGCCTCGCAACGCGACGAAGGACTGGATCATGCATCGACCGCGCATCCGTCACGAGCACCACCAGGTCAGCAGCTTGCAGCGCGTTCGTTGTTTTCCCGAAGAAGTCCATCGAGCCCGGGGTGTCGATGATGTTGAGGTGCACGCCGTGCGCCTCAAGATGTGCTAAGGATGTTTCGATGGAATGTCCCAGGTCGCGCGAGATCGGATCGTGATCACCGACCGTGTCCCCGTTCTCGACAGTCCCGAGTTTTTTTGTGACGCCTGCCTCGAAGAGCAACGCTTCGAGCAGTGATGTCTTCCCAACACCAGCCGGACCGACAAGCGCAATGTTCCGGATCCCCACCGTCTTTGTGTTGTTCGTCATGAAGCAATGCCTCCGTGATTGGTTGTAGGCGAGTGACCTCTGTATCTCACGCTTTTTCTGGGAGAATGCAAGGATCGTGCCATGATTCACAAACATTGCCTTCCCGAGGGGGATTCCCACTCGAACGCCGGATGCACGCGCGGTCTTCGGTGCGAGAGGCGCTGCCGCAGTGTTCAAAAAGCACCACGCACCGATCGAAATCGGTGCGTGGCGGGTGCATGTAAACCAGAAAAGCCGCGGGACCCGTCAGCCCCATGCGTTCAGGAGAGCGGTGAGGTCAGCGCCATCCACGACTCCGTTTGCGTCGATGTCGCCTGCGCCTGAGGTCCCCCAGTTGTTCAGCAGGATCGAAAGATCAGCGCCACCCACGGCACCATCGCCGTTCAAGTCTGCGGGGTCCGATGCGGGCGCACTCGGGCCTCGCACTGCAGCGGGCGCCGAAGTTGGCGCGCCGGCGCCACCTGGTTTGAACAACTCAATCGAACCGTTCACCGGCGTGGGTGCTTGGTTCGCATCGAACCAGAAGTTGTACATCGTCGCGAATCGAATCGCATTGCTGTTCGGACTTGCGGCGTAGGTTCCGCAGTTCCATGTGAGCGCGCCATTCGCGAGGCTGTTGGTCCAGTCGGTTGGGAGTGATGGATCACCCGAGTGATAGTTCACATCGTGAAAGCCAACGTTCGTGACAACCACGCCGGCGGGAATCGGAACGGAAAATCCGCGCGCGGATCGATCGGAGTTGAGATTGTGGATGGCATACTCGTAGCGCCAAGTACCATTGCCATTGTCCTTGGCGGTGCAGCCGACGAAAAACCGTCCATCGTTGGCGATGTCGACCGTCGCGACGGTTGCGGTTGGATCGAGGCCTGGCCACGCTTGAATTGCAGCCTTTTGTTGAATCGTTCCACCCGTAAGCGCCAGCGTGTATGCGCCGCTCGTGAGTGTGCCGACCGTAAAGGAGCGGTAGGAGGCGTTGTTGTTTTTGTTGCCGACGGTGGCATCCTGTTGATGCACATACTGTGCCTCAAAGAAATACTGGGCTCCTGCGTTGAGTGCCGGATCCAAGTCACTGCCGTTGACTTGCAATCGACGACCAATCGTCGCCGCTGCAGAGGGCATTCCTGCGTTGATGCTGCCGGGGAAAGTTCCGGTCGCGGCGTTCACCTCGCTGCGTGTGCCGAGTCCGCCTTGGCTTCCATTCAAACCCGAGCTGTATGGATCGGAGCATCCAACGCCGAGGTAGGTTCCATTCGGGTGTGCCGTACACGCGCCGCAAAGCGTCTGCTGGAGTGCGGTGAATCCATGCTTGCCCCAGCTCATGCCGATCTGTTCGAAGCGGCCGTTCTTCAGTCGAAACGCATTCATCGGGATGAAGGGATGCCGATTGTCCGGTGATGCAAACCACTCAAGTGGTGCGGTGCCAATGTTGCAACTGGTCGTACCGATGGAGTAGGACATGATCGTCTGGCCGCTGACCACGACCGAGCCGTACTTCGAGACATTCGGGATGGCGCCGACGATGACATCTGCGCCAACACTCGCGGTGCCGCCATCGCCGCCGCGAGTCCCGCTTGCGGTTGCCGAGAGTTGACCGATGAAGATCGCGGAGGTGCCGAGGGCGAGTGCCGAGAGAATGTGTGAGGTTTTCATAGGGATTGATCGAGGGGGGCTTTGTGTCGAGCGACACCGCTCGAGAGTACTCTCAGATCGGGCCAAGTCGAAGAATGTGAGGCAGTTTTCTTGCGCGCGGGTTGAGGGTGGTGGCTCACAGAATCCGGCGTAGTCGTCAAACATCGTGGTTGCGTGCGCGGATAGCCTCTTGTGCGTGCCTCGTCGTGCTCCTCGCTCCTCGGTTTCCTGCGGTCAAGCGACCGAAAAAGTCGTCCTTTCCACCGCCGATGGGCGGCGACTCCTGCTGCAGGGCTGCGCGCTTGGAGCGCCGCCATCGAAGGCCTCTTCGAAAGGAGTCGAGGCGCTACTCAAGCAACTTGGATTTCTGCAACTCGACAGTATCAACAGCGTCGAACGCGCGCACCACCTGATTCTTCACACGAGGCTTGATGGCTACGCACCATCGATGCTGGCGCACCTTGCCGAGAAGAAGCGCTCACTCTTTGAGCATTGGACGCACGATGCGAGCATGATCCGCGCCGACTGGCGGTTGTGGTGGTCGCACCGATTTGTTTCGGCGCGCGAAAGGATGCACAAGAGCGCTTGGTTTCAGGGACAGCTCGGAAAGCATGGCATGCGCCACATTGTGAAGGTGCGAGAGGCGATTCGCGATCGAGGACCGCTCATGGCGCGTGACTTCCCGCGTCCCAAACGAGCCGGAGCGGGATGGTGGGACTGGTCGCCGCAGAAGGCCGCACTTGAGTATCTCTGGCGGACCGGCGAAGTGGCCATCCACTCGCGATGCAACTTCGACAAGGTCTACGACCTCTCGGAGCGCGTGTATCCAGAGCCCGCCGCGCACCCACCTCGCGAAGCCGTCGTGGATTGGGCGTGCGACGCCGCGCTCCATCGCCTCGGTTGCGCAACGGCTCGCGAGATCGCGCAATTCATGAACGCTGTTTCGATGCAAGAGGCGAAGCAGTGGTGCCTGCACGCAGTGCAGGAAGGGCGCGTGCTGAGCGTGGGACTGGCTCGCGGCGCGTCGAAATGCGTGGACGGCGTCGCAGTACTCGACTGGAAGAGTCGTGCAGCACAGCCAATGCAGACGAGTGGCGCGCGACTTCTCGCGCCATTCGATCCGTTGATTCGTGATCGCGCGCGTCTGCTCGACCTCTTCGATTTCGATTATCGATTCGAAGCTTTCGTTCCTGCGGCGAAGCGCCGTTACGGCTACTACACGATGCCGGTGCTTCTCGGAGATCGACTGATCGCGCGGACGGATCTCGCGAGTGATCGTGAAGCGGGGGTCCTGCGCGTCGCGCGAGTCTTTCTTGAGAAGGGATGTGCGGTGCGTAGCACGCTCACGGCGACGAAGGAAGCATGCGATCGGCTTGCTGCACAACTCGGATTACGCGTGGTGTTTCCACGACGGTGCTCAAAGCACACGCCCGCGTGAGGGTCGCGTCACGCGAGTGTCGAATGCGTGCTTCGTGCGCAGGGGCGTCTTAGATGGAGCTCCACGCGCTCAAGAGGATCGCCAAATCGGCGGCGTCGACAGTTCCAGTGCCGTCGAAATCTGCGGAGCCGGAACCGCCCCATTGATCGAGGAGCACCGCAAGGTCTGCGGCATCAACGATTCCATCTCCGTTGAGATCGCCGAGTAAACCCGATGGCTGCCCGAGCGCACCGTCCGCGCCAATGCGACCTGCGTAGACATCACTCGCGCCCGCACTCGCGCCGCCTTGCCAACACACCACCGATGCGTCATCGTCGGTGTTGGTCGCAGAGAGTCGATACTTGACGCCGGAGCTCGTTGCCACATCGCTTGTCCAGAGAACGCTCCCGGTGCTTCCGAGGCCAGCGCATCGAAGTGATCCTTGCACTGCGCTCGCGCTGTCAACCCAGAAGCAATTGATGCCACTTCCCGCGCGGGAAGCCGTGGCGAAGTCGCGGGAGTAAGAACTGGTGTTCATCGCTTGCACGGCGACACCGCTGTCTCCCCACACGCGCGCACCCTTCGCGAAGCACTGCCCGAAGATGCCGTAGTTCGAACTCGTCGGAACATGCTGCGACCAGAAGGTGTACAGACGACCGTCCGATCCGAGCACGCTCGAAGGGCTGACGCGTTCGTATCCGGTTGTCGTGGAGGTCACGGGGATACCGTTTGTTCCATACAGGATCGCACCGGCGGCGCTTACGCGCTGCACGAACGATTGCAGTGGGCTTGAGGTGTACCAGGTGAAGTACGCGCCTCCCGCGCCATCGCTGACGAAGGGGGGGTATGCGCCAAACTGCAGCGATCCGGTGGTGAACACCGCGGTGCCATTGGCGGCCCAAGGCTTTGTTCCGTCAAGATTCACGCGATGAGCGCGAAGCACTTTCGCAGCCGTGAAAGTCGTGTACCGAACGCACGACACAATGACGGCGCCGTCGACGGACGGTTGAATATCCGCGCTGAGCTGGTTTGCACCGGTTTCAGAAATCGTGATGGGCGACCCAAATGTCTTGCCGCCGGTGACGGCATCAAAGCGCTGCACACGCGTGGTGGTGTCTTGAATGTGCGCCGCCCACACGCCGCCATCGCTCGCGACCGTCACACGACCCACCGCGAGATAGGCGGTCGCACTCTCACTCACGACGCTCTTCCAACCCATCACACCCGACGGCATGACCTTTTGCACAATGATCGCAGGCGTGGTGCCATTCACACCATCAAACGCGAGGTACGCGTTGCCTGCGCTGTCGCTTGCGAGTCCGTAGTCGGTGGTGGATGAAACGGAGCGATCAGCAACCATGATCGACTGCGCCGTCCACACAAAGTTGCCGTCGGCATCAAGGCGCGCAAGCATGACGTCGTATCCGCTTCCGCTAAAGAAGCTGATGTACTTGCCGCCATCCGGTGCGGAGGCAAACTTCGGTTGCACATCATCGGAGGTTGTCGCACGAACAACCAGCGGACCCGCAGGGTCCGATGCGTACTGTGCATTTGCGAAAGGGACACCGGAAAACGCCGTTGCCAAGGCGAGGACCGTGAAAGGCGAAAAGCGATTCATGCACCCAGTATGCCGTCGAACTCGGCTGCCGCAAACCAGGACATGGGGAGAGGCGCTGATTGTGAAAAATGCGCGCTGTCGTGACGAGCATTTTGTGCAAGAAGAACCTTGATCTCTCGCAGTTGCACGCATAATAGAGGAGTGGAGCAAGCCTTCCGTTCTCTCTTCAGACTCGCCGGCTTTGTGAGCGCCATCGCAGCCACGCCCTTCGCGACGGCTCAGAGCGTCGAAGCGGTCGCGTTTGGATGGAATAGTTTCGGGCAGGTTGATGTCCCAACCAACCTCGGCGCGGTGCGTTCGGTTTCCGCGGGCTACGCGCACTCGGCCGCGGTAGAGCTCAATGGCACGGTCGTGTGTTGGGGTTACAACGGCGGCGGCCAATCGATGGTTCCCGCAGGTCTCGCTGATGTCGAGAGTGTTGCAGCGGGTGGGTTCCATACCGTCGCGTTGCGAGTCGGAGGCACGCTCGCATGCTGGGGCAGCAATGCGCAGGGGCAATGTGCTCCACCGAAGAATGTTGGCGTCGTGAGCGCGATTGCGACAGGTGGATACCACACGATGGTGATCAAGAGCGGCGCAGTCGTCGCGTGTTTCGGTCACAACGCATTCGGTCAATGCACCGTGCCGAGCAACATCGGGCAAGTCACAGCGATCGCGGCAGGATGGCATCACTCGGTTTCACTGAACGCGCTCGGCGCCGTGAAGGCGTGGGGATCGAACACCTACGGTCAATGCAGCGTGCCAGTGAACCTCAGTGGTGTTGTGGCGGTGGCGAGTGGGAGTTGGCACGGAGCGGCGGTTAGGTCGAGCGCCACCGTCGAGTGTTGGGGTCTGAATGACGACGGTCAATGTAATGTTCCGCCGAATCTGCTCGGCATCGTGGCCGTCGCGGCGGGCGCGTATCACACAGTTGCGTTGCGCTTTGACGGGAGCGTTCGCTGCTGGGGCTCGAATGTCGATGGTCAGTGCTACCCACCGGCCTCACTTGGCGCGGTCACCGCAGTTTCAGCAGGAAACAAGCACACCCTCGTGATGGCACAGGCCCCGCCATGCGTCGCTGACTTTGACCATGACGGCGCGGTGAATGCTGCGGATCTCGCGGTGCTTCTTTCACAATGGGGAAGCAGCGGCGTCGGGTGCGTCGATCTGAGTGGCAATGGTGCAGTCGGCGGCGAGGACCTCGCGATCCTCCTCTCACAATGGTGAGATGCCGGAGCAGGGGTGAGATGCCGGAGCAGGGGTGAGCTGCCGGAGCAGGCGCATGAGTATGCTTGCATGTCGGTGCATCTCGCAAATGTCACACATCCGATTTTCGTGTTTGTGCTTCCAATGTGGGCCGCTCCCATCATTTGCGGTGGACTGTTGATGGAGTGCTGGATTGCGCGGCGGAGGTTCGAGTTGCGTTGGCGCAGCGTCTTCTTTGCGGTGTTTGTGGTCAATGTCTTCTCGGCAATGCTCGCCCTTCCGCTTCTCTTCGTGGGAACCGAAACGCTCGGACGAATTGCGGACTCGCTCGACTTGCATCTCACGCATGGGACGAATGACCTCACGGGTTTACTCAGTTGGGCCGCTGCGTACATCATGGCAACGGTCATCAACACGGGTGTCGAAACCGCATTACTCATTCACTATTGGAAGGTGTCCCCTTCGATGCATCCGTTCCGTTGGTGGTTCCTGGCGAATGGCGCGAGCAATGGACTTGCGTTCGCTGCGATGCTCGTACTGCTCTTGCGGTGAGGCTCCAACGCGACTCAGAGCATCTTGATGACGACGAGCGAGCCACTCGCGACCAGAATCCAGAGAATCGCCGCCTGCGCGATTGCGCGGAATCCGACCTCTCGGAGGGCCGCGAAAGTGAGACCGCTTCCGATGAGAAAGAGCGCCGCGCGAAATCCGACGCCAGCAGTTTGCGTGAACGCTTCGTCGAGCGATGCGATTTCTGGGAAGAGGGATCGAACACAACTTGCCGCAAGGAAGCCGAGGATGAACCACGGGAACGGCGCGCTCTTGCCTGACGACGCGCGCGATGCGCCGTATCGGCCAGCGAGAATGGCGAGGGGCGTGATCCAGATCACGCGCGTGAGTTTCACGATCGTCGCCGTTTCAAACGCGACCGATCCGTACTCTTTCGACGCGCCACCGACCGACGCGATGTCGTGCAGCGCAATGCCAGCCCATTGGCCAAACTCAATCTCCGAGAGCCCGAGGCTGTGGCCAATGGCGGGCAGGGTCCACAGGCCGATCGCGTTCAAAAGGAAGATCGCGCCGGTGGCGACCGCCATGTTGGAGGTCGTTGCGCCCAGAGCGGTTCCTATCGCCACGATGGCGGATCCGCCGCAAATCGCCGTCCCTGCGGTGACGAGCACGGAAACTTCGCGACTCGTTCGAAGCAGCTTTCCCAGGAGGAGTCCAATCAGGATCGCGCCCACGATGGTGCCGACGGCGAGAAAGAAACCGTCCTGCGCGGACTCCGCGAGTTTGGCGAGGTCAAGTCGAAACCCCAAGAGCACGACGCACGCTTGGATGAGCCATTTCGAAGCGAACTTGGATTCCTTCGGCCAAACCGAAAGACCAAGAAGCGCGATCGTGATACCTCCGATGAGTGCGAACTCCGCGCGCGACCATGGCCCGACTGCACCGAGGAGGACGAGCACGAACAAGACTCGAATCCAAAGTGCGGTAGTTGTCGGGCTCGGCGAGTCTGATGATGGTGCGGAAGAAGCGATGCGCCGAGCGTATCGCCAGTTGGGTGTATTCGCATCGATCGACTCGCAACGCCATCGACGCAACGCTTCGGCGCGCAGAAGACTCGTGCGGCCCAGCGGAGGTGCAGTCGACGATTCACATCACGCGCGCCGTCGGCGTCGTGCGCAAAGCTCACTTCGCGAGCGCGGCAAGCGACACGCGATGCAACCTCACACGCCGTGATTTGTCCGCGCCGACTTCGGTTGTCGCTAGGTAGGCGTCGGTGCCTCGCACCACGGCCCGCGGAAATCCACTCGATCGATCGGCCGCGACACTCGTGACTTTCTGCAGCGCGCCAAGGGTGCCCGCGAGTGTGAGTCGCTTGCAGACGAGGCTAGCACCCGCGCCTGCATCGCGGTCGTACCAGAAGATCAGCGCGTCGCCAGTTGGAAGGAGCAGCGTTTCAACGCGTCCGAGCGAGCCATTCGTGTCGAGGTCGATTGGCTTGCCGAACGATGCACCGTGATCGTTCGACCGCGCGGCACGCACTGCGCCATTTGTTGGCTCACCTGTCCACCACGCAACCACAAGATCATCGCCATTCGCCGAGATGCTTGGGCCATTCACAGGGCAACCTTCGAGCATCCAACCATCGCGAGCGACCGGTTGGGGAAGCGACCAACCCTCACCGAGCCAACGCACGATGGCAATGTCGCGCGTGCCGTCTTCACCGCGATCGCGGTAGACGATGATTGGCCCGCGCGCGCCGATCGCGAGATCCGTTGGGCAGCACTCGCACACGCGTTCATCCAGAATCTCCGACGGCGGCGCCGCACGGTCGTTTGTCGGCGTCGTCCGCGCGGCGCGTAGTGTCATGTCGCCGCCGCCGTGTCCGTGACCGCCCGCACTCTCATCCGGCAGTTCCATCGCGCGACCATCGAGCCAGCAGAATGCGCTGAGTTCCTTGGTCGATTGCGCGCTAACGAAGCCGTGCTCGGCGAACTTCGCATCGTCATGCAGTGGCCCGAGTGTTTCCCAAGTCTGTCCATCATCCTTCGATTGTGAAGTCACAATGTCGTAGGCATAGGTACTCGCGGCGCTCTTGCGAAGCCAAGTCGCGAGCAGACGGCCGTCGGTTGCTCGCACGATCGTCGGCGTGTCCGCCCAGTTTGCGAAGAGATTTTCTCCCGACGCGATGGTCGAGACTTCGCTCCATGCATTGTCGGCGTATCGCGACATGCACACTCGATGCAACGGTGGCATAGACGGCGAGCGTGGGCCTTCTGCCTCAATCCACGAAAGGACCAGTACATCGCCATCGACGAGCAATCGCGGCGCAAACGAATCGCCACGCGCGGGGCAGGGGAGCTCCACGGCGATGGACTCTGGGTCGCGAGACGCCTCTTGGGAAAAATGAGGTGCGGACTGCGCAAGCGCAATCCCTACGAAGCAGGGGGCGAGTGAGGCAAGGAGTTTGAACGCAAGGTGCACGCCGGAACTGTAACCGCGGCGATCGCGGTTCCGTCGCTCCTTCCATCGACAGCGATGGCGGAGAACTCTGACATGAGACTCTCGGCTATGGGTGACTCCATGATCGCACCGCACACCCAGTCGCTCGCGGCCAGTGAGATGTTCACGGTTGAGTATTGAGTGATGGCTGTGGGAGTCGCCGGGACGGGTGGCGGTCGCATCGGGAAAACGCTCCACGCGACTTTCAATGGAGCTGTGGTCCGCGCCTTCATCAGCACGACAATGTTCTCGCATTTGCTGGCCCCACGATGGATGTACCTCAACCAAAGGGATGGATGTGACCTCGGCACGAATGGGTTCATGACGCGGGCGCCTTCAACCGCGCGGCCGGCAGGACGAAAGTCTTCCTGAACGGGGAAATGCTCGCCGAGGCGACCGGTTCGACGAGTCCGATGCGGAGCACCAACGACTCAGTCCTCATCGGCTTTGAAGCCGGCTATGCGAACACGCCACTCTTCGGGTTGATCGACTACTTCAGGGTATGCACTGTTGAACGCGCGCAATCGGAGATCGCCGGACTGCGCTTCACTGAGATCCCTGCAGGGCAAACGGAGGGCTTCGCTGGCCTGGTTGCCTCGTGGACCTTTGAAAACGGCGGGGCCGATTCCACCGGTTTGAACCCCCGGACGCTCCTGGGTGGCGCAAGCATCGTCGTGGATGATTCATTCCTTCCGAACGACTGCGTGGCGAACAAGGTCGACATCGCTTCGAGGCGACGCAGTTTCCTTTGGATGCGTGCTGGGAATCCGCAGTTCGAAGAGCCACTCGATTCTGCCCGCTCGACGCATGCCGCGGCGCTTGTTGCGCTGCTCCGAATCGAGAGAGTTCGAACCAATCGGACTCTCCATTCTTCCGAGGAGGCGCATCGTCGACAGTCCACCCCGACCTCAGTGCAGGTTGCCCCAGTGGTTGAGGAGAATTGCGAGGTCGGGGCCAGACACGACGCCGTCGAGGTTGAGGTCGCCGCGCGGGTGATCGTTGCTCCCCCACAAGGAGATGAGCTCCGCGACATCGAGTGCGTTGACGACGCCGTCGAGGTTGAGATCGCCCACAAGCAGATCGCAGTCATCGAGATGGCCGTCGCCGTTGGCGTCGAGTTGGGGGAGGATGAGGATCTCACACGAGTCGACAACGCCGTCGTTGTTGCAATCGAGAGTGCTCGACGAGTATGCGTAGTCGAACGCGATTTCCGTTGATCCACTCGAACACTGCGTTGCGCTCACATCACTCGAGGCTTCGAGTCGCACCGTGAGCGTTCCGGTGGATGCGATCAAGGCATTGAATTGCTTCGCGGTGAGAGTGAGCACCACCGTGTCGGCGGCGGCGGGGCAGTCTTCGCGCGGATTTCCGTCAATGGTGGCGAACGCGCCGCCGTTGAGAAGCACCGCGATCGATTCGCTCGCAAGGTCGAGGTCGGCGCGGATGGAAATGCCCAGTCGCACGCTCGACGCGGCGTCCGGAAGCCCCTGAAACGAAAACTGCCGTGGCACGCCGTAGCCGATCGCGCCAAGGTCTCCTGAACTTCCGCTTGCCACAGGTTCGCCGCAGGCAATCGCGATCGTGAATGTGTCTCCGGCGGTGATGCCGATACCAAGCGCGAGATCCGCGGGAACGCTCGATTCACCGTAGGCATTGTCTCCCCAACACACAACCGTCGTGTCGTCTCGGAGCGCGACCGAGTGGTTGCCGCCCGCGGCGACGCGCTTGACGCCGGTCAGCGTGGAGGGCGCCGTGCACTGGCCTTCAAAGTTGCGACCCCAACATGTCACGGTGCCGTCGCTCCTGAGTGCGACGGTGTGAAAACTTCCCGCGGCAACGCTCACGACATAGTAGAGCGCGGATGGAACACGAATCTCGCCGTAGTAATTGCTTCCCCAACATGCCACGGTTCCGTCGACTTTGACTGCGGCGGTGTGGCTGAAGCCTGCGGCAATGCCGCTGGCGCTTCCGAGTGCGGAGGGGACGGTGCACTGACCGGAAGAGTTGAGTCCCCAGCACGCGACCGTCGAGTCGCTCTTGAGTGCGACGGTGTGGTAGCCGCCCGCCGCGATGGTCGCGACTGTTCCAATTCCATTTGGCGTGTTGCATTGCCCATTCGAATTGCTGCCCCAACACGCTAGCGTCCCATCACTCTTGAGTGCGACGGAGTGATATCCGCCACCGGCAACGCTGACGACACTCGCAAGCCCAGATGGAACGGTGCATTGGTTTTCGTAGTTTCGTCCCCAACACACCACGCTCGCGTCACTCTTTATCGCAATGACATGATCTGAACCGGCGGCGATGCCGCACACGCTTCCCGTACCTACCGGTACGCACAGGTTTCCTCCAGCGCCGAGACCCCAACAGTTCACGGTCGCATCGCCGAGCGCGAGACTCGTAAACGATAAGCCCAGCGCGACACCCAGAGCAACGAGGGTAGGGGGTGAGCGAAGCACGAACCATGTGCCGGTGCCAGTGGCGCGGAGTGAGGGGGACGGGAGAGTTGACACTTTCGATGCGTGCAGCGTGAACATCAATCGCACCTTTCAACAACGGACAACAAATAGAACACTCGCGGCGGAACGGTCCGCGCGTGCGATCTGCTTGGCAAGGCGCGAGCGCGAGGGGACATGGAGCGAAGGAAAACCCGAAAGAAACGGTTGTTGCGAGGGCGTTTTCTGTCCGGACAGTTCGTCGGGACGGGATGGGTTCCGGCTCATTGACGAATCGTCAGAAGCGATCGGTCGGATTCGAGCGAAGAGTTTGAAACTCGCCGTTGCTCCCGCGCTCGCGGGAAGCCGCATCGCGCACGCATCGAGGGAACGGTGCTCTTCCCTTGCCGGAGCAAGTCGCGACGATCGGTTCCGACGAGCAGCTCGAGGCGCAACGCGTTTGCGAGCGCAACGACCTACGCTGGGCATGCATCGAACCACACAATCTTATTGAACTCGCCGGCGGGGGGCGCGTTCAATGGAGCGTATTGCCACGGGCGTCTGGCTCTGGAGCTCGAACTGCCGCCGAGACTGATCCTGCGTCGTCGAAGTAGACGGACTTGACTCTCAGCGCGTGGAGGTTGCTTGCGCTGAGGCCGGCCCTCGCGGTTCGTGGTTGTTTGCGTCAGGGTGATTGCCTTCGACCGAGGCGATGAATGTGGAGGTACGAACCCCAAAGAATTTCATTGCCGAGCTGCGATCACGGTGCTACAGTCCTCGCGGCATCAAGAGTTTCAGACAGCCTCTTGTCTGAACGGCAACCGACCCATCTGCTCAATCGCAGTGCGCACGGTGCCGAGGCAGCCCCGAAGGGGGAACGATGCGGCGGCCTGATTTTTCCGACTTTTTCGGTCGAATCGTGTTGACGCAAATTGCTTGAGCATCGTCTTGCTCAAGCATCGTGGCGCTCGAGCATCCTGCTCGGACGAACCCTTTTCGAACTGCACGCGTGGATGAGTGTCTGGTTGGGTCTGCCTAGGGTGGCCTTCAAAGGCTGCCGCTCAAGCAGAAACGACCGTGCATTCTTGGACGCGTGCGTTCGGAGCTGACCACCAGCTTGATGCCATGGGAGTCCCCGTGGCCACGACCGTAAGCACCGCAACGAGAGAGCAGATCGCGCCAACACACGACTCCCCGCCGACCGTGCCCACTCGCTTCCTTCGGGAACTCGGCATCATTGGCGTGGATCGACTCGATGCAGTCATCCTCGCCGCGCTCGCGACGAAGGCGCCGATTCTCCTCATCGGCGCGCATGGGACCGCGAAGAGCCTCCTCCTCGCCCGGCTTGCCGAGGCGCTTGGCCTTTCGTTTCGACACTACAACGCGAGCCTGCTCAACTACGACGACCTCGTGGGATATCCGCTGCCCGATGCCTCGGGTTCGCTGAGATTCGTGCAGACGCCCGCAAGCGTGTGGGGCGCGCAGGCTGTGTTTCTTGATGAAATCTCGCGATGCCGACCGGAAATGCAGAACAAGTGCTTCCCGATCATCCATGAGAAGTGCATCCAAGGCATTCCGCTCGCGGGCTTGGAGTATCGGTGGGCTGCGATGAATCCGCCGCCGACTGACTCGAGCGCGGGGAGCGACGCATCGGAGTATCTCGGGAGTGAATCGCTCGATATCGCGCTTGCGGATCGCTTCCCCTTCGTTGTCGAAATGCCGCATTGGCGGGACTTCAGCGAAGCGGATCGCCTCGCGCTCGTCGGCTTGAACATCACTGAGATTTCGCCAGAGGCAAAGCTCGCGATCGCCGCCATGGTGAAACTCGTGCGAGAGCGCCTTCTCTTTGTCGAGGGCGCCTTCAAGGCATGGGTCTGCGAGTATGTGCAACTCATCGCCCTCGAACTCGTCGCGATGGGATTGCATTTGTCCGCGCGCCGTGCGGTAATGCTGCGTGACGCCGTGCTGAGCATGCACGCGGCTCGTTGGACCTTGAGCGCGCAGTTCAAGATGGACGAGAGCGCATGGATCGCGCTCAAACACACCATTCCCGATCGAGCATGGGGCGCGGTCGTGGATGAGGGGAGGATGCAACTTGCGCACCGCCGAGTTTGTGGTCTGGTCGCGATGGACCGCGCTGATCCGCGTCGGTTGCTCGCTCAAGCGGCGGATCCGGTGAGTCGCGCCTTCCTCGCGCTTGAAGTCGAGTCACTCGCGGCGCACGAACGATCTGCGTATGTCGCCGATGCCTTGGCTTCGTGCGGACTCGGCGCGCGGCACCTCGTTGCAATCGCCATCTCACACCACCCGTCGGTCGCGCACTTCCACCCCGCGATCGCCGAGCAGGTTGGCGTGCTCGTTGGGGAAGCCGAGATGAGCTGTTCGGTGAGCGTGCAATCGCAGAAGGGCTCGAGTCAAGAGTTGGCGTTCGCGGAGATCCTGAAGGCGACGAGTGGCGCAAGCGAACCGAGGGAGGTCATGGTTCCGCTCCAAAACCTGCTGCTCAGGCTGTGGAGCGAGGGCAAATGTTCTTCCATGCAAGCACTTGGTCAGATCGTCGCGGACTACAAATCGATGTTCGCGCGCCTTCAAGCGAGGGCATCGCATGCGTGAACTTCCCGAGTGGAGGGGCGCGTCAGCGCTGCGCAATATGGGTCCCGTGAGGGTTCCGCTCAATGCGAGAGGGGCCGGCGTCCGTACGGGATTCGTCATTCGTGGAACGGCGTTCATCGAGGTGGAGGGCACACCGACCGACCACGATCAACTGATCGATGCCTTGGGTATGCATCGGCAGCGCACTTACGCGGCGACGCGCGTGGAAGGCACGGCGGCGATTGCGAGATTCTGCCGCCTCTGGAACATTCCAATGGTCGCGACTGCGGGGGCATTGTGCGAGGTCCTGCAAACGAGCGCCGAGGATCTGTCGCTTGTCAATGCGTTGCCCTTGATTGTTCCAGTGTGCCTCGTTGTCGGTGCGCCCGCGGTGACCAGTGACGCGTGGCCGGATCTTCGTCGCACCTTTCCCGTGCTGGCTCGCTGCACCGACAAAGTCTTCATCCGTTCTCAGCCGCCGATCTACACACCGACTCGACTCGCACGCGAGTTGACCCTCGCCGTCCCAAATGATTGGAAACCAAGGGAGAAATGAACATGCACGCCGCTTCCACGATCGCTGTCCCGTCCTTTCCCGCCGCTTCGAGTGGCATGCTCCTGCAATCGATCTTGGAGTCCGTTCCGCTTGGGCACTATGGCGTTGCGGCGATGCTCCGACTCATCGCAATTGAAGAGTCGACGAGTGTTCCCACCGCGTGTGTGACATGCGGCGAGTACTCCACGCTCCGTGTCAATCCTGAGTTCTGTGCGAAACATGCGAACACGAGGGAGAAGCTGATGATGCTCATCCTCCATGAGTTGCACCACATCGTGCTTGGTCACACGCGTCTCTTCCCGAGGGCGAACCTCCTCGACAACTTTGTTTTCGATGCGATCATCAACGCGATGCTGTGTCATGCGCATCCTGGCCCCGCGTACACCGCACTGTTTCGCGACATGTACGACGAACGCGATCCGCTGCAGTGCTTCCTCCGTCCGGCGGCAGGCTGGGCGCCCGGCGCGCAAGCCGTGACGCCGTTGGCGTTGCTGCGCCTTCCCGAACTCGCCGCCATGCATCGAAAGTTGTACACCGTGGGTAGCACCTACAGTGAATTGCGACAGGTGCTGCAGGAAGATGCAAGACCCAACGGCTTGACTGTCAGCATGCTGCTGGGAAATCACGAGGAGGCGTTGGACTCTTGCCTCAACGACGCGCCAGCGTTGCAATCACTCGTGGAATCGATCGTTGATCAATGGCCTGCGGACGACTTTCTGCCAGGGAAGTCGATCGGCGAATCCTTGAGGTCCATGCGCCTTCTCATCAAACCAACCAAGCGAGCAGTGCTGCGCGGGATACTGAAGAAGATTGGCCAGGCGGAGTGTGGCGGGAGCGTTCGGCGTCGCTCGATCGTGCATTGCAAAGCGCGGTCGCCGTGTGGAGCAGCCGCTCGCCGCGAGATCGTGCTTCGCGCACTCGGCGGTACGCCGCTGCTCTTCACGCATCAGCGAGCGCAGCGAAAGATGCAATCGGATGGTGGCCTAGTGCATGTCTACATGGATGTTTCGGGCAGTATGGATTTCGTCATTGCGCCCCTCTGCGCTGCCATCTGTGATTGCGCGGAGTCGGTGCATCCTAAGATTCACCTCTTCTCGACCGAGATTTGTGATGTTTCGATGCGAGAGCTGCGCGCGGGCGCAATACAGACGACGGGCGGAACAGCCCTGAGTTGTGTTGCCAAGCACATCAAGAAGAACAGAATCAAGCGCGCCGTGATTGTGACCGACGGTTTCGTCGGACGAATTCAAGGAGAACTCGCGCAGGCCATGCAAGAAGCCACGATTGGAGTGGCGCTACCGGCACATCATTCGTCGCGCGCAGACCTTGCGCCGTACGTCAACGAGTGGATGGTGATTCCGGAGGGCGCACTATGAATCTCCGCTCATCGGCTTGGACACTGCGCGCAGCGGAGTGGGTCCTGCCTGGTCATCCTGACAAGCTCAGCGATGCCATCGCGGATGCAATCGTGCAGGCCGCGTGGGAGAAGGACCCCCGCGCGCTTGTGGGAATCGAAGTCGCGCTCGTTCGCAAGAGCGTCTTCCTCACGGGGCGCATTGCGGGTCACAACACGGAGCGCATTCGCGTGCGTTCGCTCGTTCAACGGGTCTTTCGAAGTGCGGGGTACAGCGAGTCGTCGCAACCGAAGTTGAGCGAACTCAATGTCGTCACGGATCTCTGTCGAGGTCCGCTCGAAGGAGATGAATCCGAGCTCAGGGTCGTCTCCGACGATCAATCGATCGTGACCGGGTACGCGTGTAGCACGCCGGGAACTGGCTACCTTCCTGTCGAGCACGCACTCGCACGCCACCTCGCGAAAGCCCTTCACGGATTCGTGCGCGGTAATCCGATCAACTATGGCCAGGATGGGAAGGTGATCGTCTTCGTGAAGGAGTCGCCGGACGGGAAGCGCTGGGAACTCGACGCGCTGAGCGTTTCAATCGAACATTGGGCGGCGAGCACGTCGACGGAAGATGTGCATCGCCTGCAAGTCGCGTTGCATCACGCGCTCGAGCGCTTCTCCCGCATCGTGCCAGGATTTGGATGCGCCAAGGATGTGTGCGCGCAACTCAATGGCAACGGATGGGCCGGCGTTGGCGGGCCGATGAGCGACAACGGGTTGTCCGGCAAAAAACTCGTCGTCGACTTCTATGGCCCTCGTATTCCCATCGGCGGAGGCGCAATGAGTGGGAAGGACTTTTGGAGAGTTGATCGCGCAGGTCCACTGATCGCGCGCGAACTCGCGGTGAAGGCAGTGCAGCGACATGGATGCCGAGAGGCATTCGTCACGCTCGGTATCTGTCCCGGCGAAAGTGCGTTTCGTGTGGTGCGAATCGAAGCCGAGAATCGCATTCCGATGGACGCAGAGCAGATTGCGCAAGGTGTCGATCTGCGCCTCGCAAGTCGTGCGCGATGGCTTGAGGGTCGCGACCTGGTCGAAGTCGCACGCTGGGGGCACTGGTGTGAGGCGGGGATGCCAGTCGAAGGCGAGTGCGCGGACCTAGCGCCGATGCGATCGCCAACTGGTTGACTCGCGCTTGCACCGATCCGTAGCGGTACGTCCCGGAGGTCGTCTCTATGAGACGAGAAGCGTTGAAGAAGTGGCGTCTGTCCGGCCATGACCCGCGAGCGGCTGTCGTCGTCGAGTGCGGTGCCAAACGGAGTCCCGCGCGTGACGCCAGCCATCGTGGGTTGCTGGTTGCAGGCGTGGGAAGGCGCGATTGGCCGATTGATCGAATCCCGGTTCTCGGGCTGGCGTCCGTGTGTGGTACACCGCGCATCCCACCCGCGCGATTCCAGCATCGCGGAATGCAATCCCGCGCGATCATGCTTCTCGGCGAGCTCGAATCGATGGATCTCCAAAGGAGGGCTTCGTGAGCTTCGAGTCTGCGTCCGAGTTGCGTGGCGGTGGCGGCTTCGAGACCGAGCGAGGCGAGAATCCCGCGAAGTGCGCACGGCAGTGCGGCGATCTTGGGCGCGGGATCGATGAGTTCTCGCGGGGGTTGCTCGTCAAGGGATTGGGAATCTCTGGGTAAGCCGGGAAGTGCCGGCTAGGCCACAGTGCGCCACCCTCTTTGCGCTGCGCAGCGCCGCGCTCGCTGCTCAAGCCGATATGTTGCCTGCATGAATCGAGTTCTCGCGTGCGTGTGTGGTGCTCTCCTTGCGTTCTGCGTGTCCGCCGAGAAGGGGTTGGCATCGCAGTCGAGCGATGAACGGCAGGAGTTGGCGCATTGGTCGTCAAGCCGCGAGCATCGCATGGCGTGGTGGAGAGACGCGCGCTTTGGGATGTTCATTCATTGGGGTCTCTACTCTGGCGCAGGTGGAAGTTGGAACGGAAAGATCTATCCGCAACACTACGCCGAGTGGATTCAGCATTGGGCGGCGGTGCCGTGCCAGGAGTACGCGCGCACCATGAAGCCACTCTTCGTGCCTGATGTCGCTGTCACGGATGCGTGGGCCGATCTCGCGAAGTCCACGGGCATGCGTTACGCGATCCTGACCTCGAAGCACCATGATGGCTTCACGCTCTTCAACTCCGACCAGGCGTATTCGCTGGCAAACACGGTCACGCAGAGCACGAACATTTCGCCGATTGATCGAGACCTCGCACGCGAGTTTGCAGAGTCGATGCGATCGCGTGGTGTGCGGCCTGGCTTCTACTACTCGCTTCTCGACTGGCAACATCCCGACGCCTACGAAATGGCGCTCCCTGCATACGCCAAGTCGGCGCGGACACGCGATCACGCAAACTACATCGAGTATGTGCGCGGTCATGTGAATGAGTTGCTCTCCAACTACGGGCCGCTTTGCACGATCTGGTTTGACTACTCCGATCATGCACACCAAGGCGCCGCGTGGGGCGCGGCGCAGCTGATGTCCGACTTGCGCACGAAGCAGAGCGGCATCGTCATCAACAATCGACTCTTCCAAGGACTCGAAAACAAGAACGGTGACTACGGAACGCCGGAGAAGTATGTTCCGCCAACGGGATTGCCCGGCATGGACTGGGAGGTCAATCACACGCTGAATGAGTCGTACGGTTTTAGCGCGCATGACAAGGGATGGAAAGACCCAGCGGTGGTTGTGCAACTGCTGTGCGATGTCGTGTCGAAGGGCGGCAATCTACTGCTCAACGTTGGACCTGACGCGCATGGAGTTGTTCCGCTAGAGGCGCAGGCAACACTCCACGCTGTGGGCGACTGGATGCGCGTGAATTCCGAAGCGATCTACGGCACCACCGCGAGTCCATTCGCGCGATTGCCCTGGGGCCGAGCGACGCAGAAGTCCGGCGCGCTCTATCTCATGGTGTTCGACTGGCCAAGCGATGGACGACTCATCGTTCCGATGCGCGGCGCGGTGAAGTCGGCTCGACTGCTCGGTCGCGACGGCGAACTCTCGTTCCACTGTGCGGCGAAGGATCGTGAGCGACTCGAAGTGCAACTGCCCGATCACGCGGTCGGCTCTGGTTGCTCTGTGGTGAAGCTCGAACTCGCGAGCGATGTGTCGCCGCTTCCGTTGCTCGTGTTTCCTGCGCGCAATGGCGTGGCTACATTCGGGCCCCACGATGCAAGTTTCACCGGAACAGCGTTGCGCGTTGAACAAGTCGGAGCGGTTGAGAATGTGAAGTACAACCTCGGTTACTGGCTCGACCAGAGCAGTACGGTGAGTTTCCCCATCGGGATTGATGGCGATCAGCAGGGGCAATACGCGGTTGAAATGGAGATCGCCTGCGCTGATGCTTCTGCGGGGGCCAAGATGAAACTGCAGGCGCCGTCGGGTGATCTTGAGTTCATCGTGCCTGCGACCGGCGGGTGGCAGCAATACGAAACCGTCTCTCTCGGGAAAATCACGCTTGACGCCGGTGCGCATGCATTGGTGCTGCGTGCTCTGACCAAGCCCGGCGAGGCGGTTGCAAATGTAAGGTCGGTCACGCTGCGTCGCATCGCACAGGTGCCAGCGTGACGAGATCGGGCGGCCTGCGTGAACTCAATCAAGGCTCTCCGCGCAGTGAGTATTCGAAGTTGGACTCGCAGGCGGTGCCGGGGAGCATGCGGTTGGGTTGGCGTGGGCACCAAGAGTCAGAATCGCACGGAGATCCCTGCGAAGATGCCAAGATCAACGGCGGCTTCTGCGAGTCCAATCCGTACACCCCAGTCGAGTTGGATGTCGGGTGAAAGTCCGTATGTCAAGCCAGCGTCGAAACAGTCCTCGTAACCGCCATCTCCGTCGAGATCAATGAAGCCGGCGTACTCGAGGTAGCCATCGAGGTCACCGACGATCGTTCGGCCCACCGTCGCGGTGAGCACAAGGTCGTCGAAGTAGGGGCGATCGATTTCGTTGGTATTGAAGTCGAACTCCACCATGAACGCCGAACTGAACTCGTACGGTAACTCAACGCCGAGGACGGCGATGAGGCCGCCCGCGACGCTGCCCGTTCCGGCGTCGCCGCTCGCGGTTGGGAACTCGATGAATGGCATGATGGCGAAGGCTGTGGTGCCGCCATCGTTTCCCCAGAGGTTCACCTTGAGGCGGGCGACGATGTCCCCAAACCCGTCGATCGTATTGGAACCCTGGCCGAGTGCATCGTCTGTGGTCTCGCGCGTGTACGGATCGAAGCCGAGTTGGAGATCCACATCGTTGAACAGGCCAACCTTGATCAACATCGGTGCGGCTGCAAATCCGTGCGAGGATGGCGAGTCGCCGCTGCCATTGTCGGACCAGTAGTCCGCGAAGGACAATTCGAGTTGAATGTGGCCTGCGTCGACTGTGTAGGGGCTCTCAGTCGTGTCTGGTCGGTCCGTGCTCATCGGGCGCATCAACTCAGCGGGAGTTGGGTTGAACAGCGTGTACTGCGATTTGTCGACGCTCGTCTCGCTTTGTGCATAAGCCCATCCGCCGCCGGTGGACGCGAGTAGAAGGAGTTGGACGAATACACTCATGCGAATGCGATACGATGAGTTCGAACGACCTGAAAACTGTGACATGACTAGTTTGCTCCAAAAAGTTTGACGATTCAAACTTACCTGCGACGAGCGCCGGAGTCAAATGCCTTGTGCGCACCCCTAGCCGTGAGGAGTAGTGAAGTGGCGAGCGAAGCGATCGAGAACTATCTGAAGGCGATCTACTCGCTTTCGCGTGAGTCCCCCACCGGCGAAGCCGGCATGAAAGCCATCGCCACCCTGACGGGCGTCACCGTCGGGACGGCCTCGACGATGGTGAAGCGGATGGCCGGTGCGAAACTGGCCAAGTATGAACGGTTTGGAGGCGTGCGACTGACCGCGAGAGGCGAGCGCGCGGCGATCGATGTGCAGCGCCGTCATCGGTTGATCGAGACATTTCTCGTCGAGACTCTGAAACTCGATTGGTCGATCGTGCATGCGGAAGCCGAGCGATTGGAGCACGCCATTTCGAGTGTTGTGCTCGAGGCCCTCGACATTCATCTCCATCATCCGAGCGTTGATCCGCATGGTGACCCAATCCCCGGACCCGATGGGAAAATCCGTACTGAGCGCGGCGCGGCGCTCTCTACCTTCGCGCCGGGCTCAAAGATTCGCGTGGCGCGTATCACTGACCAAGGGCCAGCGTTTCTGTCCTTCATCGCCGAGCACGGGCTGCGGCCAGGGACGAAAGCGATCGTCGCGGCGACGGAATCCGCGGCGCAGTCGATCACGGTGCATGCGAGTGGATATGCCGCCGTCACCATGGCGGTTGCGGCGGCGGAGAGCATCATTTGTGAGTCTGCGTGAAGGGCGGTCCCCTTCGCGAGCGCTCCATTAGGACCGAGATCGCTATAAGTGCGGGGTTAATCGCCGGCCGAGGAGGGAGAGATGCTTGGTCCGCACACCGCCGAGACCGCTCGTTAGGTGAGCTGCCGGTCATGTCCCTCCCTCGAGAGGCGAACTCGGTCGAAGCATGCAAACCCAGAAATCCCAAGCAAAAGCGAAAGACGCGCCCTCGTGGAGGACGCGTCTCTCTTGCTTTCGGCGAGGGCTGCTGTTCGCAACCACTCTTGAAGTAGGGCGAGCGAAACAGGTTTCGAACAGGCGAGTTGGCTTCCGATTCCCCGAGAGAGCGAGATAACCCTTCGGCGCGTTGGAAACGGGGTTCTCGTTCGCTTGGAGAGAACAGGATTCCCCCAGAAGCACCCGCTCGGTCACAAACCAGTATCTGCAGGCCAGTCTTTCGTCGCGGCCTCGAGCATCGCCAGCAGCACGGGCAGCTCGTCGGTCACGGTCTTCCAGAGCCGGTCGAAGTCGACGCCCCAGTAGACATGGATGAGCACGTTCCGCATGCCGACGATCTGCGCCCAAGGAACCTCGGGCGCACGGCCCCGGCCAGCTTACGAAGTGCGCGACGCCGCCTCGCCGATCTCGAGGATCGCGTGCATCAATGCTCGCGCAAGCATGGGGTCCGTGTCGAGGCTCTTGCGAGACTTGCCCTGCGCGAAGCCGATGGCCTGCCGCGCCGCATCCATCATGTGCTGGATGCGGATCCGGTCCTCCGGAGCGCCGGGGCGGTTACGCGGCATGCAGCAGTCGTGCCTCTCGAAGCACCTCGTCGCGGAAGTAGCCGGACAGATCGGCGGGCGTGCGCAAATCGACAGTGCGGCCGAGGATCTTCGAAAGCTCCATCTGCATGCCTGCGAACGCGATGAATCCCGGCGCCTTGCCCGGCAGGAACTCGACCAGCACGTCGATGTCGCTGCTCGGCGAGAAATCCTCGCGCAGCACGCTGCCGAACAGGCTGAGCCGCGCGATCTGGTGCCGCCGGCAGAAGTCGGCGATCTCGGTGATGGGAGGCTGGATGGGAAAGGCAGACATCTGCAAGGATTCTACCGGGATCGCTCGCCCCACCCAACGCGGCCCGCCTTGATGTCCTGGACGAGCGCCGGGCGGTCGAGGTTGCCGCCGGAGAAGCCGCCGTCGTCGTAGCGCGTGGGCACGAGCCGCCAGCCCTCGTGTGCCTGGCTCCTGATGTACGCCTCCGCGCTCTCGCGCTGGGCGTCGAGGCTGTTGAAGTCCTGGTCGAGGCCCTCCTCGGTCGACTTGCGCGTGTAGATCGCGCAGCGCACCGCCTTGCGGTCGCTCCTTTCGGTCTCGCGGCTCCTGCGCGGCTTGATCATGCGGCCACCTTCACCAGCCTGAAGAACCGGAAGCCGTTGATGTGCGAGCCGGTTACCGCCTTCGCGATGGCGGACAGCGAGTCGTACCGCTCGCCCTTGAACTCGAAGCCCGTCGAGAGCACCGTGACCCGCAGCGTTTCGCCCTTGTACCGGCGCACGATCGCGTGGCCCGGGCGGGGGAGCCGCTCGTCGCGGGTCCCGTCGGCGTTGGGGGCCACGACCCCGAGCACGCGCGCCCGGGGCGGCGTGGCGCGGACGGCGGCCCCTTCGGGCTCGCCGTTGGCCAGCTCCGCGGCGCGTGCGAGCGCCTCCTGGCTCAGCCCGCCGTGGGCTGCGGCCTGCAGCAGCCAGAGGATGCGCCGGACCAGGTACTGGCGGTTGCGGGTGCGCGAGTCGTGTCCGCTGACCTGTCGGTAGCGGCGCTTGAGCGCGTTCATCGTCATCGCCTCGAGCTCCCCGCGCTCGCTCGCGAGGTCGAAGGCCTGTTCAGTCGCGGTCATCCGGTCTCCTTGCTTCGGGATGGCATCCGCGGCATCGCCGCGTGGCCCACAGTGACGCTCAACTCGGCCTCAAGATCAAGGCATGTAGCGGGGTCAACGGCGAGGATTTCCTCATCGTCGCTGCGCCGCCGGATGTCGTCGAGCCTGCGGACGCCGCGGGCAAGGAGATCGCCGATCGCTCGCATGCGGGCGGCGTGGGGGATGGGGTCTTCGTCTGGGTGGGACATGTCGAGGGTCGGAGGCGCACGCCTCCATCCCTCTATCTCCGCAGCCGAAACGAAAGTCCTCCGCTTTCTTGGCGGAGGGCGTCAGAGTTCTGCGTGGATCAGGCGGTTTGTCCGTCCGCGGGGCTCGCGTAGTTCGCGCGCCTGATGGGGCGTTGACGAAAGTGTCCTGAAATCGCTGAACAAAATCGTCGCCCACGGATACAACTCCCAGTCGCCGAACCTTGAGGAGAATGCGCAGCCGTGGAAGGCAAAGAAGCCGCGCCAGCCCAGTCCGCTTTCGCCGATCCGATTAGCGCGGGTGATGTGCACGCCTTGCGTCTCGGCTGCCGTCGGTGCCTGCAGCCCTTGGGCAATGTGATGCCGAGCCGATGTCCGGAATGCGGGCTCGCGCTCGACCCGGCCAACCCGCGGAGCGTGTGCGACCTCCGCGGCCGACGGCATCGAGTCGAACACATGGTGGCATTCACCGCCGGGGTCGCGGTTGCAGGGCTGCTTGCGTTCGGATGGTGGTTTGGCTTGATGAAGTTCAACCAGTGGATGCCGATGCTCAACCTCATCGCTCCGGTCGTCGGACTAGCCGTTGTGCCCGCAGTGTTGTGCGCTCGGTTTGCGCGTGTCCGATCGGCGATCGCCTACGCGATCGGCAGCTGGAGTTTCGTGGGCTGGTCGTTGCTCGCGATCGCCATCGATCAATTGTGGCAAGGGGTTCCGATCAGTGGCCTGGAGATCGACATTCGAGGCACGCTGCTCGTGGGAGCGCCAGTGGTTGCGTTGGTCATTGCCATCGGTCTCGGTATCGGAGGACTGCTCCGGGTGATGCTGCGTCCGGCGCGGCCACGGGCCTGAAGTCTTGGGCGTGAAGACTTGATCAGCGGGTCCAATCTGCCTTTCAGCCCGAGTTTCGACCGACGGGGGCGTTGAGCACTCACAGGCTTCCCGACTCTTCACCCGAGACTTCCGTGTTCCGCGCCCTCCGCGCCGTCCGGATTTTGCCCGGAGCGCCTCAGTTGCTTATGAGTTCGTGCATTTCGGCCTCGGGAATCGTGAACCAGAGACCTTTCGGGGCGCGACGTCTCTCGATGCGCGGAGAGACAATCCGGCGAGACCTCGGCGGGGGTCGGCCAGGCACTCGGCCGCGCCACTCCGCTGGCCCACCCCGAGAGACCTCCACGCACGCAACCCCT
>SXGU01163500.1_pt1 | contig 40880 bp, 23 predicted proteins | sample 3174531 | NCBI WGS metagenome assembly SXGU01 (sample SAMN11356863, study PRJNA531348) | freshwater metagenome | isolation source: freshwater sample F1-140 | place: China: Fuxian Lake, Yuxi | collected 2017-12-25 | reverse complement strand
TTGAGCCGGGGTGATCATGGGGTCTGCGTAAAGGCCCCAAGCACTACCGCTCACGCAGGCCGGCGCCCACGTAAAACCAGATACTTACGTGTCGGGTTCTAGTTGGCGCCGCTGTCGAAGATGAACTGGCGTTCTACAGACGGCTTTATGCCGCGAGAATCCGGTCGATTTTCCGATCCGCCTTTCGCGGGATAAACCCGCTCCTGCAGCACTGCGAAGTTGGAACGTCTTTGGCGGGAAAATCATCGCGAACGTGACCGAAAGGATGGACCTCCCACAGATTCAGAAAGACCACAGATGCTGAGTCAGAAATCAGACCATCTGCGGTCTTTCTGAATCTGTGGGAGGCTTCGCCCGCGGCTGGATTGCTCGGCGCTTCTTCACGGTTCGCCCAGGCAGCCGCGCGCGGAGCGCACGGCCCACCACCAAAGCGTAACCATCCACGTCTTGGAACCTATCGCTCAGAAGCGGCGTTTTACCCGCCCGCCTTCTTGGCCGGCTGTTTCGGTGCGCCAGTTGCGCCGGGAAGGTTGATTCCGTGCTCGATGAGTTTGGCGGGCCATTGAAACGACGCGGCCAGCTTCACGAGCTTCTCCACCACGGCGGGATTCTCCCGGGCCACGTTTTTCGTTTCGCCGATGTCGGCATCCAAATTGTAGAGTTCAACCTCGTTCGTACCCCGGTCCTTCACATAGCCGTAGAATACTTTCCGATTCGGAAGAATCAGCTTCCATGGCCCCTGGCGCACCCCGTGGAGTTCGTTCTGGCAGAAATAGTGAAAATGATCGCGGGCCCCGCGCTGACTTCGGCCGAGGAGCAGTTCGGACTGATCCACGCCGTCGATGATCCGGTCGCGCGGCGGCTCGAAGCCGGCGAGTTTTCCGAACGTGGGCAGAAAATCCAAGGTGGCGAAAATAGCGTCGCTCACGCGTCCGGCGGGCACCTGGCCGGGCCAGCGGGCGATACACGGCACGCGCGAACCTCCCTCGTAACTTGAACCCTTCGCCTCGCGCAGCGGTCCCGAAGACCCCCAGGCAATCTCGCCCTTGTGCAGCGGGCCGAGGCGCTCCCGGAAGTTGCTCCACGCCCCGTTGTCGCTCGTGAAGATCACGAGGGTGTTGTCGCGCAGGCGCAGCTCATCGAGCACATCGAGCAAACGGCCGGTGTGAAAATCGATTTCCTCGACGGCGTCGCCGTACAGACCGCCCTTGGATTTTCCCCGGAAGTCGGGCGAGGCGCCCACGACCGAATGCACCATCGTGTGCGCCAGGTAGAGGAGGAACGGTTTCTCGTGGTTCGCGCGCAGGAACGCGATGGCCTTGTCGGTGTACGTCCGTGTGAGACTGCCCATGTCGTCGGTCTCGCCGACGCGCGTGTTGTTTTCGTGCAGGACGATGCGGCCGTTGTCGTTGGCGCCGAGCGCGCCGTAAAACGTGTCGAAGCCCTTGGCGTTGGGCATGCGTTCCGGGATGGCCGCGCGGTTGGAGACGTCCCATTTGCCGATGCAGGCGGTGGCATATCCCTGCTGTCGCAGCAATTGGGCGAGGGTCACTTCGCTCGCCGGCATGGACCAGCCGCCGCTGCGCACCGGTTCCCGGCCGGTCAACAGCGCCGAGCGCGACGGGCCGCAGACGATCTGGGCGTAAAAGCTGGTGAAGCGGGTGCCTTCCATCGCGAGGCGGTCGAGGCGCGGCGTGCGGATCGTGGTGGAGCCGAAGCACCCGAGGTCGCCGTAGCCCTGGTCATCGGTGAACACGATGACGAAGTTCGGTTTCGCCGCGTGGAGCGTCGAGGCAGCGCAGAGGAACGCGAGGGCAAGGCCAGGGATGAAACGATTCATGGGGCGGGGTAGACGGCGACGGTGAGGCGGCGGGGAGGGGAGCGCAAGTGCGCGGGTGGGCCCGCGCCGAGGCATGCCTTTCAGACGGATTTCCCCGGGGGCGAGGCAAAGCATCCGCCTTCCCGTTGCCCGTGTCTCAGTCCCGTCCCCGTGCGATCTCTTTCAGTTTGGGTGTGGCGGATCTCAACTCTTCCGCGCGTGACAGCTCGCGCACATCGAACCACGCCTCGTTTTGTGGACGGGCTTCCCAAGATCGCGGGTGAGCGCGTCCGCACTCAGTCCCGCCAGCGCCGCGGTGGCCGCGCCTGTCTTGTCCGGTGCGGTTTTTCCGGTGCGCGGCACCGGAGCGGCGCGTGGCTTGACGCGCCACGGTGGGATCTCACCGGGTGCGAATTCACTCTTGTAGCCGGGGAAATCCGAGCCCGGGTAATAGTTGAGGATCTTTCCACTGGGGTAGTCCGCGCTCAGGACCCCACCCTGGCGGAAGGGGAAATTTACGCGGTAGTCTTCGCCGAGCACTGGATTGAGGGCCTTGATATACTTGTCGGGACCGACCAGATCTTCGAGACGACGGATCTCCGTGACGCCGTTTTCCAGAAAGTATTGGTCGGCGGCCGCGGCGAGCTGGCGGATGTTGCAGAGAACGGCCTTGTCGCGACTCGAGTTGCGGACTTTGTCGAAACTCGAGGTGATTCCGTAGAGAGGCGCCGCGAGGCCAAGGACGATGGCGGCCGTTTTGGCGGTGGATCTCCAGGCCGCGATTCGGGCCAGGGCCGCGGCCAGGATTGCCAGCGGTGTGGCGATGATCCAAAGCGCGCAGAAGAGCTGGGCGTCGCGGAGGTTTTGCACGACCGGTATGCGCCAGGCGTGCTGGTACGTGGCCCAGGCGACGGCGAAACCGGCGGCGAGCGAGAGAAAGGTGAGGGCGGAGGTTGGGAGACGGCGCATGATCAGGATGGGTTCATGGAGATCTGCGAAATCCGGGGGCCCGCGGAGATCATCGGTGCAAAAGATTGTTTCCGCCGGGCCGGATTTTTCTGACTCAATCCAGAAAAAGGCCGTCGGATTCACCACAAAGGCAAAGAGGCACAAAGTTTACCCGCTTTTGGCGGGGTCGATCCCCGAGCAATAACCCGGGAAATCGTCGCAGGCTGCGACGAAGCGGATCGAGGGTATCAATCCTTGCATAAGTTCATGCACCCCGTTGAACCGTCCACTTGTTGCACGGCCAAGAATCGCCGGATTGAGGGTAGGAAGATTTTGTTGGTAAGAACATTTTCCAGACCACGGAAAAGAATTTTGATTCTCTTCTGTGGTGTCACGTTCCGTTCCCCCGGTGCACCGCGGCCCGGATGAAGCTGAACGACCAGCTTTGCAGAGGCAGCATTGGTTGCTCTCCGAAAAATCTTCCTATCAACAAAATCTTCCTGCCAAATTTCCGGCGATGCTCATGAGTCGTCCCGAGGACCATGCGCTAAAAAGTTTTCTGACCTTCCTGCCTTTTTGATCCGGACATGCTCGACAGAAAGATTTTGGACAGGAAAATTTCCAGCACCCGCGCCGCGCCTGCGGGAACGAAATTCTTTGGGCAACCTCCCCCTCGGGAAAAAAAGGCCCGATGCTCGGCTTTTTTTGCCACCCCTTTTTTGCCAAAAGGATTGATGGTTTGTTCCCAATCCCCAACCAAGGCTGCCTTTATCTGCAGTGGCTGCGAAATCTGCGGTCAAAAAAATCTGAGGATTGAAAGTCGTCGCAAACACGCACGATTCGGGCGGATAGAGGAGCGGAGGCTGCGGAGAACGGGGAGTAGAAGCTCCGCTTGATCGACGCCGGGACTTCGCCGGGACGAAGCTCCGGCGCGGGGTGGGGGCGCCCCGCCTCCAATCATCGGTTCGTATCCGGATCCTGACGCCGGCCTACTTGCGCCGGGCTTCGCGGGCGTCGGCCCGCAAGGCATCCGCTTTCGCCGTCTCGCCGCGCGCGGCGTAGTAATCAGCGAGCGCGTCCAAAATTTCGGCGCGGCTCGCGGGCTGCGCGACGAGCGAACGTGAATCGGCCGCACGGGCTCGCTCCTCGGCGGCGATGGCTTGTTGCCGGAGGGCCGCGCGATACGCCTCGACGGTCTTTTGCTCGGAATAGCGGGCGCGCTCGAGCGTGGCGCGTTCCCGCAGGAACAGCCACGTGGCGAGTGTGAGGCCACCGACGAGCAGGATCGCGATCGCGCTGCCCGTGAGAAAGGCGACGCGGTGCCGGCGGATCAGCTTGCTCAAAACATAGAATGTGCCGGGGGCGGCGGCCATCACCGGCTCGTCATTGAGATGTCGCTCGAGATCGAGCGCGAGGGCGGCGGCGGAGTCGTACCGCCGCGACCGATCCGTCTCGAGGCACTTCATCACGATCCAGTCGAGATCTCCCCGGAGAGTCGCGTCGTGGGTCGAAGGGCGCGGTGGTTCGCGTTCGCAGATCGCGCGCCGTAATTCGTCGAGGCTGGCGGTGGAGCCGGGGGCGGCAAACGGGAGTCGCCCGGTCAGCAATTCGTAGAGCAGCACGCCCAGCGCGTAGACGTCGGTGCGCGTATCGATGTCGATGGCGCCGGCTCCCGCCTGTTCCGGGCTCATGTACGCGGGCGTGCCGATGAAGTGCTCGACGGCGGTGAACAGAGTCGCGTGGGTAAGCCGACCCTGCGTGGCCTTGGCAATTCCGAAGTCGATGACCTTGGGCACCGGAGCTCCGTCCTGGAGGGTGACGAGGATGTTCGACGGTTTGAGATCGCGATGAATCACGCCTTTCTGGTGGGCGTGTTGCACCGCACGGCAAACCTCGATGAACAGGTGCAGTTGCGCGCGGACGGTAAGCTGCTCCCGCAGACTGTACTCGGTGATGCGCACACCGCGGACGAGTTCCATCACGAAGAAGGGACGCCCGGTGGCGGTGGCGCCGGCGTCAAACACTCGCGCGATGCCGGGATGCTCCATCAGCGCGAGCGCCTGCCGCTCGACTTCGAAGCGCGCCACCACCGCGGCGGTGTCCATGCCGGGCTTGATGATCTTGAGGGCGACCTCGCGGCGGACGGGTTCGCGTTGTTCGGCGCGAAAGACCGTTCCGCACCCGCCTTCGCCGATTTTTTCGAGCAGTTGGAAATGCCCGATGCGGTCGCCGGATTTTTCGCCGATCGGCCGGGTCGAGTTCGAGGGGATCAGCGTCTCCGCCATGAAGGCGCCGGCCGCCGCGCGGTCATGCGCCGCGAGCATCGAGTCGAGATTGGCGCGGCGCGCCACATCGCCCGCGCAAACCGTGGCGAGATAGGCGGCACGTTCCCCGGGCGGGAGTTCGAGCGCGTGGGCAAACAACTCGTCGTCGTGAGGATTCATCGGGCGGGCGGGGTGACCGCGTTTCAAGTTTCGATCTCCCGAAACAGCCAGGCGCGGGCGTAGGCCCAGTCGCGTTTCGCGGTGGGTTCCGACACGCCGAGCACCTGGGCGGCTTCCTCGAGGGTGAGACCGGCGAAATAGTGCATCTTGACGACCTCGGCCTTGCGGGCGTCGTGCACGGCCAGGCGGTCGAGGGCATCATGCACGGCGAGCACCTGCGCGGCGGCCTCGGGCGTGGCGAGGGCGAGCAGCGGGTCGTCGACGTCGACGCGGACCTGCCCGCCGCCGTGGCGCAGGGCGTGTTTGCGCCGGGCGGACTCGACGAGGATTCGCCGCATGGCCTCGGCGGCGGCGCCGAAGAAGTGGGCGCGATTGTGCCAGGTGGGCTGGGCGTCGCCGCCGAGCCGCAGCCACGCTTCGTGCACGAGAGCGGTTGGCTGGAGCGTGTGTGCCGGGGATTCGCGCGCCATCTTGCTCGAGGCCAGGGCGTGCAATTGAGCGTAGACCAGCTCCAGGAGGCGGTGGTTGGCCGTGGCGTCGCCGGCTTCGACTTGTTGAAGCAGCAGGGTGATTTCTCCGGGTTGGGACACGGGGGGAGACGGTGGAGGTTGGCGCGGCAGGACGGATCCGATTGGGCGAAAGGTGGCACTCCGTTATCCACGTTCGCCGCGACGACGTCGAGCGGCAGTTCGCCGGTTGAGACGGCAAGCGGTGATGATTCTAGGTGGGGAAAGAAGAAATGGAGAACCGCCCCGGGTGGGGCGGTCGGCGCACGTGGCGAATGTCGACCGCGTCAGTTGGTTTGGCGTACCACCCAGCCAGTTCTTGCTGAAAAACAGAGACACGGCTTTCGTTTGAGCCGATGCGACGAAATGTATTTCCTCCTGTGCTCGCTCTTTGGTTTTGCGCGTTTCGCCTGGCTGCGCAATCCCTGCCCACGGCCCTAACGGTCGATCCGTCGATTCGCGAAGAGAGCCGGCAGTTTTACCGTACAATTTACGCTCGTTCCGAGGGGCTGCCGATGCAGTGGACGGGAAACGCGGCGACCGGCAGCGCGGGCGACACGTCGGCGGCATTCAAGGAAGCGGTCCGCGCGCGGATTAATTATTTCCGCGCCATGGCGGGGGTTCCCGCCGGAGTGGTGCTCAACTCCCTTTATAGCGCCAAGGCCCAGCAGGCCGCCTTGATGGTCAGCGCCAACAACCAGCTCAACCAAGCCCCACCCGCGTCGTGGACCTTTTTCACGACGGCCGGGGCCGAGGGTGCGGGTAATTCGAATCTTGTGCTCGGCGAGACCGGGGCGGAGAGCATTACCGCGCAATTGCGAGGCGACGGCGACAGCAACACCCACGTCGCCCACCGCCGGTGGCTCCTGTATCCGTGGACGCGCGCCATGGGCACCGGCGACGTCCCGGCCACCAGTAGTTTCAAATCAGCAAACGCTACGTGGGTCCTGGACACCGCGAATTTTTCCGGTCCGCGACCGATCACGCGCGATCCGTTTGTCGCCTGGCCGCCGAGCGGATTCATTCCCTATCAAGTCGTATTTCCCCGCTGGTCGTTCTCCTTTCCGGGGGCTGATTTCTCCGCGGCCACCGTCACGATGACCCGCGGCGATACGAGCATTCCGGTCCGGCTCGAAGCGGTTTCGCCAGGTGCCGGTGAAAACACGATTGCATGGGTCTACGACAATCTCGACGCGCGACTCGCGACCGTGCACCCGAAGCCCGCGGCGGACACGACTTATGCGGTGACAATTTCGGCGGTGCGCGGAAGCGGCGTGCCGGCGGTGTTTTCGTATAGTGTGACGGTGTTTGATCCGGAGAAGGCAGCAGGTGATCAGCGCTATCTGGCCCTTTACGGTCGATCCACGCCGTTGGTCGGAGTGGGCAATCCTTATAATTTCTTCAAGCCGGCTCTGGCGACTGCGGCAGAGTGGCGTGTCGTGCAGTTATCGGAATTTTCCAACGTGTTTGGTGCCGAGGGCGATCTCCAGGGGGTGCTGGTGTCGACGTCTGGCAGTTACAATGTACGGGACACGAGCCAGCCTGGTAATGGCGCGGCGGCGTACCGGCTCGTGCAGCAAACCGGTGAGCCGCAGATTCTGCTTCTTCCCGGCACCTATTTTTCACCCTTGGGCACACCTGGAGCACTGAGTTTTCGCAGCCGTTTGGGAGTATCCGCCGACCAAACCGCCCGCGTGCAGATCTCCTTGGATGACGGAGGCGCCTGGCGCGATATTTGGACTCAAGCGGGCGGGAATGCCGAAGTCGTCTATCGCACCAACACCGTCTCATTGGCCGAATTCGCCGGGAGAACCATTCGGTTGCGTTTTCTTTTATCGGGGCTGGGAACTGCGCGCATCGACCCGACAACCAGCTGGCTCGTAGACGACATCACGCTCGTGCGTACCCGGGTGATAACCACCGATGGGCCGGCGACCGTCGGTGCCGATGGGGTTTTCCGGTATACGCCGCCCGCCGTGGGGGCCGTCGGGCTGCAGGCGCGCGGTGTGACACCCGGCAATTATGCGCAGGAATGGAGTCTGGTCGTTCCGGTCGTGGCGGTTGCCGCCGATGGGGCCGGCGATCCGGGCAGGTTGGTCAACCTCTCGATCCGTGTCCAAGCCGGTACCGATGCCCAAACCTTGATCATGGGGCTTACCATCGGCGGTACGGGCACGGGTGGAAACAAGTCACTCCTCGTCCGCGGAGTCGGTCCGTCTCTCGCAGAATTTGGGGTGACTGGTTTTCTGACCGACCCTGTGATGGCCGTCCGTTCCGGTTCCTCCGTCCTCGCGGACAACGATAATTGGGGAAACAATGCCCAGGTGAGCGCGGCTGGAACCCAAGTTGGGGCCTTCCCGTTCGCGTCGACTTCGAGTCGGGACGCCGCGTTGGTGGTGATGCGTCCGGCGGGAGGGTATACGGTCCAGATTTCGGGGGTCGGGGGCACGACGGGCATCGCCCTAGCGGAGGCCTATGACGTGACGGCTCCCGGTGGATTTACGGCGACTTCGCCACGGCTGATAAACGTCTCCGCCCGGGCGCAGGTGGGTACCGGCGGAGAGGTGCTGATCGCCGGCTTTTCGATTGGGGGCACGAGCGAAAAGACGGTGTTGATTCGTGCGGTCGGCCCGGCGCTGGCGGTGTTCGGAGTGGACGGCTATTTGGTTGACCCCAAACTCGAGCTCTACTCTTCCGGCGGCAACTTGCTCGGGGAAAACGATAACTGGCCGCTCTCGAGTGCGATGGCTTTTGCAACTGGCTATGTCGGTGCATTCGAACTTCCGATGGGCTCGCGCGACGCTGCTCTCATTGCCACACTCCGCCCCGGGAGCTACACGGTCCAAGTCAGCGGTGTGCTTGGCACGACTGGTGTCGGTCTCGTCGAGGTCTACGAGGTGTTTTGAAGTGCGGCAAACACGTAGCGGAGAAAAAGAAAGTTGTGAGCGGCAATTCCGAGAGCACCATTCCTCTAAAATGAGCAAGGCAGGATTCCAAGTATTTCACGCGTGGAGGAAGGCCGTAATCGGTCTCCTCACGGTGGTTTGGGGCCAGATGGCTCTGGCTCAAACGACGCCTCCGGTGATCAACGTGGCCGGTGCGAATGGGACAGTGTTTAACTCGTGGCTGAAGGCGGATGGCACACCGTTCTTGGACCCGGTGAAAGACAATCAAACGGGCTTGATGCGCGCTGATTTCATGGGGATCGCGGCGGGAGCCACGGGTTTTTCCTCGGTCCCGACCAGTAATGTCGCGAGTACGCTGATGGCGGCGGGCACGATCGGCGGGGCGGACAGTCTCGTATTCCGATATCGAATGACCGATACCAGCAGCCAAACTTACCTGGGATCGTCGGTCTCCGTGGGTATTTCATTTAAGGACCTGGTGCTCGCCCCCACGGATCCGTTGTACAAACTCATTCAGATTTATGTGACCATCGACTCGACCAACAAGGGTACCGTGCTGTTTTTTCAGGGAGGCGGTTCCGGTGCGAATGACGGACCGAATACGACGACCGTCGATGCCGGCGCCTTCGCCGCCACGGTAAATGCGGACGCGAATGCGACCAACAACGTGTACACTCAGGCGGCCCCGTTGACGCTGACCTCGGGGACAAACTGGAGTTACCAGGCGGTGACGGCCGTCGGCGAAACCAATTATGATCGCACGGCGACAAACGGGACTGATATCAACCAGTACGTCACGTTTGCGGTTAAGTTCAGTGATTTGAACAACGCGGTACGGGCGATCACCGGCAATACCTCATTCTCGATGGGATATACGAGCGAGATGGCGTTTGTGGGCTGGTCGTCAACCCAGGTCCAGGCGATCAATCAGGATGTCAATGGATTGACCGGGCTGCCAGTAGCCGGAGCGGGAACCTGGTCTTCACTGGGGGCATTTACCGAGTATGTCGAAGCGTCCGGCTTGAAAAAACCGATCCCGGAGGCCTCGACCGTGGCTCAGGTCGGAGCCTTGTTGCTCATTGGTCTTGCTGGTGGCTACTATCGGCGGCGAAAGAGTGTCGCCCCTGTGCGGGCCACGGGCGCGATCAATTGATGACAAATTTTTCCGCCGTGGGTTTTGCAGCCGGCAACACCCCAATGTGGGACCTGATCGTGTCGCGGTAGTTTTTCTGCGCGTCCCACCGCATGAACCGTCCGCTCTATTTCCTCGCCGATTTGGCGCGATTGCCAATCGCGCTGATCACATGGAATTGGCGCAAGTCGAGGTACCAGATGAGGGGTGCGCGCGGACGCTGTCCGTGCCAGCACCCCAGCGATTCGGGCAAGGCAGGTGAGACGGGCTGTGATGCCTGTTTGGATTGGAACAAGCCGCGGCGTTTCCGGTGGGTATGTCCCTTGCTGATTCCGGGCGAGCATGGCTGGCATTGTTCGGCCGACGCGGCGCAGGTTCGGCCGTTTTGGTTCCGGGCGGCCATGATTTTTGCGGGAGGCGTGCTGGCGCTCCACGTGGCGGTGACCGGAGCAGTGTGGATGGCGTTCCGCGGGACCGGGGTGGACGAAATTCGATGGATCGATGTCGGCTGGCCGGGGCGCTGGGAGGAGATTCCGAAGGCGCGCGCGCGATTTTTCTCCGTCCGGGTGGCCAAGTTGCTGCAGGAGACGGACCTCGTTGGCACCGAGTTATCTTTGCGCAGCGCGTTGACGTTGGAGCCGAATAACTATGAGGCGGCGCTGTTCTTGGGCCATCTGAAACAGTACCAGCAAAACTATGCGAACAGTGACGCTGTCTTCCGGCGGCTCTGGGACCAATTCCCGGATCGCCGACAGCAGACCGCGCTCGCCTGGCACGATGCCCTGCTCATTCGTCAGCGCTATCCGGAGCTCGCCGAGCTCTGTCTGCGCATGGCCGCAATCCCTTCCGCCGAGTCCCCGGCATGGTTGAAAACGCTGCTTTTTTCCCTGCGCCTCGGACAAAACGCCCCCGATTTTGTCCAACGGAATACCGATCTCATCGGTGGTTTGCCCCGAGCCACCCGGACCTTGATTTTGACTGAAGCCTCACTGCAACGCGGTCCGTCTCGCGGCGCGGTCAACGATTTGTGGGAGTCGGGCTCCGGTGTCGTAAACCCCGTATTGATTCTCGAGTATGTCGGGCAATTGCTGCGGTTGAATGAATCCCGCCGCGCCACGACATTTCTTCGCCGCGCCGCGCCGGATTTGACGGCATTCGACCGTGTTTTTTGTCAAATGCTGATTGATCAGGCATCGGGTGACGCGGCCCTTGTGCGGATCGACTATGACGAATTGCTCAAGCTTCCCCTGACCTCATCGAACCTGGATCGGCTGGCGGCCTGGCTGATCGAGCATCCGGATCGCCGTTCGTACGACCGGCTGGAGCGGTTGCTGCAGGACGCGGGAAACCGGCGGGTGCTGTTAGGAGGGGAAATGTGGGTTGCCGCGTTGATTAATGACGCGCGCACCGAGGCGCTCGCATGGTCGCAGTACAGCTCGCGGCAATTTGGCCTCAGACTCCCTCGAATCGAAACGGTGGATCTTCTTTCAGACGACATGACCGTTGCCGCTACCATTCCGCGCATCATCGCGACCGCAGGTCTGCCACGGGAAGTAATCTTCAGTCTGCTGCAGCGATCTGCGTCAGCCAAACGCGTGCGCGCGGAGGGCGCTCCCACACGGTGAGGCAGACGGAGTTGGTCCGCCCGGCCTACCATCTGACGGGCTTCGACGGTTCTACGGATGACGTGGTGCACTCTATTGTGCCCGCCGGACCGGTGATGCGTCGCCACGCGATGTGCTTGCCCGGCGCCGCGGATTGACAAACGTTCGCCGCCGCCACCCCTCCCCATGAATCTCTCCCGCACCCTGGGTTTTGCACTTCTTCTCGCCGCATTGTTGACCCCGCTATCGGCCGCGGCGGCCGCCGGCAACGACTGGCCGGCGTGGCGCGGGCCCACGGGGGACGGACACGCCGCCGCCGGGCAAAACGTACCAGTAAAGTGGAGCGAGACGGAGAATGTCGTCTGGCGCACGCCGATTCGCGGGCGCGGGCACAGTTCGCCCACCGTCGTTGGCAATCGCGTTTACCTCGCCACGGCCGAGCCCACGGCGCAGGAGCAGCTCGTGCTCTGCCTCGATCGCGCCACCGGAAAACCCGTCTGGGAAACCGTGGTGCACCGCGGCCACCTCGAGTCAAAGGGGCACCGCAACAACTCGGCCGCCTCGTCTTCGGTGGCCTGGGATGGCGAGCGGCTTTACATCAACTTTCACAACCACCAGTCCGTGCACACGACCGCCCTCGATCCCGCGGGGAAGATCCTCTGGCAGCAGCGCGTGGCGGATTTTGTGATGCACCAGGGATTCGGTTCCTCGCCGGTGGTGCATGAGTCGGTGGTGCTGGTGACCGCCGATCACAAGGGGGGCGGCAAAGTGGCTGGGCTGGACAAACGCACGGGGAAGATCGTGTGGCAGCATGACCGCCCGAAGATCGCCAACTACGCGTCGCTGGCCGTGCTGCAGGTGGCCGGGCGAACGCAGGCGGTGCTGGCGGGCTGCAATCTCGTCACCAGCTTCGAGCCTTTGACCGGAAAGAAACTGTGGGAGATGGACGGCTCGACGGAGGAGACCGTGGTGACGGCGGTGACGGATGGACGCCGGGTGTTTGTGGGTGGAGGGTATCCGAAAAACCATCTCGTCGCGATCGAGGCCGATGGCTCGCGCCAGGTCGCCTGGCAGAACGGCAACCGGGTGTATGTGCCGTCGATGCTCGTGCGCGAGGGTCATGTGTATGCCGTGCTCGATGCGGGGCAGGCCGTGTGTTTCAAATCCGACACCGGCGAGGAGCGCTGGCGGGAAAAGGTGGACAAGGATTTCTACGCGTCGCCGGTGATGGTGGGCTCGTTGATCTACGCCACGAGTTTGCGCGGCGTGACGTCGGTCTTTGAAGCGACGCCGGAGCATTTCAAGCTGATCGCGCAAAACCAGCTGGGCGACGAGGCCTTTGCGTCTCCGTCGATCTGCGGGAATCGGATCTACCTGCGCAGTTCGAAAAAAGGGGACACTCGCCAGGAGTACCTCTGGTGCGTCGGGCAGTGATGGGGGAGATTGGCGTGCTTTTGAGGCACCTGGCCCGGGTATATCGCACTGCGGCTCAGGGCCGCAACCAAAGCGAGCTGCGAAACCCATCGTTCTCGCAATCGTTCCTCGTTTTCGCCCGATTGAGAGAACGATTACGAGAACGAGGAACGCGAACGATTCGCGCATCACGAAGATCGTCGCGAACGGGACCGAGCTGAAGGACCTCCCACAGATTTAGAAAGGCCACAGATGCTGAGTCGGAAATCAGACCATCTGCGGTCTTTCTGAATCTGCGGGAGGCCTCGTCGGGAGATTTCCTGTGCGCACAAAGACGCAGAGAAAGCACGGAGGCGACAGCGCCCAGGGACCCGGCCTGTAGATCGTGTTCTTTTGTGATCCCGTCTTGTGCCGGGCCCATCATATCGTTTGATTGGCGGCTTCCCACCCCGCTCTGCGGGATCCTCCACCCCAGATTTGAATTGTCGATGACTTGGAATTTTCCTCGGACGTTTTGCCTGCTGGCCCGGCGTGCTCGCGTCGGCCTGTTCGCGCTCCTGTTGGCCGGATTGCCCGCCGTCGCCATCGCGGCGGCGCCGCCCAAGCAGGAGGTCGTCGATCCCAACGCTCCCATCAGCTATTGGAAACAGGTGCGCCCCATCTTCCAGGCCAATTGCCATGGTTGCCACCAACCCGCCAAGAACAAGGGCGGCTATGTGATGACGGAGTTCCACCGGCTGATCGGTGGCGGCGACAGCGGCGAGAAGGCCATTATTCCCGGGCAGCCCGACGTCAGCGCCATGGTCGCGGCAATTACGATCAAGGACGGCGAGGCCGACATGCCCAAGGACAAGACGCCCCTCGCCGTTGATGAGGTGGCATTGATCGCGAAATGGATCGCGCAGGGTGCGCTCGACGATACGCCGAAAAACGCCGTCCAGCGCATCGATGAAACCCATCCGCCCGTTTACCTGCGTCCGCCGGCCGTCACGTCGCTCGACTATTCACCCGACGGAACCCTCCTCGCGGTCGCCGGATTTCACGAGGTGATCCTCCATCGGGCGGACGGCACCGGCATCGTGGCGCGGCTGATTGGATTGTCGGAGCGCATCGAGTCGGTGCGCTTCTCGCCCGACGGAACCTTGCTCGCGGTGGCCGGCGGCCTGCCCGCCCGCATGGGCGAGATTCAGATTTGGAGCGTCGCGCGGCGCGCGTTGCAGATCTCGGTGCCCGTCGGCTACGACACGGTCTACGGGGTGAGCTGGTCGCCCGATGGCAAGCTGGTCGCGTTCGGTTGCCCCGACAACAATGTGCGCGCGATCGACGCCGCGACCGGCGAGTTTGTGCTGCAACAGGGATCGCACAACGACTGGGTGCTCGACACCGTGTTCAGCCAGGACGGCAAGCACCTCATCTCCGTCGGCCGCGACATGAGCACCAAGCTCACCGAGGTCGAGACGCAGCGCTTCGTCGACAACGTCAGCTCCATCACGCCCGGTGCCCTGCGCGGCGGGCTGCATGCCGTGGCGCGTCGCCCTGGTCGCGACGAGGTGTTGATCGGCGGCGCGGATGGTGTGCCGCAGGTCTATCAGGTGTTTCGACAGACCAAGCGCCGCATTGGCGACAACGCGAATCTCCTGCGGAAGTTTCCACCGATGGAGGGTCGCATCTTCGCCGTGGATTACAGCCACGATGGCAGGCTCATCGCCGCGGCCAGCAGTTTCAACGGCCGCGGCGCGGTGAACATCTACACGGGCGAGTTCGACGCCAAGATTCCGGAACTGCTCCTCAAAGCCTACGCCGACAAGATCGCCAGCGCCTACTCGAAGGAGGAAAAGGCCGAGGTCGAGCGCTTCACCACCGCCGAGGTCAAACTCCTCGCCGAAACGAAACTCACCGGGGGCATGTACGCCCTCGCGTTCCACCCGGATGGCCAGACCATCGCCGCGGCCGGTGAAGACGGCCGGGTGCGGCTCATCCGCACCACCGATGGCACCGTGGTGAAGGAGTTTGTGCCCGTGCCGGTGAGCGGCACGCAGGTCTCGCGCGCCGAAGCCGTCCCCGCCACCCGACGCGAATGAACATGACCAGATGCTCCGATGCCTCGCGTGCCGAAACTCAGCGAAGGCGGGTAGGGCCCGACCTCCGGGCGGGCTGTCTGGGGTCCGCGCACTTTCCCGGCCCGCCCGGAGGTCGGGCCCTACCATCATGCCACCGTTTCCGTGCCGTTGAATTACCCTTTTCCCGAATGAAGCTCCCATGCCTTTTGCTCTGCGCCGCACTCTCGGCGCCCCCCTCGTTCGCGGCTGCCACAGCCATGAAGGCAGCCGCGACACCGGTGGCGAAGGAGACTTTGCCACCCGGGGTGAGAATCGTGGCGCTCGAGGTCGCGCCGGCCGCTGTAAAACTCCACGGTTGTTTCGACGCGGTGCAATTGCTCGTGACCGCGAAATTCGCGGGGGGTGAAACGATGGATGTGACCCGGCTCGCCACCTACGAAACCGCCGGCCCGATCGGCGCCGTCACCGCGACCGGGCAGGTGAGCCCGCTCGCCGGCGGCAAGACCCGGTTGACCGTAAAACTCGCCGGCCAGGTGGCGACCGTCGCGCTCGAGGTCGTGGACTTCGATTTGAACCAGAAGGTCGATTTCATCCGCGACGTGAACCCGGTGATCGCGCAGCTTGGGTGCAGCGCCGGCGCGTGTCATGGGGCGAAGGATGGCAAGGTCGGCTTCAAGCTCTCGCTGCGCGGTTACGATCCGATCTTCGACGTGCGCTCGCTCGTCGACGACCACGCCGGCCGCCGGATCAACTTCGCGTCGCCGGACGATTCGCTCATGCTGCTCAAGGCCACGGGCGCCGTGCCACACGAGGGCGGACAGCGCACGAAACTCGACGACAAATATTATCGCATCCTCCGCGCGTGGATCGCCGACGGCGCGAAGCTCGACGTCACCGCGCCCCGGGTGGCGCGGATCGAGGTCACACCCCAGAACCCGGTGTTGCAGGCCATCGGTTCGAAGCAGCAGATGCGCATCATCGCCACCTACGCCGACGGCCGGCAGCGCGATGTCACCGCCGAGGGCTTCATCGAGTCCGGCAATCAGGACGTGGCGGTCACCGAGCGCGGCGGGCTCGTCAGCACGCTGCGACGCGGCGAGGCCCCCATTCTGGCGCGTTACGAGGGCAACTATGCCGCAACCACTGTCACGGTGATGGGTGATCGCTCGGGCTTCGTGTGGAGCGAACCGGAGAAATGGAACAAGATTGACGAGTTCACGGCCGCGAAGTGGCAGCGCCTGAAAATTCTCCCGTCCGGGCTGTGCAGCGACGAGGACTTCCTCCGGCGTGTCACGCTCGATCTCACCGGCCTGCCGCCAACGGCGGCCGAAGTGCGTGAGTTCCTCGCCGACACCCGGGCGACCCGGGTGAAACGCGACGCGGTGATCGACCGCCTGATCGGCGCGCCCGACTACGTGGACCACTGGTCCAACAAGTGGGCCGACCTGCTCCAGGTTAACCGCAAATTCCTCGGAGAGGACGGCGCGAAGCTGTTTCGCGAGTGGATCCGCCAGGAGATCGACGCCAATACGCCGTACGACCAGTTCGCCAAAAAGATCCTCACGGCGACCGGCTCCAACCGCGAGAACCCGGCGGCAAGTTATTACAAGGTCCTCCGCACGCCGGCGGAGACGATGGAAAACACCACCCACCTCTTCCTCGCGACGCGCTTCAACTGCAACAAGTGCCATGACCATCCGTTCGAGCGCTGGACGCAGGATCAGTATTACCAGCTCTCCGCCTACTTCGCGCAGGTGGATTTGAAAAAGGATCCCGCGGGCGGCAACAAGACCATCGGGGGGACGGCGGTGGAGGGGGCGAAGCCGCTCTACGAAATCGCCTACGACAAGACCGAGGGCGACGTGAAGCACGACCGCACGGGACAGATCACGCCGCCGGAGTTTCCGTATCTCACGAAATTCGCCCCGCCGCCGGAGAAATCGACGCGTCGCGAGCAGCTCGCCGAGTGGATGACTTCGCCGGACAACCGCTACTTCGCGCTGAGCTACGTCAACCGGATGTGGGGTTACCTCCTCGGCGTCGGTCTCATCGATCCGCTCGACGACATCCGTGCCGGCAATCCGCCCTCGAATCCCGAACTGTTGCACTGGCTCACGCAGGAATTCGTGCAAAGCGGCTTCGACGTGCGCCGGCTCCAGCGCCTCATCACCCGGTCGCGCACCTATCAACTGACGCTGGCCACGCACCAGTGGAATGCCGATGACCGCACGAACTATTCCCACGCGATGGCGCGCCGCCTGCCGGCCGAGGTGTTGTTCGACGCCGTGCTCCGCGTCACCGGCTCGATCCCGAATTTTCCCGGCGTCAAAGCCGGGATGCGCGCCGCGCAGCTGCCCGACTCCGCGATCGACGTGCCGAGCGGGTTTCTCGCCAGCCTTGGCCGGCCGGTGCGCGAATCCGCCTGCGAGTGCGAGCGCAGCGGCGACCTCGGGCTCGGCTCCGTGATGGCGCTCCTCAGCGGCCCCGCTGTTTCCGGCGCGATCAACGATCCACAGAACGAGCTCGCCAAGCTCGCCGCCGGCCCCACCGACGACCGGACGGTGATCGACGAGATCTTTCTCCGCACCCTCAACCGTCATGCGACGGAAAAGGAAACCGTCGCGACGCTCGCCGCGTGGAATACGATCGAGGGCGAAAACACGAAACTTGCCGCGGAGCTCGCGCAACGCGAGGAGTGGTGGGCGCCCGTGTACGGGCGGAAGCAGCGGGAGCGCGAACAAGCCGTGGTCACCGCCGCCGCGGCCGTGGCGGCACGGACCGTGGAAATGGCACCCCAGATCGCCGCAGCCGAACTGAAGCGCGACGAGAAGATTGCCGCGGAAGCCAAGGCTTTCGCCGCCTACGAGGAGATCCTGCCGGCGAAGCTGGTGGAATGGGAGGCGACCCTCGATGCCGCCCGCCTCGGCACCGCCTGGGTGCCGCTCGACGTGCAGAAGGCGACCGCGAACAATCTGATCAAGTTGAACAAGCTCGACGACGGCTCCTATCTCGCGTCGGGCCCGTCGGCGAATTTTGTCGACTACAATATTGCCGCCGAGACGAAGCTCGCCGGCATCACCGGAATTTTGCTCGAAGTGCTGCCCGACGAAAGCCTCCCATCCTCCGGTCCGGGTCGCAGCGCGGGGAATTTTGTCCTCACCGAAATCTCACTGCGGTGGACCGACAAGGAGGCGAAGGCGCCGTCGGTCGAGGCTCCGTTCAAGGAGGCGCGGGCGGATTTTTCCCAGAACAATTTCGACGTGAAGACCGCGATCAACGGCAAGGCCGAGGGCGGCCGCGACGGCTGGGGCGTGGGCGGCAGGGTCGGCGAACCGCACTACGCGCGTTTCGCGCTGCGCGAGCCCATCGGCGGTGCAGAGGGCTCGACACTGAATATCCTCCTGCAGCAGCAATTCCGTGAAAATTTCTCCATCGGCCGCTTCCGACTCTGGGCGACCGCGTCGTCCGCACCGCTCGAGCTTGGTCTCCCGGAAACGGTGCAGGCGGGCCTGAAGACGCCCGCGGCTGAGCGCACCGCCGCGCACAAGGACGCAATCGCCGCGTATCACCGCGAGACTGACGCGGGCCTGCTGAAGAGGCGGCAGGCGGTCGCCAAGGCGAAGCTGCCCGTGCCGGAGGACCCCAAGCTCAAGGAACTCAAGGCCGCGCTCGTCGCCGCCGAGTTGCCGGTCGCGATCGACCCGAAGCTCGCCCAGCTCCGCGCCGACGCCGCGATGAGCGGGAAACAATTCGCCGAGAAACGCCTCACGGGCGCCCAGGATCTCGCCTGGGCGATCATCAACAACCCGGCCTTCTTGTTCAATCGCTGATCCTGAAAAACCAGACGAAGTTAACCGCTAATCTTCGCTAATATCCGCTAATTGAAATAACCCTGGCACCAAGGACCGCGTCCGCAGTTTGCCGATTAGGCAAAGCCCGCACACTTCCGCCCTGCCTTTCTACTCCGAAAAATCAGCGCAGATTGGCGTTTCCCCTCTCCGAACTCCCCTTCTCTCCGTCTCTCCCTCTTCCGCATCCGACTCCCAACCCAAAAGGCCCCGCCATGATCCGACTCCCCGGTGGATTCAATACCGATCTCTGCGACACCCATGCCAAGCTGACGCGCCGCGATTTGCTGCGCCTGGGCGGCTCCAGCATCCTTGGCCTCTCGCTCGGCCAGATGCTGGGCCTCAACGCTCGCGCCAGCACCGCATCCGCCACTCGCGGCGGCCCCGGCTGGGGCAAGGCCAAGAGCGTCATCATGGTTTACCTTCAGGGCGGACCGTCGCATCTCGATCTCTGGGACCCGAAGGAAAACGCGCCGGAAAAAATCCGCAGCTCGTTCAAGCCCATCGCGACGAAAATTCCGGGCATCAACTTCACCGAGATCATCCCGCAACTCGCGAAGGTGAACGACAAGTTCACGATGATCCGCTCTATGAGCTACACGCCCAACGGGCTCTTCAACCACACCGCGGCGATCTACCAGATCATGACCGGCTACACGACCGACAAGGTCAGCCCATCCGGCCAGCTCGAGCCGCCCAACGCGAAGGATTTCCCCAACTTCGGCTCCAACATCGTGCGTCTGAAACCGGTCACCGAGCCGATGCTGCCGTTCGTGATGCTGCCGCGCCCGCTGCAGGAGTCGAACGTCATCGGCAAGGGCGGCACCGCCGGGTTTCTGGGCAAGGCGTTTGATCCGTACACGCTTTACCCCGAGGGCGACGATCTCGACATGACCAAGATGGACCGCCTCAAGACCGAGGACCTCAAGCTGCCGCAGGAGGTGTTCGCCATGCGCCTTGAGCGCCGCGCCCGCCTTCGCGAGTCGATTGAGGCGGCGATGCCCGAAATCGAGAAGGCGACCGCGTCGTACAACCTCGACGAATACTACCAGCGCGCGCTGAACCTCATCGTGTCGGGCCGCGCGCGCGAGGCCTTCAACCTCGCCGCCGAGGGCGAGAAGCTCCGCGACCGTTACGGTCGGAATACGTTCGGCCAGAGCCTGCTGCTGGCCCGCCGCCTCGTCGAAGCGGGCACCCGCGTCGTCGAAGTCATCTGGCCCAAGGTGGCCAATTCCGACAACCACTCGTGGGATCACCATGTCGGCCTGACCGAGCGCATGAAAGGGAAGTCCGGCCCGATGCTCGACCAGGGCCTGAGCGCGCTTTTCGAGGATCTCGATCAACGCGGCCTGCTCAGCGAGACGCTGGTGGTGGCGCTCGGTGAATTCGGCCGCAGCCCCGAACGCGGGGTCAGCACCTCCGGCAACAACAACAGCGCCGACGGCCGCGACCACTGGCCGTATTGCTACACGAGCATCATCGGGGGCGCGGGGATCCGGCGCGGCTACGTCCACGGCGAGTCGGACAAGACCGCGTCGAGCCCGGTGAAGGATCCGGTGCATCCGACGGAGCTGCTCGCGACGATCTATCATGCCTTCGGCATCGATCCGGAGACGATTGTCTACAACCACCTGAATCAACCCCGCGAGCTGGTGAAGGCGAAGGCGGTGACGAAGCTGTTTGGATGAGAGGCGGCGAAGTTCCGCGCCGTTCGGAGGGCTGCGCTTCGTCGCAGCCGAAGATCGATTTCCCAATCCCGGCGCTGACAAAGCAGCGCCCTCCGAAAATTGGAAAACGCCCTCCGCTTGGTTCGGAGGGCTGCGTCCGAGACCCTGAGCTTGTCGAACGGGCTTCGTCGCAGCCGCGTTTCACCCCAAATTTGGGTATAGCCGGACTTTGCGCTCGCTCCATGCAGCGTCGAAATCAATGCATGGCCGACTTTTTTCCCCAGCGCCGACATCCGCCACATCTGCCTCTAGGCGAGCGACCCAACCAATCGGCGATCGTGTTTCTCAGTGTCTGCACCGATCGCCGACGTTTGTTGCTGGCGAAACCGGATGTCATGCCTTTGCTCGAAGAAGTCTGGAAACGAGCCGAAACCTGGTGGGTTGGCCGTTACGTGTTGATGCCGGACCATCTCCACCTGTTCTGCACCCCGTCCGGTCCGGAGGCACCGGCCCTGACCGCGTGGGTAAAGTACTGGAAGGCGATGGCGGCAAGACGCTGGCCCCGACCGGAAGAGCAACCGATCTGGCAGCAGGGTTTCTGGGACCGGCAACTGCGGGGCGGTGAACATTACAACCAGCGTTGGAATTACGTTCGAAACAACCCCGTCCGGCACGGTCTGGTGGGCGATGCGGACGACTGGCCCTACCAGGGCGAAATGAACGTGTTTCGATTTCACGATGGCTGAATTGGCATGGGGACGGCGCTGACGAAGCTCTTCGACGAGCTCAGGGTCTCGAATCTGCCGGGGGACAGCGCCGTCCGAGACATGACCTGTGGCCTGTCTGTTTCGGAGGGCTGCGCTTCGTCGCAGCCGAAGATCGATTTCCTAAACGCGGCGCTGACAAAGCAGCGCCCTCCGAAATCGGAGACGAAGTTCCGCCCGGCTCGGAGGGCTGCGCTTCGTCGCAGCCGAAGATCGATTTCCCAATCCCGGCGCTGACAAAGCAGCGCCCTCCGAGATGCGGAGTGTAGGTTTGCCAACCAGCCTGTGCCTGGTGTGGAGTGCATCGCATGAATCGGTTCATCTTCCGGCGGCCGCTTCTCGCATCACTTTTTGGCAGCGTCAGCCTCGCGGTGAGTCTGTTGACTGCGTTTCAGCCCGCCGCCCGCGCCGCGGCAGCCTCCGCCGCTCCGGCGTCGTTGATCGCGTCACCGGAAGCCGGCTGGCCGCAGTTCCGCGGGCCGCGCCGCGATGGAGTCAGCGACGAACGCGGCCTGCTGCAATCCTGGCCGGAAGGTGGTCCGAAGTTGCTCTGGTCGGCCACCGGAATGGGGCGCGGCTTCTCCTCGCCGATCATCGTCGGCGGCCGGCTCTACGTCACCGGAGACTTCGTGGAGGAGTTGCGCATCCTCGCCCTCGACCTGTCGGGCAAACCGCTCTGGAACGTCACCAACGGAGCGTCATGGCTGAATCAATACCAGGGCGCCCGCGCGTCGGTGACCTTCAGTGCCGGGCGGATTTTTCACGAAAACGCCCACGGGCGCGTGGCGTGTTTCGACGCGACCACCGGAAAGGAGCAGTGGGCCGTCGATCTGCTCCAACGCTTCCGCGGCGAGAACATCACGTGGGGGCTCGCCGAGTGTCTGCTCGTGGATGAACGCGCCGTGTACGCCACCGCCGGGGGACGCGACGCGCTGCTCGTGGCGTTGGACAAGAAAACCGGAGACGTCCTCTGGCAGAGCGCGCCGTTCTTCGACTCCGAGGGCGACGCGTCGCTGGAAAACGCCGGCTATGCCGCGCCCATTCTGGTGCGCTTCGCCGGCCGCCGTCTGCTCATCGGCTGTTCCCTGCGGCATTTGTTTTGTGCCGATGCCGAGACCGGCAAGATCCAATGGACGCGGCGGAGGCCGACCTCGTATTCCGTGCTGGCCATGGCGCCTGTCTTGGTGGGCGACGCGGTGTTCGTCGCCGCGCCGTTCGGACCGCCCGGCCGGCTCTATCGGCTCGTCGCTCCGCCGGGGCGCGACGGACCGGTGGGCGTCGAGGAGTTGTGGTCAACCGAACTCGACACCTGCCAGGGCGGAGTGGTGCACGTCGACGGCCGGCTTTTCGGAGCGTTCTATCCCCGCCCCAAGGGATGGGCCGCCGTGGAGGCGGCGACCGGCCGGACACTCTACGAAGCGCCGGATTTGGTCAAAGGGGCCGCGACGTGGGCGGACAACCGGCTCTACGCCCTGAGTGTGGACGGCTGGATGCAGCTCGTGCATCCCGCCGCCACGCAATTCGAGGTCAAGGGACGTTTTCAACTCGCTCCCGCCCGCGACCGCGATGCCTGGGCCCACCCGGTCATCCACGACGGCCGGCTGTATCTAAGATACCACGACACCTTGTATTGCTACGACATCCGCGCCGGCCGGTGAACGGAGTCATTTTCCTGATTTCTAGTGTGCCGACCGCAAAGTAGCGTGACAAGTAGCGGCGAGCGCCAGCGAGTGGAGCGCGCCGGTGGTCCACTCGCTGGCGCTCGCAGCTGCACGTCACGAAAGTTATTGGTCGCGCCACTAGTGCGATCAATGAGACAAACAGGTGGTCTCTACGTTTGGAGAGTGAGACAAAGGGCGATCCTCAAGTCGACGGTTCTCGGATCAGGATATTTGAAACTGTCGTCGGCCCCTTGAGATCCGGGCCGGTCAGGGCGACTGCGGCGACGGACGATTCTGGCAGTGATACAGCACGTACCCGAGGCCGGCGCCGAAGCCGAGTCCGTGCGCGGCGCCCCAGAGCAGCTGGCCGGCGGACTTGCCGACCAGGGCGTAGAGTTCCCCTCCGAGGTAATAACCGACGCTGTGCAGCGCGAACAGCACCGAGAAAAGCCGGAAGGTGCCGCCTTGGCTCCCGAAGGCGCGTTGCAGGAGCCACGTCATCGCCAGCAAACCGGCCAAGGCGCCATATAGGTCGGCGCGATATTTTCCCTTCAGCCCGAACCAAAAGGCGCACCAACAGACGGCATAGACGAGAAAGACCAACGCAAAACACGCCGGGAAACGTTTCCACGCCCCGGGCTGCGCCACCAACCGGCTCAGCGCCAGTCCGGAGAGTCCGATGTAGACCAACGCGGTGGTCGCGTACATTGCGCCGGCTCCCGGCACCAGACGGAAGGCCCAAATCGAGTAGGCCAGCAAACTGACCGCGCCAAAGCTCACGCTGCCATAAACGATGGAGAACGGCAGGCCGGGCGCTTTGGATTCCGCGGGTGCCCCGGAGCCAGGGACGCTAGAGGGGGCGAGTCCGAAGAATTTCATGGGATGAAGTGGTCAGGGGCGCCGAACAGTTTGGTCCGGGAGATCTTCATGCGTCAGGCGGGGAGCGCAAGACGCGTAACGATACCTGCGGAGATGAAAACTTCGTCCCCCGCGTGGCCACCCTCGGGCATGTTTCGCGGCCTTACGGCCAAACGACCGCTCCGCGGTCGGGCTTCGTCCGGTATCGTACGCGGCCTTCCTGCCACCAAACCTCCGCAGTCGAAGGTGGGCGGGAACCGGTTTCGCAGGCGAACCACCGCACCCTCACGGCGACGACAAAGCATCGCCCTCCGATCCGAAACCCGTGCTTCGGAGAGCTGCGCTTCGTCGCAGCCGGAAATCGATTTCCGAAACCCGGCGCTGACAAAGCAGCGCCCTCCGAGACATGGGGTGCGGTTCCGCTTGCTTCGGAGGGCTGCGCTTCGTCGCAGCCGTGGGTGGATCGCCGCCCCGACGAAAATCCGCCCTAAACGCGGGTTGCGGAATCGTCGTAACGACGTTCCATTATCCCGCCATGCCACGCTGCAACCCCATTTGCCCTCTCTTGTTCAGCCTCGGCCTGACGATGCTGTCCGCCCCTCCCACCCGGGCCGACGACTGGCCGCAATGGCGCGGGCCGGAGCGCGATGGAGTCTGGCGCGAGACAGGGATCGTCGCGTCGTTCGCCAGCGCCGAGTTGAAACCGGCCTGGACCGCGGCGATCGGGCCGGGTTACAGCGGGCCGACGGTGGCGGGGGAGCGGGTCTTCCTGACGGATCGCGTGACGACGCCCGAGCCGCAGGAGCGGGTGTTGTGCTTCGACCGGACGACCGGCCGGCCGCTATGGACGCAGGCGTACCCCTGCGTGTATCGTGACATCGATTACGCGCTCGGGCCGCGCGCCGCGGTGACGGTGGCGGATGGTCGCGCATTTGCCTTCGGGTCGATGGGGCACGCGCACGCGCTCGATGTGACCGACGGCCGGGTGCTGTGGCAGCGGGATCTCGCCGCGGACTTCAAGGCAGGCATCAACGTCTGGGCCGTCACCGCCGCGCCGTTGGTCGTGGGCGACCTCGTGATCTTTCAGATCGGCGGCCAGCCGGACGCGTGTTTGGTCGCGCTCGACGTGAAGACCGGGCAGGAGCGCTGGCGCGCGCTGGATGGCAAGGCATCCTACTCCGCCCCGCGCCTGGTCCGGCAGGGTGGGCGCGACGTGGTGCTGGCTTGGACCGCGCAATGGCTGGCGTGCCTTGAGCCCGCCACGGGCAAGGTGCTCTGGCACGTGGCCTACAAACCGGCCAAGATGATCCTCAATGTCCCCGATCCGGTATTGGATGAGACAGGCGGGAGGGTATTCCTCAGTGCGTTTTACGATGGAGCGATGCTATACGGTCTGAAACCTGACTTCAGTCCGCCGGAATTGCTCTGGAAGCGGGCGGGAGTGAGTGAGCGCAAGACCGATGCGCTGCACAGCATCATCATGACGCCGTTCATCCGGGACGGCCACGCCTACGGCATCGACAGCTATGGCGAGATGCGGTGTGTGAATCTCGCGAACGGCGATCGGGTGTGGGAAGACACCACGTTGCTGGCCAACGGCCGCTGGGCCACGGCCTACTTTGTCCAAAACGGCGACCGTACGTGGATCACGACGGAAAAGGGCGAGATTGTCATCGCCCGGCTGACCCCGCGGGGCTTTGAGCGAATCAGCAGCGCCCGCTTCCTCACGCCGGAAACGAAGTTGCGGGGCCGGGATCACCCCATCGCATGGTCGCATCCGGCGTATGCGCACCGGAGCCTGTTTGCGCGGAACGACTCGCAGCTGGTCTGCATCCCACTCGGCGCGGCGGCGCGGTAAGACGGGCGCCTCACTTCCCGGCTGACTTCGCAGCGCGGTCCCGCGCCCACGCCGGCGTGCCGAACCAGTCGTGCATTTCCTGGGCAAAGGGTGCGACGACTTCGCGGGGTTCGGGGATGTGCCCGCGATCGCCCGTTTCGATCGTCCACGTATCGAGAGCCGCGCGCAAACGAACCAGGGCTTCGCGATGCGCGGGCTGGGTGGAGCGCGCCAGGTTCTTGATTTCATGCGGATCGGAGCGGAGATCGTAGAGTTCCTCGCCCGGCCCGGTGCGCTGCATCAGTTCCAAGGGCGGGCCGGTGAGTCTGCCCTCCGCCTGGAGCTGGCGCATGAGCGGGTAGATCGGAAAGCACTTTTCCTTGTAGCGATTGAGCGAGGCAAAGGTGGGGCCGGTGCTGAGCGTGCGGATGTAGTGATAGCGCGGATCGTGCACGGAGCGGATGCGCTGCTCGGTCTCGTCGATGCGATCGCGCGCGGCGAACACGTAACTGCGCGGCGGAGTGGTCCGCTCTCCGACGAGACTGCGGCTTTGCATCAACATCGGTCGCGGTACTCCCGCGATTGCGAGCGTGGTGGCGGTGAGATCGAGGAGGCTGACCATCTCGTCGTTCACGGTGCCGGGCCGGAGCTGCGGCGGCGCGGGAAAGTTCTTCGGCCAGCGAATGATCAACGGTACGCGCAGACCGCTGTCGTAGCACCAGTGGATGCCACGCGGCTCAAGGCGGCCGTTGTCGCCAAAGAAAATAATGACCGTGTCGTCCTCCCGGCCCTCGGCGCGCAGTTTGTCGAGCACGACGCCGAAGCGTTTGTCCATGCCGGACACGGAATTCAGGTAACGCGCCCACTCCTCGCGCACCACGGGATGATCGGGATAATACGGCGGGGGCGCGACGTTCGCCGGCGTGGCGATTTTCTCGTGCTCCCGCTCGCCCACCCACTCCGGGCGCGGATGCTTCCACGTCTGTCGATCGTAGATGTCGTATTCGGACTCCAGGGCGTTGACGACGGCGAAGAACGGGCGGTCGGGCGGCAGCGCGGCCCAGTCGCCGGAGTTTTCGTGGTAGATCGGGCCTTCGTTGACGAAGTTCAGGTCGAGTTTCCCGGTGCCGATTTTCTTTCCGTCAAGCGTCTTGAGGTTGGCCGTGAAATAGCCCGCGTCGCGCAGCCGGTGCGTCACGGGTCGGACGCCCTCCGGCAGGCGGTAGGCATCACTGCGGTGCGAGCGCATGGGATGCGTGTCCGTGCTCGTTTGATACATGCCGGTGAAGAACGCGGAGCGGCTGGGCGCGCAGGTGGGATTGGTGGCGATGACATTTGTGTAGCGCACCCCCTCGGCGGCGAGGCGATCCAGGTGCGGCGTGCGCACGTTGGGCGCGCCGTAGCAACCGAGGTCGTGCGCGAGATTTTCGCCGGCGAGCCAGAGGATGTTTGGGCGACGCGGCGGGTGGTCGGCGGCCGAGGCGATCGCCAGGGCGGCGAGGGAGAGCGGAACCCGGAGCAGTTGGGACATCATGGGGAGGGAAGGCGGAGCGTGCAGCCGGCCGCGCCGGCTGGCGAGTTCGGTGTGCATTCGATCCGCGCCAGCCCGAGAGGTGGGCCGGCGCGATTCCGCCCGCGGAAATTTGGGTGCCGGGAGAAGCGCGTGCAGCGGGGCGGGAGTTCGGGGTTGCGACCGGTCGTCGCTGCAGCAGGGTCGGCGGGATGAATACTTTTTCCTCGGGCGTGGTGTTGGGCGTGGCGGCGTTGCACGTTTATTTTCTGGTGCTGGAAATGTTTTTCTGGACGAAGCCGCTGGGGCGGCGCGTGTTTGGGCTCACGCCGGAATTCGCGCTGGCGTCGAAGTCGCTCGCGGCGAATCAGGGGCTCTACAACGGATTTCTCGCCGCCGGTTTGGGGTGGGGCGTTTACGCGGGGCCGGTGGACGGCCATCCGGTGAAGATCTTCTTCCTGGGCTGCGTGATCATGGCGGGAATTTTTGGCGCGGCGACGGCGCATCGGAAGATTCTGTGGGTGCAGGCGGTGCCGGGCGCGATCGCGTTGGGGCTCGTGTGCGCGAGCAGGTGACGGAGCGGGCTTCGCCCGAAATACGCGGCGCTTTTTCGCCGGCAGGCAAGTGAATCGAATCCGCACGCGCACCACCAGGCCAGGGAGGGAAAAGATGCCGGCATCGCGCTTGGAGTTTTTACCCCACATGGTTTTGCCTCCAGGCTGGTCGGCGGAGAGTGCGGATGCGCGACGTCGTCATGCCGCAGACGAGAAACCATGCATGGACAGAGATTGGAGAACGCAGTTGTGTCTCGGGGTCGCTGCAGTTCATGGGCCGAAAAAACCGGAGGGCAGGAAAAGGCTTGGCAGAAAAAGAGCGGAGTCGGGGGGCCTTGATTCTGCACTGGCGGGCGCGCTGCAGGCGTGGTTCAGGCGTTTCCCTTTTTCTGCCCATCCTGTTTCTGCCGTCATCCGTGATCGTCGCGAGCCCGGGGTAGCGCGGCAGGGCCGCAACCAAACCTAATTCTCGGAGGGGCTGGCCACAAAAAACACAAAAAGGCGCAAAAAGAGGCGTCCGTTTTTTGTGCTTTTTGTGGCTAACTGGCCCGGGGACGATTGGATCGCGGCCGCCATCATGGCGAAAAAGCGGCATCCGTTTTCAGGGAAGAGCGCGACGCAGAACACGTGCCTCTTCCGCCATCATTTTACCTCCCTCCCCACACCCAAGGCAGAGGTAAAATGATGTTTCCGCCCGTGCCCCCGGGTGTAGCGCGTCACGATCTTCTCGGAAAATTGTTTCAGGATAAATCCGGCGGCCTGGTTTGCGGGAGTTGATGGTCTGGTGGCCGGTCCCAGCCACCGATTGAAATATATGACCGCCCACAGATTCAGAAAGGCCACAGATGCAAAGCCCGGAATCCGGCCATCTGTGGTCTTTCTGAATCTGCGGGAGGCCAAAACCAGGAACCAGGATCAATCCCATGGCAAAGGAATCGGTGGCAGGGGAATAAAACCCCAAACCGCCAATCATTTTGGCAAAAAGATGGCGGGTAAATCGCGCTTCAGGGCGTGACCGACGGGAGCGGCAGGCGGGAGCGGCGTGGATCCTGGATCAACGCCTCCAAATCCGCCTTGAGCGTCTTGAGCCGGGCGACCACCCCGGGGAGCGGGATGGCGGCGATGGAGCCGTCGAGGCGCGCGACGATCTGCCGGGCGCTGGCCGGTTGGAAGGGGCGCGTGTCCCCGACATACACATACACGGGGTTCGTGTGGGCGTCGGTGCCGGCGGCGCCGTGGGCGCGGGCGGCGATCCAGCTGCTGGTACGCAGCGTGAGGCGGTGGCGCAGGGCCCACTCGGTGCGGCCTGCGGGGTCGAAACGCCGCTCGACGATCTCGCCGTTGACGATGAGATCGAGGTGACGCACCGGGTACTGCGGACTGTGCAGGCGCAGATCGATGGTGAGCGCCGGGGAGGTTTTTTCCGGGTGCCGGAGGATGGCGCCGGGCTGCTGCCCGTCGACGGTGAGGAAAAGCAGCGGGCCGGAGGTGGCAAAGCTGCGCCCGGCGGCAAGCGCCTCGGCGAAACCGCGCGGCGTCGGTACGGTGTCGCTCCACGCATAGGTCATTTCGCTGGAGAGTTCGCGCGTGGGCGGGAAATCCGAGGCACCCACGATGGGCAGCCGATAGCCGATGTTCAGGTAATCGTACCACCCGGGGAGCCCGAGGCTGCGGTATTCGCCGAACTGGAGCAGTTCGAGGTAGTCGAGTTTGTTGGCGAGCAGCAGGCCGTCGGCCTCCTGGTCGAAATAGCCGCCGTGCGCGAGCCCGATGAATCCGCGCAGCGCGTGCGTCTGGTCGGCGATGGTGGCGAGCGACGGCCCGCGGTCGACGTCCGGTGTCAGGCCGCCGGCCGGCACCATGCGGTCGGGCAGCGCGATCGTCACGTGGCCGAGCCGGGACGTGCGGTATTCCTGGCCGGAGGTGAGGTGGTAGGGTCCGCGGCGCGCCAGCGTGCCGTCGCCGACGCCCGGGTGCTGAAGGAACGACTCGTACTCGCGGCCGCCGGCGCCGTAGCCGCGCGTGTTCATCGAGAGCAGGAAGGCGTAGCGGATGTCCTTGGCGGAAGTGACCGCGAGGAGGGCGTCGTCGTTCCGGCCGGTGCGTTCCCAGTGGATGTGGGTGTCGCCCGAGTACCAGCCGAGCGCGGCCATGTCGATCGAACGTTCGAGCAGAACCTCGACGTCGACCGTCTCCCGCGGCGCCGGGGACAGCGTAACCTCGACCGGCCGGTATTCATAGCCCTTGCGGACGACGACGGTCGCCGGCCCGGGCGGCACGCGCACGGCGCAGGCGCCGTCGGCGTAAAAGTAGTAGGGAATCTCCCGCAGCCGGATCGCGCCCTTGTGGCGGTTGGCGCTCCGGCGCAGGCTGAAGGCCTGCAGGGGATCGTCGTCGGGCTCCTGGTTGCCGCCGTTGACGCACACGGTGGCGGCGGCGGGCTGGCGGGTGACGGCATCGATAATCCGGATACGCAACAGGGCGGCGTTGGCGCCCGGGTCGACGGTGGGGGGCGGCGCGGGCACGCCCTGTTGGGCGTGGGGCAGTTCGTGGGCGGCGGCGGCTCCCAGGAGGGCGGCGGCGAGGAGGGGTTTGCTCGCGAACTTCACGATGCCCGCAGCCAAGGCTCGGCGTCGCGCGCGGTCAAGGCGCGAGTCTTCCCACCGCCCCATCAACCTCGCACCCGAGAACCTGTTTGCGCCCCTTGAAAGATCGCGCCGCCGTCGCCAGCTTCGCGGTTGAAACCAGATGGCTGGGCTTTGGTTGGCGCCGGTGCGGTGGCGCGAAATCTTCGACTCAGAAGCGCCCGCGCACGCCGAGCGTCCAGACGGCGCCGAAGTTGTCCTGGTAGGCGATGGTGCCGGGGGCGTTGAAGTAGGATTCGAGGGCCTGGTTGAAGACGTTGCGGCAACTGAGGGTGAACTCGTAGGTGCGGTTGATTTTGTAGCCGCCACTGAAGTCGAACATCAGGCGCTCGCGCTCCCATTGCGTGCGCGCGGCGGTGATGGAGGTGAGGCGGGCGGCGGTCCAGGTGAAGCGCAGCTGACTGTTGAACTTGTGATTGCTGAAACGGAGACCGCCGTTGGCCGATTTCGACATGAGGTCGACGACCTGCACGTCGGGCACGGTGCGCGACACCGAGCCGAAGACGCTGAAGCCGCGCCAGAATCCCGGGAGGAAGGTGAGTTGCTGGCTGTATTCCACATCGAGGCCCTTGATCCGGCGGGTGGCGGACGCATTCGATGCGCGGAAGAACGAGTAGCCGGTGTACTCGGTGTCGTCGGCGTAGCCGGCCTCCTCGGCGGTGACCGGCGCGCTGATCGTGCCCATGTTTTCCACGATGAGTTTATAGGCGGAGACCGTGACCGTGCCGGCGGGCTCGAGGTAATATTGCACGCTGGCGAAGAACTTGTCCGAGGTCTCCGGCTTGAGATTCGGGTTGGGCAGCGTGACGCGCTGCGTGGTGTCATTGACCGCGATTACGCCGGCGATGCTGTCGTAGTTGGGCCGGCCGATTGACTGGCTGCCGGCGACCTGGAAAACGAGGTTGCGCGCCAGTGAGTACTTCGCGCCGCCGCTGAGGAACAGGTTGTCGTAGGCGCCGTAGGTCGAAGGGCGCACGCCGTTGCGGTATTGGTAAATCGTGTACGGAATCGTGCCGGCGGTGTACCCGGCGGCGCGCACGGCGGCGGCGGGCAGGACGTCGTAGGTGCGGCCAATCGTGCGCGTGCGTTCGAAGCGCGCGCCGAGGTTGAAACGCAGCTGGTGCCAGCGCGTGTTGGCCTCGAGGTAGCCGGCGTCAATCTGCTCCTTGACCGAGCGCGGAGTGATGAACGCGTTGGTGAAGTTGGCGACGGTGTCGGGCACAAACTGTTCCGGGTTTGTCCTGAAGAGCGCGCCCATGGCGATGGTGTCGGGCCACGGGAAGTTTTGCTGGGTGACATTGCCGCCGCGCTTGGGGTCGTAAGGATGGCGGGACTCGTCGATCAGGACGGTCGTCGGATCGATCTGTGAACCGCGCGGGCCGACAAAGGTCCAGCGCTGGGTGCCGCCCCAGGTGATGTCGAAGGTTGTCAATTTCGTCTTGGCGCCCGCGAGGAACTGGACGGGCAGTCCGGCGACGTTGAACGTTTTCTTCGCGTCGAGGTTGCCGGCGAAGACCTGGCTGTGACCGCCGCGCGCGGTGCTGACCATGTTGTTGGCGTTGGCGTCGTCGCGACCCCAGTTGGCGATGTCTCCCCATGGGCGCCCCGCGAGTTGCGAGACCGTCCATTCGGTGGAGTTGGTGTTGGTGCGCTCCGCCATCCAGCTCAGGCGGGTGAGGCTGAGGGTGGAGGTCTGGAAATAGCCGTCGCGCAAATCCTCGTAGTGCGTGCGGCTGCGGGAGTAGCCGCCGCCGGCGGTGAGGGTGAGATCGCCGCGGGTGAATTCAAGTTTGCCGACGTAGGTGAGCGTGGCGTTGCGCTTGTTGCGGTGGTTGCTGGAGGCGTTGAGGCGCGTGTTGGCGTTGGCGGTGGCGTTGGCGATGACCTTGGTGAGCGTGGAGGACGGATCGATCTGCGCGAGGTTGGCGGTGAAGAGCAGATTGCGGGCGTAGAATTCGTCGCTCAGGTGCGAGCCGGTGACGCGCAGCGAGGCGATGAGGCGCGGGGTGATCTTGTAGTCGAACGTGGCGCCGAGGGAGGCGCGCTCGATGACTTTGGGCGCATCCTTGAACGTGAGACCGGTGATGCGCTCGCCAGTGGCGACGTTGGAGAAATCGTAGGCATGCGTGATCTGCTCCTGTTCACCATACATGGTCGAACCGCCGGCGTTGAGCTGTACCCCGAGCCGGCCACCGAAGACGTCGGCGAAGCTGAAGTTCCCGCCGGGAAACACCACGCGGCGGAGTTCGTTGGTGGGTGACGGGACGCGGCGGAGCGTCATCTGATATTCGTTGGCGGTGAGCGAAAACTGCGCGGTGATGTCGCGGCCCTTGCGATCGAAGGCGCTCTTGCTGCGGAGATTGATCGAGCCGGCGGGCGAATCGGCCTCCAGGCGGGCGGTCAGGGTCTTGTTCACCTCGATGGCCTCGACGCTGTTGATCGACGACTGCTCGAATTCGAACTGCCGGGAGTCGGCGCCAAAGGCGGCACCCTGGGCGCTGGCCATGCGCATGCCGTCCACGCTGACGCCGACGTATTTCGGGTCCAGGCCGCCGATCCGCACGGCGCGGGCGTCGGACTGGTTGTAATCGATGACGACGCCCGGCACGTACTTGATAAATTCGCCGATATTGCCGCCGGTCATGTCGCCGAAATTGTCGGCGGCGATGACGTTTTTCACGTTGATCGCGGCGCGCTGGTCCATGATCGCCTTGGCGTTGCCCTCGCGCTCGGTCGAGACGACGAACTGGGAAAGCACGATGGGGCTGTCCTTGGCGGTGGGTTTTGCGCCGGGCTGGTACACCGCGCTCTTGAGTTCGAAGTCGCGCGTGGCGGTGAGACCGGCGCCGAGGGTGAGACGCGCCGCGGCGGGTTCGTAGCCGGTGTAGGTCACGGCGAGGCCGATCGCTCCGGCGGGAACGTTGGCGAGCACGTACGAGCCATCGTCGCCCGAGTAGGTGGCGAGGTTGGTGCCGTCGACCCGGACCTCGGCGTTGCGCACGTACTCATGGGTGGCGGGATTGAAAATCCGGCCTTGGATGATGCCGGTGGCCGGTTGGGCGTGGAGCGAAACGGCGAAGGACAGAGCGAGGAGCGGGACGACGAACGGGGATTTCATGCGGAGGGTGGATGGAGGCCCGGGGAGAATTAGTAGGACGGATTGGCGCATTCGTCGAGATTCGAGCCGGGGAATTTCGGTGCGCGATCCGAGACCGCAACCGATGGAAGGGCGGTTTCCCAGTCGCCCACCTAGTGGCGCGACCAATAACTTTCGTGACGTGTAGCTGCGAGCGCCAGCGAGTGGACCACCGGCGCGCTCTACTCGCTGGCGCTCGCCGCTACTTGTCACGCTACTTTGCGGTCGGCACACTAGTGTCGGCCGACGGTTCTTCGGCTGTTTGGCAACCACGCCAGAGGCGGACAAGCCGCCGCTCCTGGAGGAACGAGCAATATCGTCGCGAGAACGCGCGCCGCGGCGCGCAGTTCGTCCTTGCCAGTTGATTGGCGAACGGCGTTCGTTCTTCCCCGTCCCCCAAGAGTTCCCCGGTCGGATCGGATTGGTTTTCACCCTTGTCCTGCGAAGACCCCGCCCGGCTCAACCCAAACCAACATGCACTCAATATCGTCGAAGGTCGCGCGTTTCCTCCTGGCTGGTTTCATCGCGCTCACCGCCAGCGCGGCGGTTCGCGCGGCCGAGACTGGCGTCATCAGTGGCACGGTGAGCAACACCGCCACCGGCAACAATCTCGAAGGCGCCAGAATCGAGATCCCCAAACTGGGCCTGGCTGTCCTCACCGACAACTCCGGCCGGTATGTGTTCTCCGCCGTGCCCGCGGGGACGCATGAGGTCGTGGCGACCTACCTCGGGCTCGACGCGGCACGGACGACAGTGACCGTCGGCGTCGGTGAGCGGCGGTTGGGCAATTTCGAGATGACCACCGGCATCTACAAGCTCGAGGCCTTCAAGGTAACGGGCGAGCGCGAAGGCAATGCGGCGATGATCACGGAAAAGCGCAATGCCGACAACGTGAAGGACGTGATCGCGATGGATTCCTTTGGCTACCTGCCGAACATGAGCGCGGGCGAGGTCGTGATGCGTCTGCCCGGCGTGGCCGGCAGCCCGACCGACGAGGGCCTCGCCTACCGTTTCAACATCCGCGGCATGGATCCCAACCTCAACACCGTCACCGTCGACGGCGGATCGCTCACCTCGCTGGGAAACACCCGCAGCTTTGAGCTCCAGTCCATCACTGGCGCGATGTTTGAGGCCCTTGAGCTCATCAAGGGTCAGACTCCGGACAAGGGCGCGGACTCTCTTGGCGGCACGATTAATTTCAAGTCGCGTTCCACCTTCAGCATGAAGGAAAACAGCCGCACCACGTATAACTTTAGCGCGCGCTGGGCGCCGCCGTTCTTCGAACAGGCGCCGCTCCGCACACAGCACCGCGCGCATCCCGTGCTCAACCTCACGCATCAGCAGGTTTTCAGCGTCTTCGGCGGCGCGCGCAATCTGGGCACCTCGATTAATATTTTCTATTCCGAAAACGCCGTCGGCGGATTCGAGACGCTGTTCAATCGCACCAACCTGCTCGATGGTCCCGCTCCGGTTTTCAATTATCAGACCTGGGACAATGCCAACAATCGCAAACAGCAGAGCATCGCCTTCAAGACCGACTACAAGTGGTCGCCCACGACAAAGTTTTCCCTCTCAGTCACGGAAAACGACAACTTTGAACGGCACCGCCGGCGCGTGCGCATCACGGCTGCCGCCGGCGCCAACAACACCGTTCCCAATGCCACCACCACCGGCGTCGTCGCCGGCGCGTTCACCAATGTGATCACGGTGGTGCGCGCCAATACCGTCGCGACGCCGACCACCGCGTCCGTGCCCATCACCGGCAACACCCTCGACATGCAGATGGACGGCCCGCTCAACTACTTTGTACGGATGGGCCGCGTAGATTTCACCGGCGAGCACACCCTACCCAATCTCACCGTCGAATACACCGGTGGGATCTCGCGCACGACGCTCAACAGCGGCAACGGCCGCGGCGGCACGCTCAACATGCGGCTTTTCGACCCCTCGACGCAGGTCGTCGGCCGGGCGGTCACCTTCGGTGGCGCCGGCTGGATCATCGACCAGAGCCAGAATGAACTGCACCCCCGTTTCCTCCAGAACGGCGGGCCCGACTTCACCAACCCCAACAACTACCTCCCGCGCGCTACTGACGGTCTCGTCCAGGCACGCAACGAATCGGATCAGTTGCAGAAACAGTTCCGCTTCGACGTGCGCTACAAGACCCCGCTCGCCGCGCCCACCTTTCTGAAAACCGGTTTCCACTGGCGCTCCCTGCAGGTGGATAGTTGGGGCAAGGACCGCCATCGGTGGAGCCACATTGGCGCCACCGCCTACAGCCCTACGCTTCGTCTCCCCCACGATCCGAACTATGTGAGCTACGACATGCTCAAGACCGGACGCGCGATTCCGTTCTGGCAGTCGCACATGTTCACCACGGACGGACGCCCCACCGACCCGGCGCTGTGGGTCGAAGATCGTTATTACAACGAACAGCAAAAATACACCGGCACAAACGGCGTCACTGAGGCGATTGCTGCCACCTATCTCATGGCGAACGGCCGGCTGGGCCGGGAGGGCTGGCTCGCCCGCACGGGCTATCTTGGAGGCATCCGCTTTGAAGAGGTCAAAACCAAGAGCTTTGGCTGGGTGCGGTCCCGCGTCGCCAGTACCGCCGCGCAGCAACTCGCCGATCCCATTGGCTCGGCGACGCGCGACTACGCCGGCACCGATCGCACACTCTACGGTGGCTTCAAGCAGAAATTCCCGAGCATCCACGCGTTTCACGACATCACAAAGGATCTCAAGATGCGCGCCAGCTACTCCACGAGTTACGGCCGGGCGGGGCTCGGCAATCTGCTGCCCGGCGAGACCATCGACGAGGTCAACCGGCGCCTCACCGTCAACAATCCCGGCCTCAAACCGCAGCAGGCGAAGAACTGGGACATGACGCTCGAGTATTACTTCGAGCCCGTCGGCAGCCTGACGATTGGCTGGTTCCACAAGGACATCCGGGATTTCATCATCACCAACCAGGAGGTGCGCATCATCCCCAGCGGTGTCGATAACGGCTACGACGGCGACTACGACGGCTTCATCGAGCGTACGTCGCTCAACGCTGGCACCGTCGTCGCGCAAGGCTGGGAGTTCGCCTACAACCAGCAGTTCACCTTCCTTCCGGGCGTGTTCAAGGGCCTCAGCGCGTCCTTCAACTACAGCTGGACCGACCAGCATGGGATGCGCGAGGGCACACGCTACCTCACCCGGCGCGACATCGCGAACTTCGTGCCGCATGCCGCCAACGCCTCGCTCAACTGGCGCTATCGCAAAGTCAGCGCGCGCGCTCTCTACAACTTCACCGGTGAATACATCACCTCCTTCAATGCCGCCAACCCGGCGCTGAGCCAGTTCCGTTACGCGATGAAAACGCTGAACGTCGGCTTTGGCTACCAGCACCGCCCGACCCTCGGCTTCACGCTCGACGCTTCCAACGTCCTGAACGAACCGCAGCGTTGGTATAACGGCTACAAGGATCGGATGTATCGCACGACGATCAACTTCGTCACCGTCACCGTGGGTGTGAACGGGCGGTTCTGAGTTCGGGTCCGCGCGCTTGACGGGTGGAGCCCGATGTCCCCATCGGGCTTGGTCAGGCGTCTGATTTGCCTGTTCGACAAGCGCTGGATCCCGAGCCTGTCGAGGGACAGACGCCGCGGCGCGTGTTCAGCTGGCCAGCGGAACGCCCTGTTTCAAACCAGCCCGATGGGGACATCGGGCTCCACCGTTCAGGGATTTCGTCTTGGTGCCGCTGGCGCCCCAACATCGCGCTCGCGTGGGCGTCGGGAAATACCTACGTGTTTCGGTGATTAGTCGCCGGCCCTGCAGCGGGCCGGTTCTCGCCAGCAATCTACACCTGCCATGACCTCGAACGTCTCCGATCTCGCATCCACTTGTTTTCCCACCCGCGGCCGATGCGTTGCCGCCCTGATCGTGCTGGTCAGTTCCCTCGCCCTCGCGCTCCCCGTCCGCGCGGCCGAAACCGGCGTTGTCACCGGCACGGTGAGCAACACCGCCACCGGCAATCTGCTGGAGGGCGCGAAGATCGCGGTGCCGGCGCTGGGCCTCGTGGCCTTCACCGACAATACCGGCCTTTATGTGCTGCCCGGCGTGCCCGTCGGGTCGCATGAGCTCGTCGTTTCCTACATCGGCCTCGACACCGCGCGGAGCACGGTGGCAATCGCCGCCGGTCAGCGGGCGGTGCGCAACTTCGATCTCACCACCGGGATTTACCTGATGCAGGAGTTCCGGGTCGCCGGCGAACGCGAGGGTGGGGCGGCGGCCATCACCGCGCAGCGCAACGCCGAAAACGTGAAGAGCATCGTGGCGATGGATTCCTACGGCAACCTGCCCAACCTGAACGCCGGCGAAGTGGCGATGCGCTTGCCGGGCGTGGTGGGCAGTCTCAGCGACGAGAACACCGTCGACGGTTTCACCATCCGCGGCATCGGGTCGGGGCTCAACACCATCACCCTCGACGGTTCGCCGCTCACCAGCCAGGGCGCGCTCGGGCGCAGCACCAACATCAACAACCTCACCGGAACGATGTTCGATCAGATGGAGCTGACGAAGGGGCAGCGGCCCGATCAAGGTGCCGACTCGCTGGGTGGCACGATCAATCTAAGAAGCCGCTCGCCGCTCAGCATGAAGGAAAAGCGCCGGATCAGCTACAGCGCGGGCATGCGTTGGGCGCCGCCTTTCACCCAGCAGGTGCCGTTGCGCGAGGCGCACCGGGCGCATCCGCTCTTCAACGTCCAATGGCAGGAGGTGTTCGGGGTGTTCGGCGGCGAACGCAATCTCGGCGTCTCGCTCAACCTGTTCTACAGTGAAAACGCCGTCGGCGGTTTTCGCACCATCCGCGATTTTGAGAACACCACGAATCAGCCGGCCTACCTTTGGGACTACCGCACGTGGGACAATTACAACAACCGCAAACAGCGGAGCCTAAACGTCAAAACCGACTACCGCCTCTCTCCGGGCACGAAGTTGTCGTTGAACGCGGTCGTGAACGACGCGGTCGAGACGTTTCGTCGGCAATATGAGACGCGCGCGTTTACCAACCAGTCCGTCGGCACCACCGGCACGCTGGGCATTCTGCCGGGTTACACCAACCGCATCACCCAGGTGCGCGCCAGCACGGCTTCGACGATCGACATCACGGAAACCGGCCCCGGAAATTTTTTCAATCGCATGCGCCGCCTGGATGCCGGGGCCGAGCATGTCTTCGGATCGCTGCAGTTGGACTACAACGCCGTCTACACCCAGACGAACATCAATGGCGGCGGCGGCGGACGCGGTGGCATCATGGTGAACCGCATCACCAACATCGGCTGGCGCCTGGACCGCACGTCGTCGGATCTTTATCCGCAGTTCGTGCAGACGGAGGGGCCTGACTTTACGAACCCGGCCAATTACCGGCCGACGACCTACACGAACAACATCCAACAGATCGACGATCGGATGAAGGAAGCGCGCGTCAATGCGCGGTACGCTTGGCCGACGAGTTTTCCGTTGGCGCTCAAGCTGGGCGGCCTGTGGCGGGACCACCAGGTGCCGCAAGCCAACGTCGCCAAGCGTTGGAATTATGTCGGCACCACCGGGCTCCCGGCCGATCCGTCGATCGTCACGTTCGATTTTCTCCGGACCGGACGGCGGCTGCCGACGTGGGAGAACATGCAGCTCATCCAGGAGCGGCAGCCGATCAACGCGGCGCTCTGGCGCGAGGATGCCTATTTCCACGAACAGACGAATTTCACCGGGAGTCGCGCGGTCACCGAGGAGATCACCGCCGGCTATGGGATGGCGCAGGGGCGGATCGGGCGCACCGGTTTTCTCGGTGGGGTGCGGGTGGAGAAGACCGAGACGTCGAGCTGGGGTTGGGTCCGGGCCCGCAATGTGAGCACGGCGGCGCAGCAGGTGGCCGACCCGGTGGGATCGGCGCAACGCGATTACGCCAACACGCTGCGCAAGCTCAGCGGCGACTACACGAAGGCGTTTCCAAGCGTCCATCTCACGCACGACCTCACGCCCAACGTGAAGGCGCGTCTCAGCTGGTCGACGGGATTCGGCCGACCGGCCCTGAACAGCGCCCTGCCCAACGAGACCGTGTCCGAAGCCAACCAAACCCTCACGATCAACAATCCGGCGCTGCTGCCGCAAACGGCCGCCAACTGGGATGCGACGCTCGAATATTATTTCGAACCGGTGGGCAACCTGTCGGTCGGCTGGTTTCAAAAGACGATCAAGGACTACATCGTGACCGGCACCAACGCCGGCACGGTCAGCACCGGCACCGACAACGGCTACAATGGCGAATACGCCGGTTTCACCCGGCTGACGTCGGCCAACGCCGGCACGGCCGACGTGCGGGGCTGGGAATTTGTCTACCAGCAGCAGTTCACGTTTCTCCCGGGGTTGCTGAAGGGCCTCGGCGCCTCGGCGAATTACTCGCTGATTTCCACGCATGGAAATTTTGGCGGCGCGGCCAACCGGAGCACCAACGAGGTGCCCGGGTTCATCCCGCGCACCGGCAACGTCAACCTCTCCTGGCGCCACCGGGGATTCAGCGCCCGGATGCTCTGCAACTTTCATGGCAGCTACATCACGAACTACACCGCCGCGAGCCTCGGGCGGAACATCTACCGCTTCAAATATGCCACGGTGAATGCGGGGGTGGCCTACCAATGGCGCCCGTCCCTCGCCTTCACGATCGATGTCTCGAACCTCTTCAACGAGCCCCAGGCGTTTTATCGCGGCATCAAGGACCAGATGCAGACGACCGTCATCAATGGCACGACGATCACGTTCGGCGTGAACGGGCGGTTCTGAGTTCTGGGTCCGCCGGGCATCGGATTTTCCTGAGGGTCGGGCCCGACCTCCGGGCGGGCAGATATTACTCTGGCAGGTTGGGATGGAGGCATTGATGGAGGCGGGGTGCCCTCACCCTGCGGTTTGCGATTTTGCCGCGCATGTCTCGCGGGGTGGTGGCACCCCGCCTCCAAGATGCGAGGCCGGCAATTTTTCCCAAAAAAAACGCCGCCCCGCGAAGGGACGGCGTCGTCAGTCCGTGATTAGAGAATCGAATCAGGGCGCGTACGTGATCGTGCGGGCGCTGGCGATAGCATCGATCGTGATGGTGATGCCTTGGGTGTAGGCGGCCGGATAGGTCTCACTGGCCACCGTGTTGAGGGCTTTCACGTAGCTCGTGGGCCCGATGAGGGAGCTCGAATTGGCAAACGTCGCTCCGTTTTCCAGATAATACTGGTCGGCGGCGGCGGCCATCTGGCGCGCATTGTTCAGCACGGCCTTGTCTTGCGAAGCGACGCGCACCTTTTGGAAGGCGGGAATCGCCATGGCGGCGAGGAGCCCGATGATGACCACGACGATCATGATTTCAACGAGGGTAAAACCCGCGCGAGTGGAGGAGGAATTTTTGCTTGGTCAGCAGAATTCATGGGCGCATTCCGGTTCGGGCAAATGGCCAAGGTTATGATATAGGGCCACCTCCATTGCCCTATAGGTTCGGAAACCATATGAGCGTCTGGTCACCACTCGGACTTTATTGTTCAAGC
>SXGU01223813.1_pt1 | contig 40896 bp, 34 predicted proteins | sample 3174531 | NCBI WGS metagenome assembly SXGU01 (sample SAMN11356863, study PRJNA531348) | freshwater metagenome | isolation source: freshwater sample F1-140 | place: China: Fuxian Lake, Yuxi | collected 2017-12-25 | reverse complement strand
CTTGCCGGTGCCGGTCTCGCCGCTGATGAGGATCGTGGCCGTCGTCGGTGCCACCGTTTCGATCAACTGGAACAGCGCACGCATGGGCGCGCTCCTGCCGACCATTGACCCCAGGCCGAACCGCTCGTCCAGCTGCTGATGCAGGTAGGCGTTCTCGCTCTTCAACCGCCGCTGCTCGAGCGCGGAGGTGAGCACGTGCATCAATTCGTCGAACTGAAATGGCTTGGCAATGAAGTCGGCGGCGCCGCGCTTGATGACATCGACCGCGTCCTTCACCGTGCCGTAACCGGTCACGACAATGGCGACAATGCCCGGGTAGCGGGTGAGGGCGGCATCAATGACCTGGCGGCCGTCGATGCCCGGCAACCGGAGGTCAGAAACGATGACGTCGAAGGCAAAACCGTCAAGTGCGGCAATGGCCGACTCGCCGTTGGCGGCCTGGACCACCTCGAAGCCCTCGTCGATAAGTCGTTCAGCTACAACACTTCGCAGCGATTCTTCGTCATCGACGAGCAGCAAGTGAGGCATGGCTGTCAGGATATTGACGGCAGCTGCACGGCCCTGTCAAGGCCTGCACACCTAATCCCACGCTGGCATCTCCCGATACACCCTGTGGAGGCAACCCCAGTGGAACGGCAAACAGTGAGCATCATGAAGGCGTGCGAGATGGTCGGCGTCAGCCGGCGTACGATCTACAACTGGATCGCGGCCAACAAGGTCGAGTACCTGCGCACGGCCGGCGGCAGCATCCGGATCTTCGTCGATACGTTGTGGCGTGAGCCCGATGGCACGAAGCACCCGAACAGCCCGAACGCCGTGGCGTAAGGCGCACTGAAGTGCGCCTCTACGAAACGCCCCTGACAGAACAAAGGCAAGCAATGGCAGGAGAAGATTCTCGCGAACTCCTCCACCGGCTGAACAACCAGCTCGGCGTGATTCTCGCGCACGCCGAGTTGCTTGAAACCAAGGCGCAAGACGCCTCGCAGAGGGCGCGCGCGTCGCAAGTGGTGAGCGCGGCGCTCCAGGCCATGGCCGTGTCGCGCGAATTGCGCGAAACGGTCGCCGACCCGAAATAACTGGGCCCGGGGTCCGGGACTCGGGATCCGGAATACAGAAACCTTCCTAACGCCAAATCGTTGACATTTCAACAACCAGAATCGCCAATAAACTGGCGGTTCTTGATTCTCATCTCACCCACCAATCGACTGCGCGGTGCTGCGCACATCCGTATAAGTGACTGATTTTTAGGTACTTAACCAATCTCCTGCACACTGATGACCGAACTGACACAGCTCAGGCATTTCCTTTGCGTTAGCGGAGGCAACGGAGATTCTTGAGATGACCCCGAGGACTGAAATTGCCAACCCACGCGTAGAAGCCGGCATCCCTTTTGTTGAAGCCCTGGCCCGTCGCATGGCCGCCACCATGCCGCACTCGATCGACCTCGGCGACTTGATTCAGGACGGGGTGGTCGGCCTGATCGATGCCGCGCACCGCTTCGACGACTCGCGGGGGATCAAGTTCGAGACGTTTGCGGAACGCCGCATCCGCGGGGCGATGATCGACGCGCTGCGCAAGGACGCGTGGCCACGCGGGGTGCGCCGTGTGCGGCGCGAACTCGAAGCCGCCCGTGAGAAACTGCGAAAAACGCTCGGTCACGAGCCGTCGCTTGCCGATCTCGCCCAAGAGATTGGTGCCGACGAAAAGCGCCTCGGCAAGACGATCGTCCGCATCAACACCATTGAATCGACGTCGCCGTTTTCGAGCGCCGAGAATATCGATGAATCGCAGTTGCCTGCCGTGATGGTGCCCGCCGAGCCGGAGCGCCCTGACCTGCAGTACGAGCGCCACGAAGTGAAGAGCCGTGTCCGCCACGCCATTGCCACATTGCCGCCGCGCGAGCAGCGCGTGATTGCGCTTTACTACTACAACGAAGTGACCATGAGGGACATTGGCGCGGAGTTGGGCGTCAACGAATCGCGGGTGTCGCAGTTGCATGCGCGCGCCATCAAGCGAATGAAGGAAGCGCTGGGCGCGGAGAGTACGCCGATCGCGGCCTCGGCAGCGTTGTGCGAAGTATTTGCGGCGTTCGAGGCGGGCAATTCGGGGATCGGGGCTCAGGGACCAGGGCTCAGGGTTGTCGCGGCCGCGAAGCCGAAGATGGCCTCCACCTTCGCCAAGGCTACGGTCGACAAGAAGATGGCAAAAGCAGCGTTGCCCGAATCGGATACCCGGGTACCGCACGCTGCTCAAAGACGAGCCGAGTTGGTGTTGGTTTCAAATCACGACAACGTATCGCGGGCAGCGCGCAGCAAGTCGCCCAACCTGAAGGGCTTGGACAGCCAGCGGCAGGCGGTCTCTTCAAGGAAGCGTTCGGCATCGGTCCCGGCGACATCGCCGGTGACGAAGATGACGCGACGCGCCAATGCCGGTGTGGCCGCGGCCATCGTGCGGTAGAACTGCATGCCGTCAATGCGCGGCATCTTCAGGTCGCACACGATTAGATCGTAGTTGGCCTCGGTGAGGCGGGTCAGGCCCTGCTCACCGTCGCCGGCGCGATCGACGGTGAACCCCGCATCTTCCAGCGCCTCAGACACCGCCACCGCCAGCGCCGGCTCATCTTCCACCACCAACACCCGCAGTCCCTTGAACGCTTCAAGCGAGATCGGCTGCTGCGCCGCGCGCGCCGCGGGCGCGTTCAGGTGTTGACCGCTGACCGGCACCTCGACGAAAAACGACGTCCCTGCATTACTGGAACTGAGCCAGATGCGTCCACTGTGCTCCTGCACGATCGCATAGGCGACGGTCAGTCCGAGGCCGGTGCCCTGGCCCACTTCCTTGGTCGTAAAGAACGGATCGAACACCCGGCCCTGCTTCTCCTCCGCAATCCCCGGCCCATCGTCGTTCACTTCGAGCACGGCGGAGCCGCGGTCGGCATCGTGAGACGTGCGCACGACGATGGTGCCACGGCCGTTGGCGCCAATGCAGGCTTGCTCGGCGTTGATCACGAGGTTGAGTAACACCTGCTTGATCTGGTGGCCGTCAGCAAACACCTCCGGCACTCCGCTCGAGAGCGCTTCGACGACCTTGAGGTTGCTGACCTTCTGTTCGTAGGCGCGCAGCGCGAGTGTTTCGCGAACCACCTGGTTGAGGTCCACCATGGCCCGAGTGGTCTGACGCTTGCGCGCGAAGGTCAGCAAGTTGCGGACGATGCGGGCGGCGCGTTCGGATTCGGCGAGGATGACCTCGAGCCCCTGACGGGTCTTGTCGTCGACGTTGCGCTCGGCCAGGCGCTCGGCCCACGACAAGATGGTGGCCAGCGGGTTGTTCAGCTCGTGCGCGACCCCTGAAATGGTCTGGCCGAGGGCGGCCATCTTCTCGGCCTGCAGCAGTTGGTAGCGGCCGTCGCGCGACTGGTCGTCGAGCTTCTTTCGCTCGCTGACGTCGCGGATGAGGGCTTCGACGTGGAGTGTTGCCGCCGCCGAACCTGCAGGTTCGGCGCCACGACGGTTGGGGGCACGACGATTGGAGGCACTGTACGACGCGCTGGCGGAGACTTCCACCCAGATCGGGCCGCCGTCGACGCGACGCAAGCGCAGCAGGTGGTCGGTGACGACGCCCTCGCGAGCGAGGCGCTCGATGAACACCGTACGCGCCTGCAGATCGACAAATCGGGAAACATCGAACGGTTGAACGAGCGATTCAGCGGTCTCCGGCGGGTAGCCAAAGATGGTCTTCAGGTGGGGATTGGCTGACAGCGTGGTCGTGCCGACCGCACCGAGAGTACCGATGTAGACCCCCTCGCGAACGGCCTGAAACACTTCCACCCGTTACTTCTTCGGTGGGAACGGCGTGGGCGTCTTGCCGGCCGCATTGCCCGGCGTCCACTTCTTCTCGATCGCGGCCCGAATCGAATGAACATCGGCGCCCGAGGAGTACAGCTGCATGGCCTCGCGAGCGACGTCAACGCAAATGGTGCAACCAAAGCCGTGCGTGTCCCATTCGAGCACGTTGCCCTTGGGGTCGCGCTTGGCGACGAAGCACGAATCGTTGGCCTTGTGGCCGTCGGCGCCGCAGCCGCAATAACATGGCACGTACTGAAGGATTTCCGGATGTTGCGCGGCGAAGTCGTAGGTGGCGCGCACGATCTCCATGGGCCGCACGGGGGCGAACCCAACGGCCGGCAGCGGCGGTGTGGTCTTTCTCACGGCTTGGGGCTTGGGGCTTGGGACTTGAGGTTTGACGGAACTGGCTTGGGCCGCGGGCTTCGGGCCCGCCACTTGCGATGCAGCGAGGGCCACGGTCGTGACCAGCGCGAGCCCGGCAATGCCGAGCAGAATCGTGAAGGGTTGTCGGCGCATCTTCATGGCAGCTAATTTAACACCACTCGCTGCTAGACCGGCCTCCTCCAAATGAAGCTGTTTGGCCGGCAGGACTTGGCCGACAGGACTGGTTGCTCATCGGCGCCCTGACCACGGCGTTGATCGTCGTCTTCATCGTCGCCCATTACGCGGATGCTCGACGACGCACGCGGTAGAATCGGGTCAGCTGAGACCCCGGACTCACACCATCCGCCGTCCACGCGTCTCGGGAATGCCAATCCACAGCAGCGCTGCGATCAGGAATGCGAACGCCGTGATCGTGAACGCGAGTCCGAATCCCCGCGACTGCGCCAGGCTGCCGATCACAAACGGCGCAGCGGCGCTCAGCAGTCGTCCACTGTTGTAAGTCACGCCGAGGGCGGTGGCGCGAATGGCGGTCGGGAAGATCTCCGAGGCCACCGCGCCGAAGCCGCTAAAGTATCCCGTCCCGAAGAACGCGACGAACGGGCCGAGCACGAGCAGAAACACCGGCTCGCGCGTCGAGCCGTAGGCCCACACCAGCGCCGCCGCGAGGACCAGATACGTCACGTACGTCGGCCGGCGGCCAAACCTGTCGCTAATGAAGCCGAACGTCACGTAGCCAAGCCACATCCCGACCTGCATGGCGACAATGAACATCGACATCGTGGTGGTCGAGAGGCCAATACCGCCCTGCGCGATGGGCAGCGACAGGTACGACGGCACCCACAGGTTCAAGCCCCACCACGCAAACATCGTGGCTGCGTTCATCAGCGTCAGTGTCACGATGATGCGCAGCGGCACACGGCCGGGGTCCGGGGTCCGGGATCCGGGATCCGGACGAACGCTTGCCTCCCGAGAGCGCGTCCACATCTCTGGCTCTTCCAGGTTGCGCCGAATCCAGAGCGTGAAGATCGCCGGGATGATGCCCACGAAGAACACTGCGCGCCAGCCGTACATTGGCAGCACGAGGGCCACGACGATGGCGGCGGCGCCGTAGCCGATGGCCCAGCAGCTTTGCATGATGCCGAGCGCCTTGCCGCGATGCTTCTCGGGCCAGGTTTCGCTGACGAGCGTGGCGCCGCTGGCCCATTCGCCACCCATGCCGAGTCCGAGCAGGAAACGGAACAGCGCGAGTTGCCACACGTTCTGGGCGAGGCCGCAGGCGAACGTGAACACCGAGTAGAGCAGGATGCTGAGCGACAGCGCGCGTGTGCGCCCCAGCTTGTCGGCAACGATGCCGAACACGAGGCCGCCGAGCGCCGAGGCCGCCAGGGTGAGTGACGCCAGTTGTCCGCCCGTCGCCAGGGTCAGGTTCAGGTCCTTCACGACGGCGGTGAGGATCAGGGCGTAGAGCATGACGTCGAAGGCGTCGAGGAGCCAGCCCAGGGAGGCGGCAATCAGGGCCTTCCTGGCCGCTGGAGAGGCTTCATTCCAAAAGGTCATATATTGAATAATATCCAGTTACTAGCTAATATTTCAGAATGATCGACGAAATAGACGGCTCAATACTAGATATTCTTCAATATAACGCCAGAACGTCGCAAGCCGAACTGGCCAAGGCTGTGGGTCTGGCCCCTTCGGCGGTGACCGAACGCCTGAAGAAGCTTGAGGCGAAGGGCATTATCAGGGATTACGTCGCGCTGATCGACCCCCATGTCGTGGGTCGTGGACTGCTGGCGTTTGTGTCGGTGCGGACCTCTGAGCACGGGCCCGACATGCCGTCAGCGATCGAGCTCAGCCGGATTCCCGAAGTGCTCGAGGTGCATCACGTGGCCGGTGACGATTGTTACCTGCTGAAGGTGCGCGCCCGCGACGCCGAGCACCTGGGACAGATTCTGCGCCAGCAGATCGCGTCGGCCCAGTGCGTGACGTCCACCCGGACCACGATCGTCCTCGAGACCGTGAAGGAAGACCCGCGAATTCAGATCCCGAAAGAGAAGACGCTCGCGGGGCCCAGGCCGTGAGCCTCGCGCACCTCGCCTTCATCACCGTCTGCATCGTCTGGGGCACGACCTATCTTGCGATTCATGTCGCGCTCGAAACCGTGCCGGTGTTGTTGCTGGCCGGCCTGCGCTGGATGGCCGCCGGTGTGCTGCTGTCAGGCATTCTGCTCGCCAAGGGGCGCCGCCTGCCGCCGCCGCGGTTGTGGGGTCCGTTGATCCTGCTGGGCTTCCTGATGATCATCATGGGCAACGGCTTCGTGGTGTTCGCGCAGCAGTACGTGGCCAGTGGCTTGACCGCGGTGTTGATTGCGACCACGCCGTTCTGGTCGGCGCTGCTTGAGCGGCTGTTGCCCAACGGCGATCGTTTTACGATCCGCGCCCTGCTCGGCCTCACCATCGGCTTCTCGGGCATCGTCATTCTGGTTTGGCCCGAGATGTCGCAAGGCGGCGCGGGCGGCCGCGCGTTTGTCGGCGGTGTGATCGCGATTCAGTTGGCATGCGTGGGGTGGGCAATCGGCACGTCGTATGCGAAGCGCCACGAGTTGGGTGACAACCCGTTTCCGTCGGCGGCCTTGCAGATGATTTTCAGTGGCGTGATGCTACTGTCGGCCGCTACCGTGCATGGCGACTGGGCGCACCTGACGTTCACGCCCGGCACGTTTGCGGCGATGGCCTACCTGTCGATTGCCGGTTCGCTGGTTGCCTACTCGGCGTACATCTACGTCATTCAACACCTGCGCCTGTCGCTGGTCTCGCTCTATGCGTACATCAACCCGATTATCGCGGTGGCGCTCGGGACCGTGCTCCTCAGTGAGCCGCTATCGAGCCGCATCATGCTTGCGGCCGGGCTGGTGCTCACGGGGACGTGGATTGTGGGGAGGAAGTAGCGGGCCGAGATCCCGTCACTGTCCCTTGTACAACACCCGGCCGAGCCGTTTGTGCCACGCGGTGAATTCGTGTGATGACGGGTCTTCGGCAATGGCGCGGCGCACCTGATTGATCTTGGCGTCCAGTTCGTCCACTGACGCGAGGATGAACGCCTCGATCGACTTGGGCTCGACCGGCGACCCGTACTCGCGCGTGCCGTGGTGCGAGGCGATCAGGTGTTCGACCTGTGCGCGCAACTCGACCGGAAAGTCAGTCATGCCGTTGATCGCCTCGCGCACCAGTATCAGGCCGAGCGCGATGTGGCCTACCATGTTGCCGTCGCGGGTGTAGCTGCCGGTGCCGCCCTCGTAGGCCAGCTCCTGAAGCTTGCCGATGTCGTGCAGGACGACACCCGCGAGCACCAGGTCACTGTTGGCGCCGTAGCACTGAGAGAGCAGCGCCCCGACCTCGGCCATCTTGGTGATGTGCTCGAGAAAGCCGCCGCGATAGGCGTGATGAATGGTCTGCGCCGCCGGCCAGGTCTTCAACTGCTCAGCGTGGTCGGTGGTGAGGCGATTGAGCAGCACGCGCAGGTGGTCGTTCGTCATCGCGCGCAACCGGCCCTGCAGCTCTTCCCACATCTCGTCGACGGGGCGTGGCGCGCTCAGGATGCACTCGTCCTTGCGAAAGCCCTGCAGGCGATCCTGATCGGGATTGACGCGGCGGATGGTCGAGAGAATCAGTTGGACCTGGCCGTTGTAGAGGCTGCCTCGGCCCTCGGCCCGCACGAACTCGCCGGCCTCGAACTCGGTCTTGCAGCGTTCGACCCCCGAGAGAATCTTGCCAGTAGTCTGGCCCGAGGCATCCTGCAGGTTCAGGATCATGAACTCGCTGCCGCTGCGCCCGGCCCGAAGTTCCTTGTCGGTGCAGAGGAAGAAACCCCAGCCCGAATCTTCGGTCGTCAGTTTGGCAATGCGAGGGAGCTTGTTCATTCCGAGCCAAGCGCGAAGGTCATGGTACCGTGAATCACGACCTTCTTGCCGACGCGGGCGCGGCCCTCGAGCACGCCCATACGGCTCTTCAGGCGCTTGACACGGGCCTCGATGATGACCTGGTCGCCGACGGGCACCGGCGCGCGGAAACGGACGCGCTCCATGCCGCGGAAGAAGATCAACATGCCCTTGTTCTCGGGCTTGGCCAGGATCAGGATCGCGCCTACCTGCGCCACCGCCTCGGTCAGGATCGTCGGTGGCAGCGTCGGCCGGCCGCCGGGTCCGGTGCGGCTCAGGTACGGTTCGTTGATCGAGACGTTCTTGACGCCGACGATTCGTTGATCCGGCTCGAATTCGACAATCCGGTCGACCAGCAGAAACGGCGAGCGGTGTGGCAGAATCCGCTCAATTGCCGTGATGTCCAGCGGAAGTGCAATCGCCATGGCGATCAGAATTATACTTCGCCCGTTGGAGACCCTGTCATGCGCAATACCCTGGTAGCTGCAACCGCTGCTCTGTGGCGACAAACCTTTAGGTTTGTCGTTCTCGCCGTCACGTTGACCTCAACCGCTTCCGCCCAGGGCAAGCGGGCCGCCACCTTTGACGATGTCCTCAATGTGAAGGGCATGGGTGGCGTGTCGCTCTCGCCGGACGGGAGTCAGGTGCTCTACACGGTCCGGCAGTGGGTGGCCGAGAAGGAGCGCATGGAGGCCCGGACGCACATCTGGAGGGTGGCCACGAACGGGTCCACGCCGGCCCGCCAGCTCACGTCGGGCGAGAAGGGCGAGACCCAGCCGCAGTGGTCACCAGATGGCCGCTTCATCAGCTTCGTCTCGGCGCGCGGCGCCGGCGACGACGTTAAGGCACAGGTCTACGTGATGCGTGCCGACGGCGGCGAAGCCGCGAAACTGACCGACAGCAAGGAAAGCGTGTCCAGCTACTCGTGGTCGCCCGACAGCGCGCGCCTTGCCTACGTCGCCACCGACCCGCGCAGCGCCGAGGAAGAAGCCAACCTCAAGAAGCGCGACGACGAGCGCGTGTTCGAAGAAGACTTCCGCTTCGCCCACGTCTGGGTGATCGACGTCGAGGTCCGCCTAAAGGCGAACACCACGTCCGATGGGAAGGTGGTGTCCGGCTTTAGTCGGACCAATCCCGCCACACAAATCACCTCCGGCACCAGCTACACCGTGGCGGGTGCGCCCTCGTGGGCACCCGATGGCCGGCGGTTCGTGTTTGGCGCCGGCGCCACGCCGATGCTGCGCGACAACCGTCGCGACATCTACCTGGCCAACCTCGACACGAAGCAGATCGAGAAGCTCAGCACCAACTTCGGCAGCGACACCTCGCCTAAATGGTCGCCCGATGGCAAGTCGATCGCCTGGACGTCAGAACCCTACACCGGTGCGCCGTTACCCGACGGCACCGCGCCTGGTGTGACCATGCACTCAAAGCTGATGCTGTATGACGTCGCGGCGCGTTCGATCAAGGACGTGTCGTCGCCGGCCTTCGACACCGACGCCGGCAACCCGGTGTGGACGGCCGAAGGCAATCGCGTGATGTTTGTGGCCGGCAAGCGAGCCTACAGCGAAGCGTTCGCCTATGACCTCACCAGCGGTCGCTACACACAACTGAGCTCGAAGAAGACGCTGCAGGGCACGTCGATCAGCGCGGACGGCCGCACCATTGCCCTCGTGATGGACACACCGGATTCCGCGTCGGAGGTCTACGTCACCGACCCGGCGTACCAGAGCTTCCGCCAGCTGACCAACACCAATCCGCAGCTGGCGGAGGTTGCTCAGGGCGAGACCGAAGTCGTCACTTGGAAAGGCGCCGATAGCCTGGAGATCGAGGGCGTGCTGTTGAAGCCGGTTGGCTTTCAGGCCGGCCGCAAGTATCCGACACTGGTGGTGGCCCATGGCGGCCCGGCGGGTGCCTACGTCAACGGCTTTCGCCTGGGTGGCCTCGAGGGCGGCCAGGTGTGGGCCAACAAGGGCTGGGTGGTGTTCTATCCCAATCCCCGCGGCAGCACGAACTACGGCGAGAAGTTTCTGCAGCACAACGTCAACGACTGGGGCGGTGGCGACTTCAAGGACATCATGACCGGCGTTGATGCGCTGGTCGCCCGCGGTATTGCCGATCCCGACAAGCTGGCGCACATTGGCTGGAGCTACGGCGGCTACATGACCGCGTGGGTGATTACGCAAACTACCCGCTTCAAGGCCGCCATGGTCGGCGCCGGCCTCACCAACATGTGGAGCATGTATGGGACCAACGACATCCCGAGCGTGCTGATTAGCTATTTCGGCGGCATCCCCAGCGCCAAAACGCTGCCGCTGTATTTGGATCGGTCGGCGATGTCACATATCGACAAGGTGACGACGCCGACGCTGATCCTGCACGGGGCGCAGGATGAGCGGGTGCCGGTGGGCCAGGCGCTGGAGTTGTACCGCGGGCTGAAAGATCGCGGCAAGTCCACGGAATTGGTGTTCTACCCGCGCGAAGGACATGGCATTAGCGAGTACTATCATCAGCAGGATCGCATGCAGCGGATCTACGACTGGGTGACGAAGTACACCTTTTAACCGGGTTCCGGGACCCGGATCCCGGAAACAACACTATGACTGAACCCGCGCCGCACGGCGCTGCCAGCGCCACGGCCTCGGATGCCGAACTGCTGGCCATTCTCGCGCACTTGGGTCGCGAGGTCAGCTCCGTGCTCGACCTCGATGCCCTCCTCGAGCGCATCCCACAACTGATCTCGCGCCTCACCAAGTTCACCGTCTTCTCGGTCTACCTGCTCGATGAAAAGTACGAAGAACTGAGCATTGCCTATGCGGTCGGGTATCCCGACGAAATCGTCAAGCACTTCACCCTGCAGCTCGGTCAGGGCATTGTCGGCACCGCGGTCGCCGAACAACGGCCCATCCTGCTGAACGATGTCGATCGCGATCCCCGTTACCTGGCGGTCGTGCCGGGCGCCAAGTCGCAACTGGCGGTGCCGCTGCGTAACAAGGGCAAGGTGATCGGCGCGCTCAACCTGCTGAGCGACCAGCCAAGTGCCTTCACCGAACGCGACGAGTGGATTCTCCGCCAGTTTGGCGCGCACGTCGCCCAGAGCATAGCCACCGCCCGGTTGTTCGAGTCGGAGCGCGAGTACGCCGAGACGCTGGAGACCCTCTCGGAGATTGGTCGCGAGATGACGGCCATTCTCAATCCGGACGAGCTGCTGACACGCCTGGCGAACTTGCTCAAGCGCGTCATCGACTACCGCATCTTCGGCATCTTTCTTCTCGACGATGCAACCGGAGCGCTCGATTTGAAGGTTGCCATCAAATTCGGCGACGACCCACGCGCCATGGATCCCATCAAGCTGGGAGAGGGACTGGTCGGCTACGCCGCGCTTCACAAGGAAGTGGTGCTGGTCTCCGACGTCACCAAGGACCCGCGCTACATTCACGCCGTGCCCGGCGTGCGCTCCGAACTGGTCGTGCCGTTGATGCTCAAGGGCCGCTGCATCGGCGTATTCGACCTTGAGAGCCCGGAGAAGGACGCCTTCAACAAGAAGCACGTCAAGCTGCTGACCCTGTTGGCCTCAGAAGCGGCCGTGGCGCTCGAGAACGCGCGGTTATACGAATCGATCCGCGTCAGCGAAGCACGGTTCGAAAAGGAACTGCGGTTTGCGCAGCGCGTGCAGATGGCACTACTGCCACAGGAATTGCCCAAGCGCCTGCGCGGCGTGGACGTGTCGTGGCATTTCGACCCGGCCCGCGAGTTGGGTGGCGACCTGTGTGACTTGCTCTCTCCCGAGCCAAATACACTGGTGGTCGCCGTCGGCGACGTGTCAGGCAAGGGCGTGCCAGCCGCGCTGTATAGCGCCGCGATTGGTGAGATGGTCCGCGGCCGAACCTTCCGTCGACGGCTGGAGAAAGAGCGCAGTACGCCGGCGACCGTGCTGGCCGGCATGAACCGGATTCTCCACGAGCGCAACCTCGAGGAGTACTACTGCACGCTGTGCTACGCGATGTTCGAGTTCAAGAAGCAGCTCGTCACGTTCGCCAATTCCGGTTTGCCCTACCCGGTGCGCTGCACCGACGGCAAGGCGACACAGATCGACATGCCGGGTGTGCCGCTCGGCTCGTTCGGCAGCTCCACTTACGATGAGGTGCAGGTGCCGCTGGCACCCGGCGACGTGTTCGTGTTCTGCTCCGACGGCATTTCCGAAGCGTTCGATGAAGCCGACCAGGAGTTCGGCACACCGCGCCTGATCGACGTGATCGAGCGCACGCATCTCAGGCCGGCGAAAGAAATTGTCGGGGAGATCTTTGGCGCGGTGCAGCAGTTCTGCGGCGACGCCGAGCAGAACGACGACCGGACGGTCGTCGTGGTGAAGATTAGTCAGTAATTAGTGCGAGTGCGCGGGGGCGTGGCCACTCGGCTCGCCCTCATAATCGTCGCCGTGGTCGTCGACATGGGTGGCGGCGGTCAGGTAGATGGCTCCGAGCGTCAGGAAGATGAACGCCTGCAGCGGGCCGACGATCAACCCCAGGAACTGAATCGGCAGCGGCGCGATGAACGGCACGATGCTGGCGAGAATCAGCACCACGAGGTGCTCGCCGAAGATGTTGCCGAACAGGCGCAGCGTCAGCGACAGCACGCGCGACAGGTGGCTGATGATTTCGATGACGAAGATCATCGGCGCCAGCGCAATCGGCACGCCGGGCATCACCGCGAAGTGCTTGAGGTAGTTGACCGGGCCGTTCGCCATCACGCCCTGTGCGTGATAGTAGAGCCACAGCGTCAGGGCGCACGCCAACGGCACGTTGATGTTGCTCGTGGGCGACCCGAGGCCGGGAATCTGGCCCATCAGGTTGCCGAGCAGGATGAACACGAAAAGGGTGCCGAGCAGCGGCAGGTACTTCCGGCCCTTCTTGCCCATGTTGTCTTCGAGCACGCCGACCAGGGACGAGACGACGTCTTCGAGGATGATCTGAAGCTTGCCCGGGTTGTCGACGCTCAGTTGCGAACGGATGGCCAGGCCGATGGCGAGAATCATCAGCGTGATCAACCCGACGAACACCATGTGGTCGGGGATCTCGGCATGAATGCCCAGCGTCGCGAGCAGCAGGTTGATAATCGCGACTAATGGGGACGGGTGTTCAATGGCTTCCACAGTCGGACATTGTACTAGATTTCACAAGAGAGACCCGGGCCGCGGGCCCCGGGCGTTCCTGCCGGGTTGGTCTTCACCTCGGAGATGGCGTGCGAGCCCATCGACGCGCAGGCGCTAGTGAAGACAGCTGCCGCAAGAGAGCGAGTGACCAAGCTTTTTCATGTGGCGGCCCTCCAGAGGCTTGCCCTGAGCGAGCGATGCGAGTCAAAGGGCTGCAGCGGAATCGTGAAGAGTGCGGCCGAAGAGCGGCGATGCCAGCGCCTGCTAGATGATTCGCCCTTCGGTGATCCGCCGCAGCCCGACCACCGATACTTCAAGGGTCGTGCCATCCGCCTTCGCCAAGGCTAAGGCGGGACCAGCTGTCACCGGCGAGGGACGCTTCGTCCCCCGATCAATACACGCCGAGGTAGCGGTCCATCTCCCACGGTGACACGTGGCGGATGTATTCGCCCCACTCCTCGCGCTTGGCATCGAGGAAGTGGTTGAAGATGTGTTCGCCGAGCGTCTCCTTCACCAGCGCATCCTTCTCAAACTCATCCAGGGCTTCGCTGAGGTTGGCCGGCAAATCGTCGATGCGTAAGTGCCGGCGCTCGCGGTGGCTCATCTTGTAGATGTTCTTGTTCACCGGTGGCCCAGGGTCGAGCTTGTTGTCGATGCCGTCGAGGCCGGCACGCAGCATCACCGCGAAGGCGAGATACGGATTGCACGACGGGTCGGGCATGCGCAGCTCGACGCGCGTAGAATCGCCGCGCGACGCCGGAACGCGCACCAGCGGGCTGCGGTTCTTCTCGGACCACGCAATCGCGGTGGGCGCCTCGTAGCCGGGCACCAGCCGCTTGTACGAATTCACCAGCGGGTTGGTGAGGGCGCAAAAGCCCTTGGCGTGCTGCAGCAACCCGCCGACGTAGTTCATGCACGTCTGGCTCAGTTGAATTTCGTTGTCAGGATCGAAGAACGCATTGCTGGCGCCGGCGAACAGCGACTGGTGCGTGTGCATGCCCGAGCCGTTGACGCCGAAGATCGGCTTGGGCATGAAGGTGGCGTGCAGGTTGTTCCTCAACGCCACGTTCTTGACGATGAACCGGCATGTCGTCACGTTATCGGCTGTGGTCAGGACGGCTTCTGAATAGAAATCAATTTCGTGCTGACCAGGCGCCACTTCGTGATGGGCGGCCTCGACGCCAATGCCCATCTGCTCGAGGGCAACGACGATCTCGCGGCGGACGTCTTCACCGAGGTCAATGGGCGCGAGGTCGAAGTAGCTGGCACGATCGTGAGTCTCGGTGGTGGCGCGGCCATCGCGGCGCAGGAACAGGAAGAACTCGATCTCGGGTCCCGCCATCATCGTGAAGCCGCGGTCCGCAGCCTGGGCAATGACGTTCTTGAGCGTGGTGCGTGGGCAGCCGGCGAACGGGCTGCCGTCAGGATTGGCAATGTCGCAGATCAGCCGGCCGACCCGCGCGCCGTTGGCATCGGCCCCCGGAAACACCTGGAAAGTCGACAAATCAGGCCGCAGGTACATGTCCGACTCTTCGATGCGGACGAAGCCCTCGATTGAAGAGCCGTCAAACATGATCTTGCCGTCGAGCGCCTCGGCGAACTGGCGGTCGGGGACCTCGACGTTCTTGATGACACCAAGAATGTCGGTAAACTGCAGGCGCAGGAACTTGACGCGTTCCTGTTCGGCCCGCTCGAGGATGGCGGCGGTCAAGCTCATTTGAGTAGTCTCGTCACTTCTGCGGTGAGGGCGGCAGCCGCGATCGGCTTGGTAAGAAAGACATTGCGCCATCGAGGCCCGGCATCAGCAGGTCAACGGTGATGCGATCGGGCCGCATCGTCCGGGCAAGGCGGAGGGCCAAGGCGGCGTTGCGCGCCTGGATCGACGGCGCCATCTTCGCAAACGAGTTGACCAGCACGCCGCGTTTGGCGGACCAGACGATCATCGTGATGTCAAGAATGAACAGGCTGGGCTGTGGCGATGAATCTCGCTCGCCTCAGCGATAATTGGGTGACTAACTGGATGTCCGGGTCATGTTCGGCGAGCATCACCGTCAGGCTCATGACGCCGCACTTTCAACGTTCCGTTCGACGCCGGGCGACGGCAGCGGAGCGGTCAGAGTCGCCAGCTGGGCCGCGAGAATGGCGGCGACGGCGACACACGACTCGTCGGCGTCGTGACCGACGAGCAGTTCGACCGATAACACGCCGACCGGACCGGTCGGTCCACACATCGGCACGGCCAGCGCGGCGCCAGCGGTGGCGGTTGCCGCGCTGACCCGTGGCGCGTTTTCGCGCAGGGCCTCGGCCGTGAGGTTGGCGCTGCGGCGGTCGATGACGCCGATCCGTTCGACAATGCGCGCCTCGAATCCGTAAGTAGAGACCGGCGACAACGACGCGCCGTCCTTGGAGGTCACCCACACGATGAGTCCTTTCGCGCCGATCACGGCGCTGGCGCGGGCCAGGGCGCCCGACAACGCGCCGACGTCGGTCAGCGTCGACAGGTCGCTACAGATGTCGGCGACCACCTTCAGGTCTGGCGCGTTCGACCGGACCGGAACCGCGACGGTGGGTTCAGCCCTGGCGGGCTCTGCCGCGGTGACCACGGCCGCTTCGACGGTTGGGAATTGCTTGAGCGTATCGGCCAGCTCTTGTCGCCACTGGCTCGGGTCCTTCACCGCCGGCCTGCCGGTGCCTGGGATCAGCAGGAGCGCGACGACCAACCACAGCGCGACACCGCCGCCCGCCAGCATGGCCTGTTCCTGCTGGAGGCCGGCCGCCCGTTGGTCCGACTGACCGCGCAGCGAGTAGCGGGTGGCCGTCACTTGCGCGGTGACGGCATTCAGCAGGTCGCGTATTTCGGTGAACAACACGTCGCCGGCGAGCAGCAGCTCGCCACCGTCGACGTACTGGCGCACCCGCTTGTCGGCGGCGGCCAGCTGATCGATGCTATCCAGCGAATCGGCCAGCGATCCACCGGACTCGGCGACCACCGCATCCAGCGTGGCCAGGCGCTGTCTGAGGGTATCGAGTTGGGTGGCAACGCTGGCCCCCCAGAACCTGGTCCCCTGGCCCGGTGCGACATAGGCATACAGGGATGCGCGCACCTCGAGGAGCGAGGTGAGGGCCTCTTCAGCGGCCCGGTCGAGGCCTGCGGCTTGTTGCCGCGCTGCGGCCAACCCGCGCTCGCCTTCCATGACGAGGTAACCGAGGCCCGCACTGGCGAGCAAGGCGAAGACGAACAGGGAAAGACGGACCGAACGGCGTCCCATGAGGGAAGAATAACAGACGGCGGCATTGAAGTGCCGCCCTTCTGGCACTACTTGCCGGCTACTCCGAGGTCCGCGAGATTTCGTCCGTAACCAGGCGCAGCGGGATGACCGTGGCCTGGGCCATCTGCTCCATCTGGACGTTGTGGCCCTTCACCGGCGGCAGGTCCTGGAACATGGTGTCCCACTTCCAGCGCTCCATCGGGTTGCTGGCTTTCAGCCAGTGCTCAGCGCTCACCGGGCGGTTGAACACGGTCTCAGTGAGGACGGAATATTCAGGCCGTGCCGACAGGAACGTGGCCACGTCGGCGCGCACCTGCTGCGAGGTGGTGTAGGTGTACGGCAGTCCGAGCGCGGCGGCCACGCTGGTGAGAATCTGCCAGTCTTCGACCGCTTCGCCCGGCGCGTTGAGGGCCTTCGAGGCGGCCTGGACCATGCCCTGGTCGTTGGTGTAGGTGGCGTCCTTCTCGACCCACGCGGCGCCTGGGAGCACCACGTCGGCGATCTTCGACAGCTCCGACTGGAGCACGCCCTGGTAGATGATCACCGGCACGCGGCCGGCCTTGCGGGCCTCGAGCAACCAGGTGAGGTCGCCCATCGAGCCATCCGGTCCCGGGTCGACGATGTAGAGCACCGCGACGCGGTCCTCGTCGATGGCGGTGCGCAGACCCGACAGATCCGCATCCCCGTCGCCAATGGTGGCGCCGTTCTCGCCGACCACTGACAGGCCGAGGTCACGCGCGCCGTTGACGTTGGGCGCATCGATCGCCGGGACGCGGAAGTTGGTGTTGGCGGGCTGCTGTTTCTCGGTGCGCCGCCATGCGACGTGCACGTGCGAGGCGCCGCCGTCGCCCTTCAGGTCTTCGGCGAGGCGCTTAAGCAGGTACATCTCTTCGTGCGCCGCATGCGCCGACGCGAGCATGCGGATCGACGCCGGATCCTTGCGGCCGGCGGCATTCAACAGGTCGCGCACGCGCATCAGCGCGTCCTTCCACGTTGCCGCCTGCTGCACGCCGTCCTTGGTCAGGATCGTGGGCTTGCGCAAGCGCTGGTCGCCTTCGACCCAGAGGTACTGGAAGCGGCCGATGTCGCACATCCAGAAATCGTTGACCGCGGCGTTGTAGCGCGGGGTGATGCGGGCCAGCCGCGCGCCCTTGGCCCACTCGGGCTTGGCCTTCAGCCACGCCGTGGTGCTGCAGCCCTTCGAGCACAGCGTACAGGTGGTGTCGACCGCGTGCGGGTTGTCCCACGGCCGCGAGCGGAAGCGGTACTGCCGCGTGGTGATGGCGCCGACCGGGCAGACATCCACCAGGTTGCCCGAGAGCAGCGAGTGGACGCCCTGTTCGTTGAAGGTCGCGATCTCGCTGCCGTTGCCGCGATTGATGGTGCCGATCTGCGCGTCGCCATCCACTTCAGCCATGAAACGGCTGCAGCGTGTGCACAGGATGCAGCGGTTGCGGTTGAGCATCAGCGTCGGGCCGAAGTCGATGTCGGCCTTCACTCCCTCGCCGTCGAACGTGCGGCGCGGAAAATCCATGCGGCTGCTGTCGTTGCCGAACTGGTTCGAGAAGTCCTGCAGCGGGCACTCGTCGCCCTTTTCGCAGACCGGGCAATCGAGCGGGTGATTGATCAGCAGGAATTCGAACACGCCCTTGCGGCCGTCCACGGCCTCGGCATCCTGCGTGTGCACCACCATGCCCTCGGCCACCGGCGTCGAACACGACGTCTGCAGTTTGGCCATCTTGTCGATCTTGACCAGGCAGACGCGGCACGAGGCATCGACGGCGAGACCGGGGTGGTAGCAGTAATACGGAACCTGAATGCCGGCTTCGATGGCGGCCTTGAGGAGCGAAGTGCCCTTGGGCACGGACAACTCGCGGCCATCAATAGTCAGCGTGACGTTTTCCATGACCTTGGAATGATATCAGGGCTTGGGCCTACTTTCGTTCGATCACCGCCACCGCGCCGCCGTCCTGGTTGGCCTCGACCGACCGGACCACGCCGACCAGCGGCAGGCGCTGTTCGGTGACGGCTTCCGAGATGGCGATCAGGTGTTCGGAGGTCTTGCCGTCGGTGTAGGTCACGGTCACCAGGACCGGGACGTCGAAGATCTCCCCAGCCTGTTCGAACCTGACCATCAGCTCCGGTCCTTCCTGAGCGGAACTGAACCGGAGGCGGGGGATTGATGAGTCGTAGATCCAGCGCTCGAAGAACCGCTCGAGGTTGCGGCCGCTTTCGGCTTCCATGGCTTTGCGCAGGTCGTCGGTGCCGGCCTTCCTGAACCGGTGGTCGGCGTAATAGCGACGAACGCCGCGGAAGAACGCGTCGTCGCCAACCTGGCGCCGCAGCATGTGAAGCACAGACGCGCCCTTGTTGTAGACGAGCGCGCGGAACACCCGGCTCTCGTTCTTGATGTGGCCCAGTCGATAACCGAGATAGACCGGCCCCTGGTCCGAATGCGCCATCGCCCACCGCCGGAACTGGCGCAGGATGTCGCGGAAGGCGTCTTCACCGCGCCGCTCGCGCGCAAACAGCGCTGCGAAGTACTGCGCGAAGCCCTCGCTCAGCCACTGCTCGTGATAGTTCTTCCAGCCCACGGCCTGGCCAAACCACTGGTGCGCCAGCTCATGGGCGATGAAAAATTCCGGAAAGCCTGAAAACGCTGCCGGGTCGTCGCGCCAGTTGTGCGCCGTGGTCGGCGGCGGGTTGTTGATCATGGCGAAGTAGCCCGGGGCATGACCGCCCGGCAGTTCGTCTTCGACCATGGCAATGGTGAGGGCGCCGTACGGCACATCGCCGACGAGCGAGGCGTATAACCGCAGGATGCCGGCGCCGAGCGTCACGGTCTCGCGCGCCTTTGATTCCTGGCGCTTGTTCGCATCCACCGCCAGTTGCACCGTGTTGCGCGCGCCGACAGGCGGAACCAACACGGTCAGCGCCTGGAGCTTGATAATCTGCTGCGCCAGGGTATCGGCCGGTATTGAGAGCACCGCGGGCTGGGCAGGCGCGACAATGTCAAGGGCCACCGTGGCGGCATCGACGCGGTTCATCTTGCTGACGAGCATGGCCAGGTAGCGCAGCGGCTGCGGCGAGTTGAAGGTATACGAGACGCGGGAGAGCGTGCGAACCGACCCTTCGAGTACGGCCGGTGCGGCGGCGGACGGCGATCCCGGCTCGAGCACACCAGACGCCACCACGCCATATTCAGCCGGGACGGTGATACGAATGTGCGAGCTGGCATAGTCGGTGACCTGCGCCTGCGGGTACCAGTAGCTGCGGTTGCTCAACAGCCACTTGGGTTCCGACGGAATAAAAGAGATGTCGTTGGGCTGCGAGTTGCGCTGTTCTAAAGGGTCCGACAAACCCAAAAGTTTGTCGCCACTGGTGATCGATTCGAGGTCGATCGACTCGTCGGTAATACTGGTGCGCGCGAGGCGGCCGCTGTAGTTCAGTGTCAGCGTCAGCGGGAAATCACGGGCCACGGGTGAGGGCAGGTTGATCAGCACGCTGTTCTGGTTGCGAACGCGCAAGAACATCAGGCGGCCCAGTTCGTCGCTCGTCACCGCCGACACGTTCAGGCTGTCGGCGAATCGCAGCGTCAGCACGCCGAGCGTGTGCGCTTTCACGCGCAGCTTGATCCGCGTGCGGCCCTCCATCCACTCGCGCTCCGGGAAGTACTGCGCGTCGATGTCGTAATCGGTGATGTCATAGTCGACCAGGTCATCTTCGCTGTAGAAGCGGCCGCGGCTCGCTCGCTTCCGTTCCGAGGCGTACGACGCAATGTTGCGGCGGCGGGTGCGTTGAAACAACGTGACGTCTTCAGGCTCGCCGCTCGATCTCGCATAGGTAAGCGGGTCGAACCGGCGGGTGCGAACTTCGGCGACGAAGTCGCCTGGTTGCGGCAGCAGCGACCACACCTCGCGGCTCAGATCACCCAGGTCGAGATTGAACGACTTGGCGACGTCCTCGTCAAAGATTGCCTGCGCGCGACGCACGACGCGGGGATCCACCGGCACCGGCGCCAGGATGTCCTGGCCCACGCGCTGTTCGAACTCGAATGGGTTGATTCGCACAAACGCCGTGGTGAACGGCGTCTCGAGCATGTCGGTGCCGGCGAACAACCGCAACTGACTTTGTTCTTCTTTCGGTGCCGGCTCGAACAGCAGCGTACCGTCGCCGATCAGCACCAGCGCGGTCACGCCTTCGGGCGTCTCGGCCACGAACACGTCGCCCTGCGGCAGCTTCAGCGTGAAGTCGACGGCGGTCAGTATTAGGTTGCGCGCCGTGAACTGCTTCTCAGCCTGCAGCGACAGCCGGTGCAAGCCCTCGATCGAGGCCAGCCGATCTTCACTCTGGATGCGCCACGGCTGGCGCCCAAGCCCGTCGCCGCGCGGCCGGCGGATGTCGAGCCGCCACGTCGCGATCCGGCCACGGTTGCCCATTTCCTGGAACACTTCGAGCACCAGCTGGTAGCCTTCGCCCGGCAGCGCGCCGGGTAACGCCGAGCGATCGCGTTCTTTGACGACGACGCGGGTGATGCCGGTGGGGACCATGGCATCGAAGAACTCCAGCGCCTGCTCGCGATCGGCAGTCGGTGACAACAGATCCAACCAGCGGCTGCGATCCATGGTCGAGATGGCGGTTTCCACCGCCTGCATGAAGGCCTGGAGAAACAGTTCTTCAGCGTCTTGTGCCCGGGCCGGCACTTGTCCCGCAAAGGCTACGGCGGACAAGGGCGCCGCGCAGCAGAGGATCAAGACAAGAAGGCGTGCAAGCATAGCGGTCGTCCCAGAAGGGCGGCACTTCAGTGCCGCCGAGTCACTTGGCTCTAAACCCGGACATTAGTTGATGACGCCGAGTTCCCGGCCGACCCTGGCAAACATGTCCAGGGCGTACTGGAGGTCCTCTTTGGTGTGGGTGGCGGCCACAATCGTGCGCAGGCGGGCCTGGTCGCGCGCCACGGTCGGGAAGCCGATGCTCTGGGCAAACACGCTCTGGGCAAACAGGGCGTCCGACATCTTCGCGGCGAGTGCGGCCTGGCCGACAATCACAGGCGTAATCGGGCTCTCGCTGAGGCCGGTGTTGAAGCCGAGCGACTTGAGGCCAGCCTTAAAGAAGCGGGTGTTGTCCCACAACCGATCGAGCCACTCCGGCTCACTCTCGAGCACGTCGAGCGCCGCGATGCAGGCGGCGGTCACGGCCGGCGGATGCGAGGTCGAAAACAGGAACGGCCGCGCGCGGTGATACAGGAAGTCGACCAGCGCGCCGGTGCCGGCGACGTAGCCGCCAAGCACCCCGATCGCCTTCGACAAGGTGCCGACCTGGATGTCGACGCGGCCGTGGCACTTGAAGTGGTCGACCGTGCCGCTGCCGTTGGTCCCAAACACCCCACTCGCATGCGCATCGTCCACCATCATGATGGCGCCGTATTCTTCGGCGATGGTGCAGAGCTCCGGGAGCGGGCCCAGGTCGCCTTCCATGGAGAAGACGCCGTCGGTGATCAGGATCTTGCGTTGCGAGGCAGGCAGGTTCTTGAGGATCTGGCGGGCGGCGTCAACGTCCTTGTGTGGAAACACCTTGATGGCGGCTCGGCTCAGGCGGCAGCCGTCGATGATGCTGGCGTGATTGAGCTCGTCCGAGATGACGACATCGTCTTTCGACAGCACCGCCGAGACGGTCCCGGCGTTGGCGGCGAAGCCGCTCTGGAAGACGACCACCGATTCCACATGCTTGAACGCGGCGAGCCGGCGCTCCAGCTCGATGTGCATTTCCATGGTGCCCGAGATGGTGCGCACGGCGCCGGAGCCGACGCCGTACTTGGCCACCGCCTCGAGCGCGGCCTGCTTCAGCCGGGGGTGCGTGGCGAGACCCAGGTAGTTGTTGGATGAGAGATTGACGACCGAGGTGTGGTCGAAGGTGCAGTGCGCGGCGGCCGCACCTTCGAGGACCCGAAGCTTGCGGTACAGCCCCTGTTCCTTCAACGACGTCAGCTCAGCATCAAGAAAAGAAAGGGGATCGACACGCATACGCCTTCTAGCGTATCGCGTAGAGCGCGTCTTTGTCGTCGAAGGTTGCAACTAGCCTGGCGCCGTGGGCCTCGAGCCAGGTTTGCACCGTGGTCGAATGGACCGGGTTGGCGAAGGCGACGGGGTGCAGCACGACATGAGTGCTGCCCGAGTTGAGCAGCGACTGCCACGACGCCGCGGGATTGATGGTCACGTCTTTCAGGCGTGCGACACGCGCACTGTAGTCGGGCGGAAAACTGCCACTGTAGCCGTTGGTGATCGGCTTCCAGTGCGCGGCGGAGTAGTAGACGTAACGAATTTCCCAGGCGGCATCGCCGAAGGGGAACTCGGTGATGGCCGACCCGGCCGGCAGCGCGGCCACCGCGGCATACACCGGCGGGACACCTTCGCCAAGGACACGGCGTCCAGGCGATCCTGGGGGAAAGACGCGCGCTGGTGGCGTCGCCTCGTTCTGCCCCCAGGTTCCGTTCATCGGCAAGGGAATCGCCGCGCCCTCGATCAGGACCAGCAACGCGATCACGCCGCCCGCAAGGGGTCTGACCCCGAGTATGGAATGCCGAGGGGGCTGACCCCTCCGCACAATCGCCGCCACCCCATACCCCGCCATCACCGCCAGGAACAGGCCGGCAATCATGGCGTAACGCGCCGGCACACGCACGCCGTTGAATCCTGGGACGTACTCGTAAAAGACGCCGTACAACCCGAATCCTGACACCAAGGCATCGCCGGCCTTTGGCACGGGTCCGAGCGAGAGCCACATCGCCAGCACCGTCGCGACGGCGAAGAACGCCAGCGGTGAGCGCGCCGCCCTCATCGTCGTTACGCGCGTGCGCGGCGAGACCATCAGCAGCAGGGCGGCGGCCGCCGCGAACTGCCACAGCAACCGCTGTGGCGAGCGCGCACGGATCGGCACGGCCAGGACGTCGACGTTGAAGCCGCCGAAAACCACGGCGCTCACCACGGCGATGAACTGGGTGATGACGACGACAGCGAGCAACACGATCAGGGCGCGCTTCCAGAGCGGCTGCGACGGCGAGGACACGGCAGTGGTCCGGCTAAAGCCGGACGCCACACTCTCGGATGTAGCGTCCGGCTTTAGCCGGACCACCAGTGCGATCAGCGCCACGAACGCCAGCAGCCACGGCACGAAGCCGAGGAATGTCTCGCCTTCACCGTACGGGTAGTAGCGCAGCGACTGGCCAAACAGCCACAGGCTCTGCGAGGCAGTGACATATGACCAGACATTCGCAGAGAACTGCACGACCTCGCCGAAGGGCCGCTCGAGCCCGAACCGTTGCTGTGCTTGCGTATACGGAATTAGGAACGGCAGCGTCAGGACCAGGGTGCCAACAGCCGCGGCGAACAAGCCAAGCCACGTGCGGACGTTGCGTAAAGTACCCAGGGACCACATCCGATGCAGCACGAATAGCGGCGCGAATGGAGCGAAATAGAGCAGGTAGTAGCCGCACGACCAGTTCTGCAAGACCAGCGTGCTGGTGCCAAGAACGAGGGCCCGGTACGCCTGACTCCGGGCTCCGGGATCCGGGATCCGGGTGACGAAGCGATTCAGTCCCCACAGCGCGAACGGCATCCACTGCGAGCTCATCACCTGCAAGTGCGGCACCGAGGCGATGCGATAGGGAAGGAATCCGTAAACCAGTCCGGCTACGAACGCCGCGCGCCGATCGCCGGTCAGGTCGTACACCAACAGGTAAGTGCCGTACGCCGCGAGCACAAACGTCGAGATAAACAGCAGGTTGTAGCAAAGGATGATGTTGCCCGTCAGCCAGTAGACAGGAAGGACCTGCAGCACTTGTCCAAACAGGTGTTCCGAGAGCGCCAGGCCGAGCGGAGCCGGGTGGAAAATGTTGGCGTCCCAGAACTGCGTCCAGCTCATGCCGCCGGTCAGCAATTGCGGCAAGTGCTCGGCGCCCCACGACAAAATCCACATGTTGAGGAGCGAGTCGCCCAGGTCCCCGGGAACGTCGCTCCCGAGTCCGAGTGCCAGAGGCCAGGTCAGAACGAGGGAAATTACGGAATACGTAAGAAACGAGAAAAGGGAAGCAGGTCCACTTTTCATGCTTCGGTTTCAGCCAGCACCAGCTCCTCGAATAACACCTGGAGGATCGCCGCCGTCGGCACGGCGAGCACGGCGCCGGGAAGACCGAGCAGCGAGCTGCCGATGATGAGCGCGATGATCACGGTGATGGCACTGAGGCCCACCTGTTGGCTCATCACCTTCGGAACGAGGAAGTTGTTCTCGACGAGCTGGATGGCCCAGCAGAACCCGGCCGCGGCCAGTCCCAGGCCTGGCGAGACGGTAAACGCGACGGCGATCGTCGGAATGGCCGCCAGCAGCGGACCAACCATCGGAATCATCTCACCGATGCCGGCAATCACCGCCAGCACGAAGAAGTACGGAACCCCCAGGAGGGCCAGCCCGATGGCCGACGTCGTGCCGACAATGAAGCCGAGAAGAATTTGACCGCCAAGCCAGGCGCTGACCTTCACCGCCACCAGCTCGCCGACCTTGGCGACGCGCGGCCGTTGCGCCGGCGAAAACAGCCGGACCAGGAGATTGAACAGGCGCTCGGAGTCGACCAGGAAATAAAAAGTGAGCAGCAGGATCGTCACCACGCCGAACACCCCGCCAACAATGCCCCAGAGGGCCACAAGCACGGTGGACACCGCGTCGGCGCTGCCCGACATCGGTGCCTGCGTCAACAAGTCCGTGAGCGAAGTGCCCACAGGCACGACGCCCCACTCCACCAGTTTCAGTTGCAACAGCTCAAGGCGCGCCGGCAGGTCGAGCCACAGTTGCTGGGCCTGCGCGAGAAGCGGCGGTACAACGGCTGCGGCCAAAGCCGCCAGCAGACCGACCACGGTGGCGTAGATGGCCAGAATGGCCGCCGAGCGCGGAATGTGCCGCTTGCCGGCCAGCCCGATCCGCTTGCGCTCGATCATGCGCACGAGCGGCGCCAGGCCGATGGCGAACAACGCGCTGACGTACATCACCAGCAGGTCCGAGCGGACCTCGTACAGCGCCCACATCACGACCGCGGCGAATGCCGTGAACACCACGCCGTAGCGGATCAGCGCGCGGGGACCATTAGGCGCCAAGGAACTCTCCCGTAAATGCCGCCATCTCGTCGTAGATGGCGCCAAGCTCTTGCGGCGACGCGAGGAAGACGATGCGGAAGAAGCCCTTGTCCAGCGCGGTGCCAAAACCCGAGCCGTAGACGCAGAGAATGCCCTTCGTGCGCAGCAGTCCCAGCACGAAGTCGACGTCGGTCTTGCCCTTGGGCAACTCGACCTTCGGCATGGCGTAGAACGCGCCGCGCGGTGCCACGCACGACAGACCGGGAATAGCGTTCAGGCGTGCGGTGGTCAGCGTGGCGCGCTCGCGCAGCGCCTGGCGGAACGTGATCTGGTGCGATCGATCGCCCGTCAGCGCGGCGGTGACCGCGTACTGCATGGGGCCTGGGCTGCACAGGCGGCCGTCAGCCAGCTTCTTGATCGCCGCGAGCGCCGGATCGAGCCTCGGCGATGAGCCAACCGCCATCCAGCCCGCGCGCCATCCCGGCGCCAAATACGCCTTCGACAGGCTCGAGTACGAAATGATTGGTGCGTCGTGGTCGAGCGCGGCCATCGGCGGGACCGCAACGTCGTAGGCGAGGTCGCCGTAGACTTCGTCCGCGAGAATCACCAGGCCGTGCTCTTCGGCCAAGGCGATCAGCGCGCGGCGCATCGCTTCCGGATAGATCGCCCCGGTCGGATTGTTGGGGTCGATGACGACCAGCGCGCGCGTCCTGGGATTGATCAGGCTGCGAAGATGATCGAGATCCGGCTGCCAGTCGCGCGTGTGATCGAGGCGGTAATAGGACGGCAATGCGCCAATCTTCGCCAGCACCGCGGTGTAGAGCGGATAGGTGGGCATCGGCACCAGCACCTCGTCGCCCTCATCCACGAGCGCCGTGAGCGCCAACTCGATGCCTTCGGACGTCCCCGAGGTGATCAGGATGCGATCGGCCGACACCTTCACGCCGCGCGCCGCGAAATCGGCCGCCGCGGCCTCGCGCGCCGGCGCAATGCCGGGCGACGGCGCGTAGCCGTTGTGCCCGTCGCGCATCGCCCTGGCCACCGCCTCGATCAAATGCGGCGGCGTGACAAAGCCGAACTGGTTCGGGTCACCGATGTTGAGATAGCGGACCGTCAGGCCGGCCTGCTCGACCTTTTTGGCCTCGGCCACGATGTTGCGGATGGCGTAGGTGAAGCGATCAACCCGCTTTGCGGTCCTGATGGCTGGTGCGGTCACGGACATTTCGCTCGGATCTTATCAGTGCGCGGCGGCACTGAAGTGCCGCCCCTCTGGCACCGGGACGTCATGTAATTGCTACACCCTTACACCATCGACCACTCTCCTCAAACTGACCATTGTGAGTTAAAGTGCTGAATACAAGTGCTTTACCTGTTTGGCAAGGAACGTGGATATAAACGGAACGTGCGGTGGTTCCTCCTGGCCCTCGCGATGGTGACCCAACCGGTTTCAGGCTGGGCGCAGGAGGACGCGGCAGAGACGCAGGCGACGTTTCGTTCGGGTGTTGACCTTGTCACCGTCAGCGCAACGGTGCGCGACAGCAAAGGACGACTGGTGACCAATCTCACCAAGCAGGATTTCGAAGTGATCGACCGGGGCGAGCGTCGCGCGATCAACGAATTCCGGTCTGAACGGGCGCCACTGAGCCTGGCGATTCTCTTCGATGTGAGCGGCAGCATGGATGTTGCCGATCGCACGACCGCGGCGAAATTTGCAGCCTTCCACTTGTTGTCCGCGTTGGACAACGGCCGCGACGAAGCCGGGCTGTTTGCATTTGATAGCCGGTTGCGCGAGGTGGCCCCGTTTACGGTCGATACGCGTGCCCTGAAGGGTGCGCTGGGGGAGGTCGATCCATTCGGGGCTACCTCGTTACATGACGCGATTCTGGCGGCGGCCGAGCGGGTGGCAACCCGTCCGACGGCCCGCCGCGCAGTGGTGGTGTTGACCGACGGCATCGATACGTCGAGCCAGTGGACGCCGGCACAGGTCTCGGCCAAAGCGGCGGCCATCGACGTGCCGGTTTATATCATCGCCACCGTGTTGCCAATCGACGACCCGGGCTCCGATCGCGCCACCCCTGGCTCACGGCGGCAGGCCCCCCTGTCGGTTGGCACGATTGAAGACCTCGCGCGATGGACCGGCGGTGCGCTGCACTACAGCAGCAGCTCGGTCTCGGCCTACAAGGCCGCGCGGGCGGTGGTCGATGAACTGCGCCACCTGTACTTGATCGCGTTCGAGCCCGGCGCAGTCCCCGGATGGCACCCACTGGAGATTCGGACGCCGCAGAAGGATTTTGTCGTGCGGACGCGTGGTGGGTACGTCGCGTCCGGCAGTCGATGAATTGGCGCTCTCGTGAATTGGCGACTTGTTGATTTTGTTTTCTGACTTGGTGATTTGGCGATCTCGTGATTTCGATCGCAAGGAGAAGTGATTATGCGTAATTTGGTATTCGTCGGCGTCGTTGCGATGGCGCTCAGTGTGGCTCCGGCCTGTGCCACGAAGAAGTTCGTGCGCGCCTCGGTTGGTGAAGTGAACGACAAGGTCGGCACGATGGGCAAGTCGCTCGAAGAAACGCAGGAGCGTGTCAAGACGGCCGAAGGCCGCATTGTCGAAGTCGACGCCAAGGCCGGCGCCGCCAACGATGCCGCCGCCAAGGCTAATGCCGCCGCGGCTGCTGCCGCCACCACCGCGGGACGCGCCGCTGAAGTCGGCAAGACCGCGGACGCCCGCGCTGCCGGCGTCGAAGCCGAAACCCGCAAGCTGATCTTCACCACCGTGCTCAGCGAAGACCGCGGCCAGTTCAAGCTGGGCAAGACCGACCTGCCCGAGGACGCCACCGCCGCGATCGACAACATGGTGAACCAGCTCAAGGCCGATAAGAAGGCCGTGTGGGTCGAGATCGAAGGCCACACCGACAACGTCGGTGACGCGAAGTTCAACGAACAGCTCGGCCTGAAGCGCGCCGAAGCCGTGAAGCGTTATCTCTATGAGAAACACCAGGTGCCGCTGCACAAGATCAACGTGATCAGCTACGGCGAAGAGAAGCCGGTGGCGCCCAACACCACCCGCGACGGCCGCGCGCAGAACCGCCGCGTCGTGATTAAAGTGCTCGCGTAGGCAAGGTTGGTAGGGCTGGTCGGGTGGGGCTGTCTCACCCGCCCCACGTGCCCCATTCATGAGCTACACTTTCCAGCGCTCATGAAACTCAGCGTCGTGATGCCTGCCTACAACGAGCAGGCCACCATCCGCACCATCGTCGCGCGCGTCCTTGCCGTGGACCTCGGTCTCGTCGAGAAGGAACTCGTCATCGTCGACGATGGCTCGAAGGATGGGACGCGCGACATCCTGAAGGCACTGGACGGCAAGGACGGCGTACGCGTGCTGTTCCAGCCCCACAACCAGGGCAAGGGCGCCGCGGTCTGGCGCGGCATCCGCGAGTCCACCGGCGACATGGTGATTATCCAGGACGCCGACCTCGAGTACGACCCGAACGAATATCCCGTGCTGATCCGGCCGATTCTCGAGGGCCAGGCCGACGTCGTCTACGGCTCGAGGTTCCTCGGCCACGCGCGCGGACACCGGGTGTTGTACTTCTGGCATTCGGTCGGCAACCGGATGTTGACCATGCTGTCCAACATGTTCAGTGACTTGAACCTCACTGACATGGAGACTTGCTACAAGGTGATGTTGCGGACGTTCGCGAATCGCCTCGACCTGCAGTCGAAGGACTTCGGCATCGAGCCGGAAATTACCCAGAAGATGGCGGCCATGCGGGCGCGCATTTACGAGGTGCCCATCTCGTACAACGGCCGCACCTATGAAGAGGGCAAGAAGATCGGCTTGAAGGATGGCTTCAAGGCGGTTTACACGATCCTTCGCTTCTGGGGCTGGACGCCTAAGAATTAGACGGCTTGAGGCCTGGGCGCGCCCAAGTCCCAAGTCCGAAGACTCAAGACCTAAGGAACGCGCACGAGCCGGCCCCGGATTTCACCGCCGGGGTCCTCGTTGTCCCCCTACAATCCTCAGTGAACTCATGGAACTGAACGGCAAAGTCGTACTCATCACCGGCGGCAAGCGCATTGGCGCGATTGTGGCTACCGCGCTGGCCACCGCCGGCGCCGACGTGGCGCTCGCCTACAACCGGTCGCAGGCCGAGGCTGACGAGGCGGCAGACGCGGTTCGCAAATTGGGCCGCCAGGCGATCGTGATTCAGGCCGATGTGTCGGGCGAGCAGGATTGCGCTCAGGCCGTGGCAGCGACCGTCGCGCAACTTGGCCGTCTCGACATCCTGATCAACATGGCGTCGCTCTATGGAGCGAAGCCATGCGATCAACTGTCAGCCGCCGATTGGGACCGGCAGATGGCGGTCGACCTGCGCGCGACGTTCCTGTGCTCGCACGCGGCGGCGCTGGTGATGAAGCGCGTCGGCGGCGGACGCATCATCAACTTCGCGGATTGGGTCGCGGCGAGCGGCCGGCCTCGGTATGCGGGCTACCTGCCCTACTACGTGGCCAAGGCCGGGGTGAAGGCGCTGACCGAGGCGCTGGCGCTCGAACTGGCCCCCGAGCAGATCCTGGTCAACGCGATCGCGCCCGGGCCGATCCTGCCGCCACCGGACTTGGGCGAGAAGGAAAGCGCGTCGGTGGTACAGAACACTCCCCTTGGGCGCTGGGGCGGCGCCGCCGAGATTGCTAAAGCCGTGATGTTTCTCGTGCACTCGGATTTTGTTACCGGCGAAACCATTCGCGTTGACGGCGGCCGCCACCTCAAATAGTCCGGCTAAAGCCGGACGCCACATACATACCGACCACCATTTCAGGCAGTTTGGGCTGTCGCCGCGAAGGTGTTCTTCATCGACGCCAACGCCCCGGTGAGCTCTTCGCGGCTGCGGCCAGTGCAGAAGCGCATGTAGCCTTCGCTGTCGGCGCTGAAGTCGACACCGGGTACGCAGCCGATACGGGCGTGCGTGATCAGGTGTTCAGCCAACGCCCACGATAGTGACTCTCCCTGAATGCCCGCGTCCTTGGCCCACTCGGCGTTGATCTTCACAAACGCGTAGAACGCGCCATCGGGCGGGTTGCCCGAGAACACCCCCGGCGCCGCTTCGGCCAAACCCTTGTAGAACAGGTCGCGGCGAGCCTTCAGCTCGGTGCGGAATTGGCTGATGCAGTCCTGCGATCCTTCGAGCGCGCCGACCGCGCCGTACTGCGCAATCGACGAGACGTTGCTGGTCGTGTAGAGCACGATCTTGAGAGCGCGCGCCAGCAGCGCCTTGTCTTTGATGGCGAAATAGCCAACCCGCACGCCGGTGATGGCGTACGACTTGCTCATGGTGTAGACCGGGATGGTGCGCTCGTACATGCCCGGCAGCGACGCGATGCTAACGTGTTCGCCAGTGAACAGCAGGTCTTCGTAGGCTTCGTCGGAGATCACCCACAGGTTGCGTTCCTTGGCGATCGCCGCCAGCCGCTCGATGTCGGCGCGGGTCAGGATGCCGCCGGTCGGGTTGTTCGGCGAGTTCAGGTACAGCACACGCGTCTTCGGCGTGATGGCTTTCTCGACCTCATCGAGGTTCCAGCGCCACCCGAGTTCTTCGCGCAGCGGCACTTGCACCGGCACACCCTGTGCCGCCTGGCAGATCGCCATGGTCGGCGGCCACTCCGGCCCGGGCACGATCATCTCGTCGCCCGGCTCGAGCAGCGCGTGCATCACGGCGTACAAACCATGAGTGCCGCCGTTGGTGACGAGCACCTCGTCGTCCGAGCCGACCGGGATGCCGTTCTTCTTCCGCATCTTCTCGGCCACGGCCTTGCGCAGTGGCGGAATGCCGGCCGTGGGCAGGTAATGGGTCCGGTTGTCCGTCATCGCCTGCGCGACGGCGGCCTTGAATGTCTCAGGTGCGTCGAACGACACATCGCCCTGGTCGAGCCGGAACGGATCCTTGACGGTATACATCATGTCGCGGATGCGAACGATGGCTGAGACGGGAACCGAGTCGTAGAATTTACCCATAGCGAGAAATTATAGCCGCTGATAGGTTACGGGTCATCAATGCCAGCCGCAGATTAAACACAGATTAGGCACAGAGGCATGGCCCATCGCACGGCGGTAGGCCGTCGCGGGCCGCACCCGTGCCGTGACCGAATCGACGTAAATCGGTGGCTGTACTTCCGGTCGGTGGCTAGCGTGCCGTGGCTGCTACGCCTGCTTTTTCAAGAATGGCGTTCAACGTGGCGGCGGTCTTCCGGGTGGGGAGATTGCTCACGTAGAAATGCGTCGCGCCAAGGTCGAGCAGCGATCGGATGGTGCGCGCGCAGACGTCGATGGGGGTGGCGCCCGCGGCGAACTCAGCCTTCAGCTCCTCAACCGGCACCGGCAGGAACTGGCTCAGCGTCTCGAGCGTCTTGAGATTCGCGCTGCGATAGTAAAAGACGCCGAACACGCCGGGTATGGCCAGGCCGTTCTTGCGACCGGCGTCCAGGAACGCGCCAACCCGATCCGCCTGGTGATGCGACACGATTTGCGTCAGGTAGAAATCCGCGCTGACGTGCGGGTCCAACAGGAAGTCGACCTGCCCGCCCGGGTTGGCCGTGGGGTTGGCCCAGCCGCCCAGTTCCAACTCGGGATGCCGCTCACGAATCAGCTGCCGCAGTTGCCACGCGTGCTCCAGGCAGCGCGGCCGGCCGACATGCTTGTCGCCGCCCAGCACGACGAGCGCCGGAAAACCGCTCTGTGCGGTTTGATCCGCGTAGGCCAGGCAGAACTCGAGCGAGTGCTTGGTCGTGAGAAACGGGATGATCTGATGGCGGCCAACCGTATCGCCCAGGTTGTTGACCAGGTGGCGCAGGTTGTTCTCTTCCTGTGCGCCAACCGCGCTGTCGGTCACCATCACCCGCACGTCGTGCCGGGTCAGCGACCGGATCGCGTGGTAGGTGTCAATCCACGCATCCATGCCTTCAGCCGACTCGAGCTCCGCCCGCGGCGGGCGAAGCTCGACGGCGATCAAGCTTGGCGGCATCCTTACTTCTGTTCCTTGATCTTGTCGCCGGCCGGTCGCGCGAAAAGGTCGGCGGCCACGGCGTCGGTCTCAACCGAGGTCACGGTGCTGCCGGCCGCCAATAGCTTGTACCTCTCGGCCATTGCCTTGGCCTGTCCGGGCTGGCCCTTGGCGTCGACCGCGCTGTTGATGTTGGTGCCGAACGCCTGCATGTCCCATGCCTCGGCCTCTTTCTTCTTCGAGTCGAAGGAGTAGAGGCGCTGGTTGTCGACGTCGAAGATCATCGTGCGGGTCGTGTCACCCATCACGGTGTCGGTCGGCATCTTATTGCCCTTGCCGCTGGCAGTGGCCTTGACGGTGACCTCAGCGAAGGACGGGGCCGCAAGACCCAGGACGAGAAGCGCTGAGAGAATGAACCGAGTCATGTCTGTCATCTGCGAGGGGGCAATCCCGATTATAGCTACTGTTTCGGCATCGAAGTCGGGCGCGGCTTGGCGGCCTTGCCCCACTCGTTGGCCCAGTTCAGCATCTCCGCCACCGTGTGTAACACCGATTCGCGGGCGACGTAGCCGTGCGCTTCGTGCGGCAGCGTGACGTAGCGCACCGTGGCGCCGTGTCCCTTGAGCGCGCGGTACATGCGCTCCGACTGAACGGGATAGGTGCCGGCGTTGTCGTCGGCCTCGCCGTGGATTAATAGAATCGGCTCGTTGATTCGGTCGGCGTGATTGAAGGGCGACATCCGCGAGTACAGCTCCGGCGCCTGCCAGAACGTGCGCTCCTCGTTCTGGAAGCCGAACGGCGTGAGCGTGCGGTTGTAGGCGCCGCTGCGCGCAATGCCGGCGCGGAAGAGGTCGGAATGCGCCAGCAGGTTGGCGGTCATGAAGGCGCCGTAGCTGTGGCCGCCCGCCACGACGCGCTCGGGATCGACAATGCCCATGGCCGCCGCCTTGTCGACGGCCGCCCGGGCGCTGGCCACTAACTGTTCGATGTAGGTGTCATTGGCCGTCTCGCCGGGTCCGACGATCGGCATCTTGGGATCGTCAATCACCGCAAAACCCTGCGTGAGAAACAGCATGTGCAGCGTGCCCCAGCCCGGCGTCGTGAAACGGTCGGCCGAGCCGGTGACCTGGCTGGCCATTTTCGGATCGGCAAACTCCTGCGGATACGCCCATAACAACGCCGGCAGCCGGCCCTGCGCCGGCGTCCAGCCGGGCGGGGTGTGGATGGTGGCGCGCATCTGCACACCGTCGGACCGAGTGTAGGTGACCATCTCGGACTTCACGCCCTTGAGGGGCGGCGCCGGATCCGCATACGAAGAGAGCGGCCGCCGCGAGTTCGATTCGCGGCCGCGGACATAGAAGTTCGGCGGCTCATTGCGGGTCTCGTACCGCGACACGAACTTCGAGCCGTCGTCTGACAGCAAGCCGAGCACGGTCTCGTAGCCGCCGTCTTCGGCCTGGAAGAGGCGCTCCTTCGCGCCGGTCGTGATGTTGACCTTGTCGAGAAAGGGATGGTCGCCCTTCGGCGACGAGCCGACGCCGGTGAGGTAGACGGTGTCGCCCACTTGCAGCAGCGCATCGACGTTCGACCCACGAGCCTGGCGCAGCGGCGTGCCGGGGTTGGCGTAGGCGTCCTCGGAACTCCGCTCAAACAACTTGCGCATCGGCGCCCCCGGCGCCTCGATGATCGAGGTGCGCACGAGGCGCGTGTCGCGATGGCCTTCGTTGATCCACGCCGCGCCGGTGCTGGTCCAGGTGATGCTCTGGAAGCGGTACTCCGTGCGCGTCAGTTCGGCCGGCGCGGTCGCAAACGGCGCGGCCCACGTCATCACCTTGTCGCGCTGCGGCACCTTGCTCCTGGGATCGCCACCATCAAGCGCCTCGGCATACGCCAGCGTCGCCGGCTGTGTCGGATGCCAGCGCCAGCTACGCGGGCCGGCCAGGACGCCGCCGCGCGGCACGTTGTCGCCGAGCGGCAGATCGGCCACCACCTTGACGAGCGCGCCGCGGCGATCCCAGACCTCGGCGAGGGTCGGGAAGTCGTCGTAACGAACCAGCCACGAGAACGGGCGCTTGATGCGCGTCACCAGCGTGTACTGCCCATCGGGAGACGGCCGGAATTCCGTGTACAGCGCCGGGCGGCCCATGGGCGATCGCTGGCCGGTGGCCGCATCCACCGTGGCCAGCTGGCTGGTGCCGTAGAACTCGAACAACGCCTCGTCGTGACTGCTGGTCAGCATGTCCTGCACGGTCGGCGTCGGTGCCACGCGGCCACGGCTCTCCTGAACGTTCGGACCGGCCGGCGCCTCGGGCAACGCGGGCGCGGCGCCGCGATTGGCGTTCGTGAACGCGCACAGCAGCGAACCGCCGTCGCCAATCCAGTTGCAGGGTGTGCCGAACACAGCATTCAACTGCGCCGGCGTCACCGCTTTGGCCTGGCCGGTCGCCGTCTCGCCAATCCACAGCTCCACACCGTTGTCGCGCAGGTTGGTGAAGGCAAACCGGCGGCCATCAGGCGAGAAGCCGACCCACGAAATCACCGCCACCGGCGGCAGCGTCACCTTGCGTTCGCTACCGTCGGCGACCACCTTCAAGGTGAGGTGGCGATAACGCGAGCTCGACCGGTGCGGCGCGTTGGTCCTGGGATTGATGCGAACACCGGCGAGGCGCAACATCGGCTGCGCCAGATCGGCGATGGACGGCATGCTCGTCCGCTCGAGCAGCACCACCACGTCACGAGCCGGGCTCAGCTCAGCGGTCGGCGGTGGCGGCGCGTCGAGAATGTCGACAATGATCTTGGGCGGCAGCAAATAGCCCGATGCCGTCGGTGGTGCGGGTGTCTGCGCGGCCAGCGCGACTGACCCGGTGAAGAACAGCGTCGCGAAGGTAAGGATACGCATGTGCGAATTATAAGGTGTCAGACACCGTTTCCGGCCGCCAGCCCGGCCGCCCGGCCGGTGGCCCAGGCCCAGGCGAAGTTATGCCCGCCGATTGGACCGAACACGTCGAGGACCTCGCCGCAGAAGTACAAGCCCGCACAACGCCGGCTCTCGAGCGTGCGCGGCTCGACCTCGTCCAGCGCCACGCCGCCGCCGGTGACCTCGGCTTTCTTGTAGCCTTCGTCGCCGGTCACCGGCAGCACATACGTCGTCAGGCTCTCGATCAACGACAGCCGCTCGGTCCGCTTCAAGCTACTCGTTCGCCGAGCAACCGGCACGCTGCATTCCAGCATCAGTCGCTCGGCCAGGCGGGTGGGCAGGTGCCGGGACAGCAGCGTGGCGATCGACGCCGATGGCGCCTCGAACTCGCGCTCCCATGCGGCGGCGTTCAAGGGCGACCACTGAGCTCGAATGGTCCGGCTAAAGCCGGACGCCACATCGAACGGCCGGCTCACCACATGTGAAATGTCAAGCACGCTCGGCCCACTGTAACCGCGATGGGTGAACAGGAAGCCGCCAGATGTTTCGGTGACGCGTTTGCCGTCCTTGCTGCGGAGGCGCACCTCCAGCGATACGCCCGAGAGCGACTCATGTCCTGAACCGAGCAGCGGTGTGAGCGCGGGATACGTGGGAATCATGCGATGCCCAAGTAATTCGGCCGCGCGCAAGCCAGTGCCATCGCTGCCGGTCATCGGGACCGACAGTCCACCGGTCGCCAGGATCACGCGCGTCGCCGCGATGTCGCCGGCCGACGTCTGCACGGTGAAGCCGCCGTCCGCCGGTTGGATCGTCGTCATGCTGGTGCCGAACTGCATACCCACACCGCGCTCGCGCGCGAAGTTCACCAAGCCATCGCGAACATCTTTCGCGCGGTTTGATTGAGGGAACAGCTTGCCCGACTCGGCCTCGAGCGCCAGCGGAATGCCGAGGTCGCGTTCAAAGAACGCGCGCTGCTCGTGGAGCGGCCAGGCGCGCAACATGCTGCGCAACAGGTGGGCGGGTGAGTCAGTAACGAAGCGCTCGGGAGCCAACACCGACGGCAGCACGTTACAGCGCCCGCCGCCGCTAATCAGGATCTTGCGACCGCCATCGGTGGTGCGCTCGATCAAGGTGACGTCAGCGCCGGCGGCCGCTGCAAACGCAGCGGCGACCAGCCCAGCCGCTCCGCCACCGATGACGGCTACCGTCACTATCGGAACAGGTTATCGACCGGCACGTGGGTGATCGGCCCGAGGTTGAGCGCGCGAATCGGACCCTCGATCAACTTCAGATCGCCGACCACAACAACCGCCATCCGCTCGGGCTGAATGAAGCGCGCGGCCGCCCGTTGCACGTCGGCGGCGGTGACCGCCGAGACACTGGGCACGAAATTGCTGAACGTCGTCTCGGGCAGGTTGTAGCTCACCAGCTCTTCGAGCTTGCGGGCCATGTCGCCGGTGGTTTCAAACTCTCCCGGAAAGCCCAGCGCGACGTAGTTCTTCGCCTTGGCCAGTTCGGCGGCCGGCACGGGCGTGAGAATGCCGCTCAGCTCGTTGAAGAACTCGCGCAGCGCGTCGGCCGTCTTGTCGGTCTGCACGCCGGCGGCAGCCACGAACGGACCGGCCGAGAGGCGCAGGTCGAATCCGGAGCTGGCGCCGTAGGCGTAGCCATTCTTCTCGCGCAGATTCTGGTTCAGGCGTGACGTGAAGGAGCCGCCAAGAATCGTGTTCAACACTTCGAGCACCGCGTAGTCGGGCGTCGCCCGCGAGACGCCCACCCAGCCAATGCGGATCTGCGACTGTGCCGCCTCGGGCTTGTCCACCAGGTAGATCTGCCGCGTGGTGAGCTGCGGCGCGTTTGGCACGGCCGCGACCAGTGACACCATGCCGTCGGCCTTCCACCCACCGAACGCCTGCTCGAGCATCGGCAGTGCCGTTGACAGCGTCAGATCGCCGACCACCAACAGGGTGGCGTTGTCGGGACGGAAGTGCGAGCGATAGAACGTTTTGAGGTCGTCAACCGTCAGCGCCTCAATCGTGGCCGGCCGGCCGTTGGCCGACGTGCCGTAGCGGTGCGTGGGTCCGAAGACGATGCGCGGGAAGGCCAGCTGGACGAGCGCGCCGGCGTTGTCACGCGCCTGCAGCAGGCTGGTCAGGCGCTCCTTACGCAGACGATCGAGTTCAGTCGCCGGAAAGCTCGGCCGCAGCGCGACGTCCGACATCAACGGCAGCGCCTCGGCCAGCTTCGACACCGGCACGGACATGCGGATGGACGAGGCGTCGAACGAACTCGACGTTGACAGGTTCGCGCCAAGGAATTCAACGGCGTCCGCGAGCTCCAGCGACGAGCGCGTGCCGGCGCCCTCGTCCAGCATCGCTGCAGTCAGGCTACCGACGCCGTACTTGCCAATGGGGTCGGCAGCGCTGCCCGATCGCACGATCAGGTTGATCTGCGCCAGCGGCACCTCGTGGTGCTCGACGATCCACACGGCGAGACCGTTCGACAGCTGGTGTTTCTGGATGGCCGGCAGCTTCAGCGACGGCGCGGGGCCAAGCGGTGGTGGCTGTGTGCGGTCCGGCTGTTGCGCCACGAGTGAAACCGATGCGACCAGCGTCACGAGCAAGGTCAGCGCCTTGATCATTTCTTGTCTCCCGGAATGACGCTGAGTTCCACGCGCCGATCTTTCGGCAGGTAGCGCCCGACCGCAGCTTGCACCTCGGCCGCGGTTACCGTGCGATACCGCGCCAGGTCCTGGTCGAAGAAGTCGGGCGTCCCGGCGGCCTTGAAATACGCGTTCAACTGGTCGGCCTTGCCGCCGAACCCGCCGACGCGCTCCATGTTGCGATAGAACGAGGCTTCGGTTTGGTTCAGGGCGCGCGTCATCTCGCGCCCGCCCGGTGCCTCGGCGCGCAGCTGGTCCAGCTCTTCGTCAATCACCGCCTGGATCTTGCCGAGGTCCTGCCCGGGCCGCGCCGTGGCCATGATGATGAAGTTGCTGCCGAGCGCCTGCGACTGCTGGAACGCGGCCACGTCCTGCGCGATCTGCAGGTCGTATACCAATCGACGATAGAGCCGCGAGTTCTTGCCGCTGCTGAGCAGGTTGGCAACCATGTCCATGGTCGCGTCACCGGGCTTCAGCAGGCCCGGGGTGTGCCAGGCCAGGTAGAGCCGTGGCAGCTGCACGCGGTCGGTGATGGTCTTGCGTTTCACGCCGTCGAGCACGACGGTGGGTGTCGCCAGCGGCTCCACTGGCTTGCCGCGCGCTACGTCATCAAACCACTTCTCGACCAGCTTGCGCGTGTTCGCAAGGTCGATGTCACCGGCAATCACGAGGCTGGCGTTGTTCGGGACGTAGTAGGTGCGGAAGAAGCGCGCCACGTCTTCGAAGCTGGCGGCGGTCAGATCTTCCATCGAGCCAATCACCGGCCAGCTGTAGGGGTGTCCCGGCGGGTAGAGCAACGACGACAACTCGACGAAGGCCTGGCCGTACGGTTGATTGTCGACGCTCTGGCGCTTCTCGTTCTTCACCACGTCGCGCTGGCCGTCAACCTTGCCGGGCGCCTTGTCGTCGAGCAGGAAGCCCATGCGATCCGACTCGAGGAACAACGCCAGCTCCAGCGCGTTGGCCGGCAGGTCGATGTAGTAGTTGGTGCGATCGGTGTTGGTCGAGCCGTTGTTATTCGCACCCGCGGCTTCAAGCCACGTGTCGAAGGACCCTTCGGGCACATGCATCGAACCCTCGAACATCACATGTTCGAACAGGTGCGCGCAGCCGGTGCGACCGACCCGTTCGTTGGCCGAGCCGACGTGATACCAGAGGTTGACCGCCACCACCGGCACGCTGGTGTCGCGGTGCAGGATCACGTTCAACCCGTTTGGCAAGGTGAACTGTGTGTACGGGACGCTCAGAGCGGGTGTTTGCCCGCTCAGCGCGGGCGACTGCGCCGGCAGAGCGCTGCCCGCCAGCATCACCGCCAGGGCCACGATCAGGACATTGTGTGTGAGCCGCGTCATCCATCAAGTCTAACGCAGGGCCTTACTTCTTTCGTCGTGTCAGCATCTCGTTGGCGGCCTCAGAAATCGCCACCACCGCCGGGTGCTTCAGCCGGCGTTCCACCGAGATGGCGAAATAGCGTTCGCGCACCGCGTCGAGCCGGCCGACCTGCACCACGCTGTACTGGCGCATCACTTCCTTCTCGATTACGGTCGGCGCCACGAACAGCCCCGCCCCCGCCTGCCCGAACGTCGTCAGCAAGGCGCTATCGTCCAGCTCGGCGACGATCCGCGGCCTGACGCCTTGCTGAGCAAACCAAAGATCAAGCGTGCGTCGCAGCGTCTTGCCGTCGGTTGGCAGCAGGAACGGCGCGCCGTCGAGCGACTGCGGGAAGTTCTTGCGGCGAGGGGCGGCCAGTTTCGCGGTGCCGAACACGGTGACCGGGGTCTCGCCGAGTGCGTGGCTGAAGGCCTTGACCTTGATCGCCGGCGAGATGGGTGTGTCGGCAATCACGAGGTCGAGCGCGTGGGTGGCAAGCTCGGTCAGCAGCCGATCGGACGCGCCGTCGCGACAGACGATTTGCACCGGCGGCGTCAGTCGCAAGGCCGGCTCAAGCAGGCGATACGCGATGATCTTGGTGACCTCGTCGGCGACGCCGACCTGGAACCGTACCGGCCGTCCGGTTGGCCGATCCTTCAAGGTGTCCATCAACTCGCGGCCGATCGAGAAAATGTCGTCAGCGTAGCGATAAACGACGTGGCCGATCTCGGTCAGGACGAGATTGCGGCCGGCGCGCTGGAACAGCTTTTCGCCGAGCTGGTGTTCGAGCGCGCGGATCTGCCCGCTGATGGTGGGTTGCGCCAGCCGCAGTTCTTCACTGGCGCGCGCGATGGTGCCCTGTCGCGCGACGGTCCAGAAGTACAGCAGGTGGTGGTAGTTCAGCCACTCCATGAGCTTCACGATATACTTTTCGCCTCCTGCTATGACGGACAAACCACTTGTCGCCGTGCTCATGGGCTCCACTTCCGACTGGGAGACCATGTCCCATGCGGTCGAGATCCTCGAGCGCTTCGGCGTGCCCTACGAAAAAGAAGTCGTGTCCGCCCACCGGACGCCGGTGTGGATGGCCGAGTTTGCGCAGGGCGCCGAGGCCCGCGGCATCCAGGTGATCTTCGCCGGCGCCGGCGGCGCCGCGCACCTTCCCGGCATGGTGGCGTCGCACACCATCATCCCGGTGCTGGGCGTGCCCGTGAACAGTGCCGCCCTGCAGGGCCTCGACTCACT
>SXGU01210928.1_pt1 | contig 40913 bp, 31 predicted proteins | sample 3174531 | NCBI WGS metagenome assembly SXGU01 (sample SAMN11356863, study PRJNA531348) | freshwater metagenome | isolation source: freshwater sample F1-140 | place: China: Fuxian Lake, Yuxi | collected 2017-12-25 | reverse complement strand
GATATCCTGGTCAACAACGCCGGGATCCTGCTCTCCAGCACCTTCGAGGACTGCGATGAGGCGACCTGGGACCGGATTCTGGCGGTCAACCTCAAAGGCACCTTTCTTTGCTGCCAGGCGGCCATCCCGATCATGAAGGAGCGCCGGCAGGGAGCCATCGTCAACATGAGTTCGGTGGCGGCCAAGAGCGGGGGATTTACCGGCCATCCTCCTTATGCCGCCTCCAAGGCCGGCGTCAGTGCCCTCACCATCGGCCTAGCCCGTTATCTGGCTCCCTTCAAGGTGCGGGTCAACGCCATCGCCCCGGGCGTCATCGCCACGGAGATGACCCAGACGGCCAACCACGGCGAATTGGCAGCCCGTATTCCCCTGGGCGAGGTGGGGGAGGCCAAAGACGTGGCGGCCTGCGCCCTCTTCCTGGCCTCGGAAGAGGCGAGCCACATCACCGGGGAGATTATCGACGTCAATGGCGGGCTGTGGATGGACTAGGCTGACGCGGGCCTCGATGGAGTTGGTCGGACAAATTCAGTAGAAGAAGTCAAAATTTTTGTTGACTGCTTGCTTTGCCTTGCCCTTCGGCCTAATATACGGGCGGAAGAAGCGCCTACCTCCCAGCGGTATCGTTTCCACACGGGTATCCCCTTTTGATGTTTCGACGATGGTTCGAAGCGCATCGCAGGTCGGGGAAGGTATATGCGAAGGTTGAGCCCGGTTGGATCGGGGGCCTATTGGCCCATCACCAAATTGAAGTCGCTTGAAAAATAGGACCCCGGGATTGGCCGAACCGGCGAATACCAGGCCGGAATCACCTGCCTTCACGCCCAGGGCGATCCTCCTGGGGTGCCTTTTTTCGTTTTTCGTCGCTGCCGGCGACGCCTACGGAACCCTCTACCTGCAGGGGTCGTTCATGGCCCTGGGGACCAGCACGGTAGGGGCGGTCTTCCTGTTGTTTTTGCTCACCGCGTTCGTCAACCCCCTGGGCAGGCTGATCCATCAGCGGCTGTGCCTGGGCCGCGGCGAGCTGTTGCTGATCTACATCATGATGGTGATGGCCTCGCCCCTGCCGGTGCTCTTTGTCGCCCGTTTTCTCACTGCCCTCGCCGACCCTTTCTATTACGCCACCCCCGAGAACGAATGGGAGAGCTTGCTCCACCCCTTTCTCCCAGACTGGATGATGCCCAACAACCCGGCCATCCTGGGGCCTTTCTACCAGGGGCTGGGCCAGGGGCACAGCATTCCCTGGGGGGCATGGCTGCCGACCCTTTGGGTCTGGACCCCTTTCATCTGGGCCCTATTCCTGGTGATGATCGCCACCATGGTCATCCTGCGCAAACAGTGGGTGGAGAACGAACGCTTGATCTACCCCCTGGTGCAGGTGCCCCTGGCCATGGCCGAGCAGGGCAGTATCCACGAGCGCCTCAGCCCCTTCTTCAAGAACCCGGTGATGTGGGCCGGCTTTGCCATCCCGGCCACCTGGGGCACCTTGCATGGGCTCTACAACTACTTCCCCGACCTCTTTGTCCTCGCCCAGGACGTGGACATGGTCCACCTGATCGTGCCCTTGTTCCGCGGCACCTCGGAGTTGCAGTTCAAATTCCGTTTCAACATCCTGGGGTTCTTCTATTTCCTCAAGACGGAGATCGCTTTCAGCCTGTGGTTTTTCAACCTCTTCGCCAATGCCCTGCGGGGTGTCTTTGGTGTGCTGGGGGTCACCAGTTCGGAAGTGCTCCGGGGGGGGCACGCGGTGTGGAATCCGATCCTGGCCCACCAGTCGATGGGGGGAATGCTGGTGCTCTTTCTCGGCGGCCTGTGGACGGCCCGGAAACACCTGAAAGCGGTTTTCCGCAAGGCCTTTCTGGGGGACCCGCAGGTAGATGATTCGGCGGAGATCATCTCCTACCGGGCCGCAGTGTTTATCCTGATCACCGGCACCGCGGTACTGGTGGGCTGGTTGTGGTTGGCCGGCCTGCCGGTCTGGGTATCACTCTGCCTATTTTTTCTTGCCGCCACCCTCATCGTGGGTTATTCCCGGGTCGTGGCAGAGAGCGGTCTTTCGGATGGCTCGCCGCCGGTGGGGCCGGTCGGCATCCTGGTGTCCGCAGTGGGGTCCTCGGTGATCGGTACCCAGGGGTTGGTGATCCTGGCGACGACTTATTTCTGGGTGAACAACGTGCGCAGTTTTGTGATGACCTCTAGCGCCAACAGTCTCCGGCTGGGCGAGGAGTTGAGAGGGAGGAAGCACCTGCTCTTCTGGGCGATGATCCTGGCGCTGGGCGTGGGGCTGACCGGCTCTTTGTGGACCATCATGACCTTGTGCCACAAGTACGGGGCCCTGAATCTGCAGATCTGGTCGGAAAGAGGGGGGTACGAAGACGTCGGAAACCTGATCCGCTCCCCGTCCGCGCCCCATCTGTGGGGTTGGATCAACACGGGGATCGGCGCTGCGGTCATGTCGATGCTGATGGTGGCGCGCTGGCGGTACGCCTGGTGGCCGCTGCATCCGCTCGGATACCCTATAGGGCCGATCTGGATCATGGACCACCTGTGGTTCAACATGTTTCTGGCCTGGTGGATCAAGGTGTTGGTGCTCAAGTACGGCGGGGTGGGGCTGTATCTCAAAACCCGGCCATTTTTTATGGGTCTGATCCTGGGCCAAATTGTTCCCGGCGGGGTGTTTCTCATTATCGACCACTTCACCGGCATGACCGGCAACGTGATCTTCTGGGGATGACCGCGGAGTCGAGCTAGAGAAAGGTCACGAAAAAGTTTGACATCTATAGGGCAACATATATCTTTTAGGAAATTTACTGGGATTCGGACCTCGGCTCAGCGGGGTGCCTGCCGCCACTCCAACGTTTAATTTCATAAATAACAGTCAGCTACAGGCAACATGGCCGTGACGGCGAAACAGCGGATCGCCTCCTGGTCGTTTTTGGCCTTTAGAAGCATCCTTGTACGGCGGAGAAACGAGAATGCTTAAGATGCTGAAGCTGGCAATCCCGGTGTGGGTGGTATGTGCCTTGGATGGCGGGGGCCAGGTGGGCGCAGAGGAGGCGATCTATTGGCAACTGGGGGGCTCTGGGGGAGAGTCGTGGACGACTTGGACCGGCCTGAATGTGTTGACCGACGAAGCTGCGGTTCCAGGTGCCATCCAGCCCCTGGAGTTCAAACCCGACCAGAACATAATCACCCAGTTGCCCAATTGGACGCGGTACCGGGAACCCATCGACATCCACTACCGCGAAGGCATGCCCCGGGTCTGGCGCGGCATAGGAGATATCGCCAGGCCTGGTCATGTGGCCCTTGAGACAGAGTTCATCGACGGGGATATCAATACCTTCTATATCGCCAGGGGCTATCCAGCCGGCGGGGGGAAGGGCGGAGTCTGGGGCGAGTTCTATTCCCTGGACCTGGGGGCCCAGGTGCCTGTGGAGCGCTTTGTGCTAGTTCCTCCCGAGGGGGTCGACCCATTTTACCAGGAGCCATACCGCCCCAACTACAAATTCAATCAGTACCAACTGACCGCCAGCAACGACCAGGCCTTGGTAGAAAGTCAGGTGGAGACGGCGGGAGGAGTGCCGGGGGTGGAGTGCACCTGTCCTGATTATTACCAGCCCCTGGATATCGCCCTAGCCAGTGTAAACCAGAATTTCGATCCGGTCATCAATGTTACTTTCCCCCTGCAATATCTGCGATTCCTGCGCATGCGGTTGATCCCGGATTCATTTGGGAGTTTCTCCCGCTTTGCCCTCGCAGAACTCGAAGTGTACGGGCGGGGCTTTGTGCCAAAGGCGACCTGGGAATCGGAGGTGATCGATCTGGGGAAAGTGGTCAACCTGGGGCAGGTGGTCCTTGGCATCAGCAAATGGCGCCGGGAAGGGGATCAGCTCGTGCCCGCGCCAGAGGCAGAGGTCGGGGTCGAGGTGAAGATCAAAACGGGTCTGGACGACACCCCGATAGCCTACCACAGCTACAATGACCTGGGCGAACCCGTGGAGGTGAGCCAAGCGGCATACGAGGGCATGAAACCGAGGGTGTGGCCCTGGGACCCAGCAGCCGTGAATTGGCAGGGGCCGATTTCCGACGACCGACAGAATTGGGGTTTCTGGTCAGCGCCCATCCGGTCTTCGGGCGAGCACCCGCGCGTGCCGCGCGGACGGTACCTACAGATGCAGGTGCTCATGGAGACCAAAGGTCTGTGGGAGTTTGCCCGCGTCGATTCGGTGGGGATCGAGGCGGCGCCTCTGCTGGCAGAGCGGGTAGTGGGGGAAGTCGCCGTAGCCGGCACCCTTCAGCCGGCGAACCACCTAGTGCAGGTTCAAGCCGGAGAGCCTACCGATTTTCTGTACGATATAAGAGCCGATTTTGCGTCCATGGGGCAGCCTGGATTCGATGCAGTGCGCGTGTTGACGCCGGCGACAGCAGAGTTCAAGGGGCTGGAGATGGGGGACCCGCTAGCTCCGGTGGCGCCAGATAGCGTGGTGGTCGAGGCCCGGGGGTTTGTGGTGTATTTGCCGCAGCGGGTGAGTCAGGCCAAGGAAAAGCGCTTGCGCCTCCAATTGGAGACGGCAGTATACGGGGCTTCTGAGGAATTGGGGGCAGAGGTGTTCGAACGAACAAGCCCAAGCCTATTGCAGGAGGTGGAGGCAGGTGACGTGAGCCCAGATCTGGGGACCGATCAGTTGCGGGTGGTGGCCTCGGGTGCGTCTCTCTTGGCGGTATTGGGCAAGGTGGAGGCGCGTCCGCGGGTTATAACCCCGCAAGGGGACGGAATAAATGACCGGGTGCGGATCAGCTATACCTTGTTCCGGGTGCTGGTGGCTGCGCAGGTAAAGGTAGAGATATACACCCTGGGAGGGGGCCGGGTGTGGCACTTGCTGGCGGGAACACAGGGAGCAGGAGCACATGAAATCGAATGGGACGGGCGAGATGACCAAGGTAAGGTGGTCGCGCCAGGCATGTACCTGGCGCGGGTGCAGGTGGAAACGGATCAGGGCGTGTTGGCCAAGGTACTTCCCATTGCCCTAGCCTATTGAAGGATGTGATCTCGATCTTCCCGTGGAGATATTGAGACCTATGCCCGCTAGATCACCAGAAAATGATACCTCCCAGAAACCTCGATCCTGGGCGCGGGTCTTGGAAGCGGTTGTCGGCGCGCTGCTGCTGGCGAGTCAAACTGCTCAGCCGGTGGCAGGGGAGGTCAGGCAGTGGAGTATTGGGGCTGAAGGCTTGTCCTGGGAATCGCAACTGCTTTCGGCTACGGCGATTGGTTTTGGCACTCCTGGGGCGATTCAGCTCCTTAGTTTCAAATCCGAGCAGGATATTATCCCACAGTTGCAGTGGGTGGATGGCTTTCCTTCGGGTTATGTCGCAGAGCAGGCGCAGGCGCGGATCTGGGACAACATCTCGCTGAAACAGCCAAACCTACCCATTGTCGATGGCAGCGACACGAGTTCCACGGGAGACCGCTTCAAGAGATTCGGGGTTTCCCAACAAGGCACAAGTATCTTCTTCGATCTGGGCACCCGCTTCCCGGTCAACAAAGTCGCCTTTTTTCCCCGCCAGGAGGGTCAGGATGATCAGGGCCGCCCCTACCGGGACGATTATATCCGAGGTTATGAAATCTCGGTCAATGGCGGCAAGAATTTCAATCAGGAAGACGCGCCGATCTACTCTCTCCTGAAGCGCGAGGAGTTCACCGCCGAAGACTATACCGAGATCCTTTTCCCGCTGCAGTTCGTCCGCTATATCCGCCTGGAAATAACCTCTGCCAATCCCTTCGAAATCGCCGCATTTCAGGTGTTTGGAACCGGTTTTGCCCCACGTGGCCTCTACCGCTCCAAAGTGGTAGATCTAGGGGAGACGGCAAACTTCAGCCGGCTCGGGTGGGAAATCGAGATGCTGCGGCAGGAGGGCGACAGTCTGGCGGTGGTGCCGGCAGCAGAGGCCGGGGTATCGGTGCGGATGCGCACCGGAGAGGATAGTACTGCCCTGGTCTATTACAAATACACCAACTTGTTCACCGGTGCGCGCGAAGAGGTTTCGGAGAGCCAATACCGCAAGCTAGATGAACAGCTACAGGGGCCGGTTGGCGATGACGTGATCAATTGGAGTTCCTGGTCGGCGCCGTTTCTCACCTCCGGGCGGCAGATCGACCTGCCTAGTCCGCGCCGCTACTTTCAGTTCGAAATCGCCGTGGAGAGCCAGGCCATTCTAGATGGAGTGCGGGTCAAATCCCTGGCCGTTGAACACTCCATCCCGCCCCTGGCCCAGCAGTTGGTCGGTGAGGTGTCGCAGCTACACAGCCCGCGACCAGAGGGTGACGTGCCCATCGTGCCGGCCGGAGTAAAGTCCACCTTTGCCTGTGATGTCATCGCCGATGTCCGCGGAACGGACATCGGGTTTGATGCGCTGCAGATCTCCGCGCCGGGGAACCCCCGCTTTGTGGGATTCTTCCTCGGCAGCCCGCTGGCGAGTGTCATCCCCGACAGCATTGAGGAGAGTCCTGGCAGCCTGAAGGTCTTCTTCCCTTCGCATCGGGTCGAGTCTAGAGCCTCAGGCACCATGCGGGTGGTCTTTGAGACCGAAGTATTCGTTCAGGGGACTTTCTTCCAGGCAGAGGCTTTTGATACCCAAGGCAAAGAGCTGCCGCAGCGAGTGTTGCCCGGGGATGCCAACCCCGAGGTATCCACCAATGCGCTGCGGGTGTTGACCTCGGCGGAGTCTACCAGGGATCTGTTGCCGGCTTTTGCGGTTGTGCCCCCGGTAATATCGCCCAATCAGGATCAGGTCAACGATCAAGCCGGGATCTCCTATATCTTGGTGCAATTGGTTCGACCTATCGAGGTGAAAGCGAATATCTACGATCTGGCCGGCCGGCCGGTGAGGGCCCTGTTTTCCGAGGCTGAAGGCAGCGGCTCGTACAACTGGTACTGGGACGGCCGCGACGACGGGCAGGAGTTGGTGCCGGTCGGGATCTATCTGATCAGGTTGGAGGCGAAGACCGAACGGGGGAGTTTTGTGCGGACCGGGAGCGTCGGGGTGGTGTATTGAAAGGGAAAAAGGTTTTCACCAGCCGCTGCGGAGGTTGTCCAGTGAAAAAGCACCTGGGATTTCATCGCTGGCCTTTGTTGTTGGCCCTGTTGTCAGTAAGTGGGGCGAGTGGCCAAAGCGTATTTACGGTGAGCCAGAAATCCCAGTGGGAGGAATGGAGGTTCCCCACAGGAGCTATCGAACTCAAGGGTGATGGCTCGATCACGCCAGTGAAATTCGAACAGCCTTTCAATGCGGCACCTAGTGCGCCCCAGTTCACCCACAAACTGAAGCAAAGCGGAGAGGTGCAGGGTGGGGTATGGCGGGTCGGTTCGAATCCAGCCAAGGCGCTCAACATCATCGACGGCGATCCCGAGACCTTCTGGAAGCCCGACCCGGCAGATCCCTTGGACAAGTGGTGGTTAGAAATAAACTTGGGCCGGGTGGTGGCGGTCAAGGAAGTTCGCCTGCATTTCCCCGATAAGGAAGGGGCGCGCCCCCTGAGGGGGTTCAGGGTATTTGGAGCGGATGGCAAGCTGGCCTCCCAAACCGAGGATATTTTCTCCTTTCAGTTCATCGGCGGGACGACCAAGTGGAATGAGCAAACCCTAGTGAGTTATCCGGTGGCGTTCGGCGAGAGGACCAAAGCGGTTTTTAGCCTGGGAGAAACAAAGGCCGGCGAGGACACCTCCACGGCCTTTGCTCCCCTTCAATATATCCGGATCATCGCAGACGCCACGAGCCCGGATGCGGCGCTCGCAGAGGTGGAGGTCATCAGTTTTGGCGAGAACATCGCCCCGGGCACACTGGAACGCGGCGGGTTCATCGACGATCAGGGCAAGGGCCGCACCGCCGGCATGGTGGATGGGGATGTCAACAGCTTCTGGGAGGAACTCGACGCGAGTGGTGCTGGTGGGTACCGTACCCAGTTCAACTGGAATCTGGGGGCAATATACTGGATAAACCGGGTGGTCTTCGTTGCGTTCCAGCTGCATACAACCTGGTACCCTCCTAGGATTTTGGCGCACCGTCTGCTGGGCGCCGATGGCAGATTGAAACCCTCAGGGGATCTCGACTTTGACTTGCTCTTCGACTTTCCCGATCCCCAGACTTACACCAATCCAGAACCACTGACCTATCGCTTTTCCCCCTATCTGCGCTTGCGCAACCTGCTTATGCTCTTTAACGGCACCAGTAGCGGGGCGATTTCCGAGGCCTTTGTTTTCCCAGTCGGCTATGTCGCGCAAGTGGAGTTGACCTCAGGTTACATCGAGATCAGCAATAGGCCCAAGGTGCTTCAGACGCTTGCCTGGGAGGCAGATCTTCCCCCGGGTACCCGGATACAGGCGCAGACGCGTTCAGGCAACTCCCTGGTAGAGCAGACGGTTTATCACCACAAGAATGGGACTGAAGTCAGCAAAGAAAAGTACGACGGTTTGAACAAAGCGCTCAAAGGAGTGATCGAGACCTTTACCGTACCTGGCGACGACTGGAGCGGGTGGAGCAATGGGTACGAATTTTCTGGGCAGGCTTTTCTCTCCCCTAGCCCGCGGCGGTACGTACAGTTCAAGGTGCTCCTCAACTCCGACCAACCGGATACGGCGGCGACGCTGAAATCCCTTTCCCTGGCCTATACCGATGCCTTCCTGTCGGGCGCCGCAGGTGAAATCTACCCCAAAGAGGCCAAGCCTGGGGTGATGCAGAATTTCTCCTACCACCTATACCCAAAATTCGGTGCTGGGGATCCCGGTTTCAATCGCATCTTGATAGAAACCCCTTCCCAGCTCGAGAAGGACAGCCTTTCAGTCTCGGTGGGCGGAACCCTGATCGAGCCGGCGGCAGTGCGGGTCTCTCCTGATTCGTTAATCGTGGAACTGCCCCAGCTGGTGCGCCAGGATTCGGTGGTAGTAGACTTCCGGGCCAGGCTGCTGACCAATCCCTATCTGGTCAAAACCTCGATCGGCAGGACGCAGCAGCCCGAACTGTGGCAGTTGGCTGATCCCGCTGGTCGCTTCGCCACTACGGTCTTTTTGCCCCAGGCAGTGGAGGCCACTCATTGGTTAGCCAATCTTCCCTCCCAGCCGCTGGTGTTTTCTCCCAACAACGATGGGATAAGGGACCAGGCGGAGATTCGCTTCTCCGTGTTAAAAGTGGATGCGACGCCCACCGTGCGTGTTTACCGACTGGACGGCAGGCTGATTCAAGAACTGGAAGGACACCGCGACCCTGATCAGTCCTGGAGTTTCAACTGGTCTGGCAGGGATCGAAATGGGGTGTTGGTCCCTCCCGGTGTCTACGTGTGTCAGATAGGGCTCGAAACGCAAGCTGGGGGAGAGGCCTTGTCGCGTACCATCAATGTGGTCTATTGAGGAGGGATTTATGCCCCTGGTGATCAGGAGAGCGGTTATAATATCCTTGGTAACGCTACTAAGTTTTGCCACGCTCGGAGTAGAGTCTGCCTCTGCCCAATTGACTACCGGGTACCGCCCCGTTGAGGAGCCAGGGCTCTACGGCGTGCGGAATACTCCAGGGGCGATGGCCCCGAACCTGAGGAAGTGGTACCTGCCCCAGAATCTCTACTACGAGTATCAGTGGCGCGGGTGGGAGTACAGCAACTATGCCCGGGATATCTACCAGAAATACGTGGATATCCTGCTCGAAGGGTCGCGTTATTACGATCCCTTTGGCAATTATATCGCCCGCGGGTGGGCGATCTACGACTGGACAGAGAACAATCCGCAGCGGCAGGGCAGTGGCATATACAAGAACCCCAAATACAGCAGCTGGTTCAGCAATCTGGTCATCTCCACTGCAAAGAAGGGTCAGTTTTTCACCTCGTTGGCGATCAGCGATGCGATACGCACCACCATGACCCCCCTCACCTTTTCCAAGCCCACCTTTAATGGCCTCCAGTGGGACTTCCTCTCAGACAAGTACGCGGTGACCTTGCTGGCCTCGCGGCTCAATGCTCCTGGACTCCCTGCACGGCAGGAGTCTGAGCCTCCCTCGCTCATCGAGAGTACCACTAGGTTGATGGGCGCTAGAGGGGTGGCTCAGGCCGGGGATTTCGCCCAGGTGGGGGCTACTTGGATCAATACTGCCAATACCCGCAGCGATCTCTCCCTGGGCAAAAACTCCCTCAAAGGTGTGTTGACTACCCCGCAGAACACCGGCAATGTCGAGACTGTGACCCTTCGCATTTCGGACGACTCTCCGGAGACGCCGGAGAGCGGGGCGCTGCTCTTTTTCGACAGGGTAATCATCGACGGCGAGGTCCATACAGAGATCCTTCCCATCATCAGGGGTGGAGTGCGCAGCGGCGGTAGCCTGGAGGCCAATGGGGCGGATGTGATCGAGTTGATCTACGATATCAGAAACAGCTTCCGGCCAACGGAAAAGGTGCCGACCTTCCAAGAGATAACGAAGCTGGAGTTTGAACTCATCGTAGCCAATGACTACCGCATCGAGGCCACGTCCAATCGCCAGACAGACCAGCTGGGCGACCAGGTTTTCCTACCCGTTGCCCAGGCCCGGGATGAGATTTCCGACGGGTCGAATCAGCGGTTTATCCGCTTTGAATACGGCCTGCCCACGGCCAATCAGGTGCTGGGCTTGGACCTACAGGTGAACAATCTGGCGGGATTCGATCTGCGCTCCGAGTATGTGGTAAATCGGCGCTACCGGCGTTTCCCCAATCAGAATTTTGGCAACCTCGACGCGGTGGGCGAGCGGGCTGAGGCGGCCTACTTCACCGCATCTTATGTTCACTATCCCTGGTTTGGCTATGGCGAGGCCTTCACCATGGACCCAGAGTACAATACCTCGGCTTTTATGGGCAATAGCGTAGGCGTCATAGACTACGACAACCCGCGCCAGAATCTCTTCGAGTTCGTGGATGACAACGACGACCAGGATCGTTACCCGGATTGGTCGCGCGCCGGCCAACAAGGCGGGGGACTCGGGGTTTCGAGCGGTTCGGTTGGTGAGGATCTCCTGGTCTTTCCCGGCCTCGACGAGAACAACGACTTTGTCTCGGATTTCAACCAGAACCGGAACAACCGGCCGGATTACGCTGAACCCTTTCTGCGATATGCTGTGGATGAGCCGCAGTTCCTGTTCGGGATGGACATGAACAACAACACCATCATCGACCGTTTCGAGGATGACCGGGAACCGGATTACCCCTATGCCCGGGATCATCGGGGGTACAATCTCTACGGCGGCCTCAAGCTCAGCGAGGACCTCCAGTTGACCCTTGGCCAGCTGCGGGAAAAACAGCTCAGCAGTGAGCGCAAGAGCCGTTTGCTCTATGGTTTGTTCACCGCAAATTGGAACCTTCCAGGGGTAGAATTATCCCTTTTCGAACATGTCAAGCAGGCCAAGGACGATATTCCTGAAGATCGAGTCGTATGGGTCGACCCCAGGGGCAAGACGGATTTTACCGATCCCCTGGACGCCCAGGACACCTTCATCAATACCCTGTACATCGACGGTAAGTACTCCCGGGTCCGCAACCTGAACATCGCCGGCAAATTTAAGTACGAGAGATATTTCCAGCAGGGCGAACAGGCAGATCTGAAGAGAGACCGTTCCTTTGTCGGCTTGATCAACAAGGCGGACTATACGGCATCCATACGGAAAAATCTCATCTTCTGGCCCAAGTGGAAAAGCACCTTCCACTACGAGGTTCCCAGCGCCAAGTCGCTCGACACCACCCGCAACCTCGAGCAAGTCTTGTTCCTGGTCACCCGGTACACCCTGATCTCTGGCACGACGTGGTTTGATGTGGGGGTTGAGTTCAGCCGTTTCGACAACTTGAAGAAGAGCCCGACTACCCCACAGATAGGGTTCGTGGACGATTTTCGCAGCCTGGTTTTCTCCTTCCTGTTCTCCAATACCTCGGCGTACCAGGGTTACCAGTTGACCCTCAACAGCGGGTTGCAGCTCGAACGCAAGAAGTTCAAGGAGGATACCCAAAAAGGGTCTGTGGTATTTTTGAGGATCTTTGCCAGCACTGGCACGCAATAAACGAGCAACACGACAGCATGCAGAAAGGAGGTGAGTGTTGTAGATGGGTGAGTAACCTCTTTTGCTTTTTCGATTTTTTCACACCTTTCAAGGAGAGCACGAATGCAGAGGAAAAACAGCCTTCTCTGGGCAGCCGCCCTGGTGCTTGGATTGAGCAGCGCGGTACTGGCCCATGTGGGCATCACGGTCTTTATCCCCGAGGTTCCCAATCCTACGTCCATGAAGATCGATGGCAAGGACGATGACTGGGGCTGGCTCGACCCGAGTTTTGTCACCACCCCCGCGGAGAGTTTCACTGCCGGCGGCGAGACAGTGGCAAAATCGGATTACGACTTTGCCTACAAGAGCGGCTGGAGCCCGCTGCCAGACAATCGCTTCTATTTCTTCATCCGCGTTCAGGACGATACCCTGATTCGGCACGAGGACGAGCCGAAGCGGGCCTGGAACGACGACTGTATCCAGATCACCTTTGATCCCGACCATTCGGGCGGGGATTTCCTGGGTGAAAACCTGGACCAGGTGAATAATGCCACTCGGTTTCATCTCCGAGTCCTGCCCAAGCCAAACGAAGAGGTGGTCTTCAACAGCATGACCGAATACATCGACCTGCCCTCGCTCAGATGGACCGAGGACATGTTTGAGGGCAAGCCCACGGGCAAGGAATCCATAGAAGTCGGCTGGACCCTGCTGCCGGCCGGGGCTGCCGACCTGTCGACCAATGTCAGTTACACCTTCGAGGTGGCCTTTGCCTTATATGATCTCTACGGCCCGACCAAGGCAGAGTCAAAGCGGCATATCTTCACTGCAGACCAGGTCATCCACGTGGGTGTGCGCCCTCTGGATGCGGATGGCTGCAACGCTGACGGGAACTGCGGGGCCAAGCACCAGTTTTATCCCCTAGGCAGCAGCACTGGACAGGATCAGAAAGGCGACCAGATGCCGGATTATTACACGCTGGCAGGAGAGGGTGGGACGGCGGTGGAGAGCGTTTCCTGGGGCAGAATCAAGAGCTATCTGGAGCAGGAAGTGCATTGAAGCACCTAGTTTGGGAGGCCAAAGAGGAGGGTGCAGAGAAACTGCCCCTCCTCTTTGCTTCAATTCTCGCATTGCAGGGCGGATGCCAATGAAAAGGCTTGTTTTCACCTTGCCAGGGGTTGTGCTCCTGTTGGTATGCAGTTGTGGCATCAAATTGGGTTATCGGCACTTTGCCGGCCCCATACTTCCAGTTGGTGGAGGCGAAGCAGAACAGGAATACGTGGTCGGAGACGACCGCAGCATTACCTTTCTCCGGGACCGCCTGGAGGTTGCCCTTGTGCCCTTGACGGCGGAGGTGTTGAATCGACAATTCGCGGCTGAGTCGACCACACCGAAGGGTTTCCGCCAGCCCAACCCCCATGCCATTGCCCACAATCCCTATACCTATGGCGACTGGAAACCGCCGGGGGAAGAACAGGCGCCGGAGCGCTTCACCGTCTTTCTGCTGAAGGTGAAGAACTACGCCTATCCAAAGGTGAAGATAGATCCGGCCACGATCACCATCACCACTCCCAATGGACGGCGTTACCAGGCTATCAGCCTTGCTGCGCTGGTCGAGTATTACTTGCCCTATGCCGTCGCTTACGCAGGGAATTCCCGTGCCAACGTCACTTCGCGGCGGGATTTGTTGCGCAAGACCCTTTACGATGCGGAGTTCGTGTTCAGCGGCCAGGAAAAAGAAGGATACGTTGTTTTCCCGGCCCTCGATCGCGATATCGCCGATTTTGAGGTGTGTATCGATGAGATGAAACTTCGTTTCGACTACAAGGGTGAGCCAGTTGAAAAGGTCGATGTTTCCTACAAATTTCGACGGGAAATCTATATGGCCCGCAGGCCACGCACTGATCTGAGATAGGATACGAGTTGATGAAATGGCTATTGGGGGTTTGGGTCGTGCTGCAACTGGCCTGCAACACCGGGGAGCAGCAGACAGAAATAGTAGCCAAAGTTGGTAATCACGAGATCCACGGAGAGGATTTGCTCCGCTTCGCAGCGGAGATGCCGGCTTTGCTCCGCTCGGAAAAGGTGGGGGTCGAGGAACTCGAGGAATATCTAAAGTCGATGATCGATGTGGAGTTGATGCTCCTCGAAGCCAGTTCCAGAGGGCTGGACCAGACGCCCGAGCAGTTGGAAAAGTGGGAAGGGGAGCGCAAACGAAAACTGATCGCGGTTTTTCTCCAGAAGCACATCCAGGAAAAGATCAACGTTTCGCAGGGGGAATTGCTGCAGCAGTTCAAGGAGAGTAAGTGGAGCCGCATGCTGATGCTGGCTCATATTCGGGTGAAGACGGAGGAGGAGGGCCGGCAGGTGATTGCCCAACTCGCGGGGGGGCGGGACTTTGAGGAACTGGCCAGGGAACACTCGCTGGACCCTAACACCGCGGCAAAGGCAGGCCTGATCGACTCCTATTTTGGGAGGGGAAACCTCGACGAGTTGGGCCTGCCCCTGGAGATTGCGGAGCAGATCTTTGAGTTGAAAACCGGGGAATACGGTGGGCCTTTTCTCCTGCAAGGCGGGTACGAGGTGTTCAAAGTGGTGAGTGAACGCCCGGCTCCTTCAGGCTACGCCATCGTTTTCGCGCAAACCACTTTTTCCGAGACCTTCAACACCCAGCGGCAGAAGATATGGCTAGAGCTGAAAGAAAAATATGATGCCAAGCCAGACCAAGAAGGCCTTAAGTTCTTCCTGGAAAAGGCAGCTGCGGCAAAGGGAGACAGCCTCCACTTTGACCTTCGGGAGGGGGAACGCGCTTTGAGCAAATACAGAGGGGGTCAAGTCACCATCAGAGATTTCCTCGAGGCCTACCAGCAGGTCGCAGCTCCGAATCGCGTCGCGCTCGACAGCAGCGGGGTGGCAAAATTCGTAGAAACCCACCTCTTGCCGGAGGCCCTGATGTACCGCAGTGCCCTTGAAGAGGGCATCGAACAGGATTCTACGGTGACCGCCTGGGCAAAGGCGAGGAAGAAGGCGTTTCTGATTGAAGCACTGAGAGACCGAGAAGTTGCAAGCCAGATCGACACCAGCGAATCGGCCTTACGCCAATATCACCAGGCCCGCCAGGGGCGTTTCTCGCTGCCGGCGGAGATCCATTTTGTCGAGGTCCTGACCAAGACCGAGGCAGAGGCCAAGAGTCTGATCCAGCGCATCCAGCACGGCGAGGACATTGGACTCCTGGCCCAAAAGCACAGTATCAGGCCAGGAGGGGATAAAACCAAAGGCGATTTCCATATGCATCCTTTCGAGCGCCCGCGGTACATGGAGCTATACGATGCGGCGGACAAAGCGGAGATCGGCAAGTTGCAGGGACCGGTACAGACGGCGGAAGGGTATTCGGTGTTCAAGGTACTGGAAAAACTGCCAGCGCGTCCCCAGCCCTTTGAGCAGGCGAGCGCCAGGGTGAAATATTGGCTGCGAGAGGAAGAAGAAAAACGGCTGTTCGAAGCCCTACTCGCCAGGCTGCGGGAGCAGTTCCGCCCCAAGATCGTCGTGTTTGAAGACCGCCTCGCCAAGATGGTAAATGCAGAAGCTGGCCTCTAGTACGTGGGCACTGGTAGCCGGAGTGTTCCTCCTCCTGGCCAGCTGCGGGACGGGACAGGAAGAAAAAGCGTGGGCAGAGGCCAGGCAAATGGCGCAGGCGGGCCGTTATTCCGAGGCCATCGCCCTTTGTCTGCGGCATTTGGAGGAGGACCCCGACCAGGCGGCAACCCAGTTGCTCATGGGAACCCTGCTGATGAAGCAGGGACAGTTCAAAGCAGCGGCCCAGGCGTGCGAGCGGGCGTGGCGGCTGGACCCGGACAATATCGACGCGCGCCTCGCCCTGGGCGACGTGTACGTGCGTCAGCGCCGCAACGACGAGGCCGCCGCGATCTACGAGGAGGCGATCAGCCTCGCCCCGGAACAGGCGGCGCCGTACCGCAAACTCGCCATCGCCTATCTAGATCAATTCCGCTACTCCGAGGCCGTGGAAGCCCTGCAAAAGGCCCTGGCGCGCGAACCCGAACACGTCTCCACCCACTATAGTCTGGGCTTGGTATATGAGCGCCAGTCGGAGTACGGTGCAGCGCGGGCCGCATTCGAACGGGCCATTGCGCTCGACACAGCCTACGCCCTCGCCCACTACCACTTGGGAGACATCCTGATCAAACTGGGGCACCCCCGGGAGGCCGAGGCCAGCCTCAGGGCCGCGCTGCGCTGCCGGCCGGCGTACGCAGAACCCTATGCCAAGCTGGGGCAGGTGTTTTTTGAGCAGGGACGAAACGCCGAAGCAGAAGAGGCGCTCATGCAAGCCATCGCCCTTGATCCTGTTGCACCTGAGCCCTATCACCGACTTGGGGGGTTGTACCTGAGGCACGGGAAGGTGGCCTTGGGTCAGCAGTTGCTGGCGGTATTTGAGCGCTTGAGGGTAGTAAACGAAGAGATCACGCGGCAGCGCTATATCCTGGCCAATTTTCCCGACGATGCGGACGCCCACTACAACCTGGGGATCCTCTACGTCAAACAGGGCCGTTACCAAGAGGCCGCCGAGGAGTACCGCCAGGCGCTGGCCATTTATCCCGAGGACGCGAGTGCGCGCAACAACCTGGCGAATATCTATCTCAAGCAGCAGCGGGTCGCCGAGGCGATCCGGGAATACGAGAACCTCCTGGCCTTCAATCCGCGCTACGCCCAGGGGTACAGCAACCTGGGCACCGCGTATCTGCTGACGAAGAATCTGGGCCGGGCAACCCAAGCGTTCCAGAAAGCAGTCCGCCTCGCCCCGGACAACGCCGAGAACCATTACAACCTGGGCCTGCTTTACCTTCAACAAGGGCAGCAGGCCGAAGGGGAAGCGGAAATGGAAACCTACCATCGACTGCTGGCTGCAAAGCAACCGGCCACACCGTAGAGGGAGCCTCCCGATGATCATCGACTGTCACACCCACGCCTGGGATCACTGGCCCTACGAGCCCCCGGTGCCCGATCCTACCAGCCGGGGTGCGGTCGGGCAGTTGCTCTGGGAGATGGACCGCAACCAGGTGGACAAGGCGGTGCTGGTCTGCGCCCGCATCGACCACAACCCCGACAACAACGACTACGGGTACGCCTGCGTGCAAAAACATCCCGATCGGCTGCTGATGTTCGCCGACGTGGATTGCTCATGGACCCAGACCTACCACACCCCGGGGGCGGCTGGCCGGCTGGAAGGGGCGGCCAGGCAGTACCAGCTCAAAGGGTACACCCACTACCTGAAAAGCGACTACGACTGGTTCGCCTCGCCGGAGGGGCTGGCCTTCTTCGAGAAGACCGCCCGGTTGGGGCTGATCTCCAGCCTGGCGCTGGGTGCAGGGTGGCACCCGGCGCTGCGCGAACTGGCCCGGCGCTTCCCCTCGGTGGTGTTCCTCCTCCACCACATGGCCGGCGCCAGGGCCAGCGAGGGGCCACCCTATCCGAGTCTGAAGGAGGTGCTCAAGTCCGCGGCGCTTCCCAATATACATATCAAGCTCTCCGGCTTTCACTACGTCTCCCAGGTATCGTGGGATTATCCCTACTCGGATACCTTGTGGATGGTGCGCGCCCTCTACGAGCACTATGGCCCAGAGCGGCTGTGCTGGGCCTCGGATTATCCGCCGGTGCTATTGTCCATGACCTATCAGCAGTCTCTCGAAGCGGTGCGTAAACACTGTTCGTTCATTCCCGAGCACGACCAAGCACTGATCCTGGGCGGCAACATGCAGCGCCTCCTGGGTCTATAGAAAGGAAGATCGATGCCAAGGTCCTTCAAATTGGGTTATTCGACCATCACCTGGGGCGCGACCCCGGATCTGGACCGGGTGCTGGGCACCATTGCCGCGGCCGGCTGGGAAGGGGTGGAGTTCATCGGCGTTTCCCTGGACTGGCTGGGGACCACCGGCCGGGTGCGGAAGCTCTTGGAGAAACACGGCCTGCCGCCGGTGTGTATGTTCGGCAGCGTCAGTTTGGGGGGGGATGCCGAACAGACCATGGAGCGGCAGTACCGGATCATCGAGTACGCCGCCGAACTGGGCTGCCCGGTCTACTGTTTTCTGGGGGGCAACCGGGTGGGCCTGCGCCTGCCCACGGAGGACGAATTCAAACAACTGGCCGAGCAGTCGGAGCGCCTCATCGACTACGCCGCGCCCTTCGGCTTGACCGTGGCGTACCACGCCCACCCGCGCTGCACCGTGGAAAGCGAGGCCGAACAGGATAGACTGCTCTCCTATACCGACCGCCTCCAGGTATGCGTGGATGTATCCGTGGCCGCGTTGATGCTGGAGGACTCGGTGGCCCAATTGCACAAGTACCGCAATCGCCTGGGCTACGTACACATGAAGGACTGCGGACCGGGCAAGTTCTGCCTGATGGGCAAGGGCATCGCCGGCCTGGATTTCGGCAAGATCCGCGAATCCCTCGATGAGATCGGGTACCGTGGCTGGGTGATGGGCGAGTTGTCCAGCTACGCGGATACGGATGCCGATGATTCGTGCCGCGCCAACCGGGAATTTCTGCGTTCAGTCGGTTACTGACCAAGGCAAAGGAGAAGCGTTGTGGAAAAGATCCCCCTCTGTGTCATCGGCTGCGGCGGCATGGGACACCGTCACATCCTGGCCTACCGCGAGCTGGAGAACAGCGGCATCGGCAACATCGAGATCGTCGCGGTATGCGATCTCAATCCCAAAAACGCCGACCTGGGGGCGCGCGAGGTGGAGCGCCTCTTCGGCAAGAAACCGATGATGTTCACCGACCTGGACAAGGCCCTGGCCTGTCCGGATATCGCCGCCGTGGACGTGGTCACCGATCCCTCATTTCACCATAGCGTCGCGGTGCCGGCCCTCCAGGCAGGCAAACACGCCATCGTCGAGAAACCTCTGGGCCTGACCGTGCGGGCCTGCCAGGCCATGATCGAGGCGGCGCGAAAGAACAATGTGGTCCTGGCCACAGCCGAGAATCTGCGCCGGGATCCCCCCAATCGCCTGGCGCGCAGCATCCTCGACCACGGCCTGCTGGACACCCCTTATCTGATGATCCACAATGCCCTTGGCGGGGACGACCAGATCATCATCACCCCCTGGCGCCACCTCAAGCTGAAAGGGGCCATCGGTCTGGACATGGCCGTCCACTACACCGACATCATCCAGTATTACATGGGTGAGTTCGATCAGATCTACGGCCGGGGCTTGATCGTGGAACCGGTGCGCCGCAAACCCGTGAATCACGGCCTGGACCTGGAGTCGTACCGCGAGCGCTACAAGACCTTCCCCGAAACCCTTGAGGCCACGGGTGAGGATTCGGTCATCGCCCTGTACAAGATGAAGTCCGGGGCCATGGTGCAAATGTCCTATGTGGCTGGAGGGCGCGGCAGCAGCACCTTTGAGCGCAGCGTGCATGGCCGCAAGGCTGCCCTGTGGGCACCAGGAGACCGCAATGGCCGGCCGGTGGTCTTGAAGCTGGACGGCAAGGAGTGGAAGGGGGCAGAGATCCTGCCGCTGCTGCCCAATTTCCAGATGAGCGAGATCACCCAGCGGCTCTTTGCCGAACGCCAGGTGGAATACAATCTGCCTTTTCCACCCATCGACGCCAAACACATGGCCATCGAGTTCCACGACTTTGGCGAGGCCATCCTCAAGGGCGGCAAGCCCGAGGTGGACGGGTACCTGGGCATGACCGCGGTGGCCGCGATCCTGGGGGCGTACGAATCCATCCTCGCTGGTCGCGAGGTGAGTATGGAGGAGTTGTTGTCCGGCAAGGTGCGGAACTACCAGGAAGAGATCGACGATGCCCTCGGCCTCTGAGGTGGGCGCGCGCCCCAGAGTTCTGCTGGCCTGCAACCCCCACGTTCGCGAGCGCTACCTGGACCCGGCCGACCTGGAGCGCCTGGAGCGCTTCGCCGATTGGGACTGGTTCTCCTGCGAGGGGGGGGGAATCTACGACACCAACGCCGATCCGCAGACCACGGCCGAGTTGGCCAAACGCCTGAGCCGGGTCGAGGGTTTGGTGGTCTGCCATGGCTGCCCTACCATCACCGCGGCGCTGCTGGACCAGGTCCCCCAGCTGCGCTTCATCGGCGAACTGGAGGGGGACCGCTTCGCTAGCCGTATCGAGGTGGAGGCGGCCTGGGCGCGGCAGATCCGCACCGTGGACACCACCAATGGCTCGTCCTATCCGGTCTCGGAGTGGGCTCTGGCCCTGATCCTCATCTCCCTGCGCAACGCCGGTTCCCATTTCCGCCGGATGATCGCTGGCCAGACCCAGCATTCGTCGCACGATGATCCGGGCTTCATGCACGGAGACCTGACCGGCAAGAGGGTGGGGCTGATCGGCTGCGGCCATATCGGCAGGCGGCTGATCAAATTCCTGCGGCCCTTCGAGGTGGAGATCTGGGTCTGCGACCCCTATCTGCCCAGGGAGATGGCGGATGCGGTGGGTTTTCTGCAGACCTCGCTGGACAAGGTGATGTCCGAATGCGATGCGGTGGTGTGCCTGGCCCCTCTGACCCCGGGGACCCGCCGGATGATCGGCCAGCGCGAGCTGGACCTGATCCGGCCAGGGGCGGTGCTGGTCAATGTCTCGCGCGGGGCGATTATCGATCCGGACGCCCTGATCGCGCGGCTGAAGCGGGGGGATATCGTCGCTGGTCTCGATGTCTTCGACCCGGAGCCGGTTCCCCCCGACAGCGAGATCCTCCAGCTGCCCAACGTTTTTCTCAGCCCGCACATCGCCGGGGTCACGGCCCAGAGTTACCCGCGCTTTTTCAAATTGATGGTTGACGAACTGGACCGCTTCTTTCACGGCCACCAGACCTTGTTCGACCTGACGCCCCGCACGATGGCCAACCGCCGGGGCAGCGAGCCGGCCTGAGAAAGGAGTGCAGGTTGGATAAATTGCTCCCCACCGAACTCATCGGCAGTTATGCCCTGCCCGGCTGGCTCTGGGCTTTCTCGGAGCGCCTGGAGCATCACCTTGACCTGGGAGAGAGCGAGATCCGCGAGGCCCTGGAGGACGCGGTGCGCATCGCGCTTTTGGACCAGGAGGAGGCGGGGATCGACATCGTCACCGACGGCGAGATGCGCCGCCGCGACTTCATCCAGAACTTCTACGGGCTGATGAGCGGGCTCAACAAGCTGCCGCCGGCCAGGGTGTTGGGCGCTGCCGGGTACGACCAGAACCCCCGGTACGAAGTGCTGGGCAAGGTAGAGGCGCCCGCAGGGCTGGGCATTGTCGATGAACTGCACTACCTCAAGAAACACACGGACAAGCCCGTCAAGATCTGCGTGCCAGGCCCCATCACCCTGTCGCTGCCCCTGATCCTCAAGGGAGGGTACCAGGACCGCGAGGGTTTGCTGGAGGACATGATCCGGCTGGTGAACGCGGAGATGAAGGCCCTGGTCGCAGCCGGTGCCACTTACCTGCAGGTGGACGAGCCGCGCTACGCCACCTCGCACGCCGATGCCAAAAGGTTGGTGGACGTATTCAACCAGACCCGGGACGGGGTAGAGGCCCAGGTGGGGTTACACATCTGCTTCGGCAATTTCAAGGGCCGCTCCCGGGACCGGCGCGATTACTCCTACATCGTTTCCAGCCTCGAGGAAGCCCGCTGCGACCAGTTCAATCTGGAGTTTGCCAATCGCGAATTCGCCCAGATTGAACTCCTGGCCCAGATGCCGGCCAGGGCCCGGGTTGGGGTCGGGGTGATCGACGTGAAATCCTACTTCGTCGAGACCGCCGAAGAAGTGGCAGGGCACCTGCGCCTGGCTGCCAAGTACTGCCCGCCCGAGCGACTGGTCGTCACCCCGGATTGCGGCTTCAACCACTGCCCGCGCCACGTGGCCGTAGGCAAGATGAAGGCCATGGTGGAGGGGGCAGCGCAGGTGCGGCGGGAGCTGGCTGGCGCCTGAGATGCAGCGCTCATGGTTTTGTCTGGCCTTCGCCGCCGTCGCCACCGCGCCCCTGAGCGCCGAGAGCCCCCGGTTCACCGAGGTGTCCGCCAGTGCCGGAATTAGCTTTCGCCATCAAAACGGCGCCAAAGGGGACAAGGAACCCCCCGAAACCATGGGTTCCGGGGTCGCGTTTTTCGACTATAACAACGACGGGCTGCTCGATCTCTACTTTGTAAACAGCGTTGGGCCGGCCGAACTCTATCGCAACCTGGGGCAGGGCGGCTTTGCAGCGCAGGCCAGCCAGGCCGGGGTCGCCAATTCCGGGTACGGCATGGGTGGGTACCCCGCCGACTACGACAACGACGGCGACGCGGATCTGTTTATCACCTGCTACGGCGCAAATATCCTCTACCGCAACGAGGGGAACGGGCGGTTCGCCGACGCCACTGCCTGGGCCAGGGTGGGGAACCAGGGATTGAACACCGGGGCGGCCTTTGCCGATTACGATCTGGACGGGGACCTCGACCTCTTCGTCGGCAATTACGCCGAATACCGCCCGGAGCTGAACCAAGTCTGCACCCGCGCCAAGGGTATACGGGTTTACTGCGGCCCCGAAGCGTACCAGGCGGCCCCAGACGCGTTCTACCGCAACGAAGGCAATGGCAGGTTTGCGAATATCACTGCAGAGGTCGGCCTGCTGCCCCGCGCGGCCAAGGAGTTGGGGGCGGTGTTTACCGACTACGACAACGACGGCGACCCGGACCTGTACGTGGCCGGCGACCGCACCGGCAATCTGCTCTACCGCAACGAGGGCAAACGGTTCACCGAGGTGGGACAACTGGCCGGGGTGACCTACAACGACGCGGGCAAGGCCCTGGCCGGCATGGGGGTGGCTGCGGGGGATTACGACGGGGATGGATGGTTCGACCTCTTTGTCACCAACTACCAGTGGGAGACCAACAGCCTCTATCGCAACCTGGGCAACGGGTTTTTCTCCTACACGACTTTCGGCGCCGGGCTGGGCGCGTCCACGATCACCTACCTGAAATGGGGCACCTTTTTTTTCGACTTCGACAACGACGCCGACCAAGACCTGTGGGTGGCCAACGGTCACCTCGACGACAACGTCGAGGAATTCGACAAGGTGACCTACGCCCAGCAGAACCAGCTCTTCAGGAACGACGCGGGGCGTTTTGTGGATCTGCGGGATCAGTCGGGGCCGGGCATGTTGCTCAAACAGGTGAGCCGGGGCGCCGCGTGGGGGGACTACGACGGGGACGGGGACCTGGATATTGCCGTGGCCAACAACAACGAGCCCGCAGCGCTCCTGCGCAATGAGGGGGGCAATCAGCAACACTGGATCGCGTTCGAACTGGAGGGCGCCGCGGGAAAGGGCGCGGGACAGCAGCGCGACAATCGCGACGGGATCGGGGCGCGGGTGGCGATCCGGGCCGGCGGCCGACAACAGGTGGACGAGGTGCGGAGCGGGGCCAGCTACCTATCGCAGAGCGATACGCGCCTGCATTTTGGCCTGGGCGCGGCGAAGGTGGTGGACCAGGTGGAGATCCGCTGGCCCCGCGGAGGCGTGCAGCGCCTGGAAAACCTGCAGGCGAACCAGGTGGTGCTGGTCCGGCAGACCGGCGCTGCCCGGTGACCGAGGGCGAAAAAACACCCCAACCACAAGGAGACTGGCGATGTGGCAGAGCTACAAACTGAGGGTGGAACGGCTGACCCCCGAATCCTTTGCGCCTTTCGGCCAGGTCGTCGAGCGCTACGAGGAGCGCAAACCAGAGGTGCGCAAGGGCGGGTACACCGAGAACGCCTACACCGTCACCGCGGCCCTGCCCGCCGACTCCGATCCCCTGAAGGTCTCCCTGATCGGCGGGCGGCAGCGGGCCCATTTCGCCTTTCACACCGACGCGGGGCAGTCCTTCTATCCCAGCCGCCACTGCCCCACCGTATTCCTGGTCGCTCCGGTGCAGCCCAAGATCGCGGCCGGGGACTTGCGCGCCTTTTATTCGGACGGCAGCCTCGGGGTGTGCCTGGGCCTGGAGGTGTGGCACACCATGCCCATCTGCATCGCCGGGGAGGAGGTGTACCAGACCATGCGGGGGGACCAGGACTACAAGGCCCATTCGGTGGAGATAGACTTCGACCTGGAACAGGGCCTGGCCATCGACCTTGACGAAGGCAGCCTGGAGGCTTGTATGAAGCGGCCCCTGCGCCGGCACGGGTTTCAGATGAAGATCAAACAGGAGCGGATCGCCGAGTACAAGCTCAATCACAGCCGGATTCCGCAGGAGGTGCTGGAGGCGCTGCGCCGCAGCGGCTGGCACAACTACACCCTGTTCATGCGGGAGGACGGGTTTGTCTTTGGCTACTTCGAGAGTCCCCACGACTTCAAGACCGCCATGGAGAAGTTTTCCAAGGAGATGGAGACGGTCCCCAAGGAAAAGGGCTCTGGTGGTGGAGGCATGACAGAGTCGCCGGACCCGTCCCGCCCCGACCAGTGGATCGTCGAGCTGGAGGATGTCTTCTATCTGCAGTAGCCCCTCTTCCGGCTGCCGGATTTGACCCTCCGCTCCCTGAGCCTCGGCCTGCTGCTCGCGTTTGCCGTTGGGGCGATAGGGCCGTACTGCACCCTGTACCTGCAGGGATCGAACGCCGGCGACGTATTTTATACCAGCCCGGTGGCGCACCTGCTCTTCTTCGTCCTGGTGGTCCTGGTCAATGCGGCCCTGAGGGTGCTGGGGCAGTCCTGGGCCCTGGCCCGCGGTGAGTTGGTGGGCGTCTTTGTGCTGATGAGCCTGGCCAACTCGACCCACACCCTAGCCTACTACTGGGTGGCGATACTGGCCGGCCCTTTCTATTACGCCACCCCCGAGAACGGCTGGGCCGCGCTGATCCAGCCCCACATCCCCGCGTGGTTGGCCCCAGTGGATCTGGCTGGGATCCGGCTCTTCTTCGAAGGTGCCCAGGCCAGCGGGCAGGTGCCCTGGCAGGTGTGGGCAATGCCGATCCTGGGCTGGCTACCCCTCTTCGTGGCCCTCCACGCCGGCAGTCTCTGCCTGATGGTGATTCTCAGGCGGCAGTGGGCGGAGCGGGAGCGGATCTCGTACCCGTTGATCCAGGTGCCCCTGGCCATGCTCAGCGACGGGCCCGGCGGTGAGCCGCTCTTCCGCAGCGGCGCGATGTGGGCAGGGTTCGCCCTGCCCGTGGTGGTTGGCTCGCTCCAGGGCCTGCACAGCTATTACGGTTTTGTCCCGGTTTTGGCACTGAGCGCCTCTATCCCCCTGCTGGGTAACGGGGTTGAATTGCCGCTGACCCTGAGCTTTGCCACCCTAGGCTTTTTCTTCCTGGCCAAGCGCGAAGTGACCTTCGGCCTGTGGGTCTTCTTCCTGTTCAACACCGCACAAAAGGCGATATATCAGCTTCTGGGGGCAGGGGGCGCTAGGGAGCCGGCGGTGAGTGTGTGGAGCTACGATCTGCCCAGTCTGGTGCATCAGAGCATGGGCGCCATGCTCATGTTGGTGCTGGGGGGCTTGTGGGTGGGCCGCGAGCACTTGCGGCAGGTGCTGCGCAAGGCGGTCTGGGGGGATGCCGAGGTAGATGACCGCGACGAGGTGATCGGGTACCGTGGTGCGGTCTGCGGCCTGGTGGGAAGCGCGGCGGTCCTGGCGCTGTGGCTGTGGTGTGCGGGGATCCCCCCGGTCGGAGTGCTGGTTTTTATGGTTTGTGTTTTCGTGGTCTTTGTGGCCCTCACCCAGGTGATCGTCGAGGGCGGGGTGGCGGTGCTCTACCCTCCCCTGGTAGCCCCGGACGCTGCCATCTCGGCCCTGGGCACCTCGGTTTTTGGTGCGCCGGGGCTGGTGGGCATGGTCTTCACCCGGGTATGGGCCAACGACGTGCTCAACTTCGCCATGCCGCACTGCGCCAACGGGCTGAAACTGGGCGAACAGGTGGAGGGGAAGAGGCAGTGGCTGTTCTGGGGTATGCTGGCAGGTATGCTGGCCGGCCTGGCCGGAGCCCTGTGGATGCTCATGCACCTGGCGTATACCTATGGGGCGATAAATCTGCGGCCCGCCCACTTCATCTGGTTGCCAGAGTACGTGTTCGACTACGCCGCTGCCCGGATCAACGAGCCCAGCGGACCAGGCTGGTGGGGCTGGGTCCACACCGGGATCGGGGCCGGGGTGATGGGGCTCTTGCTCCTGGCCCGCCGGCAGTGGAGCTGGTGGCCCTTGCACCCGCTGGGGTACCCGATCAGTTCGGTGTTTTCCTGGATGTCCTTTAACGCCTTTCTGGCCTGGCTGATCAAGGGGATCATTCTGCGTTACGGGGGGGTGCGGCTCTACCAGGCCGTGCGGCCCTTCTTCCTTGGGCTAATCATCGGGCAGTTTGTGGTTTTCGGCCTCTTCTGGGTCATCGACAGTTTCACCGGCATGGTGGGCAACAGCGTCTTGGTGTGAGAAAGGGGCGAGATTTATGGAAAAGATCAGCTTTGGTCTGGTGGGCTGCGGCGGTATGGGCACCCGGCACCTATACGGGTTGCGGGAGCTGGCGCAGACGCCCTTCTGCAACGTCGAATTGGCGGCGGTGTGCGATTTGCGACCCCAGCACGCCGAAATGGCAGCTAATGAGGCCGAGCGCCTGCTGGGTCGCCGGCCGGCGATCTACGATGACCTGGAGGCCATGCGCCGGGGCGAGCCTGAGCTGGTGGCGGTGGACGTGGTGACCGATCCTTCAACCCACCACACCGTGGTCTGCCAGGCCCTGGAACTAGGCTTGCACGTGGTGGTGGAGAAACCCATGGCCATCACGGTGCGGGCCTGCCGGCAGATGCTGGAGACGGCCAGGCGCAAAGGCCTGCTGCTCTCGGTGGCGGAGAATTTCCGGCGCGACCCCTCGGCCCGCCTGGTCCACCACCTGCTGGCACAGGGGGCCATCGGCACACCCTACATGGGCCTCTTCCACTCGCTCAGCCCCGGCAACACCATCTTCATCACCCCCTGGAGACACCGCAAAGAGCGGGGCGGGGCCATCCTCGACATGGCGGTGCATTTCACCCACATGATCCGTTACCAGTTGGGGCAGATCTCCGAGGTGTACAGCGATGCGCGCCTGGTGGAACCAGTGAGGTACAAGGCCGCGGAGACCACATCCCCCTACACCTTCTACCGCACCCAGTTCGGAGAGATGGAGACCCACGTCAAGGCCACCGCAGATGACACCTCCCTCGCCCTGTTCAGGATGGAGAGCGGCGCTGCAGTGAGCTGGATGGTGGGCCTGGGGGGTCACGGCAGTTGCCACCGCGAACTCATCCTGGGCGACCGGGGGTGCATCGAAGGTTTCGGGACCCGCGGGGGTAGGGTCAGCCTAAAGCGGGCCGGCCAGGACGAGTTGACCCAGGAAACCCTCCTGGTGCAGACCCCCGGCTTGGCGCTGGACCCCCTGACCGCCCATCTCTTTCCCACTCGGGTGACGGCCAGCGACCCGGCTGTAGATCTGAAGTTGATCGCCATCGAGTTACACGAGCTGGCCCAGGCAATCTCGACCAAGGGCAGGGTAGAGGTGGACGCCGAGTGGGGGCTGAAGGATGTGGCTGCCCTGTACGCGATCTTCGAGTCGTCCAATGCGGGCCGCCCGGTGCAATTGGCGGAAGTGGAAAGCGGGCGAGTCTGCGAGTACCAGGCCGAGATCGACGCTGCCTTGGGGATCGCCTAATCAGCGGTCAGGGTTTGGGCGATCTGGGGATGGTGGTCATGAGCTGGCTGTCGATCTTCTTCCAGTAGGGCGGGGCGTCGTCGCGGATTGCTTTCCACTCTGGGTGGGCGCGGATGTACTTCCAGGCCGCATTGCGCTCTTCCTCGCTCTGCCAGCGGATCATCCACACCACATTAGTAGAGGTGCCCTGCGCGATCTCGGGGGGGATGGCGGTCTGGTGCCAGAAACCCACCACATCGAGCTTGAAGCGGTCGAGCAGCAGGGGGAAGGCGGTGTCATTGGCCCACTGGAGATACTCCTCCATCATGGCGGGGTCGATGTCGTACATGCGCAGTTCGTAGATCATGACACCATCACCTTCAGGTCGAGCGGAAACGGGGCATCACTTCGCGGGCGAACAGTTCCAGGCCCGCAGCATCGGGGGCGTCCATGAACCAGAGCATGAAGTGGGCGATGTCCCGCTGCCTATAGGCCTCCACCTGGGCGGTCACCTGGTCCGGGGTGCCGACCAGGAAGGAGTCGGTGAGGGAGGGGGGAAGCTGGTCGGTGCGGCCCTGGGCAAATGCGGCCAGCTCCTCGGCGGGTGGGGTGCTGCTGCGGGCCAGGATCTGGTTCAGGCTGCGGCGCAGAGCCTCCAGGTCCGGGGCGATGAGGATCTGGGTCTCGAAGCTTTTTTCGATATCATTCAGCGGGCGACCGGCTCGCTGGCAGGCCGCCCCCAGCGCCTGGAGCCGGCGGTCCAGTTCTGGCAGGGAAACCGGGGTAGTGTTCCAGCCCTGGGCCCGGCGGGCGCACAGATCGAGGATCAGCGGATGGGCTTCCCCCAGCCACACCGGAGGATGGGGCACTTGCGCGGGACCCGGTTTGCACAGAGCCTGCTCCAGGTGGTAATAGCGCCCGGTGAAATCCAGGGGTTCGGCGGCCTGCCACAGGGCGAGGGTCAGGTCCAGGGCTTCCTCCATGCGGCTGATCCGCCCTTCGGCCTCCTCATCCCAAGGCAAGCCGTACGCGCAGTGCTCGCGGCGGTTGTTGCCGCAGTCGAAGAAGTGGATGAGCCGGCCACCGGAAATCTGGTCGAGGGTGGCGGTCATCTTGGCGGTCATCGAGGGGTGGCGCATGGGGTTGGAATAGTGGATGATGCCCAGCCTGGCCCGCGTGGTGCAGCCGGCTAGGGCCGCCAGGGTGGTCCACCCTTCGAGGATGGCCTGGTCTTTGCCCAGCATCAGATGGTCGGCTACCCAGAGAGAGTCGTAGCCCAGTTCCTCGGCCTGCCTGGCCATGGCCAGGGTGGTGGACGCGTCCAGTTGGGCGTAATTTGGGGTGCGAAAAAAAGCATTACCCGGCATCGCGAAGATCGGGAGGCAAAAGCCAAAGCGGAGCTGCATAGCGATTTTTACCTTTGAGAAAGTTTCAGTTAGGATAGTACCGCCCCGCTTTGTTGTCAATCTCGTCTTTTCCTTTTCCTGCCCTGAGCTACTCACCCTGTTTGGTGCTTAAAGGAAGATATGCTCACTCAAGAACAGATCGGCCAGTTCCACGATCAGGGATACCTGCTGGTGGAAAATGTCATCTCCGCAGACGAGGTCGAAATTCTGCGGGCCGCCATCGACGAACTGGGACTGAGCTACCAGCCCGAGGACAGTGGCCTTAGCCGCTCTAGCAACTACCTGACAGTCATCCACGACCTGCCCAATCGGCCTGGACCCCTGGCGCGCATCGTCCAGTACGGCCCAGTACTGCGTTTGGTAGAGCAGCTGATCGGCAGAAGGGTGCGGGTCACCGGTGGCCTGTTGCTCGACAAGGACCCTGAGCACAACTGGGAGATCCCCTGGCATCAGGATACCGGTATCTACGTGGCGGTCAACCCACAGGGAGAACCAGAGGACGTACGGGGAGGCTTGCCCGTGTACACGACCAAAGGACTCGAACTGGCGGGGGATCTCACCTGCCGGCTGGCGCTCGATCCGGCAAAAGGCGAGAGCGGCGGTCTCTACGTCCTGCCCACCACTCACCGCGAACACCTGGGGAACAAGGTCGCCGAGCGCTTTGCCAGCGAGAAGGGAGTGCTGGTTCCGCAGCCGGTCGGCTCGGCGCTCTTTTACGCTCCCCTCATTCTCCACCGCTCAGAAAAGATGACCACTTCGGGGCACCGCCGCATCCTGCATCTGAGCTGGGGGCCTGCAGATCTCGTCCTGCCAGGGGCGCAGATCTATCCCTGGCCGCAACCCTGCCCTCTCACGCCGCTGGAGGCACTGGTGTGATGCGCACCGATCCTGCTTTTGCAGCGGACGCAGTGAGGTTAGTGAAGGCGGCCGAACACGCAGGGACACCAGGCCCATGAACGAGGCGCCTTCCAAATCGCTGTGCCTGGCCCTGGCCTTGGTCTGCGGGTCGGTAATTGGGGCAGAGATCGCCTTTACCCGGCTCTTTTCGTTTGTGCTCTACTATCACTACACCTTTCTGGTCCTCTCCGGCGCCATCTGCGGTTTGGGCCTGGGTGCGGTGCTGGGGGCGCGGTTATCCAGTCGGCGAGCCCTCAGCTTGCTGGCCTTTGGCCAGGCACTGGGATTCTGGCTGGTCGTCGCCTTTGCCGCCTGGGTGCCGCGCGCCGGGGTCTGGTGGATGTTGGGAGTAGCCACCCTGCCCTTTGCAGTGGCCGGGGCTTTCCTCGCGTTGGTGTTCCGCACCCACGCCACGTACAGCCAGCGGCTCTATTTTTGGGATCTGGCTGGGGCGGCCCTGGCCACTCTGGGGATCATCCCTTGCCTGGAATGGCTGGGAGGAGTGGATGCGCTGCGGGCCTGCGGACTGCTGACTGCCCTGGCTGGGGGGCTGGTGGCCCAGGTGCGCCGCTGGGGGGTGATGGGTGTGGGATGCTTTTTTTTACTCTTCCTGGCACAGCGCAGCCTGGGGTTGGTAGGCCTAGACCTAGAAGAGTTGGGGCAGGCAGCGGACAAGCCGATGTTCAAGGCCCTCAGTTCGCTGACGGAGAGGGGCAGCATAGTGCAGACCCGCTGGAGTGCATATGCCCGCACCGATCTGGTGGACCGCACTGGCGAGACCGGGCTTAATTTCTACACCGACGGCGGGGCCGGTTCTTATATGTTCCGCTTTGACGGGGATTTCCGCCGGCTCTTCTTCCTGCGCCAGGAGACTGCCTTTTTCCCGTATTACTTTGCTCCCAGAGACCGGGCGCTGATCCTGGGGCCAGGGGGTGGGGCAGATGTGCTCTACGCATTGATGACGGGCTGGCAACAGATCGAGGGGGTGGAGATCAATGCCGAAATCGTCGACCTGGTCCGTCAGTACGGAGAGTACAACGGCCGCCTGTACGATTTCGAAAACGTGGAGATCCACGTGCAGGATGGCCGCAACTTTGTGGAGCGCGCCACCGGCCCCTACGACCTGATCGCCCTGCCTTTGGTCTACTCCTCGGCGGCGGAGTTGGCCGGGTACGCCCTGCAGGAGAACTACCTGTTCACCCAGGAGGCCTATGAACGCTATTTGAATCTGCTCAACCCCGGAGGCCGGCTGGCCCTGGTGGTGCACGACCACACCCTGATGCTGAGGGCGATCACCACCCTGGCGGACCTGTGGGAGCGGGAGGGGAAACCAGCCCCAGGGTTTCTCGACCACCTGGTGGTGATCAACGGCACCCGCGCTGATCCCAAGGCCCAGGAAGCCTTCCGCCCTTTGCTGCTGGTGCAGAAGACCCCGTACACCCGGGAGCAGCTGGGGGAGTTGTTGGCCGTGGCCAAGGAGTTGGATCTCCAGCCCTTCTTCGTGCCCGGGTACCAGGAGCGAGTGGCCATTTCCTCGCTGCGATCCGCCGGCTTAGGGGCATTCGTGGCCGGCCATACCAATGACCTGCGCCCGGTCACTGACGAGCGGCCTTATTTCTACGGCGTCACCACCGGGTTGGATCGCAATCTCAAATACCTGTTGTGGGGCGCCCTCGCGGCGGCGCTGATCTTGGTGGGGGCGCCGGCGAGGCGCGCCCCGCGGGTGTTGGGGCTGAGGCTCAGGGGTTTCGCTGCCTGCCTCGGCGCTGCGTACATGTTGGTTGAGATCTATCTGCTGCAGCGCTTCTCCCTCTTGCTGGGGCAGCCGCTGCTCACCCTGGGGGTCACCCTCTTCGGCCTGCTCTTTTCCAGCGCCGCCGGCAGTTTGGCAGGGCGCCGGGTGAAAGTCCTGGGCACGGGCAAGGGGCTCGGGTTGGCCGCCGCACTGACCGGAGTGGCCGGGCTTGGGTTGCTTTGGCTGCAGGGAGTGGTGCTGCCACTGGCGTTCCATCTGGAGACCGGTGGGAGGGTCTTCGCAACCCTGGCCCTGATCCTGCCCCTTGGTTTGCTGATGGGGCTGTGTTTCCCGGCGGGGTTGCGACTGGCTGGAAGTGCCGAGCCTGAGCAGATCCCCTGGATGTGGGGGACCAATGGCGTCAGCTCAGTGGCTGGCTCGGCCCTGGCCGTGGTGGTGGGCATGGAATGGGGCACGGAATGGGCGCTCTATTGCGGGGCTGCCGTGTACCTGCTGGCCGGCGCTGCGATGTGGGTAGGAGAAGATAAATTGTCCCTGCCTGCCACAGTGGACCCCCCGTTGTCGTGGAAAATGACCGGCGGTTTTCTCTGCGCCGTCGCCTTGTTGTGGTATGGGGTTTTCACTTTTATTGCCGCGGCGCCCACACGCAGGGTGCCGACCGGCGAACTGCGACCTGTGCCGCCGCCAGTGGTCCCGGAAGTCTGGCCGAGGGCACTTGGAGAGTCATCATCTATAGAGGATCGAAGCGATGAATGAACCCGTGCGCCTCACCCAGCTTGCCAAAAGGGCCGGCTGCGCCGCCAAACAGCCGCCGGGGTACCTGCTGCCCCTGCTGCAGAGCCTGCCGGCCATCACCGACCCCAGGGTGTTGGTGGGCAGCGCCACGGCCGACGACGCGGCGGTCTACAAGCTGAGCGACGAGCTGGCCCTGGTGCTGACGACCGACTTTTTCACCCCCATCGTCGATGGGCCGTACGACTTTGGGGCCGTGGCGGCGACCAATGCGCTCAGCGACGTGTACGCGATGGGCGGCACGCCGCTGACCGCCCTCAGCATCGTCGGTTTCCCGGACGCGGCGCTGCCGCCCGAGGTTTTGGTAGAAATCCTGCGCGGGGCAACGGACAAGGCGGCCGAGGCCGGCATCGCCATCGTCGGCGGACATACCATCAAGAGCGAGGAGCCGATCTTCGGCCTGGCGGTGGTGGGCACTGTCCATCCAGACCGGGTGTTGGCCAATGACCGGGCCCAACCCGGCGATCTGCTCATCCTCACCAAGCCCTTGGGGTTGGGGATCATCACCACGGCGGCCAAAAACGGGGAGGACCACCTGGGGGCCATCGGCGAGGCGGTGCGGATCATGACCACCCTCAACCGGGATGCGGCCCGGGTGCTGGCAGGTGCCGGCGCAAGGGCACTGACCGATATCACCGGGTTCGGGTTGCTGGGTCACCTGCGCAATATGGTGGCGGCCAGCCGGGTACACGCCCGTATCGGGCTGGAGCAGGTGCCGGTCCTGCCGGCAGCCCGGCAGTACGTCGCTGGCGGGGGGGCGCCGGGCGGCACCTATGCCAATCACCGATTCTTGGCCGACTGGGTCGAATACAGCCCAGACCTGAACCAGGACGAGCAGCTGTTGCTCTGCGACGCCCAGACCTCAGGGGGGCTGTTGGCCGCCTTGCCGGCGGGGCAGGTAGACGACGCGCTAGCGGGTCTACACGCCGCGGGCCTGGCCTGGGCGGCGGTGGTTGGCAGCGTGGAGGCCGAACCAGCGGGTCGGATCTCGGTGGTGCGGCGGTTGGGTTGACGGGATCAGGCCGGCTGCGGCCAGAGCGCCACCGGTAACCCCTCCTGGGTATACGGGGCGCGGTGGAGGGCGTTCACTGGCCAGCACTGCCCGCCCTGGAAGTGGTAGTCCTCCTCCAGACCGCAGAGCCAGGTGAACATTTGGGCGGCGGCGATGCCATCCATGAACTGCTCAAAAGGGGGGCGGCCGGCGCTGAGGCGGATCCAGGAAAAATCGAAGGCGGGATCTGCCAACCAATCGCGGCAGGGAGGGGCGGCGCGCCAGTAGTTGTACTTGAGCAGGTTGCGCACCCCGCTGCCGGTGCTCTGGCTGCGCCGGTGCCAGATCGAATACACGGTGAGAAAGATGGAACCGGCGGGGGCGGCGGTGCGCACCGCGTGGCGGAAGCGGTCGTAGTGGACCATATAGTTGGCTTTGCTGCGCACGAAATGGGAGCCGGGGATCACCTCGGTGGGCCCCATCTGCTCGGGGGTGTCGGTGGGATAGTAGAAGACCTGCAGGTAGTCGAGGCGGCGGGTGTAGACCGAGCCCCCGTCGCGGTGCCAGGACTGGGCCGGGGCCGGACAGGTGGTGCGGTGGTTGGCCATCATACCTGGCAAGCGGAAGTTGGCCCCGAGCAGGGAACGCACGGCGCCGGCCGCCTGGGGGTTTTTGAGCACGTGCTCGGCGAACCAGGGCTCGGCGAGGATCTGGTCCGGCTGGGGGCCGTTGCAGTCCTCCAGAAAGGCCACGGTGCGCTGGTTGATCTCCTCGGAGACGACCCCCGGTAGCACCAGGTACCCGTCGCGGCAGAAGTCCAGCACCTGCTGGTCGTTCAGGGTGGGGGCGCAGTCGTGGGTGGCCGGCAGCATATTTGACCCTCCGGTCAGGTTAATTTTCGAGGACATATTCACAAAACCGCGGGAACATTCAAATGGTCCCGCGCCTCCGCAGCACCCTCTCAGGTCATTTTCTCTAGAATAAACTCGCAACCCATGCCCACGGTCTGCTGCTCCTGCAACAACAGGGCCAGCTCGGGGAATTTGATCACCCGCCAGCCATCGGCCAGGGCCTCGAGCACCGTCTGGTACGGCCACTGGGCCGGGTCGGCGGGCAACGCCCGCACCGTGCCCCCGCTGACCATGGCGATGCCGATCACCTGGGATCCCAGCCCAGTGTTGCTCACCTGCAGATAGAGCAGGTCCTGGAGCGCAGCCGGCCCGGCCAGGGACAGGGCCTCGAGCAGGTCGGCCTCGGACAACACACCTTGCCTGAATTTTTCGAGGCAGCCCTCCAGCTGCTGGCGCAACTGGTGGGCGCTCATCGGGTGGCCAGGGCGGGTGGGAAGCCGTACGGCAGGTCGTTGCGCTGGGCGGGCAGGGGCCAGCTCTGACCGCCAGTGACCTGGTAGTTGGGGTGTTGTCCAGCCAGCCAGCAGAACATCTCGGCGGCCGAGTAACACTCGTGGAACTGTTCACCCAGACCGGCGGCCGGACCGCTGAAGTTGGCTCGGGCCATGTCGAAATCCGGTTCCCGGATCCAGTCGCGGGCCGGGGCCGCAGTGCGCCAGTAGCAGTACTTGAGCATGTTGCGGATGCCGCTGCCAGGGGCGGCGGTGGCCCGGTGCCAGATGCGGTACGCGGTAATGAAGATGGAACCAGCCGGTGCGGCGGTGGAGGCGCTGCCGCGGATGCGGCCGTAGTGGGCCATGGCCCGCTGGGTATTGGGCACCAGGTGGGAACCGGGCACCACCTCGGTGGGGCCCATCTCCAGAGGGGTGTCCTGGGGATAGTAGAAGACCTGCAGGTCGTTGAGCTGCGGGCCCCAGCGCGAACCGCCGTCCACGTGCCAGCCGCCTGTCATCTGGTGGGGACACTGGCGGCGGTGGTTGCTCATCAGCACGGGCAGACCGTACCCCGGACCCAGCAGGGAACGCACCGCGCCGGCAGCTGCCAGATTGCAGATCACCTGGTCCTGGAACCAGTCGAAGTCGAGGATCTGGGTGGGCTCGTGGTGGGTATTGGTATCCAGGTACGCAAAGGCGCGGCTGTTGATCTCGTCGGGCACCACACCAGGTAAAAGCAGATATCCCTGCCGGCAGAATTCGAGCACCTGGGTATCGGTCAGGGTGGGAGGATGGTCGCAGGCGCGGCGGGACATGGGCTCAACTCCACTTTTCGAGGATGAACTCGCATCCCAGCGTCTGGGGGATGGCTTCGTCCATCAGCAGGGCCAGGTTGGGGAAGGAAACCACTCGCCAGCCGTCCTGGATGGCGGCCAGGACCGACTGGTAGGGCCACTCCGCCGGATCGGCGGGCGGTTCTACCATCTTCCCGGCCACGAACATACTCATGCCCAACACCTGGGAGCCGGGGTTGGTGTTGCGCAATTGAAGATAGAGCAGGCTCTGGCGCCGGGCATCGGTGTCGCTCATAAACAGGCTCTCCGGGGAAGGTCGCGAGAGGGGCAATTAAAAAAAGCGCGGACGGGTGCGCAAGCCCGGGTTCAGGAAAGGGAGAAGCGCAACCCCACGACCGCCTGGTCCACGCAGCCGTACCCGTCGTCGCCGCCCAGGTGGCCAACCACCAGAATCCGCCCGCCCGGCAACTCCACGGCTTTGGGATAATACGGGGTGACCGGTCCCTTCCTCAGTGCATCCAGGCCGTCGCCAGGGGGCAGGTCCTGCCAGGTGCGGCCCTCGTCCAGGCTGCAGGAGATGCCGGTGGTCGCCAGGTGCAGAACCTGGCCCCGGGAGGTCATCAAGACCTCGGGATGGCCACTGTGGGGCAGGCCATTGGGCCGGGCAAGGCATGGCTCCCAGGAAGCGCCCTGGCGGGGCAACCGGGTCTGCAGCCGTCCCTCCTCTGGCCCGGCGCGCAGCACCAGCAGCAAGTCGCCGTTCTCCAGTTCGGCCCAGTCGAACTCCTCAGTGAAGGAAAAGACCCGGCGCTGGTCTTTCGGCAACACCGGCAGCGGCCCCTCCCAGGTATGGCCACTATCGGCCGAGGTGAACAGGGCGGGGACAAAGTCCTCGAACCAGCCGGTGCGGGTGTCGCGGGCCGGCTGGTTGCGGAAAAAACCGCCCCCGACCAGCACCCGGCCGTCGCGCAGCAGTCGCAGGCGTTTGGGCCAGAAGCTGGCATCCGGGTCGCGATTGATCCGTTGCGGGGCAGACCAGCTGTTCCCCCCGTCAACGGAGCGCTGCACGTACCCGTCCTGCGGAACCTGGTCGTAGGGCAGGTACTTGCCCCAGACCCCGCGCAGCAGCGACCCATCCCCCAGTGCCAGTTCCGCCTCCCCGGTGATGCCGTTCATGCAGGTGCGGAAATCGTCGCTGCCCGCCAGGCGCCACCTCGTTCCCTGGTCCGCGGAGTGGAGGTGGATGTTTTGGAGGCGCAGGCCGGTCATATCGTAGGCCTCGCCGTGGCCCTGAGGGGGCCACTCCAGGCGCCGGCGCACCTCGGGCGGGGCCGTGGGCCGGCCCTGGAAGGGGCCGGTGGCCTGGGTGAAGGAACACATGGGGTCCCCGCTGGGCAGGGTCCACAGACCACACCAACTGGTAAACCCCGGATATTGGGGCGAGTGGTAGACGAATAGGCGTTCCAGGTCGCGAAGCTGCATGGCGGTTTGGCAGGGGGCTCAATCCCCCAGTGCGGCGATTCTGGCGGCCATGGCCTCGATCAGCAGTTCGAGGCATCCCGGACCAAGGCTGGAGGGTTCCTCCTGGTAGAGTCCCTTGCCGTAGCGGTCACGGGGCAACAGATAGGCCACCTGGAAGTCGCTCGTGAGGGGCGAGAAGAGCAGGGTGTACTGGGGAAAGCGCCGCCGCAACTCGGTCTGGACCAGGCTGTAGGGCTCTCCTCCGCTGGTGGCCCAGATCGCGTCACCCAGCCGGTGCACGGTAAAGCGGAAGGGGTAGGTGGGACCCTCGGGTAGACCTTCGAGGCGGGCCAGCCAGCGCCGGGCCCGCTCGGCCAGGGCGCTGCAGTTGCGCACTTCGAGGGCGTCGCCCCGCGCCTCGGCCTCCTGCTGGCGGGCGGTCCACTCTCGGAGTTCCCGCTCGAAGCGCTCCGGCTCCAGGCCGGGCTTGAGGGGCAGATCCACCTGGTAACTGCCACCGGCGAAACAGGCGGTCCGCTCCTGGCGCTCCGGGGAAAAAGGGGTGTGGGCCCACACCCCCAGCGTCGCCCCGGAGACCACCGGCCCCTGGTAGACAAAATCGGTGGCCGCCGGCCCCATACCCTCCAGCACGGAGAGGGCCGCGTGTCCCAGCTGGCGGCCATTGCGGTCGGCCACCGCCAGGTCGCCGACAAAGCCCTCGCGCGGCCCCTGGTCGCCGCAGGCGCCCAGGGCAAAGGTGCAGGGCACCCCGGTGGCCTTTTCCACGGTTTCGCGCATGGCACCTGGGTAGTCCGGGCTGATCTTGTCGTTTTCCCAGGCCAGGCTGGTGGGGTGGCAGCTGTAGTTGACCATGGTGGCCAGGAGCTGCCCGGACTGGGAGGAGAACCGGGCCACGACCACGGTCGGGTCGGTCTCAGCTCCGGGGTTGAAACCGCAGACTGGATGGCCTGCCTGGGCGTCCCAGCAGTCGCGGTTGGCGGCCATGCCGCACCGGCCCGTGGCGTAGGTGACCACGGCCTCTTGCATGGCGTAGAGCGCTTGGGTGCCGGCCTCCCGGACCCGCTGGCGCAGGCGCTGCAGGTAGGGGAGAATCAACTCGCCACCCGGCAGCTCCACCCGGTTGGGCGCAAAGAAGCCCGCCGAGTGGGAGTGGGAGTAGGTGATAACCACGCGGTCGAGCGCTGCCCCGGTGGCCTGGGCGAGGGCCTGGCGCAGCTCTTCGTGTTGGGCCGCCGCCAGGCCGACTAGGTCGAGGTGGGCGCGGACCAGGAGCGGGCCGCGGTCCACCGGGGCGAGAAGCAGCACATCGGCCCGGAGCGGGCGGTGTACGCCGGCAGCTCTGTCGTGCCGGGCCGCACCCCACATCCGGTGGTAGATGCCCACGGGCGGGGTGATGTCGGCGCAGCCCAGGGCAAAACGCAGGCGGGAGGTGGGCGTGGGTACCAACACGGCGGCCTCAGACCTTGACGGTGCTGCGGGTGGCGCCGGCCTTGAGGATGGCGGCGGCCACTTTCAGCGATATGAGGCCGTCGGCAGCGGTGACCAGCGGCTGCTCGCCCCGCTCGAAACTGCCGACCACGTGTTTGAGCTGCTCGACGAACATGTCCTGCTGGCGGTAGGTGTAGACCCTTTCCTTGCCCTGGCCGGTCTTGAGGGTGAGGGCCCCCTGTTTCTTGGCATCAAATGCCTTGGGCGCCTCGGCGGCGGTCATGCCGAACTGCAGGGCGCCCTTGGGGCCGATCACGTCGTTGAGGTGGGTCACCGGGGCGCCGGCAGCCACACCCCAGGACCAAATGAGGCTGTGCTGGTCTCCGGACTTGAAGTTGACAATCACACTGGCGGTATCGGCGCCCACACTGGTGCGATCGAATTGCAGCGAGGAGGCCTGCACCGAGGAGACGGCCCCGAAGATCTGCAGCATGAAGTCGTAGTTGTGGATGGCGCCGTCCATCAGCGGTCCGCCGCCTTTGTTGACGTCGCGGAACCAGGGGTTGGCCGGGCGGCCACCGGCGGCAAAGCGCCAGATCACGGGGCGGCCCAGGGCATTGGACTGGATCACCTTCTTGAGGGTGCCCCATTGGGTGTCGAAGCGGCGCACGAAACCAATGGTGAGGCGCACCTTGGCCTTTTCAGCGGCCTCGGCCATACGCTCGGCGTCGGCCAGCTTGAGGGCCATCGGTTTCTCGCAGAAGATGTGTTTGCCGGCTTTGGCGGCGGCGATGACCGGGGTGGGGTGCTGGAAGGTGGGGGTACACACCCAGACGGCATCCACATCCCCCTGCCTGAGCAGTTTGCGGAAGTCGGTGTACGGGGTGCCGCCGAAATCCTTGGCAAAGCCCTGGGCAGCGGTCTCGACCACGTCGGAGACGGCGACGATACGGGCGTTCTTGAGCTGCTGCATACGCGTGGCGTGGTGCCGGGCGATGCCGCCGCAGCCGATGAAGCCAACCTTGAGCATGGCGGACCTTTCTTTTTAGAGGGGATGGTCGACCCTGAATGTAGGCGGGTTGGGCGGGTGGATCAAGGTGCGGTTGCGCGAGTGGGGGATTAGGCCCATCTTCGGAAAAACCCCTCTGGAGGACCATGTCGATCCTTGTCGGCAAGCTGCTGACCCCCTTGATCTCGCCCCTGGGCCTGGCTCTGCTGTTCTGGATCGCAGGTGCCCTGCTGGGTTGGCGGGGGCGGGTCGCCTGGGCCAAACGCTGCCGGCTCGCCGGCGGCCTGGTGCTGCTGGTGCTGGGCAGCCCTATGGTGGGCGAACGCCTGCTGCACAGCCTCGAGGTCGAGTACCCACCCGTGCCCATTGCCCAGCACCCCACCGCCGAGGCCATCGTGGTGCTGGGTGGGTTCACCAAACCGCCCATCCCGCCGCGGCTGACCACAGAGGTGGACGAGGGGTTCGACCGGCTGCTGCACGGGCTCAGGCTCTGGCGGGCCGGGAAGGCCCCGGTCCTGGTGCTCAGCGGTGGTAACATCCCCTCCCTGACGGGCACCGCGATGACCGAGGCCGCCAGCCTCTGCAGCCTCGCCGTCGAATATGGGGTGCCCACGGAGGCCATCCTGCTGGAGGGGGCGTCGCGAAACACCCACGAAAACGCCCTCTTTACCGCCGAGTTGCTGCGGCAGCGCGGCCTGAGCCAGATCCTGCTGGTGACCTCGGCCTCACACATGCCGCGTTCGGTGGCCGCGTTCCGCAAGCAGGGGCTGAAGGCCGGGCCGTGCGTCCACCTGATCGCGCTGCGCCTGGCCGCAGAGCATCCAGACCTCGTCCGGAGGGCCATCGTCCATGAAGTAGCGCCGGGTGGAGGTCGGGTGGCGGTCCCGCGGTCGGATTCGACGCCGGGCCCGGGCGGCTTGACGCCAGGCAGCAGCGACGAACAGATCATCGCTGTCTGCAAGGAGATGTTCCGGAACGGGATGAACGAGAACCCGCAAGCCTGGGACGCGCTGGGCGCCGATTACCACAAGAGGCTCGAGCGCGACTACCTTACCTGGGTTCGGCGCTACTTCCCGATTCCAGACATGCGTATACCCACGCCAGATGAACTTCGACGTCGGCCCGTCACGTGGACGATCGGCGGGCTGACGCGCGCGGCGACCTTTCACTGGAACGTCGTGGCTGGGCACGCGGCCGGAATCGAGGTGGGGCTGCTGATGTGCATGCACTTTCCGCAGGTCAGCATTCCCGAGGCACTAGCTACGCACATCGCGAGGGCATGAGTACGATGCAGGAGCCTCTGCTGTCAGCCTAACAAAGTGTTGCAGCCGTCGGCGGCCGG
>SXGU01542637.1_pt1 | contig 40923 bp, 28 predicted proteins | sample 3174531 | NCBI WGS metagenome assembly SXGU01 (sample SAMN11356863, study PRJNA531348) | freshwater metagenome | isolation source: freshwater sample F1-140 | place: China: Fuxian Lake, Yuxi | collected 2017-12-25 | reverse complement strand
GGCCGGGTTCTTCAAGCAAACCCTCTTCGCGAAGAAGAAGTGAGACGAGTCAGACATTGCTTTCCGGTCGAACCGCCGGCGTAAGCCGGCCGGGTTTGCTTGAAGAACCCGGCCGGCTTACGCCGGCGGTTCGACAACCCGGCACTCTGGGATGCGGATGCCCGCCCTCGTCAACTCCGCACGATCTCCTTCACGACTCCTCCGGACACGTCGGTCAGGCGGAAGTCGCGGCCGGCGTGCCGGTATGTTAGCTTCTCATGGTCGAATCCCATCAGGTGCAGCACGGTCGCGTGCAGATCGTGGACGTGAACCTTGTCCTGCACGGCCTTGAAGCCAAAGTCGTCGGTGGCGCCGTAGGCCGTACCGCCCCTCGCGCCGCCACCAGCCAGCCACATCGTGAAGCCGTGATGGTTGTGGTCGCGGCCGTCGCCGCCCTCGGTGGTCGGCGTGCGGCCGAACTCGCCGCCCCACATCACGAGCGTGTCATCGAGCAACCCGCGAGCCTTCAGGTCGGTGAGTAACGCGCCCGAGGCGCGGTCCATGTCTGCTGCCAGCGTTCGCATAATCTCGTTGTGCTTGCCGTGTGTGTCCCAGGGCTGACCGTTGCCGTAGTAGATCTGCGTGACGCGAACTCCACGCTCGGCCAGGCGCCGGGCGAGCAGGCACGCATTCCCGAAGTGGCTGCGCCCATACATGTCCCGGACCCGCGTCGTTTCGCGATTCAGGTCGAACGCGTCGGACGCCGCCGTCTGCATCCGGAACGCAGTCTCCATTGTCTGGATGCGGGCTTCCAACGCCGGGTCGCCGCCGCGCTGGTCCGCGTGGTCGCGATTCAGTTCGCCCAACAGGTCGAGTTGCTTGCGCTGAGCCGCGGCGGTCGTGGTGGGGTTGTGGAGGTGCGGCACCATTTTCCGGGGGTCGAGAGACGTGTGGTTGATGTACGTGCCCTGGAACTCGGACGGCAGGAACGCGCTGGCCCACAGTTCCGCGAATCGCACAGGTCGCCCGGGGCACAGCACCACGAAGCCCGGCAGGTCGGCGTTCTCGGTGCCGAGACCGTACGTGAGCCACGCGCCGAGGCTGGGTCGGTTCGGCGTGAGAACACCGCTGTTCATCATGAACAGCGCGGGGCCATGGTTCGGGTTGTCGCCGTGGACCGCTCGCAGCACGCACAAATCGTCGGCATGGGCCGACAGGTGTGGCAGCAGTTCGCTCATTTCCAGTCCGCTCTGCCCGTGCTTCTTGAACTTGAACGGTACGTTGAGCAGCCCCGCGGTCGGGCGCTCGGTGCGGAGATCGACCTCTTTCGGGCGCTGGCCCGCAAACTTGTTGATGGCGGGCTTCGGGTCGAGGAAGTCCGGTCCGAACGGGCCGCCGTTCATGAACAGGTGAATGACGCGCTTCGCCTTCGGCTTGAAGTGCGCCCCGCCTGGGGCCGCGGTCGCGGTCGGCGCGAGCAGAGCCGCGAGGCCGAGCGTGCCGACCCCGCCGCCGAGTCGTTGGAGCATCTCGCGGCGGGAGATTTCGAGCGCGGAACGAGCAAGCATCGGAAGCTCCGTCAGGGTCGGGCTGCCAGTCGAACCGCCGGCGTAAGCCGGCTGGGTTCTTCAAGTCAACCCAGCCGGCTCACGCCGGCGGTTCGACGCGACTCAGTCGATGAACAGGAACTCGTTACTGCCGAGCAGCACGTGGGCGTACTTGCTCCAGGCGTCCGCGCTCGGCTTCTCGCCGAGGAACGCCAGCGCCAGTTTGATTTCCTTCTCAGTCGGCTCGCGGTTGAACAACAAATCGTATGCCCGGCGAACGCGGACCACCCCACCCGCGGGCGAGTCCGCTTCGAGGCGCTTCGCAAGCGCCGTCGCTTGCTGACGGAGCAGTGGGCCGTTGAGCGCGAAGAGCTGTTGCAACGGCGTCGTGGTCGGAATCCGGTTCGCGCTGTGTGTCAGTGGGTCGGGGAAGTCGTGCAGGCGAAGGAGGTCGGTCAGATCTCTGCGTCGGACCAGGCCGTACAGCGTGCGCCGGTGATTGTTCGCGTCGGTCAGTTCCTGGGCTGGGCCGCCGATTTCGAGGTGGAGTGTGCCGTTCACCGCGAGCATCGAGTCGCGCCAGGATTCGACTTCGAGCCGGCGCCGGTTCATGCGCCACAACCAGCGGTTGTCCGGGTCGAGCGCGTGCTTCGCGGCGTCGGGCACGCTGGCCTGCTGGTACGCGGCCGAGAGCATGATCTCGCGGTGCAGCCACTTCAGCGACCATCCGTTCGCCACGAACCGCGCGGCGAGGTCGTCGAGCAACTCCGGGTGCGAGGGCCGGTCACCCTGCCGGCCGAAGTCGCTGGGAGTATCGACCAGCGCCCGACCGAAGTGGTGCTTCCAGATGCGGTTCACGATCACGCGAGCCGCGAGCGGCGCGCCTTCGGTCACGATGGCCTTCGCGAGTTCGAGCCGGCCGCTTCCCTGTGTGTAGGGCTTCGCCCCCTCACGCGAAAGCACGGTGAGGAACCGCCGTGGCACGACCGGCCCGGGCTTGTTCGCGTTGCCGCGTGTGTGCATGGCAATGTCGTGGCCGACGCCGTCCTCGTATTCGAGCCGCGTCTTGTTCGGGCCGCGTGACACCACCGACACATGCCCGTCCGCAACCCCACGAACGGGCACGCCTTTGTAGCCAGGCGTCGCTTCGAGGCGCTTGATGCGGGCCGCGAGTTCATCCAGTAGGGTCTTCGCATCCGCTGGGGCGGGCTTCTTCGCCTTCAGTGTTTTGATCTGCTCTTCCAGAGTCTGGATTTCCGCTTCCGCCCTCCGCACGGCAGCGGCTTCTGCATCGGGAAGCAGCGGGAGATCGACCAGTTTGGTTCCCGCGATTACGCCCGCCAGCGCGTAGTAGTCGCGGTTACTGATCGGGTCGAACTTGTGGTCGTGACAGCGCGCGCAAGCAACCGTGAGGCCCAGGAACGTGCTGCTCACCGCGTCGATTTTCTCCTCCCACTCGTCCGCGACGATGGACGTGATCACGTCCACGTCGAGTTGCAGTTCCTTCCAGTAGTCTGGACTGCCGCCCAGGAACCCCAGGGCGGCGCGCTCCTTCGGATCGACCCCCGGCATGAGGTCGGCCGCTAGTTGCCTCATCACGAACTGGTCATACGGCAAATCGCTGTTCAGCGCCTTCACCACCCAGTCGCGGTACGGCCAAGCTTGGCCGCGCGGCTTCAGCCAGCTTTCTGGAACGTCGGCGTAGCGCGTCAGATCGAGCCAGGAGCGTGCCCAGCGTTCGCCGTGGTGCGGGGAGGCCAGCAAACGGTCGATGAGACGCGCATACGCGTCCGGCTTCGTGTCGCGGACGAACACATCCACCTCTTCGGGCGTCGGCGGCAAGCCGGTCAGGTCAAACGACGCGCGACGGATGAGGCTACGGCGGTCCGCAGGCGCGGACGGGGTGAGCTTCCGCTGCTCCATCGCGGCCAGCAGGAACGCGTCGATCGGCTGCTGCGGCCACTTCGCGTTTTGAACGACCGGAATGGGAAGTTTGCGGAGAGGTTGAAACGACCAGAACTGCCGGGCCTCGGGTGAAGTCGGGTCGAGCGCCGTTGCCGTGACGGCCTTCGCGCCGGGATAAACGGCCCCGTCGCGGATCCACGTTTCCAGCGCAGCTACCTGTGTCGGGAGCAGTTTGCCCTTCGGCGGCATCTGCAACTCGCCCTTTTTTGCGTGGACGGCCGACACGAGCAGGCTCTTCTCGGGCTTTCCGGGCACGACCGCAGGCCCAGAACCGCCGCCCTTCAAAATCGCTTCTCGACTGTCAAGCGTGAGACCGCCCTGCGTCTTGTTCGCCTTTGCGGAATGGCACCCGTGGCAGTGTTCGACCAGCAGGGGACGCACCTGCTTCTCGAAGAACGCGACAGCCGCGGCGTCCGGCTCCGCGGCCCGACAGCGGTCTGCGCTCAACGTGAGCAGCATCGCGAGCGTGATCGAACCGCGCATCCCGCCACCTTGTTGTTTCAATGAAGAGTACGACGCTCGGTTGTCGTGAACATTTTGGGTTGGTCGATCCCTGCAGTGAATTGAGTGTAACAGAACCAGATTCGCCGCGGAATCGATAACCGGGCTGCAAGACGATAGCAAAGGGCCGGCGCTTTCCCGCACGCGGTACAGCGGGTAAACTCTGCGGCATCTGCCTACCTCCTCCCGGTGCCCCATGCTCCTCTTCACACTCGCACTACTCGCTCCATCCGCCGACCCCGCGCCGCAGGACCAGGCGCCGAACACTTGGGTGAAGCGGTCGCCGTTGACCGGCGGCCCGTCGTCGCCGGGATTGGGTTACGAGGGCGCGTTCACGTGGGACTCGAAGAACCGCCGCGTGATCCGCTTCGCTGGGCACAACCAGGGCGGGGGCGGTGAGCAGAACGCCGAGACGTGGACCTTCGACCCGCTCACCGCGAAGTGGGAACTCAAGGAGCCAAACACGTCGCCGCCGGGCGCGTGCTGTAACCAACAGAACGTATTCGACCCCGATCAGGGACGTTTCTTGCGATTCCCCGCGTTCAGCGGCAGCCACGGCTGGCACTGGTTCCGCGAGAACTACCAGAGCAACAGCACCGCGTGGAGCTATGACCTCGCCACGAACACGTGGCGCGATCGCCGACCGGCGCCGGCCCCGCGAATTAGCCCGCTGAGATGCGCGAGTTGGGACACCGATTATCAGGTCGCTCTGATCTTCGGGGGCGAAGGGAGCCGCGAGGGCACGCTCGTCTACGACGCGTACACGAACACGTGGCACCGGTTGAAGCCGAAGGACGAACCGGACCCGCGCAGCGGCGGGAACATGGCCTACGACGCCGCGAACAAACGGCACGTGATGTTCGGTACGCAGTTCGACAACGACCCGCTCACGTGGACGTTCGACCTCAGCAAGAACGAGTGGCGCGGTCACAAACTGAAGGGGCCGCCGACGGACCGCAACGACCCCGTGCTCGGCTACGACCACAATGGCAAGCGCACGATTGCACTCGTCCGCGCGCTCGACAAGTTCGAGGGAAAAGACCCGACCACGGGTCACATCGAGACGTGGGCATTCGACGCGAAGGCGCTCGCATGGACGAAACTGAACCCCGCACGCGAACCGGATGGTTGGAGCAATCGCTCGCGCGGCATCACCGCCATCCCGGAGTTGAACCTGCTCCTCGCGGAGTCCGTCGTGAACCCTTCGCAGAAGGTCAAGGGCATCGACCGCGAACAGCAAATCTGGACGTACCGCTACGAGAAGACCGCGCCGCCTGCGGTTCTCCCGCCCGCGAATGTCCGCGTGACGGCTTTCAAAGCGGGCGCGCAGGTTCAGTGGGACGAAGTGCGCGGCGCGAAGAAGTACATCGTGTTCGCGGGCACCGGCGACACCTCGTGGACAGCGAAGTTCGAGCAAGTATTTGAAGTCACCGAGGGGCGCACCAACCTACTCGACTTGGGCGCGGCGATGGGCAAGGTCACCTACTACCGCGTGAAGACGGTGACGACCGACGGCACGGAGAGCGACTTCTCACCCGTCGTGCGCGCACAGCCTCGCGTGGCGGACGACCTCGTCGCGTCGGTCGTGAGCGCGAAGGAGGTGCGGATTTCGTGGAAGCCGGTCGCCGGCGCGGTCGGCTACCACGTCGAGCGCGCCGCGGTGGAGGTGTTCACCGAGGACCAGCTCAAACGCCTGAAGACGGACACCGCTCCGCTCGCGGAACCGAGTGTCGGCGCGGTCCGGGCAATCGGCGCGTTCGAGCGCATTACAAAGGAGCCGCTGAAGGCGCCCGCGTTCACGGATACTGGCATTGACCTCGCCAAGCTCACGAAGGTCGAAGGCGAAGGGTCGTTCGCGCACCGGTTTGGGAAGGATCAAATCGACGACAGCGGCAAGCCCTATCGCTTCGGTGTGTACGCGTACCGCGTGCGTGCGGTGAACGCGCTGGGCGTCGAGGGCGGGCCGAGCGCGTGGCAACTCACGATTCCGTCGGGCGTGCAACACATGTTCGCGAAGGAAGACGGGACGAAGTGTCATCTCAAGTGGGCCGCGAACCCGGAAGCAGGCATCAAAGGATACCGCGTGTATCGCATGGACGGGCCAAAGATCAACGGCGCCGGTCAGAAGGTGGTGCGCCGCACGGCCGATGTAGTGAAGGAACTGATAAGGACCGACGAAACGGGCACGACCGACACCAAACGCTACTGGGTGGTTGCGGTGGACGCGCTGGGCCAGGAGGGGGTGCCATCGGCGCCGGCGTGGAGTTGGCGGCAGTACAAGAAGGTGTACGACGGGTTCACCGGTGAGTGGCACCAGTAGCGGAGTGGCCGGTCCGTGAATCTTGGCTTCCAGCGAAATGTAAAAGGAGAACCGGAAAAGGTAACACGCGAAGAGCCGAGCGCGTAGGATGGCGACCGAATCGCTCCCGTCCTCCATCGACTCGAAAGGCTCTCAACCATGTTCACCACACGCCGAGAGATGTTCACCGCGATGGGCGCCGTCGCAGCTGGTCAGGCGATGCTGACCGATGCGGTCGCACAGGAGAACAACCCGGCCGCACAAGTGGCCGATCGTTCTTCGACGATCAAGATCGCGAAGATGCGAGCCATCTGGGTCGGGCCAACCGTGTTCGTGAAGATCGAGACGAACCACGGCATCACGGGGTGGGGCGAGATCAAGGGCGTCGATCCGCGCGTCTCAAAGCCGCTCGCGGAATCGCTGTTCGAGTTGATCGACGGCGAGAACCCGACGCGCATCGAACACATCTGGCAGAAGCTCTTCCGCGCCCACCGCGACATTCGTGGCGGCCCGTTCATGATTCACACCATGGCGGGCATCGACATTGCGCTCTGGGATCTCGCGGGCAAACTGTGGAACACGCCGGTTCACCGGTTGCTCGGCGGTCCGACGCGCGACAAGATTCGCGTGTACCACACGCCGCAGGCGAAGAAGCTCCCGCCCGGCGGACCGTATGAACATAGCCTGACGCCGACCGACGTGGAGAAGATCGTTGCGAACATCAAGAACACGCGCGAAGCGGTCGGGCCGAGCGGTGCGGTGATGTTCGACGCGCACTGCGCGATCCCACCGGCGAGCCTCATCCAACTCGCGAGCGCGCTGAAGCCTTACGACGTGCTGTTCATCGAAGAGCCCGCGGTGCCGGGCAACATTGAGGTATTCAAGCGGCTGAAGGAGAAGATCACCATTCCGCTCGCGTCCGGCGAGCGCGACCGCACCATCTTCGAGTTCCTGCCGTACCTTCAACACCGGTGTCTCGACATCCTGCAACCGGACTGCTGTCACACGGGCGGCATCACGTCCATGAAGAAGATCGCCGTGTTGGCGGAAACGTTCCAGGTGCCACTCGCGCCGCACTGCACCGCGGGGTTCCTCGGCATCTCGGCCAGCCTGCACGTTACCGCGTCGATACCTCTCTTCCTGATCCACGAGTTCTACCCGGACAACGTTGGGTTCACGCTGAAGGGCATCACGCGGATGGAGTGGAAGCTCGACAAGGACGGTTACATCGGGTTGCCGCCTGGTCCGGGGTTGGGCGTGGAGGTAGACGAGAAGAAAATGGAGGAAGAGGCGAAGAAGCCGCAGACGTACAGGTGGCCCGGTGCGAAGCTCAAGGACGGGAGCGTCTCGGACTACTGATGCCGCTTGCGGCGTCGTGGGAGGTGAGTTGCGCTTCGCACATGTTCTCGCGGTTGTGTTTCGCTCATTGCTATGCAGCAGGACGATGTTGCGTCGTGTCTGTGGGTTTCGTTTGCGAGCGGCGCGGCGTCAGCCCGCCGCGCGCAAACGAAACGCAGGATGACACTGGCCATTTCCCGAAGAGGTCGAATAATCACCTTTCCGGGACCGTCTCAAAATTCGGTTCCACTACTTGGCCCACCTTCCCTGCCCTTGAATCGCGCTGTAAGGTCTTGCCTTCCGCGACGCAAGTTTGCTATCTCTTCGGCCTTTCCGCCGCGACCGGAACGTCTCCGATCTCGGCTTCACAGTAGGAGTGCATCATGCGCGCGATTCGTTTCTTCGGTCTGGTTGTCGCCATGGGTCTGGTTGCGTCGTTCGCCAACGGCGCAGATCTGAAGTCCGGTCCGGACAAGAAGATCGGCGGGGCCTTCGATGTGAACGCGATCACCGGCGAGAAGGCCGGCAAGAAGCTGTGCTACGTCTGCAAGTTCGGCGCGGAAGCCCGTCCGGCCGCCGTCCTGATCTTCACCCAGAAGGCCGACGACAACCTCGTGACGGTCGTCAAGGCCATTGACGCGGTCCAGAAGAACAACGACAAGATCGGCACCGTCGTGATCGGCGTTGGTGGCGTCGAAGCGGCCGACTTCGAGAAGATCCAGACGACCCACAAACTGACCACCCCGCTGACGATCGCCGCCGACAAGGACGGCCCGAAGGCGTACACCCTGAACAAGGAAGCGGTTGTGACCGTGGTCGTGTACCAGAAGGGTGGCGCAGTGACCAAGAACTTCGCGTTCTCGACGACGAAGGAAGCCGCCGAGAAAGCCAAGGAAATCGCCGCCGCCGTGACCGAAGCCGGCAAGTAAACTGACACCACCAGAAGACCTGGGGCTTACGCCCACAGGCTAAGAACAGCCGCCCCATCCGGGGCTAAGACGAAGACCAGGGTCTTGGTTTTAGCCCCGGATGGGGCGGCTGTTCTTAGCCTGTGGGCGTAAGCCCCAGGCTCTGACGCTCGGAGAGCTACTCAATGCGCCTTCCCCTCCTCGCCACGTTCTCGTTGCTCCTCGTGTCGCTCGCGGGGGCGCAGCCGCAATCGCCGGACGTGACCGGGCCGATCAACGTCACGCCCAAAGCGATCACTTCCGACAAGTCGGTGAAGTTCGATTACGACATCGTCTACGTCCGCGCGCCGCGGAACGGCGACAAGATCGGCACCAACTGGCCGGAGATTTCCAATCCGGTGTACATGGACGCCGGCGCGGACCTCATGCTGCTCCACCCGAACGGCACCGAGGAGGTGCTTGTGAAGGGCGGAGCTGGTTCGGTCACCGACCCGATGGTGTCGTTCGACGGCGAATGGGTCTACTACTCGCTCTTCCACGACATGAAGGGCGGCAGCGTGTCGCAAGGCCCGGTCGGCGGCGCGGACATCTACAAGATTCACGTGAAGTCGAAGAAGATCGTGCGCCTCACGCAGCAGGTGTTCACCCCAAACACCGGCGCCGGGATCTGGTCGAAGGACTTCCGCACGCCGGCCGCGGGCCGGAACCACTTCGAGTACGGCGTGTTCAACACCGGGCCATGCCCGCTGCCGGGCGGGAAGGTGATGTTCACCAGCAACCGCAACGGGTTCAAACCGCCGAAGCGCGTGCCGCATGTGCTCCAGCTATTCGTGATGGACGACGACGGCAGCAACGTGGAGTGCATCGGGCACCTGAACCTCGGCATGGCGCTACACCCGACAGTCCTCCGCGATGGGCGCGTGATGTTCAGTTCGCTCGAATCGCAGGGCTTACGTGCCTCGACGCTCTGGGGGCTGTGGAACATCAACCCGGACGGCACCGGGTGGGGACCGATGGCGAGCGCGTTCATGCCCGGTGCCAGCCCAAGCGCGTGGCACTTCCAGACGCAGATGAGCGACGGGTCGATTGTTGCGGAGGAGTACTACAGCCAGACAAGTAGCGGGTTCGGGAGCCTCGTGAAGTTCCCCGTGACGGCGCCCGAAGGGCAAGCGTTCGGTCCGGGTTACACGCAAGACCCGCGAAACCCCACGCTGCGCCACGGGCGCACCGACACCGGCGCGGCCCGCGTCCGGCGGTTGCCATTCAGCCCGTTCGGGATCGAATCCATAACTCCCTTTTCGCGCGCGGACGAAGGTCCGTCGGACTTCGCGATTCGCGGGTCGCGCACCGGACCGCGCGTCGGGAAGGTCACGCACCCGTCGGCCGCACCGGACAATCACTTGCTCGTGGTGTGGTCGAGCGGCCCGGTGAACGGCGGCTACACGGTCCACCAACCCGCGGTCGACGGTGGTCTGTACCTGATGAAAGAGGGCAAGACCGTCAACGAACCGGGCGAGCTGTTGCTCATCAAGAACGACCCGAAGTACAACGAGCAGTGGCCTCGTGCGGTCGTGTCCTACAAGCGCGGTCACGGCGTTGCTGAACCCAAGAAGCTCACGCCGCTCGCCAACGACGGGAGCCTCTCGAAACATCTCCCCGCGGGCACGCCGTTCGGCTTGGTCGGTACGTCGAGCTTCTACAAGCGCGAGAGCTACCCCAACGGCGTGGTGAAGCCTGGCACCGTGACCGCGGCCTTCGCGGGCGGGCCCGACGCACTCGGCACCCAAGACCTCGACCCGTTCAACTCCGCCCTCGACGGAGTCTCGCTCAACTGGTTCAACCAGGGCGCGGACGCGGGGCGCTATACGAACGACGACATCCACGCGGTGCGCATCCTCGCGATGGAACCCGCGACAGACCGCAACAAGGGACCGTACTCCGGTCGCACGTTCCGCAGCCATGCAACTGAGAGGTTGCGCATCCTGGGCGAGATCCCGCTGCGCAAGTTCAACGGCGCGAAGGAGCCGACCGACCCGGACGGGAACCCGGACACGAGTTTCCTCGCGAAGATCCCCGCGGACGTGGGCTTCACGTTCCAGACGCTCGACAAGCACGGCATGGTGCTGAACATGGCGCAGACGTGGCACCAGGTCCGGCCCGGCGAGATCCGCAACGACTGCGGCGGCTGCCACGCGCACAGCCAGAAGCCGACCGATTTCAAACTCACGCTCGCCGCAAAGCCGGAATACGAAGTCTTCGACCTGACGCAGAAGGCACCGCTGCTCACCACAAAGGCGAAGGACGAGAGCAGGAAGAAGTGGGATGGGAAGGACGAAACCGGTGTGCGGTTCGCGGACGGCGTAAAGAACGTCGAATACTTCCGCGACGTGAAGCCGATCCTCGACCGCAGTTGCGCCGCGTGCCACACGCTGAACGGCACCGCGCCCGCGAAACTGGTGCTGGACGACGACAAGCGGGTGAACCTGCCGGACGCGGACGACGTGCCGGGCACGTACTACCGGCTCGCGATGGACGGGGCCGGCCGGTTCGGGCACAAGCCGCTCGTGAACGGTTGGCGAGGCGCCAACGCGTCGCGCTACGTCCGCATGTTCCAGTCGCGCCGCAGTCTTCTCATTTGGAAGGTTTTCGGCGCGCGGCTCGATGGCTGGACGAATGACGACTTCCCCACCGAGACGACGCCGGGCGACGTGCGGACCTTGGCGATCAAGGGGGAGCCAGTGACAAACACGATCGCGAACCGCAACCGCGCCGACCTCGACTTCACCGGCAGCGTGATGCCGCCGCCGGACGCGGTGAAGTCCGGCAAGGTCGCGCCGCTCACCGAAGAAGACAAGTTGACGCTGGTGCGCTGGATCGACCTGGGTTGTCCCATCGACCTTAGTTACGATCCCGCGAAGCCGCACGCTACTGGTTTTGGCTGGGCGCTCGACGACCAGCGCCCGACGCTCACGGTCGCGTCTCCGAAGGCCGGAACGAACACACCCGTCGAGCGAATCCTGATCGGCATGCACGACTATGGCACCGGGCTGGACGCGGAGAGCTTCGAGGTGATCGCGAGCTTCGGCGTGAACGGCGTCGCGGCCGGATCAAACCTCGCGCCCAAGTTCACCGCGCTGGGCGGTGGCGTGTACGAACTGAAGTTGTCCGCGCCGCTGACCGGCGCGAACCAGAGGTTGACGGTGAGCGTGAAAGACAAACAGGGCAACGTGACTCGCATCGATCGCACGTTCTCGGGGGGGAAGTGAGTGTTGTTCTCCGCGGAAGAAAACCATCACGCTGCTTTCTTCGCGTAGTGGTCGAGACGGGCGTTGCCGGTGAGCGTTGCGAAGACACGACGGATTTGGGCGAACCCGTCGCGCAGGAGAAAGCCGGAGTCGCGGCCGAAACTCTTCGCACCGAGGATGAAGTAGTTGGGTTCGCGCGTCTCCGGTGCGCCGGTCGGTTCGTCCACGCGAAGCCCGTCACTGATGCGCAGGTCGGCGCGGTAGCCCACGTTCGCGATCACGCGTTCGACCTCCCACGACACCGGCTTGTTGTTGCTCCGCCCAGCCACGCGAAAGCCCTTGTCCGACCCGTGCGAGATGATTTCGTCTAGAACCGTTTGCGGGTGGAACTCCAGGTTGCCATCACAGCGCGTCGCGAGCGAATTTGCCTTCACGGCAAGCCGGTCGCGATCTTTTAGCGGGTCGTTGGGAATCCGCGGAAGCGGTTGCCCACGCTGGCCTCGCGTGAGCCAGAACACCCACATGTCGTTCGCTTCCGCGGCCAGTTCCGCGAGCGCGCAGATGGTCGCCGCGGCGGAATAGCCATCGCCTACGAGGACGATGCTCCGACCCGCGTAGTGCGCCCGCTTCTCGCCGAGGATGTCTTCGAGTCCCCACGCAATCTGTCCCCTCGCGGCGAGTTCGCCAACGGCGGGGATGTTGCCATCACCGAGTCGCTGTGGCGTGATGTACGTGCCGGTGCAGTCGAGTACCACGTCGGCGGTTTCGATGCGTTCCACCCCGGCGCCATCGCGCACGAGCAACCGGAACGGCAGACGCTCGACCACTTCCGATTTCTTCACGCTCGCGGCACGGCCGACCTGAAGCACGGCCGCCTCGAGATTGAGCGATTCGATGACTGCTTCGGATTCAGCAAGCGGCAGAAGATAGGAGTCGATGAACTCGCGCCCGGTAAGCAGGTCGGTTTCCACGGGGATCGAGCGCGACCCTTTTTCGCGGCGCACTTCGGCCAAGCCTAGTGGTGTGGCGTTCACGCCGAATGGCGTGAACATCTTCGCGTGGCCCCACCGCCGCAGGTGTTCGCCGACCGGTCCGCGATCGAACACCGCGACCGCGAACCCACACGCTTTCGCGTACAGCGCCGCTTCGATACCGATCGGTCCCGCGCCGATGACCGCGACGCGAAGGGGAGTGGCTTTGAGCATCTGCGCTCCGTTGTCTTGATCGTAGTCATCACGCTCCGCGTGATGACGCGAGGCAATTCGCGTTGCATCACGAATAGCGTGTCGGCGTTCGCCAGAGGTCATCACGCGGAGCGTGACGACTACGATGGAGAGCCTACACTGCGGCCGGTTCCGGTTGCAACGTGAGTCGCGCGGATCGCGGCGCACGCCGCGGTCAGCCACTCCGCGGAAGGCAGCCCGTAAGGACGGAACTTTTCCGGGCGATCCTGTTCGTCCTGAAGGTACATCGCGCGGTGCTGGCCGAGCTTCGACGCGGTAGGCGAGTCCATCAGCGTGCTAGAGTCCATCGCGCTCATCTGGAACAGCACACGCATCGCGAACTCGCGCAACAGCGGCCGGTCGAACGCACGGTTCAGATTCACCAGCGAGTCGCACCACACAATCGCGTGGACACCGCACAGCGAACCGTCTTTGAGGAGTGTGGTGAGCCGTTCGACGGGTGACGGCTCACGCTCGCCCTTCCTACCGAAACTGAAGTCGTCGTCGGCTTTGCGAAACTCGCGGAAACGGTGGACACCGAAAATCAGCACGAACCGCGGCGTGCGTTCTGCTTCCCCTTTCTGCCGGCGCTCGATCGCGCTTGTGAGTTCCGCCAGTGCCGCGGGCAGCTCAGCGCGGTTCGGCGCGATCGCGTGTGGCAAGTTCTCGGCGAGCTTGCGGAGGTACGCGGCCTCATCCGCGTCATCGGGTGTGCCATCAAGGATGGTGAAGAGGGGAGACAACCCCTCCCCAACCCCTCCCCTAAGAAGGGAGGGGCTAAGATCGGTCGTCTGTTCTTCTCCCCCTCCCTTCTTAGGGGAGGGGGTTGGGGGGAGGGGTCTTGCAATCTGCGCCGCGAGGCTGAGCATCGAAGAGACGAACAGCGCGCGGGCGGCGTCTTCGCTCTGCCCGACCATCAGCAGGTTCGCGCCGCCGTGTGCGCGGAACATCGCGGTCGTCGGTTCCTTGATCGCCACCGGGTCACCGAGCCACGCGGCTGGAACCTTCACTTGCGTGGGCGTCGCGAGTTGTTTCGCAAGTGCGGTGTTGTTCGCAAGTGCAGCCGACGTGTTCCCGCTGAACACGAGCGGAGCCGGCCAGCGGTCGCCCGCGCGCTTGTGCAGGTCTTCGAGAACCTGCTCGCGCTTCTCCTCCGCTAGCCACACCACCTGAAACGGGTCGTTGCCTTCTACCAAGCCGTTCTGGTCGTTGTAGATTGCCTCGCCGGGCCGCGAGAGCAGCCGCGCCGCGGTGTTGTCCTTGCTGAGAATCAGTTGCGCGTCGGTGTCCGAGCACTGGAGGGCGACGCGAACCGCCATCTGGTCGATAGTGCTGCGCGCAAGCGAGTACGCACCGCCGAGAGTCTGCGAACCGAGTAGAACGTGAAGACCGAATGCGCGCCCCTGCCGCACGAGGCGGTCGAGGAGCAACGCTGCTTCTTGCGCGAGCTTGTCGTCCTCGGTGAAGAACGCCTGGAACTCGTCGATCACCAGCAGGATGCGCGGCGTTCGTTCGTCCGGGCGCGCACCGCGGTAGCCCGCGAGGTCGTTCACGCCGGCATCGCGGAACTTCTCGCCGCGTTCGCGCAATATGCCGTCGAGTCGCTGAAGCACGCTCAACCCAAACTCGCGCTCGCTCTGGATCGCGACGACCCGCGCGTGCGGCAAGCGGTAGGTCGCGTACCACTGGAACTCGACGCCCTCCTTGAAGTCGATGAGGTACAGTTCGGCTTCGTCGGGGCTGTACATCAGCGCGAGGTTCGTGATGAGCGTGTGCAGCAGCGTGGACTTACCGGAACCGGTTTTCCCCGCGACGACCGCGTGCTGCGCGGTGCCGCGGCCCAGCGCAAACATCTGCTTCCGCGTAGCGCCCGCGCGCCCGACAGCCACTTCGAAGCCCTTCGCGGCGCTACTGGTCCAGATGTCGGACGGCTTCGGTGCGATGTACTCGAACGGCACCTCCACACGCGCGGCTTCCTTGCTTCCCTTACCAACGCGCTGCACGATCGCGGCGACGGCCGCGGGTTCCGGCGGCTTGTCGAGCGCCGGCGCGAATGGCGCGAGCACCGCGTCTTTCGGTGTGAACTTTCCTTCTTTCCAAATCAGTGTGTAACTCGCGGCTTCGAGGTCCGCAATGTTGAAGTCGCGCGGCATTGCAGCGCGGGTGTCGGCGGTCACAAGCACGCACACGCCGCACGATGGGCCACTGCTCGCGAGGCTCACGAGCCGCCTCGCGGCTTCTGGCGTGAAGTTGTTCGGGAAGTTCGCGACCACCAACACGCGATACGGTTCGGCCACCTCGCCCGCCGACCTGTTGTACTCCTCAATCGACTTGAACTGGTTACGCAAGTACTTCTGAATCACGCTCGCGGTGTGGTCAGTGAGGTCGTTGAGACGCTGTTCGATGTCACGGGCTTCGGTCCAGATTTGCGCCGTGATCAGTTTTTCGTCGTAGTCCGCGAGGTGCATGAATGCGCCGAAGTTGTCGCCGAGGCTCACCGGGTCCACGATGGTGAATCGCACTTTCCCGGCTGGCAGACCGGTCAGAAAGCGGAGCATCATCGCTTGCAGTGCGGACACGCCCGCGGCGCGGCCCTCGTCGCGACAACGCATCAGAACCGAACACCGGTCGGGGAACGGCAGGAACGCTGGCACGTCGCCGCTCAGCGCGGCTGGCGGGGCGAGGTGTACGTCCGTGGGCACGGAGTCGGTGATCGCGTTCAGGTCAACGCTCAGCGTGCCGAAGCGAACGCCGGCCGGCACGCGGTTCGCGAGTGGTCGTGCGGGCGTGAACGTGTCCCACGCGGGGAAGGTCGTGGCACCCGCCTCACGAAGTTCTGTGAACGTGGTCGCGACAGAATGCATGATGGAGTTCCACGTGCTCGCCATCGCGTTCCATGCCGCGTCGCGCGTGCCGGTCGCCATGGCCATCTTCTCGGCGAAGGCGGTTTCCGCTGCGTTGTGTTCCGCGCTGAGCCGGGTTTCAATCTCGCTTCTCTTCGTGTGGTATTGCTCATCGACCGCGCGTGTCTCGTTGACGCGATTCCGGCGGACGCGTTCGACCGCAGTCGCGAACTCCGATTCGATTCGCAGCACCTCCTCGTCGAACTGCTTCTTTTGCGACGCGAGGAGCGGGATGTAGTGTTCGTCCGTTCGCTGCCGGCGGCGGTCGTGCTTCTCGTGGAGACGTCTGCTCTGGGCGGCGAACTCCGTTGCGGCGTAGTCGCGAAGCAACTGATAGGATCGCGTTGCTTCCGCGAGTTGCTCCGCGATCTTCTTCCCCTCGCGCGCGGTGACGCTCCCACCGAGCCAGCGGAGCAGAAGCCACGACCCGAGGCCGAATAGCAGACAGACAGACCCCGCTACGCTGCCCGCAATCACCGGGTCCGCGAACGCGAACGCGGACGCGCCGAGACCCGCGAACAGCACGAGCAACACGACCAGGCGCACCGGGCTTCCCCAGGCCGGTGACTTCGCGGCGCGTAACCTCGCGATGCGTTCGTCCGCCGCGGCAAGCCACTTGTTCATACGCTTGATTGGGTCATCATCGGTCGGTGGCGGCAGTTCGCCTCCGAACGCCACTTCCGCCTTCGGAACTCGCCCGCGTTTGAGGAGCGGTTCGGTGTCGGCGCAGAGCGCATCGACCTGTTCGTTCCCGGCGGCGGCCTTGCGTTGGAGCGTGTCGAGTTGTTCCTTCGCGGTCTTCTCGCCGGCTTCAAGCAGCGTGTTGTGGCTCCAGATTTGTTCGTCGTACTTGGTCTGCCCGTTCTTCTGCGCGGTGTAGAAACGGTCCGTGACCAGTCGTTGCCGGTCGTCGCGGGCACGCTCGTTGGCGGCCTGCTCGGTGATGAAGTCTGTTGCGAGACGCGCCTGGGTCGCGGCGCGGTCTTCGTCGAGTTCGCCGCTCTCTTTTTCGAGTGTGGCGGCGTGTAATTTTCGTGCGCGCGCGATCTCACGCTCGGCCTTCTCGCTCGTCGTCTGGAACGCAGCCGTGAGTTCCGCTTCGGAGGAGGCCCGCGCGCGGGCGGCGGCGGACAGGCACGCGAGCGCGGCCCGCTGGCGGTCGAACAGGTTGTCGGACATTGCTACACCGTAAACTGGCGAAGGGATCAGACCCACGAGAAACGCGGAATTGACGCGACTGATGCCTACGAAGGGAACTCGCACTCCTGGCGGATCTGCGTGAACAGAACGGAGAGTTGGTCGATCGCGCGTAGCGTGTCGCTGACGGTACGGTCGAGCGGTTCCACGACCCCCTCGCCGTGAGCGGCGTGGACCGTGTCGTCCCACGTGTCGAACGTCTCAGTCCACTTCGCGCGCGCGGTTTTCTGTGCGTCGTAGATCTGGCTGCGTGTTGCGCCGAATTTCATTGGGGCTGCTCCTCGGAAGTTGGAGCCGCTTGCGGCTTCGCGGGCGGCGCCTCGCGCGCTTCGGGCGAGGCCGCGAGCGACTGCGAAGGTGCCGGTGCGTAGTCGGGCCGCAACCCGGCGTAGCTCTCCAGCGCCCCGATGCGCCGCGAGAGTTCGGTGATCGCGTTGGGCAGGTCGAGTTCGAGCATCGACTTGAGCCGGCGCGACGGCCCGGTGTACGTCTCATCCACCAATTTCGGTAACCGGCCGATCCACCGGTGCACGGTTTCGACCTTCTCCTCCGCGTGTTCGAGCTTCGCCTTCGCGAGCCGAAGTGCTTTCTCTTGCACGGTGCAGTCCGGGTCGCAGCCGTCCCAGGTGGGAATCCTGCGCTGCGACAGTTCCGACTTTGCGCGAACGACGCCTTCTTCGCAGTCTCGCACGGCCCGCTGCCAACGCGTGAGTTGCTCACCGAGCCAGTCGAACGCGCGGCGGATTTCCATGTCGACGCCGGCCATGGCTTCGCTCAACCCGTCGCCGTAGTTGGTGAGGGCCGCGTGCCATTCGATTACCGCGGCGATGGAGCGGACGGCGGCGCTCATAGATGGCTCTCACGCGTCCGTGGTCAGCGTTGCGACAGGTATTCTTCGATCCGCTCGGCCTTGCGGAGCAGGAACGGGACGTGTTCACCGGACACTTCCATGAAGCGTTCCAGCACGAGCATGGTCGCCTCGAACTCTTGCCGGAAGCGGTCCTGCTCCTGGTCTCGCCAACTGTCGCCCAGTGTCATGAGCTGGCCATGCAGACCAGCGATGGCGGATTGCAGGTCTGCGTTGAACCGCTTCAGATTGCTGGCGAACCGTCGCACTTCGGCCGGGTCCACGATGGCCTGGGACATGGCGCGAACTCCTCGGGGAAAGACGTGAGACGGGCTACCCATAATACCACGGCCGCGCCAAAAGTGTTGACGCGGCCGTGTCGTTTCGTTTCTTCTGATCGCGAACACCCCGTCGCTGACGCTCCGGGTTAGCCGCGTGATTGGGCGAACCCGGAGCGTCAGCGACGGGGTGCATCGTTCCCGTTACGGCAGTTCCAGCACGTAAGCGGTGCCGTCGGCGTTCGCGGTGACGACCGACTTGCCGTCGGGCGTGTAGACGGCACCGTTGATCGTTACCGGGACCGTCCACGTGCGAACTTCGGTGATCTTCTTGTCCTTGAACTCCGTTAGCGACCACACCTTGATTTCGCGGTCGTTACTGATGGTGGCGAACGTCTTGCCGGTCGGCGACACGATCAGTGCCCGCACGCCGGTCTTGTGCGCCGGACCGTCGGCTACCACCTCGCGCTTCTCAATCTCCGCCACCTTCACCAGACCTTCGTCGTCGGACGCGACGAGGTACTTCTTGTCCGCGGTCACGCCGAGGTCCGCGAAGCTCCGCTGGAACAGCGGCCAGTCCCCGCCGAGCCGCTCTTGCTTCGCCAGATCGAAGACGCGCACGGTACCAGACTCGTCGCCAGCCACGGCCCACGTGAGGTCCGGCGTGAACGTCGCGGAGCGCACGTTCCGGCTCTTGTCCGGCGTCGAGGAGAGCAGCTTACCCTTCGCGTCGTAGATCTCGTAGGCGTTGTTCTTCACGGTGTCGCCGACCGCCTGACGGGACGCCCACGCGCCGACCATTTGCCGCTCGTTCGATGTCACCACGGTGTACACTTCGCCGGTCGGGATCGAGGCGCCGAGGCGCGGCGGCGTGGTGCCCCAGAAGTGCAACCGACCGGTGTCGCGTGTTGGCAGACTGCCACCCATCACGACGCCGTCGTTGCCGAGGAACGCGATCGCGAATGGCGTGTCCGCGTTGCCAATGAGCGTCGCCACTTCCTTGCCGGTCGCGATGTCCCACACCTTGATCGTCTGATCGGTCGCGGCCGTCGCGACGAACTTCCCGTTCGGGCTGACCGCGACCGCGTTAACCGCGAGCAGGTGCCCGCCGGCCGCGCTCGCGCTGTCCAGCGGCGGAATCTCGAACACGCGGAGCGTGTTGTCTTTCTCTGCCGCGACCGACGCGACGAACCGCCCGTCCGGGCTGAACGCGACCGACGTGACCCAGTCCGTGTGCCCGCGCAGACCGCGGATCTCGCTCTTGGTTTGCACGTCCCACACGCGAACGACCGAGTCCGCCCCGGCTGCCGCGACGAACCGCCCGTCCGGGCTGAACGCGACCGTGGACAGCGGCGAGAACCCGGTGGTGCTGTTCGGCGTCACCTGTCCGTCGAACTTCACCAGTTGGGTGAGCGAACCGTTGTCGCCAACGGACCAGACGCGAAGCGCCCCGTCGCCGCCGACGCTCGCGAGCCGGTTCCCGTCCGGGCTGAACACCACGCACGTCGTTCCGGCTGTGTGTGCGCCCTGCGAGGTGAGCTCCCTTGGCGTGCCGCCGCTGATGTCGAGAATCACCAGACCACCGTCTGCGATGCCGACCGCGACGTGCTTGTTCCCCTTGCGAACCGCGATCGCACACGCGGCCTTGCGCGACATCCACTTCCACTCTTCCTTGCCGCCCGCCGGGTCGAACCCGCGAACGGTCGCGTCGGCCGAACCGGATACGACCAACTTGCCGTCATCCGAAGCGCCGAGGGCGAGTACCGCGAGCGCGTGCCCGGGCAGTTCCTTCGCGACTTTCTTCCCGGTCACGTCCCACACCTTCACCACCTTGTCGCCACCGCCGGCGACGAGCAGGTTGCTGTCCGGGAGGAACGCGAGCGAGGTCATCGCGGCGCCCGCGTCGAGCGTGGCTTCGAGCTTGCCCGTCTCCAGTTCGTACACGCGAATCTTCTTGTCCGCGCCCGCCGATGCGACACGCTTCCCGTTTGGACTGATCGCAACCGCCCACAGCGATTCCTTCGACTCCGTCATCGCCCGGTGTTCGTCGGTGGTGTTCAAGTCCCACACTCGCACCGCGCCGTCATCGGACGCGGACGCGACCTGCTTGCCGTCGCCGCGCACGGCCACGGCGGTCGCCTTCGTCATGTGCCCCTGGAACGACCGGAGCGGCTTCCCGCTGGTCACGTCCCACACGCGCACGGTTTTGTCATCGCCGCTGGTGACGAGGAACTTACCGTCGCCGGTGACGGCCAACCCGGTCACCGAGCCGGCGTGCCCCTGGAAATCGCGGAGCTTGGTCGCGGTGTTGCCGACGCTCATGCCGTCTGGACTCGGTCCGGCCGTGAGCCGCGCCTTGCCGTCGCGCCCGCAAGTGAACACCGAGCCGCTGTCGGCGGTGAAGCCGACGCCCATCACTTCGCCGAGGTCCACGCCCTGCACGCTCATCGCGAGTTGGTTGCCCTTCCCTTCGGGGACGTACACCGCCACTTGCGAGTTGCTGTCGCCGAGCGCGACCAGTTTCCCGTTCGGGCTGAACGCGACGCGCTCGATGCGAGCGTTGCGCGAGTTGCTCGTGTACACCACCTTGCCGGTGTCCGATTCGACCACGCGAAGGATGCCGTCGTCGGCGCCGACCGCGAGCAACTTCCCGTCCGGGCTGAACGCGAGCGCCTTGATGGGCTTGTCCGTCTTGCCGAGGTTCACGAGCGTCTTGAGGAGTTTCCCGGTGGTCGGATCCCAGGTGTGAACCTGGTTACCGCACGCGGACGCGATCACCTTTTCCTTCGGGTGGAACGCGACGTCGGTGGCCCCAAGCGGGTTGGTGCCGGCGCGCGTGGGGTCGTCCGGTTGATCGACGTGCCCGCGATAGGTGACGACTTCGCGACCGTTGCCGAGATCCCAGATCTTCACGTTGAAGTCGCGGCTCGCAGACGCGACGTACAACCCGTCGGGGCTGTACGCGAGCGAGTTGACGCGGTCCGCGTGGCGCATCCGCGATTCGCCGAGCACACGCGTGACGTGCGGCGGCAAACCAGGGGGAAGGTACGGCAGTTGCCAGCGTGCGTCGCGGAGGTGCCGCAGAGCGGCCTTGAAGTTCTCGGTCTTCGCGGCTTCGTCGGCGCGCTTGACGATGTCGTCCGCCTTCGTCATTGTGTCCGCCGGGAACTTGGCTTTGAGTGCCTGTTCACGCTCGGTCTGGTACTTCTCTCGCAGGACTTTCACGTCGGCGGCGGTGGGCGTGCCCGGTGTGGGTTGCGCGGCGACGAACGGCACCGCGATCACGAGTGCGAGGAGCATCAACATGAGGGACCGAATAACGGAACGCATGGCGGCCTCACGCTCGGAGCGGGCGGTGTAACTGGTTACAGACCAACGGGGATCAGTATACACAGACGGTCCACGAGGGCGAACGTAACAAGTGGGCAAGGTGGTGAAGCAACACATACGCGCGGGTCTTGCCTCAAACACAGTTGCGGTTCGCGTTCGCGCCGGGTGCGCAAAGTTACGTTCCGGGTAGGAATTCGGGTGACGTTCTGTAAAGGCTGAATCGGTTGTTCGCAACGTGGCTTGCGGTCGTCTTCCGTGTGGTCACGATGCGGTGAGTGGAGTTTGACGACACCTCAACCTCTCTTCAGAATGAACACATGTTCCGCATCGCCCTGTCACACATCAACCGGCTTCTCGGCCGGACCGATTGCCCACACATTCGTAGTAGCGCTAGAATATCTTCTCCTCTGAGGGCACGTCTCTCGCTGGAGCAGTGCGAAGCCCGCGAAGTGCATGTGGCCGGTTTCGGGGCAAACTTTGTGGTGAACAGCACCGCCGACCTGAGCGACGCAAACCGCTCGGATGGGATCGCCTCAACCGGCAACATGGTCATGGTCCGTGGGGCGATGGTTCCCGAAGTGACGCTCCGAGCAGCCATCGAGCAAGCGAACACAATCGGTGGCGACCTCGCGAACCCGGCTACCATCTCCTTCGCCGATCTCGTTTCCCCTGCTGGTGGAGGGCAACCGGCCGTCACGGCCTCGGTCATGTTAACCCAGCCGATCGAGGATATCCGCACCTTCATCGTGATCGACGGCATCGGCCGCGACCTCCTCACCGTTACGCGCGACACAACGGCCACGGCGTTCCACTACTTCAGCATCGCAACGGCCCAAGGTTCGCCAACCTGTTCGGCCACTTTCAAGAACATGACGATCCGTGACGCGGTGGCGACCAACCCGCAGGTGTCGGAAAAGGGCGCGGCGATTCGCAACGCCGCCGGATTGGTTCTCGACTCCGTGAAGTTCGTCAACAATAAAGCGAAGGAGGGTGGTGCAGTCTTCACCACCGGAACGCTCGGGGTGAACAACTGTGTGTTTGAGGACAACCACGCCATCGGCCAGGGGAACGACGGCGGGGCGATCGATATCACCGCCGGCCAAGCGACAATCACTGGAAGCACGTTCACGGGCAACTCGGCGGACGGCGGTAAGGGTGGTGCGATCGCGGTCAACAACGCCCAGACGCGCCTCAACGTGACCGACACCGACTTCAGCGCGAACTGGGCCGATAACGGCGGTGCTATCTACTCGTCGATCGGCCACGAAGACACGGGCCTCTCCATCACCCGCGGCCACTTCTGGTGCAACTGGGCCACGAGCGATGCCGGCGCGGTCTACCTCTCGACAACGAACGCGCGGATCGACGGCGTCGAGTTCGATGGGAACTACGCGAACAACGGCGGTGCGATCATGTCTAAGACGAACCGCCTGCTGCTGCTCAACTCGACGTTCAACGCGAACCAAGCGTCCAACGCCGGGAACATCGTCATCTACGTTGGCATTCTGGGCGATACGGTGCGGATCACGCTGTACAAAGACCCGACGACGGAGGCAGACACGAACGCCGGCATCACCGCGGCAGATCTGATTCAGTGGATGCCGCCAGCGCCCTGATTCTGTTACCTGTACCCTTGCCTCCAGTGTTCGCGGGGATCTATGAACGCACCTGCCGTCGCAACGGTCCTTCAAGTGCTGTTGGCGTTCGCCACTGTGGCGATTGCGCCGGCGAGTTCCACGCCGGCGGATGGCTCCTCACCATCAGTCTTCACCCTCGACGCGCCGCCTGCGGAGGTCGCCGGCGCTCTCCGCGACCTGCGATCCGACGATGTCGCGCGGCGGAAGGCGGCTGCGGCGGCGCTCGCGAAGTTGCTGGAGGCGGAACCGTACCTGCGGCACTACCGGGCAACCGAACCAGGGAAGAGTGACGGCTTCGCCGGGGACGCGCTCGACGAACTCGTTCTCCGGCGCGGCGCGCGGATCGTGAAGCGCGCCCCCGAGTGGGGCAAGGAAGGCCGATTCGACCTGCTCGTGGACGGGTCCATGCATCTCGACTCCAAACAGGCCGATGCCGTGGCCGAACAGTTCTTCGTGATCGGTAACGCTATTCGTCCGGTGCCCCAGCAATTAGGTGGTCCGAAGTCCGGGTACGCGCTCGCTGAGGGGATGGCCTACCTGACGAACAACCGTAATTTGTATCGGCTGCACGAACCGACCAAGCCGGTGGAGACGGCGATGGCGTCACAAGGGTTCGTCCGCGCCCGCGCGTGCGAAACCTCGTCGTCCAAGCTCTACCGCTGGCTGTTCGTCACCCGCGACTCGCTGCGCGGGGTACACGAGAAGCACAACGAGATGGAGAACTGCTACGTCTTCCACAACGGCGACCTGAGCCTCGACGACATCAACTGGTCGTTGGTAGTGTGCGATGGCGACGTCGAGTTCGTGAACCACAAGTTCGTGAAGCAGTGCGTCGTGATCGCTCGCGGATCGATCCGCAGCGAGAGAGGTCTGCTACTTTCCTCCTCGGCCCTGTACGCACAAGGCGACATTGTTACGAAAGGGCTTGGGAATGCTGACGCGCTGCTCTACGCCGGCGGAAAAGTCGATGTGCCGGAACTGAAATCGACGCCCCGCAAGCGGGTGGAGAAGTCCGGGGTGAAGGAGAACCCGTTCCCGGTGCGGTTCTTCGAGACGCCCGATGTGGGAGCCGAAGCCGCGCTCAAGGGCGACGCACTCACGATTACCAAGCTCACGCCCGGTTCGCCGCTCACCAAGTACGGCGTCAAGGAGGGCGACGTAGTGACGCAGGTCAACGAGAAGGTCATCAAGTCGGCCAACGACTTCCGTCGCGAACTGCGGTACTCGGTCGCGCTCGAAGCGGGCATCTTCCACATCACCCGTGGCAACGAGAAGATTACCCGCGTCGTGTACTTCAAGAACGGCTTGGAGAAGTAAGTTCGGTCCCCGTTACTTCTAGCTGCGCTCGACGAACTTCACGGTCTCGAACGTGAGCGGCTCCTCGTTGTGGATCGGGATTCTTCTCACGGCCCGCTCTGAACGCCCCCGAGAAGTTGCTCAACCGGCTGCGACCCGCGTTCCTTCGTTCACCCACGCCGTTCAGATTTCTTCCGCCCGCGATGTTGCTTCGCACGCCTGCGTCCGATTAAAGTGTTGTGAAGTTCGCTCGTGCCTACGAACTCTCCCTATCCTCACAACCGGCTCACGCCGGGGAAACTGCCAATGGACGTCTTCAACCGTCGCGAATTCATCAACCGCTCCGCGATCATCGCTGCTGCCGCCGCGGCCGGTTCCACGGTAACCGCCGAGGACAAGCCCGCTCCCGCAGTGGCCCGTGCGCAGGCTGACAAACTCCGCGTCGCGGTGGTCGGCGTGCGCGGTCGCGGCATGAGCCACGTGTCCGGGTTCCTCGGCAAGAACAACTGCGAAATCACCACCGTCTGCGACTGCGACGAAGCCGTTATCGGCAACGCGATGAAGGCCATCGAGAAGACGCAGGGCAAAGCGCCGAAGTACGAGAAGGACATTCGGAAGGTCATCGAGAACAAGGACATCGACATCGTTTCGATCGCGACGCCGAACCACTGGCACGCGCTGATGGCGGTGTGGGCGATGGAGTCCGGCAAGGACGTGTACTGCGAGAAGCCCGCGACGCACAATGTCCGCGAAGGCGCGCTCATGACCGCCGCATCGCGGAAGTTCAAACGCATCTGTCAGGTCGGCACGCAGAGCCGCAGCAACCCCGGCATGCGCGACGCCATCGCCTACGTGAAGAGCGGCAAACTCGGGAAGGTCGATCTCGCGATCGGGCTGTGCTACAAACCGCGTGGCAGCATCGGCCAGGTGAAGGCGGCGACCGAGGCGCCCGCGACGATGGACTACGATCTGTGGTGCGGCCCGGCCCCGAAGGTGCCGGTCATGCGGTCCAAGCTCCACTACGACTGGCACTGGATCTGGAATTACGGCAACGGCGACCTCGGCAACCAGGGCGTTCACGAGATGGACAAGGCCCGCTGGGGTCTCGGCAAGACGACCATGCCGAACAGCGCGTTCAGCATCGGCGGACGTTTCGGGTACGTCGATGACGGCGAAACCGCGAACACGCAACTGTGCGTGTTCGACTACACCGATGCGAAGATGATCTTCGAGGTCCGCGGGCTGCCGACCGAGGCGTACAAGAGCGCGAAGGTCGGAAACATCTGGGTCGGCACCGACGGCTACGTGGTGTGCCCGAGTTACAACGCGGGCGTCGCCTACGACAAGGCGGGGAAAGAAGTCGCGAAGTTCTCCGGCGGTGGCGATCAACTGCATTTCGACAACTTCGTGAAGGCCGTGCGCAGCCGCAAGGTCGAAGACCTGAACTGCGACGTCGCGGAAGGGCACCTGTCGGCGGCGCTGTGCCACCTCGCCAACATCAGTTACCGGCTCGGCACCGAGTCGCCAATTGGCATGGCGAGCGGAGTGTACGCCCAAAAGCCCGTGAACGAGTTCGCGGTCGGGCTGCTCGCCCACCTGAAGGCGAACAAGGTGGACGTGGACACGGTGAAGGGCCGATTCGGGACCGAACTGCTCATCGACACCAAGACCGAGAAGTTCATCGGCCTTGGTCCGACCACGAAGAAGGCCAACGAGATGCTGTTCCGCGAGTACCGCAAGGGCTTCGAACTGAAGGAAATCTCCTGATCTCAGGAAACCCCTCCCCAACCCCTCCCCTAAGAAGGGAGGGCTAAATCCTGCTCCCCCTCCCTTCTTAGGGGAGGGGGTTGGGGGAGAGGTTCTTCTCTCCTGACCGACAAGCACCACCACATGCGACTCTCCCTCTTCGCGCTCTTCGTCTGCGCCGCGCCACTCAATGCGGCGGACTTTCCCAATCCCGCGCCCGCAAAGGCCGATGAGCCGTTCGCGAAGCAGTTCTCCTACACAAAGGCCGGCGAGTACCTCGACGGCGTCGGCGTGAACTGGACACGCAACCGCGACTGCATCACGTGCCACACCAACATGCCGTACCTCACCGCGCGACCGCTGCTGAAGGGCGACACGGGGTGGAAGGAAGTCCGCAAGTACCTCGAAGATGACGTGAAGAGCTGGTCCAACGGCGGCCAGCCACAGGGCACCGCGTACATCGTCGCGACCGCGTTCGCGCTCGCGTTCAATGACGCGCACCAAACCGGTGAGTTGCACCCGGCCACACGGACCGCGCTCGACCGCATGTTCGACCCGTACCGCCGAACGAGCGAATGGGCGTGGCTCAAGTGCGAGTGGCCCCCGCTCGAACACGACGACTATTACGGAGCGACACTCGCGGCCCTCGCGATCGGCTACGCACCCGGCGACTACGCGAAGACCGACAAGGCGCGGCGCGGACTAGAACACCTCAGGTTGTACTTCAAGAAGAGACCCGCCCCGGACCTGCACCACACCGCGATGCTCCTCTGGGCGTCAACCAAGATCGACGGCCTGATGACCGCCGACGAGCAGAAAAAAGCGATTGCCGCGCTGAAGGCGAAGCAGCGGAAAGATGGTGGCTGGTCGCTTCCTTCACTGGGCGACTACGTTCGGCGTGACAAGAACAGGACTCCTAATGACGCGAAGGCGGACAGCGACGGCTACGGCACGGGCTTCGTCGCGTTCGTGCTACTGCAAGCCGGCGCGAAACCGGCCGATGCGGAGATTGTGAACGCGGTGAAGTGGCTGAAGGCGAACCAGCGCGAAAGCGGTCGATGGTTCACGCGCTCGCTGAACACCGACAAGGCGCACTACATCGCCAACGCAGGCACCGCGTTCTGCGTGCTGGCGTTGATCGAAGCCGGCGAGAGGGTGAACAAGTAGCGTGCGTTCGTGGCTGTTTGCCTTGACCCGTGACTCGCCCAAACGAGGCGGGATCATACGGGATCGCGTTGATTGTTTTCTGTAGCCGGCCTCTGTGAGGCCGGTCCTTCGCAACTGGAGTTGCTCCGGGATCACAGACTCGGGCTACAGACGGAAACGAATCAACGCCACTCGGTATCACGGGTCTTTCTCGATCACGCGCGGCGCGATGACCGACGGGAACTTCAGCAGGTCCGGGTCGAGCAGGAACAAGTGCCGTCGACCCTGCACGTCGGGCGCGTCGATGATGACCTTGTCGCGCAGCCGCAACACATCGACTACCGTTTGGTACGTGAGCCGCGTTTCCAGCAGCATTCGGCGCTCAGTCAACACTTTCGCGCGGCGCTCTGCGATGTCCCTGTCCACCGCAGCGGGGTCTTGCTTGGCGGCGATACGTTTCGCGCGTTCCGTTGCGAGGGCGGCTTCCTCCGCGTCGGTCAGTTTCGTGCGCACGAGGTGCCACGCGAGGAACGCATCGCGTTCGGCCTTTGCAGATTCGAGCTTCGTATGTTTCTCCGCGGTAGTGCGTTTCAACACCCAGTCGGCTTCTTCTTCCGCCCGGCGCCGCGTGCGGATCGAACTCGCAAGCGCCTCGTTCACCACGCGGTCGCGTTCCTGGATCGCCTTTGCGACCGCGTGGTACGAACTCACCACTTCCGGCGGCGGGTGGAGATCGTGAAGCGTGAAGCCGTCGAGCGCGACGCCCATCCCATCGGGCGCGGTCTCCGCGAGCCGGTGGTTGAGGCGTTCCAGCGCGGTGCGCTCCAGTTCCGCTCGCCTGACCGTGAGCAGTTCCAGAAAGCGGTGGCTCGCGACCAGTTCGCGCAGCACGGCCTCGGCCGACGATCTCACCACGCCGTCCGGGTCGCGTGTCCCGAAGAGGTACTTCCGCGGGTCGTTGACGCGGTAGCGCACGGTCGCAAGAATCTCGACGAGGTCGCCGTCGCCCGTGATCATCACCGCTTCATCGGTGAATGGAACGACGCCATCGCTGTGGCCGCTGGTCCATGCGTTGCTCCCGGGCTTCTTATCTTGCTTCCCGGCGACGACGCGGAAGCCGAGTTCGACGCTGCGCACTTCGTCCGGTCGCACACGCGTGACGGTTTCGACGGGCCACGGCCAGCGCACGTGCAACCCCGGCTGCAGGTCGGTCGTTACTTCGCCGAACCGCCGAACCACACCGACTTCGCCGTACTCAATCTGCGCGAACGACGTGCCGAGTAGCGCCAGGACCGCGACACCGATCAACCCGGTGCGGATGAACTTCCATCGGTGGATCATCGCGTGCAACGCGCCATCGACGGAGAAGCGGCTGACCCATCCTTCGACCGTTCTGGCGGCGCCGCGGGCACGCGTGATTGTGCGGTTCTCCTTGCGGTCGAACGCGAGTAATCGCATCGAATTGAGGAGCACCGCGAGCGACCCGAACTGGTGATAGATGACGGCTACGAGCGGGGCCGATTCGTACCACTCCGGCGAGGACGCGAACAGCGGCCACAGCAACCCCGTGAGCAGGATACCCACGAGGTTCACGCCGAACGCGAACACAAGAATGTTCTGCCGGATGATGCGGACTGTTTCGCGTGACAGCCCGACGAGCAGCGGCAGCGGTGTGAGCGGTGCGCCCATCATGACGATGTCGCCGGCTTCGGCGGCCACATCGGTTCCGCTTCCGATGGCGATTCCGACGCCAGCTCGCGCGAGCGCCGGCGCGTCGTTGATGCCGTCGCCAACGAAGGCGACGGAAGAACCTCTCCCCCCAACCCCCTCCCCTAAGAAGGGAGGGGGAGATAAAGTCGGCTCGCTTGCGTTCTCAGTTCCCGACGGCGCGCCCTCTTCTCTTTCTCCCCCTCCCTTCTTATGGGAGGGGGTTGGGGGGAGAGGTTGTCTTTCCCCACGCGATGCGACCCATTCTGCCTTCTGCGCCGGGAGCATCTCCGCGTGAACTTCGGTCACGGGCAGTTGCTCCGCGATCGCTCGCGCGACAGCGGGGCGGTCGCCCGTGAGCAGCGCGATCGGCGAAATACCCAGCGCGCGAAGATCGGCCAGCACCCGTGCCGCTTCCGGGCGGAGCGTGTCGCGCGCGCCCAACACGCCCAGCACCTCGCCGTTACTCGCGACGACCAGCGACGTGCGCACGACGAGCAGGGAAGTTTGTCCAGCCAGGTCGAGTTGTTCGAGCGCTGCCAGTGCTTCCGGCGGAAGCGCGACTCCCTGTTCTTCGACCAGACGCCGCGTGCCGACGATGATCGCGGTTCCGTTCGCGGTCGCGGTGATGCCCGCGCCGGGGTGCGCCTGGAACGCTTCGACTTGCGGAAACTCCAATCCGCGCGCCGCGGCCTCTCGCACGATGAGCCGCGCAAGTGGGTGTTCGCTCCGCTGTTCGGCGGTCGCGGCGGCCGTGAGGAGTTGTTCCAGTGTGATGTCGGAAAGCGGAATCACGTCGCCGAGTTCGAGCTTGCCTTCCGTGAGCGTGCCGGTCTTGTCGAACGCGAACGCGGTCACGCCGGCGAGCCGTTCGAGCGCGGACCCGCCCTTGATGAGTACCCCCGTCCCCGCGAGCCGACCCAGCGCGGCGATCACGGCTGCGGGCGTCGCGAGGATCAGCGCACACGGGCACGCGACCACCAGCACCGCCAGCGCCGGGTACGCTGCCACCTTCGCGGCGGCTTTCAGTGTTGGCTTCGGAAAGCCGGGTTGCGGCGTGCCGCTCACGTGATACGCGACATTCCCGAGGAACGTGAGCAGCGCGAGAGCGAGCACAACCGGAAGGAAGTAGCGTGCGAGCCGGTCCGCGTAGCGTTCGAGTGGTGCCTTGTCTTTGAGCGCCTGCCCGGTGAGTTCGATCACCTGGCCGGCAACGGTCTGCTTCGCGACCTTTTGCGCTTCGACCGTGAGCGAACCGAACTGCACCACGCTGCCCGCGAGGATCGCGTCCCCCGGCCCCTTATCAACGGGCAGGCTCTCGCCGGTGATCGCGCTCGCATCGACCGCGGAACGCCCATCAATCACGACGCCATCCACCGGCACGCGACCGCCGGGCTTCACCACCACCTTGTCGCCGACGATCACGTCCGCGGTGAACGTGCGAACTTCGACGCCGTCTCGCAGCACCCAACATCGCTGGGGGAACAACTCCGCGAGTTTGCCGAGCGCGTTCCGCGTGCGTGCGAAGGTGTACGCTTCGAGGCATTCGCCGACGAGACCGATGAACACCACTTCCGCCGCGACAACCGGTTCTTTGAGAATGATGGCCGCGAGGCACGCGATGGCGAGCGCGAGATCAGAACCGATGCGCCCCTCGAAGAGTGCTTCGAGCGACGTGTACAGAACGCGAGCGCCGCCAATGACGGCCGCGACGAGCGCATACCGGAAGCCGAACAGCTCGCGCCCCCACGAGTACGTCTCAACACCCTGTCCCTTGAGCCACGATCCGACGAGCGGCCACAGGTCGGCCGCGAGCAACCCGCCGACGAGGGCCGTGAGTGCGTACAGTCCGAGCGGCGACTCGGACCGGAACGGGTCGTCAACGGTGCTGATCTCGCGATGCATGGGGCCATGATATGCGTGCCGACACGTATCAACTTGCGTGCGCACTGCTGATCGCGTAATTTGCGCGAAGGCGAAACGCACGGCACAGATCGAAGGCTCTCCCATGACAATCCTGTCGCGTCGGCATTTCCTGTCGGTGGGCGTCGTGGCGGCCGGCGGTCGCGCGCTGCTCGATCCGTTCGCGATTGGTGCCCAACCGACCCCAAAAGCACCGGCTCGGCCACTGCTCTATACCGGTGGCGGTCCCGCTCGCGGTAATCCTTCGCCGCACAAACTCATGGGAGAGGAACTCGTCAAGGCCCGGCTCACCCCGGAGGATTGGCGGCTGGAAATCGTCGCTGATGGCGGTTCCAAGATCGAGAAGCCGCGAAAGCTGGACGACGGCACCGCCATCGACATGCCCGCGTTGCTTGCACTGGGGAAGAAGCACAGCGTGAAGTTCATCAAGGCGATGCAGTGCCGCAGCAGCAACTGGCCGCAGGATCAGGCGATTTGGGAAGCCGTACCGCTGCGCGAAGTGCTCAAGTTGGCGGGAAAAATCAGCAACGTCATGCGCGTCTACGGTAACGGTTTCCACAACAACGACCCGAAGCAGCTCTTCCAGTCGTCGGCCAGTTACACCCAGATATTCGACAACGCTCCCGGCGAGCTTCCGGCCATGATCGCGTACCGGCACAACGGTGAACCGATCCCCGTGAACCGCGGCGGCCCGGTACGCCTGATCCTTCCCTGGTCGTATGGCTTCAAGAACATCAAGTGGCTCCAGCGTCTCCGGCTGACGAACGACACCAAGCCAATCGACACCTACGGCGGCGAACCCGACGCGTACCTCAAGACGCAGACGCCGCGCATCGACGGGCCGAATTCGTTCAAGGCGAACGCTGCCGTGAGCTATTCCGGTCGGGCCGTTGTCGGCATGCCGGGCTTGAAGCGTGTGGAATACTGGCTGCGGCCCGACACCGGGAAGGACGGCGAACTCGCTGCCGACGACCCGGCCTGGGACACCGCCACCTGGCAACCGTGCGTGATCGAGCCAGCACCGGACGACTGGTCGGTTCACTTACCGAAGGGCATTACTTCAAAGGAACTGTGGGGCTTCGATCCCCAAACCGGCAAGCCGAAGGAATGGCCGATGCGCTACACGGTCGTCAACTGGACGGTGACGTTGAAGGATCTGAAGCCCGGTGCGCACGAGTTGCGAGTCCGAACGGTAGACCAGAACGGCTTCGCTCAACCGCACCCGCGACCGCATCAAGGAACGGGCGGAAACGAGGTGCCCTGCAAGATCATCAAGGCCACCGATTGAGGCCGTGCCGGCAACGGTGTTGTGTACGGCTGACCGATGCTGGATGCCAGAGCACAACACTCGTCTAGCAACTCGTGAGTTCGACTCGCACTTCACCAATAGAGCTTGTCCAAACTCACGTTTCCGCCGCTGAAGACAATGCCGACCTTCTCCACGCCCGCGAGCGCTTTGAACGCGGTGCCCAGCGCCACCGCCGCGCCGACCACCCCGCTCGGTTCCACGATCAACTTCATGCGCTCCCACACGAGACGCATCGCGGCGCGGATTTCATCTTCGGTCACGGTGAAGACGCACTCCACCTTGTCGCGAATGATCGGCCACGTGAGCGCGCCGGTACTCGTGAGCAGCCCATCCGCGATGGTGTTCGGGGCGGTTTGCGGCACCCACACGCCGCCGGCTTTCGAGCGGGCCGCGTCGTCGGCGCCGAGCGGTTCGGCCCCAAAAACACGAATGCCCGGCTTCACACCGTGCGCGGCAATCGTACAGCCCGCGAGCAGTCCGCCACCGCCGACGGGCGTGATGATCGCGTCCAGATCAGGCACGTCCTCGAGCAACTCTAACGCCGCAGTGCCTTGACCCGCGATCACATCGACGTGGTCGAACGGCGGAATTAGCGTCGCGCCGGTCTTCGCCACCAGTTCGTTCGCGGTCTCCTCGCGGTCCGCGAGGTTCGGTTCACACTGCGTCACCTTCCCGCCGTAGCCTTCGACGGCCGCTTTCTTCACGAGCGGTGCTGTCTTCGGCATGACGATGTACGCCGGGATGCCGCGTTCGCGGGCCGCTAGCGCCAGCGCCTGCGCGTGGTTGCCGCTGGAGTGCGTGACCACCCCCAACGCGGCCTCCGCGTCAGTGAGTTTGCGCACCGCGTTGGTTGCGCCGCGGTACTTGAACGCACCGACCTTCTGCAAGTTCTCGCACTTGAAGAACAGCCGCCGGCCCGCGAGCCGGTTCAGCGTGTCACACGTCATTACGGGAGTGCGGTGCGCGATGCCGCGAATGCGTTCCGCGGCTTCGCGAATGGCGGCCAGGTCACAGGCGTAGGTCGGCATGGGTTGGCTCGTTGGGGCAGCGACAGAGCCAATCATATACGAAACGCGGCGCGGCCCCATCATCGCGATCACGGTGTCGGCCAACTGTACGCGCGCGGGTCCATCGTGCGCCACGCCTTACCCATCTGCGTCCATGCGTGCCGCCAGTATCGCCGGAAGGTCAGCCCACCGGCGCGCAGCGTTCGCCCGTGACCGAACCACACCGCGAGCGTCAGCGCCGTGAAGAACGCGCGGTGCGCACCGAGCGTGATCGCCCGGAACACGCGATTGCGCCCGCGATGCAGCATCGCGAGCCGCTCGCACTGAAACCGGATGTGCGGAACCTCGTCGCGAAGAAGCTGACAACACACTTGCCGCAGGACCGGTGAACTCGTCGCGCGACGAACCGCGGCGTAGTACAGCAACGCGTGAACTTCAACCATGACGATCACGCTCGCGTTGCTTTCCACGCGCAACAGCGCGTGCCGGCAGGTACGGAACAGCAACTCGCCCCAGTCGCGCGTTTTGCGAGGTACGCTCACCAAATCGAGGAACCTGCCGAGCGTTTCACCGTGCCGCTGCTCCTCCCCGATGAACAACTTGATCGCGTCCACGAACGCGGGGTCGTTCGCCTTCTCCGCGTAGCGTTGTGCGGTGCGGAGCAAGTGCGACCCGTCCGAGGTTTCGCCGATCTGCCACGACCGTAGCGACGCGATGACATCGTCGTACTCTTGCTGCGAGATTTCGCCGTGCTCCCACGGAATCGGGAGCAAGTTAGCGAGGTTGTGTCGGAAGTACGCGACCCACTGCGCAGATGTCCACACGACCGGTAACGCGGGCGCGGTGGGTGAGGCGCTCTCCGTGGTGAGCGTGAGGGCTTCCAACATTGCGCTCCTCATTTCAGTTCTCCTTGAGTGATGCAGATAACTTGGCGGTGCAAAGTGATAGACCAAGAAGAAAGCGGGCGAAGCCCGCTACGAACTCAACGAGGAGTCACGCCCCGGCCAATCCCGGGCGGGTCTTGCTCTTCGCGGCTTGCGCGTCCGCTTGCGCGGCCGCGTCGCGGAGCACCTTCTCCAGTTGCGTGAGGTACTCGCGGAACCGCTTCCGGCCGTTGCTCGTTAGCACAACGGTCGTCAGCGGGCGCCGGTCCTGAAAGCTTTTCGTGATCTTCACCAGCGCTGGCTTCGATGCTTCCGACCGCGCGAGCATGTCCAAATGCCGGCTCAGGTTGCCGTCGGTGAGACTGCACAGGCGCGCGAGGTCGCCGAACGACAGCCCGTCCGAGTGCGTCGCCAGTGCGGTCAAGATGCCGATACGATTTTGCGAGTGCAACACCGGGTCGAGGCCGGTGTAAGCGAATCGCCCGGATTCTTCGGCTTCCGGTTCCTTCTCGTTGTCATTCATTGTGGTATTCCTTCGTTGATCGCAGCGCGATCGCGGTGAACAGGTGCCCGACGCCGAACACGCCGCCGACACACCAGCCCGGCGGTTCGGTGGGCAGCCACGCGATCAGCATGCCGCCCGCCAGCACGTAAGCGATTCCGACGAACCCGACCGCACGCGGGAGATGCGGGCGCACGGCCACGATGCCCAGACCAAACACCACCGCCCACATGCCCGGTAACAGCGGAACGAACCCGTCGGTGCGGGCCAGTGCGACCGTCAGCAACCCGCCCGCGAGCACGCACGGCAAGAACTGACCCATCACGCGGCGTGTGCGTCTGCGCTCGAAGTCGTCTTCGCGAAACAGGTACGACCGCACCGCAGCGGCGAAGCCGAGCGTCACACCGGTGCCGCCGATGATCGACCAGTACCACACGAAGGCGAGCGTGTCGCCGGTGGGCACGATCCACCGTTGCGCGACCGCCGCGAGCAACCCCATCGCACCGATCAGCGCCACCGTAGGCACGCGAAACCCGCGATACACTTCGCCCTTCGTGAGCTGGTCGTGAATGCGGTCAAGTTGGTCGAGCGCGTCGCGGACTTCCATGCGTTTCGGCGCTCCGGTTGATAGAGGTCACGGCAGTATACTTTGTAGTGCAAAGTAAAGTCAAGCGGAACCAGATCAATAAAACTTCCCGCGGGCAGAAACGTCCGCGTGCCGCTTTATTTCCTGAGGCTCCCATGACTTCCATTGATCTCTCCGGCAAGGTGGCGCTGGTCTCCGGTGTCGGCGACAACCTGAGTTTCGCGTGGTTCATCGCGAAGGGGCTTCAGGCGGCCGGCGCAAAGATCGTGCTCGCGTGCCACCCGCGTGTGATCGGGATTGTGGAAGGCGTCCTCACCCGCGACATGGACAAAGCGTCGCGTTTACTCCCCGACGGGAGCGAGTTCAAGCCGGTGAAGGTGCTCCCGTGCGACGCGAGCTACGACACGATGGACGACGTGCCGGAAGCGGTGCGCACGAACCGCCGCTACGCACAGTTTCCCGAATATTCGATCAAAGGCACGATCGACGCGGTCGCGGCCGAGTTTGGCGGGATCGACATCATGATCCACTCCATGGCGTTCAGCCCGGAGATCACGAAGCCGCTGATCGACACGAGCCGCAAGGCGTACCAGGAAGCGATGGGGATCAGTTCCTATTCGCTCATTAGCATGGTGCGAGCGGCGGCCCCCCACATGGCGCACCGACCCGGCGGCGCGAGCGTGGTGGGCCTGACGTACGTCGCGGGCGAGCGCGTGGTACCGCACTACGGCGGCGGCATGGGCACCTGCAAGGCCGCGCTGCAAATCGACGCGAAGCAACTCTCGTGGTTTGTTGGCGACAAGGACATTCGCGTGAACCTGATCTCGGCCGGGCCGTACGCGAGTCGCGCGGCGCGAGCGATCAACAAGGACTTCGACAAACTCATCACGCACGCGGCCGAGCACTCGCCGCTGCGCCGCCCGATCGAACCGGAAGAGGTCGCGAACGCGACGCTGTACCTGTGCAGCCCGCTCGCGAGTGCGGTGACCGGCCAGATCCTTTACGTGGACTGCGGCTACAACGTCATGGGTACGTGATGGGTAGTGGCAGTCGTTCCCGGAATCAGCTTTCTCTTCTGGAACGTGAAGCAGCAACCACCACGCGAACGGTTCGTCGCACGGCATGCGGCGGAGCCTGGCACCGTGTTCGATCTGCGAATGTACCCGCGTGGCGTGATGCCGTTCAAGGTGCGCGTTCTAGCGATTCGCGTCCCCCCAACGGAGTACGGCGTCGAGGAAGAGAAACATGAAGTCCGACAACCACTACGAAGCGGCGTTTGACGCGTACCTGCGCGAGTGCGGGGCCGCGGTCGTGCCGGTGGTCGAGGCGCGGCGCAGTTACCTCGACGCCGACGAGGTGAAGTCGCCGGACTTCATCGTGGTCGGTCCGCACGACGCGAAACTCGTCGTGGACGTAAAGGGCCGCAAGTTCCCCGGCACCGGCGCCGGTGGCAAGCCACGCAACGTCTGGCACAACTGGTGCGAACGCGAAGACGTCGAAAGCCTCACGCGCTGGGCCGACAAGTTCGGCGACGGGTTCCGCGGCGTGCTCGCGTTCGTGTACCACCTCGCCACCGCCGTCGAGATGCCCGCCGGCGTGCCGGACCTGTTCGCGTTCCGCGGGCGCAACTACCTGTTCCGCGGCGTACTCGTTGGCGACTACCGCGCACACATGCGCACGCGAAGCCCGCGCTGGGGCACCGTGCATCTCGCGACCGCAGATTTCCGCGCACTCGTGAAGCCGATCACGCACTACCTCGCGCCCGCGCCGGACGTGGTAGAATCTCTTACATGAAACCTCTTCGCATCGGGATCGTTGTCGAATCCACGCAACTGCCGCTGCGCGCGGCGGTCGAAGCCGCGGCGCGGATGGGGGCACGCGGCATTCAGGTGGACGCCACACGCGACCTCGCGCCGGAGGCGCTCGGCGAAACCGGGCGGCGCGAGTTCCGCAACCTGCTCCGGTCGTTCGACCTCGAACTCGCCGCGCTCAACGTGCCGGTGCGCCGCGGGCTGGACGTGGCCGCCGATCTGCAACAGCGCCTCGATCGCGTGCGAAAGGCGATGCAACTCGCGTTCGATCTCGGCTCGCGCCGGGTGGTGGTCGTGTGCCCGAAGCTGCCCGACGACGAAACAACACCGCGCGCGTTGCTCATGCGCGAATCGCTGCTTTCGCTTGGCACGTTTGGCGACCGCGTCGGTTGTGTCGTCGCGCTGGAGGTCGGCTTCGACCCCGCGGCGAAGGTGAAGGAGTATCTCGCGAGGTTCGACGTGGGCAGTCTGAAGGTGACGTTCGACCCGGCCAACTTCCTGCTACACGGGCACGACCCGCTCGCGAACCTGATGCCGCTCGAAGGACTGGTGGCGCACGTCCACGCCCGTGACGCGCGCTCCGCGGGCGTGAGTCGCGGGTTGCAGGAGGTGCCGCTCGGCGCCGGCGACATCGACTGGATGGCACTCACCGCGACGCTTCAGGTTCTGGAGTTCGACGGGTTTCTCGCGATCGAGCGCGAGCAGGGCGAGAACAAACTCGCCGACGTGACCGCTGGCGTGAAGTTCCTCAAGCGATTCGCGCTGCCCGTGTAGGCGAACCCCGCCCGCAAGGGCGGGGGTGACGCGGCCGGTAAGCAACACCCCCGCTCTTGCGGACGGGGTTCGCCTACCGCTTGGCCACGTCCACGAGTGCCCGCAGCGACGGTGGGCGGAACCGCTGCTTGTGCCAGACGGCACACAGCGTGCGTGTCGGGACCGGCTTGCCCAGCGGCCGGTACACGCACTGCTTGCCGGTGTCGGCCGTCGCGGCCATTTCGGGCACGATCGACACACCTTGATTCGCCGCGACCATCGCCAGCAGCGTGACAATCTGTTCCCCGCGACACACCACACGCGGTTCCACGCCGCCACGGTGACAGAAGCTCAACACCTGATCGCCGAAACAGTGCATGTCGTCAAGCAGGATGAACGGTTCTTCGAGTACGTCGGCGAGCTTCACTTCGGTCTTCGCCGCGAGCCGGTGCTTGCCTGGCAGCGCCATCACCAGTGGCTCGGTGAACAGCTTCTCGGCGTGAAGACGTTCGTCGCGGATCGGCATCGCCATGAGCGCGACATCGAGTTCGCCCGCGAGCAGGTCCGCGAGCAACCGCTCGGTGAGGTCTTCTTTGAGTTGCAGTTGTACGTTGGGATGATCCTTGCGGAACCGCGTGACCATGCCGGGTAGAAGAAATGGCGCAACGGTGGGGATCGCGCCGACGCGGAGCGAACCACCCTCGGCGGAATCGCGAATCGCGCGCTCGGCTTCCTTCACCGCAGCGAGGATCGACTGTGCGTGACCCAGTAATTCTTGGCCCGCGTCGGTGAGCACGACTTTCCGCCCCAACCGGTCGAAGAGCCGACGGTTCAGCCCGTGGCCCTTGCTTTCGAGCCGCATGATCTGTTCGCTGAGCGTCGGCTGCGTCACGCCCTCGCGTTCCGCGGCGCGTGTGAAACTGCCCGTCTCGGCCACCGCGACGAAGTACCGGAGCTGATGGATTTCCATAGTCGTTCCCGATGGATGATTCGTTCGGAATCGCTACACTCGATTGTATGTAATGTCCGCGATCAAATACAATCGGCCACCATGAGTAATCCGTTTCGCGATCTACCCTCCGTCACGAAGGTACTCGCCTCACCTGCACTCGCGGGAGCGAGCGAGCGGCACCCGCCCGACGCGATCACCGTCGCGGCCCGCTTGGTACTCGATGCGATCCGCGGCCGGCTAGCGGCCGGCGAAGCAATTGTCGTGGATGTCGATGCGCTCGCGACGGAAGTTCTCGCGGCGCTCGATTCGCAGGCCGCGCCCGTTTTGCGCCCGGTCATCAACGCGACCGGTGTCGTACTTCACACCAATCTCGGGCGATCGCCGCTACACGAAGACGCCGCACGCGCCGCATACGAAGCCGCTCGCGGGTATCTCAATCTGGAACTCGACCTCGCAACCGGGAAACGCGCGTCGAGACAGGGGAACGTGCGCGCCGGGCTGAAGGCGCTCACCGGTGCCGAGAGCGCAACCGCAGTGAACAACTGCGCCGCCGCGACCGTGATCGCACTTCGCACCGTCGCGGCGGGCAAAGAGGTGATCGTCTCGCGTGGGCAACTGGTCGAGATCGGCGGGAGCTTCCGCATCCCCGACGTGATGGCCGTGAGCGGCGCGGCACTTCGCGAAGTCGGCACCACGAACATCACTCGCCTCAGCGATTACGAACGCGCCATCACGCCAAACACCACGACCTTGATGCGGGTTCACTGCAGCAACTACCGCGTTCGCGGGTACACGAAGACGGTTGAACTCGCGGAGCTGGTGGAACTCGGTCGCAAGCACAACCTGCTCGTAATCGACGACGCTGGTAGCGGGCAGCTCATCGACCTCACGCCGTTCGGCTTACCGGGTGAACCGCTGATCTCGGCGAGCGTTACGGCCGGTGCGGACCTCGTTCTTTTCAGCGGTGACAAACTTCTCGGCGGGCCGCAGTGCGGCATCATCGCGGGCCGGGCGGCGATCATCGAGCAGATCGAGAAAGACCCGCTCATGCGTGCGTTCCGGCTCGACAAGATGACGCTCGCTGCGCTCGAAGCGACGTTGCTGCTCTACCGCGACCCGAAGAAGGCGATTCGCGAAGTGCCCACGTTGCGCATGCTGACAACGCCGCTCGCGGTATTGAAGCAGAGGAGTGATGCGTTCGCGAGTTGGGTGCGGGCGATTCCCGGCGTGACCGTCGGCGTGTGGGAAGACGAGTCGTTCGTCGGCGGCGGCTCGCTCCCCGATGTGAGTGTACCGACGATCGTGCTCGGTCTGAGCGCGCCAGGGCTGAGTGAAACGGAACTCGCCACGCGCCTGCGAACCGGCACGCCCGCGGTTGTCACGCGTGTCCAAGACGGGCGAGTGTTGCTCGATCTGCGTTGCGTGTTCGACAGACAAGAAGCAGAGTTGTTGGGTGCGATTACGTCAGCGGTGAGTTCTGTTTAGCGTCCGACTCGGAGGGGCGAAATCGTTCCCAGCAGACGAACGCTGCGTAGCACGCGATCGCATACAGCGAGAATCGCCCCACTTCGAGCGTGAGTAGTGTTCCGATGTGGAACACCACACCCAGGACAAGCACCGCGAGGACGGGGAAGCAGAGTTCCCACACGAGCGTGACCAGCGCCGAGAGCCGGTGTGCCCGCACGGGGAGCAGGTCCGCGGCACCGGGGCACAGCGACCACGCGGGGTAACGCGACGCACAATACGTCTCGAACCCGCTTCGCCACATCGGGCTAATCGCCTCGTCGTAAGACGAGAGCGGGCGTCTTCACAAAGGTAGCACACCTTCGTCGGTTTCGCGTACACCCCCGGTCGTCTCACCGGAACCGGTGAGACGGAAACACAACAGCCCCGGCATTGCCCGGAGCTGATCGTAGTCCTCACACGGAGAGTGAGGTAGCGGTAACACGCGTATTGCACCACTTAGAGTTCCCCTCGAATAGTGGACAGTTTTTAGCGGTGGGTTTGGTTATGCGTCCGCTCGTACTCTTCTGGGGCAACGTACCCCAGTGACGAGTGCCGTCGGACCCGGTTGTAGAACGCCTCGATGTACTCGAAGATGCTC
>SXGU01007769.1_pt1 | contig 40944 bp, 37 predicted proteins | sample 3174531 | NCBI WGS metagenome assembly SXGU01 (sample SAMN11356863, study PRJNA531348) | freshwater metagenome | isolation source: freshwater sample F1-140 | place: China: Fuxian Lake, Yuxi | collected 2017-12-25 | reverse complement strand
GGGGCAACGACCACGTCACCACGCAGCATTACGTGAAGGAGCTGTTCCCCGACCGGCCGCCGAACTTCTACGAGCCGTTGATCACGCTCGCGGCGATCGCCGGGGCGACGAAGACCATCAAGCTCGGCACCGCATTGCTGGTGCTGCCGATGCGCGAGCCGGTGTACCTCGCCAAGCAGATCCTCACGCTCGACCACATGAGCAACGGGCGCTTCATCCTCGGCGTCGGCATCGGCGCCTACCGCGAGGAGTTCGCCGCATGGGGAGGCAAGCGGGTCGAGGGCGCGCGGCGCGGCGACATCATGGACGAGGGGCTGGCGGCGCTGAAGCTGCTGCTGGAGCAGCCCAAGGCGAGCTACGAAGGCCGCCATGCCGGGTTCAAGGACGTGGAGATGTTCCCCAAGGCGCGCCGGCAGCCGTTTCCGCTCTACGTGGGCGGCCACAACATCGAGGCGGTGGAACGCGCCGCGCGCGTCGGCGAGGGCTGGCTGCCGGGCTGGCGGCCCTGGAACGAGCTCGCCGAGCGCGTCAAGCTCCTGCGCCAGCGGGCCACCGAACACGGCCGCAACCCCGCCACGATCGAAGTGGCGCCCCAGTTTTCGGTTACCCTCGGCAAGACGCCGGAAGCGGCCGAAAGCCGCTACATGGCGAGCGGCCTCGTCGCGCACCGCAAGTCGCTGGCCTATACCGGCCGCGACCTCGGCCAGCAGGTGACGGCGAACCTCGTGGGCTCGCCCGCGATGGTGATCGACAAGGTGGGCAAGCTCCGGGAGATCGGCGTGCAGCACTGCTGCGCATTGATGTTCCCGGCCGACACGGTGCAGGAAATGAACGACCAGATCCAGTGGTTCGCGGAGGACGTGATGCAGAAGGTGGGCAAGTGACGACGCAACAACCCGAAACCATCGCCGTGATCGGCGGCACCGGCGCCGAAGGCGGCGGCCTCGCGCTGCGCTGGGCCGCGGCGGGCCATCGCGTGATCATCGGTTCGCGCGACGCGGCGAAGGCGCAGCAGGCGGCCGTCGAACTGTCGGCGCTGCTGCCGGCGGCGCAGAAGATCGAGGGCGAGGACAGCGCGTCGGCGGCGTCGAAGGCCACCATCGTCGTGCTGGCGGTGCCGTTCTCCGGGCAGATGCCGACCGCGAAGGCGCTCAAGGACGTGCTGCAGGGCAAGATCCTCGTCGATGTGACGGTGCCGCTGGTGCCGCCCAAGGTGTCGACGGTGCAGCTGCCCGAGGGCGGCTCCAGCGTGGTGCTGGTGCAGAAGGAGCTTGGCGAGGGCGTGAAGGTGGTGTCGGCGTTCCAGAACGTCTCGGCGCACAAGCTGAAGAAGCTCGACACGCAGATCGCCTGCGACGTGCTGGTCTGCGCGGACGACAAGGACGCGCGGCTGCGCGTGGTGCAGCTCGCCGCCGACGCCGGGCTGAAGGGCATCAACGCCGGGCCGCTGGCGAACTCCGCCGCCGCCGAGGCGCTGACCTCGCTGCTGATCTTCATCAACCGCGCCTACAAGGTGCCGGACGCCGGCATCTCGATCACCGGCATCCCCTGAGCCGCGAGGCATGGGTACGGCGGGCAAGCTCGAGCTGGTCGCCCTGCAGGGCGTCGGCAGGATCGGACCCGGAGACGACCTTGCGGCGTGCATCGTGCGCGCCGCTGCCGGATCCGGCGTCGCGCTCGCCGATGGCGACATCCTCGCGGTGGCGCAGAAGGTGGTGTCCAAGTCCGAGGGCCGTTTCGCCGTGCTCGACGAGGTGGTGCCGTCGCCGCGCGCGAAGGAACTCGCGGCCACCTGCCTGAAGGATCCGCGTGTCGTCGAACTGGTGCTGCGCGAGTCGCGCGAGGTGCTGCGCGCGGTGCCGAACGTGCTCATCGTGGAAGACCGCCGGGGGCTGGTGCTCGCGAACGCGGGCATCGACCAGTCGAACGTCGAGCCCGATGCGGCGGGACGCGACCGCGTGCTGCTGCTGCCGGAGGATCCGGACGCCAGCGCGCGGCGACTGCGCGAGCGCATCCGCGAGATCGCCGGTATTGACGTCGGCGTGATCATCAACGACAGCATCGGCCGCGCTTGGCGGCTGGGCACCGTCGGCACCTGCATCGGCGCGAGCGGCCTGCCGGGACTGTTGGACCTGCGCGGCACGCCGGATCTCTACGGCCGCGCGCTGCAGACCACCGAGACCGGTTTCGCGGACGAGTACGCCGCCGCCGCGTCGGCGTTGATGGGACAGGGCGGCGAAGGCCGTCCGGTGGTCCTGATCCGCGGCGCCGCGCTGCCGCGCACGGATGGCAACGCGCGCGAGCTGCTGCGCGCCAGGGACAAGGACCTGTTCCGGTGATCCTCGCGCTGGCGGGCGGCGTCGGCGGGGCGAAGCTCGCGGCCGGGCTGGCGCGGGCATTGCCGCCCGGCGAGCTGGTGGTAGTGGTGAACACCGGCGACGACTTTGACCACCTCGGCCTGCACGTCTCGCCGGACCTCGACACGGTGATGTACACGCTGGCGGGGCTCGCCAACCCGCAGGCCGGCTGGGGCCGCGAGGGCGAGTCGTGGAACTTCATGCAGGCGATGGACCAGCTCGGCGGCCCGGCGTGGTTCCAGCTCGGCGACAAGGACCTCGCCACGCACGTCGAGCGCACGCGCTGCCTGCGTTCCGGGGAGTCGCTGACCTCGGTGACGCGCGCGCTGTGCGGGCGGCTCGGCGTGCGGCACGCGGTGCTGCCGATGTCCGACGACCCGGTTCGCACCGTGGTGCACACCGACAAGGGCGAGCTCGAGTTCCAGCACTACTTCGTGCGGGATCGCTGCGAGCCGCGCGTCTCGCGCATCGAGTACCGCAAGGCGGGCGCGGCGCGGCCGTCGCCGGGGTTCGCCGCGACGCTGGCGGATCCAGCGCTGGAGGGCATCATCGTCTGCCCGTCGAATCCCTACCTGAGCATCGCGCCGATCCTCGCCATTCCCGGCGTGCGCGATGCGGTCGCCCGCTGCCCGAACGTGGTCGCGGTGTCGCCGATCATCGCTGGCAGGGCGGTGAAGGGCCCGGCGGCGAAGCTGATGCGGGAGCTGGGCGTGGAGCCCGGGGCGCTGGAGATCGCGCGCTGGTACAGCGGCATCGCCCGCACGCTGGTCATCGACCGGTCGGATGCCGCGCTCGTGCCGTCGATCGAGGCGCTGGGCATCGAGGCGGCGCTCGAGGACGCGCTGATGCGCGACGACGCGGATCGCGAGCGCCTCGCGCGCGCCTGCCTCGCGCGGCTCGGCTCGTGAGCATCCGGGTCGCCGCGCTGGTGCCGGTGAAGGATCCCGGCCACGGCAAGTCGCGCCTGCACGGCGTGCTGGAGCCCGAGGAGCGGACGGCGCTGAACGAGAAGCTGGCGGCGCGTACGCTCGATGTCTGCATCGAGGTGTTCGGGGCAAGCGCGACGTTCGTGGTCAGCGCCAGCACCTCGATCGCGGCGCTGGCACGCGCACGCGGCCTGAATGCGGTGGACGAAGCGCGGCCCGCGGACTTGAACGCGGCGCTGGCGGCCGCCGGCCGGGCGGCGATTGCCGCAGGCGCGGATGCGCTGCTGGTGGTACCGACGGATCTGGCGCGTCTCGCAGCGCCGGCGCTACAGGCGGTGGTCGACGCGTTGTGCAGCGCGGGCGGTTGCGTGCTGGTGCCAGACCGCCACGGCATCGGCACCAACCTGATGGGACTCGCCCCGGCGCGCATCGACCTGTTCCGTTTCGGCGGGCACAGCCTGGAGAAGCACCGGCAGGCGGCGCGCGAAGCCGGCATCGCCGTCGCGGTGCATCGGGATCCGCGCCTTGCGCTGGACCTCGATCTGCCGGAAGACCTAGAGCTGTGGCGCCGGGCTGGTGCGGCGTGAGGCCGCCGCCTGTGGGCCTGCGGGCAAAGGCCTGCCCGCCAACGGCGTCATGACGATCGGCGCCAGCACGGGCGCGTCGTAGCTGCGCGAGCACTGGTCGGGATCGGCCGGGCCGTAGAGCGTGTTGCGCTGGCCGGCCTTGCGGCCAATGCCGGCGATCAGCGCATCCATGCGCGCTGGCGGCAGTTCCTCGCCATGCTCGTTGCCCGCGGCCCGCGAACTGCTCTCGTTCATCAGCGTGCCGCCGAGGTCGTTGGCGCCGCCCTGCAGGCACAGCGAGGCCGCTGCGGCGCCGAGCTTCACCCAGGACACCTGGATGTTCGGGATCAACGGGTGCAGCGCGAGGCGCGCCACCGCGTGCATCAGCAGGGTCTCGCGCCAGGTCGGTCCGCGCCGCGCGCCGCCCTTCAGGTACATCGGCGCTTCCATGTGCACGAAGGGCCGGGGACCGAACTCAGTGAAGCCGCCGCTCCTCGCCTGCAGGTCGCGCACGCGCAGCAGGTGCCGCGCCCCGTGCACCGGGCGCTCGACGTGGCCGAACATGATGGTCGCCGTGGTGCGCAGGCCCACGCGGTGCGCCGCCTCGACCACGTCGAGCCATTCCTGCGTCTTCAGCTTGTCCGGGCAGATCTGCGCGCGCCCCTCGTCGTCGAGGATCTCGGCGGCGGTGCCCGGCAGCGAGCCCAGGCCCGCGTCGCGCAGCCGCTCGAGGAACGCCGGCACCGGGATGCCGAGGGTCTGCGCGCCGTGCGTCACTTCCAGCGGCGAGAACGCATGCACGTGCATGCGCGGCACTGCCTCCTTCACCGTGCGCAGCAGGGCGAGGTAGGTGTCGCCGGTATACGAAGGATGGATGCCACCCTGCATGCAGACTTCGGTGGCACCGCGCGACCAGGCCTCCTCGACGCGCCGAGCCACTTCCTCCAGCGCGAGGTCGTAGGGCGCGCCGCGCAGCGTCTCGGCGGTCTTGCCTTTCGAGAAGGCGCAGAAGCGGCAGCGGAAGCCGCAGACGTTGGTGTAGTTGAGGTTGCGGTTGACGACGTAGCGAACATCGTCGCCCGAGGTCTCGCGGCGCAACTGGTCGGCCGCGGCGATGACCTCGGCGAGCTCGCCCTCGCGCGCGGCGAACAGGCGCACGATGCCGGCCTCGTCCAGCCGGTCGCCTGCGGCGGCGCGCTGCAGCAGCGCGTCGAGGTGCGTGGTGCCGCCCGCGGGACGGCCGGCCACGGGCGGAGCGGCATTGGCAATGCCGGGGCTCCAGGCATCGCTGCGCGGATAGCCGTCGGAATCGACGGCATCCAGGACGCGGCTTGCCAGCGCGGGCGCTAGCCACTGGGCCGGATCGCACGCGTAGGCGGGATAGATGGCGAGGCGCTGAAGCGGGACGAGGCCGGCCGCGCGGGTCGCCTGCTCGAGCTTCTCGACCTGCGGCCAGGCGCGCTCGGGATTGACGTAGTCGTCGGTGACCGGCGAGATGCCGCCCCAGTCGTTGATGCCCGCCGCGAGCAGTTCGGGGAAGCGCGCCTCGCTCAGGTTCGGCGGGATCTGGATGTTGGCACTGGCGCCGAGCACCACGCGCGCGGCGGCGGCGGTCCACAGCAGGTCGTCGAAGCCGGGTTCGCCGTGGCCGCGCATGCGCGTGTCGTCCTTGGCGCGGAAGTTCTGCACGATCACTTCCTGGATGTGGCCGTGGCGGGCGTGCAGGTCGCGCAACGCGAGGAGGGCGTCGATGCGCTCCAGCCGCGTCTCGCCGATGCCGATGAGGATGCCCGAGGTGAACGGAATGTGCGCGCGGCCCGCGGCCTCCAGTGCGGCGAGGCGCACTGCCGGGACCTTGTCCGGGCTGCCGAAGTGCGCGCCGCCGGGTGCGCACAGGCGCTCGGCGGTGCTTTCGAGCATCATGCCCTGCGACACCGACACCTCGCGCAGCCGCAGCATCTCGGCTTCCGAAAGCACGCCGGGATTCACATGCGGCATCAGGCCGGTCTCGGCGAGCACGCGTTCGCACATCGCGGCGAGGTACTCGACCGTGGAACCGAAGCCCAGGGCGGCCAGCGCGGCGCGCGCGGACTCGTGCACCGCCTCGGGACGGTCGCCGAGCGTGAACAGGGCTTCGCGACAGCCGGCGTCGCGGCCGAGGCGCGCGATCTCGAGGACTTCCTCGGGCCTCAGGTACGGGTGATCGACCTGCCGCGGGCCCTTGACGAAGGTGCAGTAGCCGCAGACGTTGCGGCACAGCCGCGTCAGCGGGATGAAGACCTTGCGCGAGTAGCTGACGAGGCGACCGTGGCCTTGCTCGCGCAGCCGGCGCGCCTCGGCCATCAGTTCCGCGAGCGGCAGCGCGTCGAGCGTGTCGTGGACCTTCCGTGCTTCAGGATGCAATTGCGGTTTCCCCGGACGCGCGGGCGTCCTCCATGAGTTGCCAGACGCGGGCGGGCGTGAGCGGCAGGTCCCGCGGACGCACCTTCAATGACGACAGCGCCGAGGCGACCGCGTTCGCGACCACGCCGCCCACTGGCAGCGTACCGCCTTCGCCCATGCCCTTGGCGCCCAGGGGATTGTGCGGCGCCGGTGAATGGCCGAGCGTGACGGCGCGCAGGTTGGGATAGTCGGTGGCGGTGGGCATGAGGTAGTCGGCGAGCGAACCGGCGAGGAATTGCCCCTGCTGGTCGTAGGCCAGATGCTCCAGCAATGTACCACCGAGGCCCTGCACGATGCCGCCGATGGCCTGGCCGTTGGCCGTGAGGGGGTTCATCACGCGGCCGACGTCCTGCACGGCGACGTAGTCCTCGATGCGGACCTGGCCGGTGCGCGCGTCCACCGAGACGTGGGCCGCCGCGGCGCCGTAGGAATAGGTGTGGTGGTGGTTGGCGAACGTGCCCTCGGCGGCGATGCCGTCGGCGGCGAGTTGCCCGATGTCGAGCGTTCGCGTGCCGTGCGATGCCGCGAGGTGTTCCCCGACGGTGACCTCGGCCTCGCTGCAGCCCAGGCGCCGCGCCGCGGCGCGGCGCACGGCGGCCTTGAGGGCGTCCGCCGCAGCGAGGATGGCTGATCCGCCCATCACCACGCCGCGCGAGTGGTACGACCCGAACCCTTCCTTGAGGTAGGTCGTGGAGCCGTGGAACAGGCGCAGCCGGTCCATCGGCACCTTCAGCGCATCGGCGGCGATCTGCAGGCAGACCGTCTCCACGCCCTGGCCGATGTTGGTCGAGCCGACGTACACCGAGACGACGCCGTCCGCCTCGACGGCCATGCGCGCGTTCTCGCGCGGCCCGGTGGCGCCGCCCTCGATGAAGCAGCCGATGCCGAGGCCGTGGTAGCGCCCGTCGACGAGCGCGCCATCGAGCGGGCGCTTCGTGTCCCAGCCGATCTCGGCGAGGCAGCGGTCGAGCGTCATCGCGTAGTCGCCGTTGTCGAGCGCCTCGTGCTTCTCGGGATTGTTCAGCGTGGCGAGCGGATACGGAAAGTCCCCGGCCTTTGGCAGGTTGCGGCGGCGCAGCTCGACGCGGTCGATGCCGAGGTCGTCGGCGACCATGTCGAGGAGCGACTCGCGGAAGAAGTCGACCTCGAAGCGGCCGGGGCCGCGGTAGGTGCCGATCGGCGCCTTGTTGGAGACCACCACGTGCGAGTCGACGCGGATGTGCGGAATGCAGTAGGGGCCGGACATGAACTGAGCCACGTTGCGCGGCGGGATCGCGCCGCTGGTGCGCATGTAGGCGCCGGCGTTTACCCATGCCTCGGCGCGCAGCGCGAGGAAGGTGCCGTCGCGGTCGCAGCACAGCTCGATCTCGCAGTCGACCTCGCGCGCGTGGTTCGAGCCGAGGAGGTTCTCCATGCGGTCCTCGGTCCACTTCACCGGGCGGTTGAGCCGGCGCGCGGCGAACGGCACCAGGTAATCCTCGGGATAGAACTCGCCGCGCACGCCGAAGCCGCCGCCGACGTCGACCTCGATCATCTGCACGCATTCCTCCGGCAGGTCCATGCGCTGCGCGAGCATGCGCCGGTTGTTCCACGGCAGCTTCGCGGCGCCGGACACCGTCAGGCTGGTGGCCGCGCCGTCCCAGACGGCGAGGAGGCCGCGCGGTTCCATGCAGATCGCCGAGTGCCGCTGCACGCTGAAGCGCTCACTGCGGACGTAGGGCGCCTGCACCGCGGCGGCGTCGCCCTTCGCGGCGGTGTAGGTGATCGTTTCGTTGCTGCCCTGGGCCTCGAACAGCAAGGCATCCTTGCGCAGCGCGGCATGGCGGTCGGGCACCGGCGGCAGCGGCTCGATATCAACCTCGATCGCGTCGCGCGCATCCTCGGCGAGCGCCACGGTGTCGGCGACGACGATCGCCAGCGGCTCGCCGACGTAGCGCACCTTCCCGCCGGCGATCACCGGCTGCTCGTAGGGCACCAGTTCGGGCAGCGGCGCGAGGCGCAGCGCGATGGTGGGCACGCGTCCGTTCGAGCCCTTGGCCACCTCCGTCGCGGTGTAGATGGCGTGCACCCCGGGCATGGCGCGCGCGGCGGCGGCATCGATCGAGCGGATCCGGCCGTGCGCCACGCTGCTGCGCAGGATCGCCGCGTGCAGCATGCCCTCGACGTGCAGGTCGTCGACATACTGCCCGCGGCCGCGCAGCAGCCGCAGGTCCTCGATGCGCTCGACGGGCGTGCCGACGAGCTTGGCGATGAACGGGGCGCCGGCGCTCACGGTGCGCGCCCGCGGCGGTAAGCGTCGCGGGCCTCGTAGACCGCGTCCACGATGCCGATGTAGCCGGTGCAGCGGCAGAGGTTGCCGGAGAGCACGTCGCGGATGCGGTCCTTGCTCGCGTCCGGTTCCGCGGTGAGAAGGGCGTGCGCCGTGGCCAGCATGCCGGGCGTGCAGAACCCGCATTGCAGCGCATGGTGTCGGCGGAATGCAGCCTGCAGCGGCGACAGCGCGTCGTCGGCCGAGAGGCCTTCCACGGTGGTGACAGACGATCCTCCAGCCTGCACGGCGAGCATCAGGCACGAACGTACGGCGGCGCCATCGACGATCACGGTGCACGCGCCGCAGGCGCCATGCTCGCAGCCGACGTGCGTGCCCGTCACCAGGAGGGTGTGGCGAAGGCAGTCGGCGAGAGTGGTGCGCGGCGGCACGTCGGCCTCTACCGGCTCGCCGTTGAGCGTGAAGCGGACGGCGCTCATGCCGGCTTCGCCCCCGACAGCGCGCGTTCCAGCATCGTCGCGACCAGCGAACGGCGGTAGGCGGCGCTCGCGTGCAGGTCGGACTGCGGCTCGATCTCCGCGGCGGCAGCCCTGCCGGCCGCCGCCAGCGTGCCGCTATCCGGGACGTGGCCGTTCAGGGCCGCCTCCGCGCGGGGCAGCCGGTGGGGGCGATGGCAGGCGCCGATCACGCCGACGTGCGCGTTGACGGCGCGGCCCGCCGCGTCGACGTCGTAGTACGCGGCGATGCCCGCCAGCGCGAAATCGCCGCGCCGCTGCGCGAATTCCTCGAATCCCCAGCGGCGTCCCGCCGCTGGCCACGGCGGCAGTTCCAGCGCGGTGACCAGCTCGTCGTCGGCGAGGACCGTGGACAGCGCGCCGGTGAAGAACGCCGCGGCGGGGACGCGGCGCGCGCCCTTCGTGCCGCGGATCTCGACGTGCGCGTCGCAGGCGACGGCGATCCCGGGCAGTTCCGCCGCCGGATCCGCGTGCGCGAGGCTGCCGCCGACCGTGCCGCGGGTGCGGATCGCGGAGTGCGCGACGTGCGCGGTGCCGGCCACGAGCAGCGGGTGCGCGGTGGCGAGGCGGGCGTCGTCCTCGATGTCGCACCAGCGCACGCGCGCGCCGAGGCGTACGCCGGTCGCGGAGATGTCGATGCGGTCCAGTGCCGGAATGCGGCACAGGTCGACGAGCAGTTCCGGCGCCGCGAGCCGGAATGCGAGCACCGGCACCAGGCTCTGGCCGCCGGCGATCGCCTTGGCGCGGCCGGGCGCCGACGCGAGCAGCGCGATCGCGGCATCGAGCGTCTCCGGCGATGCGTACTCGAACGGGGGCAGCTTCACGGCACGAAAGTCTAGCATCGCGCCCGCATGCATCGCGGCGGCGAAGAAGCGCTTTCACATAGTGGTCTTGCGTGGAAAATCCGTGTGCTAAATTCATTCGCCCATTCACGCGATCGCCGATCCGGCAGCCGAGAAGGAAACCATGCGCTTCGACCAGGAACGTGCCCGCCGCATCATGTCCCAGCAGGGCATCGATGCGCTCGTGGCCACTTCGCCCGACAACGTCACGTACCTCTCCGGCTATTGGGCGATGTCGCACTGGGCAAGGCCCGGCGGCCCGCAGGCCTACGCGGTGCTGCCAGCGGCCGGTGCCACGCCCTGCCTGATCGCGGGCTCGGGCAACCTCGACCACGTCGTCGACGGCGAGTCCGCCTACAGCGAGGCCTATCGCTACGGTTTCTTCGCCACGCAGACCGACGGACCCGCGCTGTCCGCGCAGGAAGCGCAGTACGCGAAGCTCCTCGTCGACAAGGACTTCGGCGATCCGGCCGAGGCGCTGCTCGCCGCGCTGCGCGACCGCAAGCTGGAGCGCTCGCGCATCGCCATCGAGGACACCGGCATCGTGCCGGCGATCGTCGAGCGCGTGAAGAAGGAGCTGCCGCACGCGGAAATCGTCTCCGGCGGCAGGCTGCTGCGCGCGCTGCGCACCATCAAGACGCCGGAGGAAGTCGAGCGGCTGCGCGGCGCGGTCCGCGCCACCGAGCGCGGCATCGTCGCCGCGCTGAAGATCGCGCGGCCCGGCATGGCCGAGCGCGAGCTGCGCATGGAGTTCGATCGCACGGTGATCACGGAGGGCGGCATCCCGGTGAGCTCGATGTGCATCGGCGGCGGCGCGCACAGCGCGATGTCGAACTGCCAGGCGGGTGAACGCAAGCTGGTCGCGGGCGAGGTGATCCGCTTCGACGGCGGCGTGCGCTACAAGTGGTACCGCTCGGACATCGCGCGGATCGGCGCGCTGGGCGAGCCCGGCGAGCGGATCCGCAGCTACTACGGCGCGCTGCGGGAGGGTGCCGAGCGCGGCATCGCCGCGATCAAGCCCGGCGTGCGCACCGCCGAGATCTTCCGCATCGCCATGGAGACGGTGCGCAAGGTGATCCCGCACTACCAGCGCAGCCACGTCGGGCACGGCATCGGCATCAACAACTACGACGCGCCGGACCTGGCGCCCCAGTCGGACGACGTGTTCGAGGAGGGGATGGTGGTGTGCGTGGAGACGCCGTACTACGAGCTCGGCTGGGCCGGGCTGCAGCTGGAGAACACCGTGGTGGTGCGCGCCAACGGCGCCGAGCTGCTGACGACCCTGGACAACGAACTGCGCATCCAGAAGGCCTGACATGAAGACGATCAGCGTGGCCTTCGACGGCCGCAACACCATCCAGCAGGCCCGCGAGCAGGCGAAGGCGGCGGAAGCCGCGGGCGCGACCAACTTCTGGGTGTCGAGCCACCTGTTCCTGCGCGACCCGTTCAGCAGCGCCGCGGTGATCCTCGAAGCCACGAAGGCCGCGCGCGTGACCCTGATGGCGGTGAGCCCGCAGGTGATGCACCCTGTGCATATCGCGATGGCGGCGATGACGCTGGACGAGCTCGCGCCGGGACGCGTGGCGATGTGCATCGGCACGGGTGCGCCGGGAGACCTCGCCGACGCGGGGGTGGAGGCGAAGCGCCCGCTGCGCATGCTCGCGGAGACCGTGGAGATCCTGCGCGGGCTGCTCTCTGGCGAGCAGGCGAAGTACCAGGGCGAACTGTTCCAGTTGCGCGGCCGTCGCATGGCGCGGCCCGCGAAACCGGTGCAGGTCTACATCGCCGCCTCCCAGCCCAAGGCGCTGGAACTCGCCGGCCGCATCGCCGACGGCGTCGTCCTGTCGACCTCGTCGTCGGTGGAGTTCGTGCGCTGGTCGCTGGACCACTTCGACCGCGGCGCGCAGGGGCGCAAGGTCAACCGCGCGGGACTGATCTACGCCTTCTCCAGCGATGATCCGAAGGAATCGCTGGGCCGCTTTCGGCGCCAGCTCGGCATCACGTTGCGAGGCCAGCACCACGCGACCAACCTGTCACTCGCCGGTTCGACGATGGACCAGCCGGCGGTGCGCGATGCCATGGCGCGCGAGGACTGGGCGGCGTTCGAGACGCTGGTGACCGAAGACACCGTGCGTCGCCACACGGCCTGCGGCACTGCCGACGAACTGCGCAAGCGCCTGGAGGCCTATCGCGGGGCGGGCCTCGACGAGGTCGTGCTGGCGGGGCTCTACACGCCAGAGGAAACGACGCGCATTGCCAATGTCGCGGTGGGGCGGGGGTGAGCCGATGAAAGTCAGCGTGCAACTGCCGACCTGCACCGAGGGCCTGGTCAACCCGATCCCGTTCGCGCGTGCGCCGGAGGATTTCATCCTGCTGGCCAAGGAGGCCGAACGGCTCGGCTACGACGGCGTCTGGGGCAACGACCATATCACCGCCGCGCCCTACGTGCGCGAGCACTGGAAGGTGGCGCCGAACTTCTACGAGGTGCTGATCTCCCTCGCGATGGTCGGCGCGCACACCGGCAAGGTGCACCTGGGCACGGCGATCATGGTGCTGCCGCTGCGCGACCCGGTGCTGCTCGCCAAGCAGGTCGCCACGCTGGACCGCATGACCGGCGGGCGCGTGCGGCTCGGCGTCGGCGTCGGCGCGTACCGCGAGGAGTTCCTCGCGCAATGGCCGCGCAAGAGGGACGCGCGGCGGGGCGACATGGTCGACGAGAGCCTGGAGGCGCTGCGGCTGCTGTTCACGCAGCAAAGCGCCTCGTACTCGGGCGTGCACAACGCCTTCGAGGCTCTCGAGATGGCGCCCAAGCCGGTGCAGGACCCGCTGCCGATCTACGTCGGCGGGCACAACGAGCTGGCGATCTCGCGGGCGGCGCGCCTCGGGCAGGGCTGGCTGCCGGGCTGGCGGCCGTTCGAGGAAGTGCGCGAGCGCACCAGGCTGTTGCGCCGGATGACCGCGGAGGCGGGCCGGGATCCGAAAGCGGTCGAGGCGGCGGTGCAGTTCACCGTGATGCTCGGGCGCACCCCGGAAGAGGCGGCGGAGCGCTACCGCAGGACCGGCATGGTCGCGCACCGGCGCTCCCTCGCCCACAGCGGGCGCGATCCCGCGCTGGCGGAGGGCAACAACCTGATCGGCAGCCCGGCGAGCGTGCTGGAGAAGATCGGCTATCTCGCCGAGTCCGGCGTCGACCACGTCTGCGCGCTGCAGTTCCCGCATGATTCGGTCGGCGAAATGCTCGAGCAGATGGAATGGTTCATGCTTGACGTGATGCGTGTGTTCAACGGGAGAGCCTCATGAATCGCTGTTCGGCCATCGTCGGCGCAATGCTTGCATCCTTCGCGGCCGCCGCCGGCGCGGCGGATTTTCCGAGCCGCGACATCGAGTTCATCGTCGCCTATCCGGCCGGCGGACCTGCGGATGCCGCGGCCCGCTCGCTGCAGCCGTTGATGTCGGCGGCGCTGAAGAACCCGGTGGTGGTGATCAACAAGACCGGCAGCGGCGGCATCGTCGGCTCGGACTACGCGGCGCGCGCCAAGCCGGACGGCCACTCGATCTATGTGGCGACGAATTCGCCGCTGACCATCAACCCGCACCTGAAGAAGCAGCTCGGCTACGGCATGGCGGACTTCGTCTCGCTCGGCGCGTTCGCCGTGGACCTCGGCGCGATCACCATCCGCAACACGGTGCCGGCGAAGACGCTGGAGGAGTTCGTCGACCATGCGCGGAAGAACCCGGGCAAGCTGAGCTACGGTTCCGCGGGCTACGGCACGGTGTCGTTCTTCGCCATGGAGCTGTTCAAGCTGTCGTATGGCCTGGACATCCTGCACGTGCCGTTCCAAGGCACCGGCCCGGTGAAAACCGCGCTGCTCGGCAACCACGTGCTGGTGTCGGCGAGCGGCTTCGGCTCGATGGCGCCGCTGATCAAGTCCGGCGACCTCATCGCGCTGGCGACCACCTCGCCGACGCGGGTGGCCGCGTTCCCGAACGTGCCGACCATGGCGGAGAAGGGCTTCCCCGACGCTTCGCTGAACATCTGGATGGGCCTGTTCGTGCCGGCGAAGACGCCGAAGCCCGTCGTCGAGCAGCTGTCGAGGGTCCTCGCGCAGGTGGCGAAGGACCCGGCGCTGGGCGCCGCCCTGGAGAAGGTCGGGATGGCGCTCGACTATCGCGATCCCGCCGCGGCCACGGCGCTGCTGGAACGCGAGTACGCCACGGTTGGCAAGCTGGTCGAGAAGCTGAAGCTGCCCAAGGACTAGCGTACCGCTGGCGACTAGCGCGCCGCCGGCGGCTTCGCGGCGAAGGCCGAGCCGCGCACGCACATGCGGCCCTCGGCCGTCTGCCACAGCTTCTGCGTCTCGTGCAACTGCCCGAGCGCGCGGGCGACGGTCTGGAAATCCGCCGTGGAGAAGCGATCCGCGATGTCCTGGTAGTAGAGCGGGGTCTTCTCGATCACCGCGAGGATCTCGTTGGCGAGCGCCGCGACCTTGTCGGGACCGGCGACGACCACCGGGTCGGCCTTGCCGGCGACGTAGTCGGCGATCTTCGCGCGATCGGCGTAGGCGTACGAGATGCGCTCGAAGCGCTCCTTCGGGATGCCCTCGCCGATGGTGGCGTCGATGCCCACCTTGGCGCCGGTCGGCACCACGCCCGGCGGCGTCACCGGCAGGCTCGGGTCGAGCGGCTTGGCGCGCGCGCCGGGGATGACGATGACGTCGCGGTCGCCCTGCACGCGGGTGGCGATGGCCCATTCGACTTCGAGCGGATTCCAGACGTCGATGTCCTCGTCGACCACCACCACGTGTTTCAGGTCGAGCACAGACAGCGCGGCGAGGATCGCGTTCTTGCCTTCGCCCGCCTGCTTGCGGATCGAGACGATGGCGTGCCAGAAAGCCCGTCCGCCGAGCGTGACGTTGATGTCCTTCACCTGCACGCCGGCGGTCTTCAGCGCCTGCCGGATCGCCTGGTAGCGGGTCGGTGCGGCGAGCCAGGTGTTCTCCCAGGGCATGTGCAGCGCGTAGTACATCGCGTCCCGGCGGTGCAGCACCGCCTTGATGCGCACGTTCGGGTTCCAGTGCAGGCCGCCCATCAGCGCGGTGAACTCGCCGAAGCGGCCCTCGGGCTGCGTCCAGCCGGTGGGCAGGATCTCGCCCTCCAGCACCAGTTCGGCGTCGGCGACGTAGGGCATGTCGATGGTCTCGCACTGCGCGAGCTCGACCGCGGCGCCGCGGATGCCGCCTGCCACCGCCATCTCGTCCATGCCGATCGGCGCGCGGTAGCCGGCGCCCATGATCTCCACCGGGTGCGTGCCGATGGAGATCGAGATCGGGCAGGGGCGCCCCGCTTCGTAGGCGCGCTGCGCGAAGAGGCGCATGTTGTTCGGCGTCACGATGTCGATGCCGGTGAGGTTCTTCTCCTTCACCATGAAGCGGTAGATGCCGCAGTTCATGCCGTACTCGGGATCGCGGGCGATGACCACGCCGGCGGTGACCATCGGCCCGCCGTCGTAGATCGAGGACATCGGGATCGGCAGGCGGAAGAGGTCCACCGCGTCGCCCGTCATCACCACTTCCTTCGTCGGCGAGGTGGCGACGCGCTTCGGATTGATCGGGTGCGAGATGCCCTGCTGCAGCTTCTTCTCGATCTCGGCGTACTCGGTGCAGCCCATCGACATGATCGCGCGCTCGCGAGAGCGGATGATGCCGGACACCACCGGCATGTCGTAGCCGACGACGTTGTGGAACAGCAGCCCCTTGTCGCTCTGGTCGACCAGCGTGGCGATGTGGCGGATGTCGACCGGCTGGCGCAGGTCGACGAGTTCCCCCGCGGCGCGCAGCCGTTCGATGAAGCCGCGGAAGTCCTCTTTCATGGGTTGCATGCGTTCGTTCCTTCGTCTGTGACCATCGAAAAGTCTAGCACCCGGCCTGCGCCGCGACGCCTCACTCGAGCTTCGCGCCGCTGCGGCGCACGACTTCCGCCCAGCGCGTGATTTCGCTGCGGATGAAGCGGCCGAACTCATCCGGACCGGCGGGGAAAGCCTCGCCGCCCTCGGATGCCATGCGCTGCAGGAACGAGGGCGACGCCACCACGCGAACGCTTTCGGCATGCAGCCGTTCGACGACCGGGCGTGGCGTACCGGCGGGTGCGGCGAGGCCGAACCAGGACACGATCACCAGCCCCGGCACGCCGGCCTCGGCGAGCGTCGGCACGGAAGGCAGCGCCGCGAGGCGCTGCGGTCCGGTGGCGGCGAGCGCGCGCAGCCGTTCGGCGCGGACGTGTCCCGCGACCGCGGCCACGCTGGAGAACATCACGCCGACCTGTCCGCCGAGCAGGTCGCCCACGGCGGGCGCCGTGCTGCGAGAGGGCACGTGGACGAGGTCGATGCCGGTGGCGGCCTTGAACGATTCCGCGGCGAGGTGGGCGCCGCCGCCGCTGCCGCCCGACGCGTAGTGCAGCGAGCCCGGCTTCGCGCGTGCATGGGCGAGAAGCTCGGCGACGCTGCGCGCGGCGACCGAAGGGTGCACCACCAGCACGAGCGGGAACGACGCCAGCCGCGCCACCGGGGCGAAATCCTTCAGCAGGTCGTAGCGCAGGCCGGGCTGCAGGCTGACGTTGGTGGCGTGCGTGGAGGTGACGAGGAACAGCGTGTAGCCGTCGGGCGCCGCACGCGCGGCCGCTTCCGCACCGATGTTGGCGTTGCCGCCCGCGCGGTTGTCGACCACGACCGGTTGCCCGAGCGCGTCGGCAAGGCCCACTGCGACGGAGCGCGCGGCGACGTCCGCCGGTCCACCCGGCGCGAACGGGACGACGAGGCGCAGCGGTCGCGAGGGCCAGGCCTGCGCCAGCGCGGTGACGGGCAGGGCGATCGCGAGGGCAAGCGTCGCGAATGCCGCGAGGCGCCGCCGCACTTCAGGTGCTGCGGAAGCCCGTGACGGCATCGTCGATGGCCTTGGTCACGCGTCCGGCATCGCCGACTTCCTGCATCAGCAGCAGCGCGAGGCGCGCCAGCACCATCGGCGTCTTTTCCTCGCCGGCTTCGGTGAGCGCGTGGCAGAGCCGCGTGTAGGCATCGTCGAGTTCCTGGGCGTTCATCATTGCGGAGTTCCTTTCACGGCCCCCAGCGCGGCGGTGGCTTCATCGGCGTTGGCGGCAAGCCACCGCGCCAGTACATGTCCGTCGGGGCGCACCAGATAGAGCGTGCCGGCGACGGCGCCATAGAGCGGGTACAGGCGTCCGGTCACGTCCGCCGATGGCGGGACGGCAACGACCTGCAGCGGCAGCGTGGTGCGGATGGCGGGCGCCGCCGCGGCCTCGCCGAACCACAGCGCGGTGAAATGCGGCCCGAGCAGGCTGGTGAGGTGCGTGTCGCGCCCTTCGTGCCGCAGCGGGCACTCAGGCAGGATCCAGCCTGGCGGCGGCCCGGCCTTGAACGCGGCCGAGCGCTCGGGGAACGCGTTCAGCCGGGACTGCACCAGCGGGATCGCGGAATGCTGGCGCGGATTGGCGAGCTGCGCGACCCACGGATGCGCCTCGGCGAGCGACAGCACGGCGTCGCGCATCAGGCGGAAGGGCGCGGAGGGCGGCGCCATGAACTCCGCGCCCTTCATGGCGAAGCGGTGGTTTTCGCGCGCCGCGTAGACCCGCTCGTCGCTGTAGGTGTCGAGCAGCGCCGCCGGGGCGAGGCCCTTCACCGCATAGGCGAGCTTCCACGAAAGGTTGTGCGTGTCGTCGATGGCGGAGTTCATGCCGCGCACGCCGAAGATCGGCACCAGGTGCGCCGCGTCGCCGGCGAACAGCACGCGGCCGTGCCGGTAGCGCTCCAGCGTCAGCGCGCTGGCGCGATACAGCGTCATCCAGACCGGTTCCCACTTGCGCTCGATGCCGAGCATCTTCAAGTGTGCATCGACCTGCGCGAAGACGCGCTCGGGCTGCATCTCCAGCGTTTCGTCGTCCTCCGGGCGCAACTGGTAGTCGAAGCGCACCATGCCGTTCGGCTTCTTGTACATCAGCAGCGTGCCGCCGGGCTTGGACGGCGGGTCGAACCAGCAGCGCCGCCCGACCGGCAGGTCGGCGGTGTCCATGCGCACGTCGATGATGACGTAGCGGCCTTCGTACCGGGTGCCCTCGAGGGACAGGCCCATCAGGCTGCGCACGCTGCTGCGCCCGCCGTCGCAAGCCACCACCCAGTCCGCGTCCAGCGCGTAGTTCCCCGCCGGGCACTCGACCTCGATCGTCGCGCCGTCCTCGCGCGGCCTGATCCCCGCGACGCGCGACTGCCAGCGGATGTCGATGTTGCCGCGCCGCGCGGCGTCCTCGACCATCAGGTGCTCGATCCAGTTCTGCAGGTGGCTGATGGCGGGCGGGTATTTCTGGTTCTCGTCCTGCGGCATGTCGAACCGGAACACCTCGCGGTCGCGCCAGTAGGTGATGCCGGTGCGCCAGCCGTGGCCGCTCGCCATCACGTCGTCGATGATGCCCAGCCGCTCGAGGATCTCCAGCGTGCGCCGGGTGAAAGCCCCGGCGCGGCTGCCGCTGCAGACGGTGTCGTCGGCCTCCAGCACGACCACGGGCACCCCGTGGTTGGCGATGCCCAGCGCGAGGGCGAGGCCTGTCGGCCCGCCACCCGCGATCACCACCGGGTGGCGGCGCGCCTCGCGGCCGTCGCGCACGCCCTCGGGCAGGCGGGCGGCGTGGCGCACATAGCGAAAATATTCACCGAAAGTGACTTCCATTGGCGGCATCGTATCGTATGCTCGATGCGCAGTCGGGTGCCGGTTCGCAGGGCGGCGGCGACCCGGCAACGCCAGGACGGAGCGAATCGGATGCCGTATTTCATGCAGGTCGGGAACGTGCCGCGCAAGCGTTTCTCGCAGCATCGCGGCGGCGACGGACGCCTGTTCGCGGCCGAGGTGATGGGCGAGGAGGGCTTCTCGTCGGACATGTCGCTGCTCTATCACCGCGATCCGCCGGCGGCGGTCTCGGCAGTGGCGGCCGTGCCCGCCACGCCGGTGGAACTCGTCGACAACCATCCATTGCTGCCACGCCTCTTCGACGTGCCGTCGCTCGCGGGTGGCGGCGATCCGGTGACCGGGCGTGCACTGCTCGCCGGCAACGCGGACGTATCGATGCACTGGATCAGTGCTTCCGAACCCTCGCCGCTGTATCGCAACGCATCCGGCGATGAACTGTTCTTCGTCCACGACGGCGCGGCGCGCCTCGAGACCGTGTTCGGCGCGTTCGACATCGGCAAGGGCGACTATGTGGTCATGCCGAGGGGCGCCACGCATCGCTGGATTCCCCGCGCCGGCGCACCGCTGAACGCGCTGGTGTTCGAGACCGCCGGGCACGTGCGCCCGCCGAAGCGCTACCTCACGCAGCATGGCCAGTACCTGCAGGAGTCCCCGTACTTCGAGATGGACCTGCGCCGGCCGGAAGGGCCGCTGCTCGCCGACGGCAAGGACGTCGACGTGCTCGTGCGCACGGCGAACGGCCTGACGCGCTTCACCTACAGCCGCCATCCCTTCGACGTGGTCGGCTGGTTCGGCTGCAACTACCCCTATGCGCTTAACATCGCGGACTTCTCGCCGATCACCGGCAGCTTCCACCGTCCGCCGCCGGTGCACCAGGTGTTCGAGGCGCCGGGGTGCGTGGTGTGCAACTTCGTGCCGCGGATGCTCGACTACGACCCGCGCGCCATGCCGGTGCCGTCGTACCATCAGAACGTCGACTCGGATGAAGTGATCTTCTACGCCGAGGGCAATTTCTTCTCGCGCAAGGGCAGCGGCATCGCGCGCGGCGCGGTGTCCCTGCACCCGATGGGCCATATCCACGGCCCGCATCCGGGCGCCTGGGAATCCGGTCCGTCGCGGGTCGGCCAGCGCACCGAGGAGGTGGCGGTGATGCTCGACACCTTCCGCCCGCTGCGGCTCGGCCGCGCCGCGCTGTCCGTGGAGAAGGCGGGCTACGTCTATTCGTGGAGCGGCGGGGGGCAGGGCAAGTGAGCCACGGCGACTTGCGCGCCGTCCACCACGGCGAGTTGCTTGCCGTTTCGATGCAGGCCGGGCGCGGCATGGACGTGCAGTCCGGCGTCGCGCGCCGCGCCGGCGTGCTGTGGTGCACGCGGCACCGCGCGCCCGGCAAGGCGGACACGGCGGTGGTGATCATTCATCCATCGTCGAACTTCATGGGGCACTACGCGCTGGCGCCGTTGGCGGCAAACGGCGTGGACGCGATCGGCATGACCACGCGCTACATCGGCAACGAGTCCACGCTGCTGCTGGAGAACTGCGTGCTCGACATCGGCTCCGTGATCCGGCACCTGAAGGACGAGGGCTACCGGCGCGTGGTGCTGGTGGGCAATTCCGGCGGCGGCGGCGTCGCCGCGCTGTACCAGCAGCAAGCCGAACAGCCGTCGATCCGCTCCGCGCCCTGCGGCGGCGGTCCGGACCTGACGCAGGCCGACCTGCCGCCTGCCGATGGCGTCGTGATGATGATGGCGCACCCCGGGCGCGCCTCGCTGCTGGCGCAGAAAATGGACCCCGCGATCCTCGACGAGAACGACCCGTTCCGCCGCGACGCGTCGCTCGACATGTTCGAGCCGAAGAACGGCCCGCCGTATGCGCCCGATTTCCTCGCGCGCTACCGCGCCGCGCAGTTCGCCCGCAACGACCGCATCACGGATTGGGCGCTCGCGCGCCTCGAGTACCTGCGCGAACGCACCGGGGGCCGCGTCGACGACCTGCCGTTCGTGGTGCACGGCACGATGGCCGATCCGCGCAACCTCGACCTGACTATCGACCCTTCCGACCGCAAGGCGGCGACCAATTGGGGGCCGCCTGACGTGGCGAACCTGATCCCGGCGTCGATCGGGCATTACTCGTCGCTGCGTTCGTGGCTGTCGCAATGGAGCAACCGCCTGTCCAATGGCCACGGTCCCCAGCGCCTGAAATCGGTGTCCGCGCCGGTGCACGTGATCTACGGCACCGCGGACGACGGCTGCTACCCGAGCCACGCGCGCGAGCTGTTCGACGCCGTGCCGCACGACCGCAAGCTGCTGACGCCGATCGAGGGCGGGCGCCACTACCTCGCCGACCAGCCCGAGCTGAAGGCGCGCTGCTGCCGCCTGCTCGCCGAGTGGTCGCGCGCGTTGCACTGAATCCCGAAACCCGATGCCTGACCAGAGGAACCGCCCCATGAAGACCTTCGTTGCCCTCGCTGCCGCCCTGTTCGCGACGCTCGCGTCGCTGCCCGCCGCGGCGCAGGAGTTCCCGCAGCCGGGCAAGCCGATCCGGCTGATGAACCCGTTCCCGCCGGGCGGCACCGCGGACACGCTGTCGCGCGCGATCGCGTCGCGCATGAACCAGCAACTCGGCGTGCCGGTGATCGTCGAGAACAAGCCCGGCGGCTCGACCGTCGTTGCGGTGCGCGAGCTGATCAAGTCCCCGCCCGACGGCCACACCATCCTGTACACGGTCACCGGCACCACCAGCCAGCTGCCGCACCTGTACGCGCAGCCGCCCTACGATCCGTTCACCGACTTCACGCCGCTGGCGCTCGCGGCGTACAACAAGCTGATCCTGGTGGCGCACGCGGGCGCGCCGTTCAATTCGATGAAGGAGTTCATCGACTACGCCAAGGCCAACCCCGGCAAGGTGAACTACGGCTCCTTCGGCAACGGCTCGTTCCCGCACATCATCAGCGAGCAGCTGAAGAAGGAGGCCGGCATCGACATGGTCCACGTGCCGTTCAAGGGCGGCGCCGACGCCGGCCGCGCGATCCTCGGCGGGCAGGTGCAGGTCCTGTTCGACGCGCCCCTCACGGCGATCAACAATACGCGCGGCGGCAAGATCAAGTCGCTGGCGATCGCTTCGGCGCGCCGGGTCACGGCGCTGCCGGACGTGCCGACCATGGCCGAGGCCGGCCTGCCCGGCTTCGACATCCCGGGCCTGGAGCAGTTGCTCGGGCCGCCGGGCATGGCGCCGGCGCTGGTGGCGCGGGTGAACGCGGCGCTGCTGGCCGCGATCCGCTCGCCGGAGATCTCCGACATGTACGCGAAGTTCGGCCTTGACCTCATCGCCAGTTCGCCCGAGGAGCACGCGAGGGTGATGAAGGACAACCATGCGCGCTGGGGCGAGGTGATCCGCCGCGTCGGCGTGAAGCTGGACTGAGGCCGGCATGCGGCTGGTCCTCTTCAACGGCGGTCGTCTCGGCATCCTCGCGGGCGAGCGCGTGATCGACGCGAGCGGCCTGTTCGCCGGCGAGAAGCTGCGCTTCCCGCTCACGCAGATGCACCTCGCGATCGAGGACTGGGCCACGGCCGGCCCGCGCCTCGCGGCGCTCGCCGCGGCCGGCGGCGGCGTGCCGCTGTCGTCGGTGCGCCTCGAGGCGCCGATGCCTTCGCCCACCAAGCTGATCGGCGCGTTCTCCAACTACCGGCGCCACACGCAGGAGATGCGTGGCGAGGGCGCGGTGCAGGCGGCGCCCGACATCCTGCTGAAGGCGCCATCGTGCATCGTCGGGCCCGCCGACACCATCGTGCTCCCCGCCACCGACCGGCAGGTGCACCACGAGCCGGAGCTGACGCTGGTGATCGGCCGGCGGGCGCGCAACGTCCCGGTGGAGGATGCGCTGTCGTACGTCTTCGGCTGGACGACGCTGCTCGACATCACGGTGCGCGGCGACGGCGACCGCTCGCGGCGCAAGTCCTACGACACCTTCGCGCCCATGGGCCCGGCCATCGTCACGGCGGATGAAGTGCCCGAACCGCAGAAGCTCGGCATCAGGCTGTGGGTCAACGGCAAGCTGCGGCAGGACGCGAATACCGCCGACATGACCTTCGGCATCGCGCAGATCATCGCCTACGCGTCGTCGGTGATGACGCTGCTGCCGGGCGACGTCCTCGCCACCGGCACGCCGGAGGGTGTCGCGCCGATCGTCGACGGCGACACGGTGTCGATCGAGATCGAGCGCGTCGGGCGCATGGACATCCCGGTGCGCGGACCGAAGGGCTGAGCGTGGACACGGGCGACTTCGACCGCGCGCTCGCCCGGCACAACCTCGCCGGGTTCTGGACGGCGCGCGTTCCTGCCCATGCCCCCGAGCGGCCGTTCCTGTGGAAGTGGGCCGAGGTGCGGGACGCGCTGCTGCGCGCCAGCCGCGAGATCGGCATCGACGCCGCCGAGCGGCGCGTCATCAAGCTCGCCAATCCGCACCAGCCCACGGGGGCCGCGTCGCGCACCATCCAGTTCAATTTCTCCATCGTCAACGGCGGCGAGACGGCGCGCGCCCATCGCCACACGCTGGGCGCGGTGCGCTTCGTGGTCGAGGGTGGCGGCGCATGGACCAACGTGGAAGGCGCGCGCTGCGACATGGCGCCGGGCGACCTTATCCTCACGCCCTCGTGGAGCTGGCACGACCACTGCAACACCTCGAAGGAGCCGGTCATCTGGCTGGACGGGCTGGACGGGCCGCTGGTGCAGTCGCTGAACGCGGCGTTCTTCGGCGCCTATCCGCAGGCGGCGCAGCCGGTGGCGCACACGACGTCGCCGCTGCGCTATCCGTTCGCGGAGGCGCTCGCGGCGCTGGACGCGGCGCCGGACGATCCTTTCGACGGCCGCGCCTGGCGCTATCCGGATCGCGCGACGGGCGGCGACACGCTGCCGACGCTCGGCTGCGAGATCTCGCGCCTGGCGCCGGGCCGGCGCACCGGCTGCCACCGCCATGCCAGCGCGGCGCTGTACCACGTGGTGGCGGGAAGCGGCCGCACGCAGGCCGGGGACGAGGTGCTCGAATGGTCGCGCGGCGACACCTTCGTGCTGCCGCTGTGGACCTGGCATTCCCACGAGGGTCTCGGCGACGAACCCGCGCTGCTCTTTTCGATGAACGACCGCCCCGCGATGAAGGCGCTCGGCCTCTATCGCGAGGAAGCGGAGAACGCGGCCGAGGGGCAGGGGCGGTGAAAGTGATCGTCGCCGGCGGCGGCATCGGCGGGCTGGTCGCCGCGCTGGCGCTGCGCGCGAAGGGATTCGAGGTCGAGGTGTACGAGCAGGTGCGCGAGTTGCGCCCGCTCGGCGTCGGCATCAACCTGCTGCCGCATCCGACCGGCGTGCTGCACGGGCTCGGCCTCGCGGACGCGCTCGCCGCCGTGGCGATCGACGCGCAGGAGTACGTGTTCATGAACCGGCACGGGCAGGCCATCCTCGCCGATCCGCGCGGCCGGCGCGCCGGGTACGAGTTTCCCCAGTACTCGATCCATCGGGGGGAACTGCAGATGTTGCTGCTCGAGGCCGCCACGCGCGCGCTGGGCGCCGATGGCGTGCGCTGCGGCATGCGGCTCGCGGCCTTCGACGAGGCGGGCGGCAAGGTCCGCGCGCGCTTCGTGGCGCCGGATGGCAGCCCCGCGGGCGAAGCGATGGGCGACGTGCTGGTCGCCGCCGACGGCATCCATTCGGCGGCGCGGGCGGCGTTCTATCCTGGCGAGGGCATGCCGAAGTGGAACGGCGTCACCATCTGGCGCGGCACCAGCGTGGGCAAGCCGTTCCTTACCGGCGGCAGCGTGGTGAAGGCGGGCAACACCTCGCAGAAGTTCATCTGCTACGCCATCTCGAAACGGCACGAGGCGCGCGGCGAGGCGCTGATCAACTGGGTGGCCGACCTGCACACGCCGGAGCGGCCTTACCTCACGCGCGAGGACTGGAACCGGTCGGGCCGGCTGGAGGATTTCCTGCCGCGCTTCGCGTCGTGGAAGTTCCCGTGGCTGGACGTCCCGGAGACCATCCGCCGCGCCAGCGCGGTGTACGAATTCCCGATGGTGGACCGCGACCCGGTGTCGCGCTGGAGCTTCGGGCGCGCCACGCTGCTCGGCGACGCGGCGCATCCGAGGTACCCGATCGCGTCGAACGGCGCGACGCAGGCGATCCTCGACGCGCAGCAACTCGCGGCGTCGCTGTCGACGATCCCCGATCCGGTGGCGGCGCTGGCCGACTACGAGGCGCGGCGCATTCCGCCGACCGCGGAGATCGTGCGCATGAACCGGCAGCAGGGACCGGACGTGATCCTCGACCTGGTCGAGGAGCGGGCGCCGCAGGGGTTCGAGCGCATCGAGGACGTGGTGCCCCGGGCCGAGCTGGAGGCGATCGTTGGTCGCTACAAGCGCGCCGCCGGGCACCAGCAAACCCGTAGCACCTAGCTCCGCTCGATCTGCTCGATCAAGGCCCGGGTCCAGTCCCGCGTGCCGAGCGTGCCGCCGAGGTCGCGCGTGCGTGTCGCCGGATCCTTCAGCAATGCATCGACCGAGGACTCCACGGCCCGCTCGGCGTCGGCGAACACGGTGCGGCCGTGCCGGCGCCCGATCCAGCCGAGCAGCATCCCCGCGGACAACACCAGGGACGCCGGGTTGGCGAGGTCCTTGCCGGCGAGGTCGGGCGCCGAGCCGTGCTGCGCCTGCGCCATGCAATGGGACTCGCCCGCGTTTATCGACGCGGCGAGCCCGAGGCTGCCGGACAGCTCCGCGGCCTCGTCGGAGAGGATGTCGCCGTACATGTTCGTCGCCACCACCACGTCGTAGTGCGCGGCGTCGCGCACCAGCAGCGCGGCCATGGAATCCACGAGCTGCTCTTCCAGCGACACGTCCGGAAACGCCCGCGCCACCTCGCGCACTTCCTTGAGGAACAGGCCTTCCGTCATCTTCAGCACGTTCTGCTTGTGCACCGAGGTCACGCGGCGGCGGCGCGTGCGCGCCAGTTCGAACGCGGCCTGCGCGATGCGCCGCGAGGCCTGCGCCGTGATCTTGCGCACCGACAGCGCGACGTCCGGCGTCGGCATGAACTCGCCGATGCCGAGGTGCATGTTGCGGTCGGCGTAGAAGCCCTCGGTGTTCTCGCGCACGATGACCAGGTCCATCGGCGTGCGTCCCCAGTGCGGCAGGCCCTCGCGCGAGCGGCTGGGCCGGATGTTGGCGTAGAGGTCGAGCCGGATGCGCAGTTCGCCGGAGGGGTTGAGGCCGCCCTGCGCCTTCGGCGGATAGTCGTTGTGCGACACCGGCCCGAGCACGAGGCCGTCGCTCGCGCGGCAGGCCTCGAGCACGGCGTCGGGGAATGTCGTCCCGTGCAGCGCGAGGCTGGCATGGCCGATCTCGTGCGAGGTGTACTCAAGGCCGAGGGTGAAACGCTTGTCGAGGGCTTCGAGCACCGCCTGCGTCGCCGCGGTGATCTCCGGCCCGATGCCATCCCCGGGGAGAACGGCGATCCGCATCGTCAGTGAAAGACCGAGCCGCCGTCGAGGCTCAGGGCCGAGCCCGTGACGAAGCTGGATTCGTCGCAGCTCAGGAACAGCACCGCGTCGGCGACTTCCTCCGAGGTGCCAAAGCGGTGCATCAGGTTGCGCGAGATGTAGCGCTGGATCGCCGCGTCGCGGTCGGGGAAGGTGGCGAGGTTGCGTTCCACCAGCGGCGTCATGACGATCCCGGGGCAGACCGCGTTGACGCGGATGTGGTCCGCGGCGAGGTCCATGGCGATCGACTTGGTAAAGAGCACCAGCCCGCCCTTGGAGGCGCAGTAGTGGCTGAAGTTCTGCCGCGGCGCGAGGCCCGAGCCGGAGGCGATGTTGACGATGGTGGCTTTGCCAGCGGCCTTCAGCGCACCGAGCGCGGCATGGCAGACGATGAACGGGCCGTCGAGGTTGAGCGACAGCACGCGCCGCCACTCGGCCAGCGTCATGTCGGCGAAGGCGACCCAGCGGCTGGTGCCCGCCGCGTTGACCAGTCCATCGAGGCCTTGCAGCGATGCGACGGCCGATGCGACAGCCGCCTTCACGGAGGCCTCGTCGGTGACATCGGCAGGGATTGCGACAGCCGCGTCCCCGAGTTCGCGCACGGCGGCGTCAAGGCCTGCCGCGTTCATGTCGAGCAGGGCGACCCGCGCACCTTCGGCGACGAAACGCCGCGCGGTGGCGAGGCCGATGCCGGAGGCGCCGCCCGTGACCAGCATCCTGCGGTCCTTCATTCTCATCGCCGGATTCTATCCACCGAGTCCGGTGCGCCCCTGCCGTGATGCGAAACGCGATGCAAGGGCGGCCCGCGATGCGCTAGCCTCGCGTCACCATGAAGACGATGAATGCTGTGGAGATCCTCGACCAGGGGCCCGAGGGCCGACTGCACCCGACGACGCGCCCGGTGCCGGCCCCCGCGGCGGGCGAAGTGCTGGTCCGCGTCGAGGCGATCGGCGTCTGTCGCCCGGATTCGCTTCAGCGCCGGGGCATGCATCCGCCGCCGCCGGGCACCACGGACATTCCCGGCCTGGAAGTGGCGGGAACGGTGGACGCGCTGGGCAGCGGCGTATCCGGCTGGCGCGTGGGCGACCGGGTCTGCGCGCTGCTGCCGGGTGGCGGCTATGCGGAGTACGCCGTCGCGCCGCAGGAGCAGGTGCTGCCGCTGCCGGCGAACTGGACCGCGGTCGAGGCGGCGACGCTGCCGGAGAACGCGTTCACGGTCTGGGAGAACGTGTTCCGGCGCGCGCACCTGTCCGCCGGGGAGACGCTCCTCGTGCACGGCGGCACCAGCGGACTGGGATCGCTGGCCATCATGATGGCGCAGGCATTCGGCGCGAACGCGCTCGCCACCGCGGGCAGCGACGAGAAGTGCGCGGCCTGCCTGCGCATCGGCGCGGCGGCGGCGTTCAACTACCGGACCACCGATTTCGTGCCGGCGGTCCTCGAGCACACGAAGGGGAGGGGTGCCGACGTCATCATCGACATCGTCGGCCGGGACTACGTGCAGCGGTCCCTCGAGGCGATGGCGAAGGAGGGGCGCCTCGTCCACCTCGCCACGCAGGGGCCGGAGAAGCGCGCCACGATCGACATGAACACGCTGATCCGGCGGCACGGCACGATCATTGCATCGACGCTGCGCCAGCGCCCGCCCGCGGAGAAGGGCCTGATCGCGGCGGGGCTGCTCGAGAAGGTCTGGCCGAAGCTGCCGGCGCGCACTCCCATCGTGCCGCTGGTGGACTCGGTGCACCAGCTCGGGGATGCGGCGAAGGTGCACGAATACTTCGACAGCGGCGCGCATATCGGTAAGATCGTGCTCGTTCCGTAGCACCCATTCCAAGGAGGCAGCCATGGGTATCCGCAAGGCAATCTCACTCGCGCTCGTCGGCGCATGGTCGCTGGCCGCCGCGTCGTCGGCGCTGGCGCAGGCCTATCCGTCGAAACCCATCCGCGTCGTCGTGCCGTTCGCGGCCGGCGGCGCGAACGACCTCATCGGCCGCGCGCTGCAGCAGCCGCTGGGCAAGGCGCTGAACGGCACCGTGGTCGTCGAGAACATGCCGGGCGCCGCCACCAAGATCGGCGTCGACCAGGTCCTCAAGGCCGCGCCGGATGGCCACACGCTGCTCTTCGCCAGCCTTGCCTCGACCATGGCCTACTACTACTCGGGCGCGTTCGACTCGAAGGTCTGGCAGGAACTGGTGATCCTGGGCCGCAGTGGGCAGATGGCCTGGGGCATGCTCGAAGCCCGCGCCGACGCGCCGTTCAAGAACTGGGCCGAGCTCGTCGCGCACGCTAAGAAGAATCCCGGCAAGGTCAGCTCGGGCGGTCCCGCGCTAGGCGGCATGATGAACCTGATCGTGCTGGAGACGGCGAAGAGCGCCGGCATCGACGTCACCTACATCCCGTTCAAGGGCGGCGGCCCGAGCGGGGCGGCGATGCTCGGCGGCCACGTCGACTACCGCGTCGCGCAGCCGATCGAGGTGATCAGCAACCTGCGCGCGGGCAAGACGCGCGGTATCGCTGTCGCGTTCCCGACGCGACTGCCCGAGATGCCCGACGTGCCCACGTTCCGCGAGCTCGGCATCCAGTTCGACGTGCCGATCTTCGGCTTCGACCTGTGGGGCCCGCCGAACCTGTCGCCCGCGCTTGCCGCGCAGTTGACGAAGGCGATGGAGCAGGCAGTGAAGGACCCGGAGTACCAGGAGTCGGTGAAGCGCCTGACCTACCAGCCGGTGTTCCTCGGTCCCGAGGGGCTCAAGGCGATGGCGAAGACCTTCGAGACCGAGATCGGGCCGAAGCTGGTGGCCGCGTTCCCGCCGGAGAAAAAGTAACGGGCCGGGGGCGTTTCAGGCGAGCGAGTAGTCGCGGAACTCGCGCGTCACCCAGGGCTTGCGCGCGATCGACATCAGGCCCTGCGCCGGCCGCATGACGGTCGTGCAGACCGTGGTGGAGATGGCGCTGAACGGCGCCGGCTTCGGCGGACGCAGCACGGAGTCTGGCCAGCCGTAGCGGTCGCCGAGCGCGTCCTTGAGGTCGTCGACGGTGATCGCCTTGCCTTTCCGGCGCACCGCCGCTTCGACGCGGCGCTGGCGGTAGATCGTGTCGACGGTGATGCCGATGCCGGTATCGCGCAGCTTCGCCCTGGCAGGGGGGCTGATCCAGTGGTTGGCGTGGACCAGGATGCCGTCCTCGGGCGTGATCCAGAAGATTTCGTCCGGCGCCATTTCGAGGTTGACTGCCTCGCCCGCAGTTACCTTCCGATCGGCGTGGGCCAGCATGACGTTCGTGGAGCAGGCGCGCAGATGGCTCCAGGCGGTGCGCATGGCGTCGGCGAGATTGCCCGCTTCGAGGAACTTGCGGCGGATCAGCGCCAGCGGCGTGCGGCCGCCGGTCTTGAAGTCGCGCTCGCAGCCGAGGTAGTTGCCGGTGACGCTGACGCCCGCGGCATTCAGGCCGTGGCGCGCGAGGCCGCCCGCCTCGACGAAGATCAGCATGTCCGGACCGGCATCGCGGCGGATCCTGAGCACCACGCCTGTGTCGACGCATTCCTCGCGCCAGTCCCAGTTGTGCGCGTGGATCAGCTGGCCATCGGCGGACGCCTCTGGCAGCACGATCACCGCGGTGCAGCCGTCGTGCTTTTCCTGGATCATGCTGCGCGCGCCGAACATCATCTCGGTGCGGCAGTTGACGAAGATGATGTCCTCCAGCGACGTGCCGGCGCCGTCGGCGATGCCCTGCATTTCCTCGAGATAGGCGGGGTCGAAGGCGGTGACGTGCGGGGTGAAATCGCGCGCCAGCTGGTGGATCTGCGCCATGCCGACGCCGCGGCGCTCGAGTTCTCCGCGGTAGAGCGCGATGCTGCGATGCACGCGCCCGGCGGCGGCCTTGCCATAGGCCACGCCGCGTGCGTGCGGCGCGCCGGAGAGTTCGATCAGCGGGAACGCGGTTTCTTCCATGGCGCTCAGTGCGGCTTCACGGCGAGGTCGCCGCGGTACGGCGTCACGGCGAGCGTGGACTGGTGCGGCGCGTGCGGATCGCCTTCCGGGGCCATGCCCGACGCGAGCGTGGCGGCGGCAATGTCCTTGCCGGTCATGAAGCGCACGCCGGGCCGGCTGGCGACGTAGGCGAGCAGTTCCTCCAGCGCGGCGATGCGCGCGGCGCGCGTCGAGCCGACGTCGCCGCGCAGGTGCAGCGTGAACGGCACCATGCAGCCTTCGCGGTGCAGCACGTCGAACTCCTCGCGCCAGACCTTGAACACGCGCGCATGGGTGTGGCGCGCCGAGAAGGAGAGTGAATCATCAAGCGCGTGCACCGTCGGCAGCTCCGCGATGCGCGTGGAGGCGGTCGGCGCGAACAGGTAGGGATGGTCGTCGTCCTGGAACGAGGAGTCGTAGGTGTAGCCGAGCTCCGCGAGCAGCCGCAAGGACTGCGGGCCGAGCTCGCCGCCGGGCGCGCGGAAGCCGGCCGGCGCGCTGCCGGTGATCGCGGCCAGTGCGTCGCGGGCCTTCGCCAGCACGTCGCGCTCGCCCTCGCCGAGCGTGGGCAGCGGCGCGAGGTCGGCGCCGCGCGAGGCGATCTCGTGCCCCGCATCGCGCAGCATGCGGATGGCGTCGGCGTGCCGCGTGGCATCGGCCGTGGTGACGAACACCGTGGCCGGTATGCCGCGGCGCGCGAGCATCGCCGCGAGGCGCGGCAGGCCGGCGCGCACGCCGTAGCGGCCGTAGGAGAAGCGTCCGTACAGGCGGTCCTCGGTGGTCGACTTGAGGTCGAGCACCTCGGCGTCGAAATTGACCGAGACGAACACGGTGCAGGGCTTCATACGGTGCGCACCTCCTCGAGATGCTGCGGATGCTCCAGGCACCAGCGCGCGAACTGCGTGGACGAGAAGAACTTCACGCCGGGGTGCGTCTTCATGTGGGCGATCGCCTGCTCGAACACCCAGGTGCGCGCGGGCGTGCCCGAGCCCCACCCGGAGCGCGGGTGCACGGTGAGGACCATGAAGCGGTCGCCGGCGTAGATGGCGTCGAACTCCGACTTCCACTGCGCGAGGACCTCGGAGGGCGGCGTGTAGCTGAACTTGTAGAACGGGAAGTCATCGAGGCTGTAGGTGTTGTTCGGCAGCTCGACGATGATGTCGTCCTTCGCGTCGCCGAAGCGCAGCCGGTAGGGCAGGTCGTAGTCCTTGTCGCTGGAGTCGTAGATGTACCCCAGCGACTTCAGCACGTGCATCGTGGTGCCCGTCTTGCGGCCGGAGGGTGAGCGCCAGCCCTGCACCGGCTTGCCGAGGAGCTGGCGCAGGATGTCGTCGGTCTTCCTGAGGAGCCCGGTTTCCTCGTCCTTGCCGAGGTCCCAGGCTTCATGCAGGTAGCCGTGCGCCGCGACCTCGAAGCCGGCGGCGTCGATCTCGCGCACCAGCGCCGGATGGCATTCGGCGTCGTAGCCCGGCACGAAGAAGGTGCACGGCACGCCCTGGCGCGCGAGCATCTCCATGTGCCGCGGGATGCCCCGGCGCGCGGAGTAGCGGCCCCAGGAGTGCACGCCCATGGGCGAGATGCCGCGTCCGACCTCGTGGCTGGGGCCGTCGAAATCGACGCCCAGCAGCACTACGCAGCGGATGTCGTCGGGGAGAGTCGTTCGCATTGGTCGAGGAGGAGGTTGAAGGTTGCCATGGAAAGCGCCCGCCGCCCGTCCTCGATGTCGTGCACGAGGCCGATCAGCAGGTCGAGGGCGGGCGTGGCGACGCCGGATTCCTTCGCCAGCGCGGCGACGGTGCCCATCAGCGGATCGACCTCGGTGCGGCGCTTGCGCACCGCGAGGTCGCGCCAGAAGCCGGAGTGGGTCTTGCCGGTGTCGCGGCGGCGCTCGGCAAGCACGTCGAGGCAGGTGCGCGCGGCCGCGGAGGAGCCGCCTTCCATGAACGCCGCCGGATCGAAGCAGGGGATGGCGACAGGCGTGATGCCGCGCGCGCGCGCCACGTCGAGCACCTCGCGGCCGAGCCGCTCGAAGGCCGCCTGTCGGGCCGGGTCGCCGAAGTTGCCGGCCATGCCGTCGTTGTTGAGCGAACTCGCGAACAGCATGGAGGCGTACGAGAGCTTGCTCCAGAGCACGCCCCAGATGTTGTCCGTGAGAACCGCATCCGGCTCGAACGCCTGCAGCAGGCGGTGCATCTCGACCGTGCGCGGCCGCGTCGCGCCGTCGATCTCGCCGACATAGACCTCCCCGCGCCCGCCGTAGAGGATGCGCCCCGGGCCGAGCCAGTCGGCGCCGAAGTTGACGAAGCAGCCCATGGTGCGCGCGGGCCCGGCGAGTTGCGCGATCACGGTTTCGTTGAGGCCGTTCTGCGCGGAGAGGATGAAACCGTTTGGCGACAGGTGGGGCAGCAGGCCCTTCACCGCGTCCGCCGTGGCCTGCGCCTTCACCGCCAGCACGACGCGCGAGTAAGTTCCCTGCAGTTCCGCGGGAGTCGCGGCGGGAACCTTCTGCGTGAAGTTGTCTATCTTGCCTTCGATGGCGAGGCCGGCGCCGCGGCAGGCCTCGACGTGCTCCTGCACGACGTCGACGAGCAGCACCGGGATGCCCGCGCGCGCCCAGTATGCGGCGATGGTGCCGCCGATCGCGCCACCGCCCCAGACCACCAGCGGGTCGGCGGAGGAGACGGCTGGCAGGGTCGGAGCCACGCTCACTGCTCCAGCTTGATCTTCGCGTCGCGGATCACCTTCGACCAGCGCGAGCGCTGCGCGGCGAGGTACGCGGCGAATTCCTGCGGCGTCTGCGAGGCGAGCTCGAAGCCGCGCTGCTGCATCGCCGCGGCCAGCTCCGGCTGCTGGTAGGCCTTCGCCACCGCCCCGGCGAGCTTGCCGGCGATCACGGGCGAGGTGCCCGCGGGCAGGAACAGCGCCGACCAGCCGCTCGCCTCGAAGCCCGGGAAGCCCGACTCGGCGATCGTCGGCACGTCGGGTAACGCGGGCGAGCGCTTTTCGCCGGTCACCGCGAGCGGGCGCAGCTTGCCGCCGGCGATCAGCGTGCTTTGCGCCACCACCGCGGTGACGAGGAAGTCGAGGCGCCCGCCCATCAGGTCGGTGATCGAGGCGGGCACGCCGTTGTAGGTGACGCCAGTGGCGGGGATGCCACCCTCGAACTTGAGCTGCTCGAAGGACAGGTGCGCGGAATCGCCCACGGCGGGTATGCCGTAGTTGAGCTTGTCCGGGTTCTGCTTGGCGAAGCGGATCAGGTCGGCGAGCGACTTGTGGGGCGAGCCGGGCGCCACCGACAGCACGTTGTTGGTCTTGTTGAGCACGGTGACCGGCAGGAAGTCCTTCACCGGGTCGTAGGGCAGGCTGGCGTAGAGGTACTGGTTCACCGCGTTGATGCCGATGGTGCCCACCAGCACGGTGTAGCCGTCGGCGGGGGATTTCGCCGCCGCCTGCGCGCCGATCCCGCCCTGCGCACCGGCGCGGTTCTCGATGACGATGCGCTGGCCGAGGATCGGCTCCAGGCCGGTCGCCAGCATCCGCGTGAGGATGTCGGTGCCGCCGCCGGGCGCAAAGGGCACGATGAACCTCACCGGCTTGGTCGGCCAGGCCTCGGGCGCTTCCGGCTTCGGCTGCGACCACGCGGAAGCCGCGGCGAGCGAAATCACCGCGGCGACGCACAGGCGGGAGAGGGAGGTTTTCATCGGCGGATTCTATCCACCCCCGCCTGCCTCCAAGGGGCGTTCTGCGAAACGCACAACACCGGGCTGGTACGGTACGCTAGCCTCGAATCGAGCATTCACCGTGGGAGGAACAGTCATGGGTTTCGACAAGGCAATCCGCGCGGCGCTGGCCGCGGTGGTTTCTCTGGCATTCGCGCAAGGCGTGTCGGCGCAGGCGTTTCCGAACAAGCCGGTGCGCATCATCGTGCCCTTCGCCGCGGGCGGCGCGAACGACCTCAACGGCCGCTCGCTGCAGATCCCGCTCGGCAAGGCGCTCGGCGGCAACGTGATCGTCGAGAACATGCCGGGCGCGTCGACCAAGATCGCGGTCGATTACCTGCTGAAGTCCGCGCCCGACGGGCATACGCTGCTGCTCGCCGGGCACGGCGCGCTGATGGGCTACTACTACTCGGGCCTCTTCGACACCAAGTTCTGGGAGAACATGGTGATCCTCGGCCAGACCGGCCGCATGCCGTGGGTGGCGATCGAGGCCAGGGCCGACGCGCCGTACAAGAGCTGGGCGGAACTCGTCGAGTACGCGAAGAAGAACCCCGGCAAGCTGTCAGCCGGCGGTCCGGCGCCCGGCGGCATGATGAACCTGACGGTGATCGAGACGGCGAAGAACTCCGGCATCGACGTCACCTACATCCCGTTCAAGGGCGGCGGCCCCAGCGGGCAGGCGCTGCTTGGTGGACACATCGCGTATCGCGTGGCGCAGGGCTCCGAGGTGTACCCGAACGTGCGCGCCGGCAAGACGCGCGCGCTCGCCGTCGGTTTCCCCACCCGCATGCCCGAGATGCCCGACGTGCCGACCTTCAAGGAACTCGGCATCATGTTCGACGTCCCGGTGTTCGGCTTCGACCTCTGGGCGGTCGGCGGCACGCCGCCCGCGATCACCAGCCAGATCACCAGGGCGCTGGAAGCCGCGGTGAAGGATCCGGGGTACGTCACGGCGTCGAAGAACCTGGTCTACGACCCGGTGTTCACCGGACCGGCTGCGCTGCAAGAGAGCATCCGCTACATGGACACCGTCGTCGGCCCGAAGATGGCCGCCGCGTTCCCGCCCGACCCCGCGGCGAAGAAGTAAGGCCATGTCCAAGGCGGAGGTGGTCGCGGCGATGTCCGCGCAGAACGTGCGCGCGAACATCGAGAAGATCGTGCGCGAGATCCCGCACCGCGCGGCAGGCTCGGTGAACGGCAGGCGCATGGCGGAGTACAGCCGCGACGCGATGAAGGCGGCCGGCGTGGAGCAGGTCGAGATCCACGAGCTGCCGGCGGTGGTCAGCTTCCCCGAGCACGCCGAGTTCCGCGTCGAGTCGCCGGTGGAGATCGCGCTGCAGGCGAACACCCTGGGACACAGCCTCGAGACCATGCCCGAGGGCATGAGCGGCGAGCTGGTCTACGTCGGCGCCGGCGCGGAGAAGGACTTCGAGGGCAAGGACGTGCGCGGCAAGATCATCCTCACCGAACTGTCGTACTCGCCGGCGCGCCACGAGAAGCAGCGCATCGCGGGCAGGCTCGGCGCCATCGGTGCGGTGATGATGAACTGGGGCGGGCCCGAGAACACGGCGGTGCCCTTCGGTTCGGTGAAGCCCGTGTGGGGCAACCCGACGCCCGACAACGTGAAGACCGAGATGGCGGTGATGCCGTGCGTGGGCATCGCGCGCGTCGCCGGCCTGAAACTGAAGGAGATGTGCGAAAAGGGGCCCGTGCGGGTCTGGTTCCGCACCCACGTCACCAACGGCTGGCGCCCGGTGCAGATCACCATCGCCGAAATGCCCGCGGGAAAGGCGCTGGAGCCCGACGATTTCGTCATGGTGGGCGGGCACCAGGATTCCTGGCCGGGCGAAGCCGCGACCGACAACGCGGCGGGCAATTCCTGCATGTTCGAGATCGCGCGCGTGTTCAAGCAGCATCAGTCGAAACTGCGGCGTGGCCTGCTGTTCGGGTTCTGGACCGCGCACGAGACCGGCACCATGGCGGGCTCGGCCTGGTTCGCCGACCGCCATTGGGACAAGCTGCGCGACCACGCCTGCGCCTACCTGCAGATCGACCAGCCCTTCTGCCTGGGCACGACGGTGTGGCACACGACCTCGAACGCCGAGCTCAAGGCCTTCCACCAGAAGGAGGAGAAGGCGCTGCTGCCAGGACGCGAGATCACCTGGAAGCGCGTCGCCAAGAGCGGCGATGCCTCCTTCATCGGCATCGGCATCCCGATGTTCCAGGGCGAGGGCGCGTTCACCGACGCGGAACTCAAGGCCAGCGCGCTGGCGACGCGCGGCTGGTGGCACCACTCCATCGAGTGCACGACGGACAAGCTCGACTGGGACTACCTGCCGGCGCACCTCCGCGTATACGCGGCGTACCTGTGGGAGCTGTGCACGGCGCCGGTGCTGCCCTTCACGTATGCGCCGGTGGCGGAGCAGATCGTGAAGCGCCTGCAGGAACTCGAAAAGCCCGGCGCGGCGCTGGGCCTCGCCGGCGTACTCGCGCGCGCGCGTGAGTTCGAGAGCGCAGCGCAGCAGCTGGACAAGGCCGCCGCCGAGACCGCCGCGGCCTTCGCCGCGGGCAAGGGCAACGAGGGCGATGCGCGGCGCCTGAACCGCGCGATGAAGCGCATCAGCCGGCTGCTGGTGCCGCTGATGAGTTCGGCGATCGGCAAGTACGGCCACGATCCCTACGGCTACACGCCGCAGGGCACCATGATCCCCGGCCTCTACGACGTGCCGCAGGTGGCGAAGCTGGAGGAGGACGAGGCGCGCTGGATGCTGGAGACCAGGGTGGTGCGCGACCGCAACAAGGTGTCGGACGCGATCGCGGAATCCATCGCCATTATTTCCGACGCGCTGGCGCGTCCCCAGTAGAGCGCACTGGGCCCAGGGGCTTGAGCCGCACGCCTTCGCGCAGGCGCTTGTACGGATACAGCGTGGGATCAGCGAGGTAATACCCCGGCGCCAGCACCACGATCACCTCTTCCGCGATGGGCTGGAATTCGGCGCGGTAGTGGCAGGTGGACTTCAGGGCGAGGATCTTCTGTGCCTTCGGCTCGATGCCGAGGTGCCGGAACGGCGCCTGATCGAGGGCCTGCATGCGCTTCGACGTCACCGCGACGGACACGCCGCCGACCGTCAGCAGCGCCATCGGCCCGAGGTCGATGCTGCGTCCGCCGGACACCGCGCCGTCGGTCTTCATCTTCCCGTCACCCAGCCGCGTGACGTGGAAATCCGCTTCGAAAGGCGTTACGCCCGCCGGGCCGGAGCGCCCACCGAGGGCGATCCGGAGCGTCGCGCCTTCGCCCGCCGCATGCGCGGTTTTCGCCGCCTCGGCGTCGCAGAGGTAGCCGAGCACCGCACCCTGCGCATCCGCGGCGACCAGCGCCTTCAAGAGGCCGGTGGCATCGGCGGTGCCGCCGCAGCCGGGGTTGTCCTGCGTGTCGGCGATCACCACGGGCTTCTTCGCGGTGCGCGCGATGGCGATGGCGCGCGCCACGCCTTCCTCCGGGGAGACCATCTCCTCGGCGAAATTCGCCTCGTCGCGCTCGATCGCCGCGAGCATGGCGTCGGCGGCGCGGTCGGCGGCCGCCTGCGTCCACGCGTGGGCGATCACCGAGGGACCGCACCAGTGCAGGTCGGCGGGCGGGAAGCCGGCGAGGTAGGAGAGGTTCAGCACGTCGCCATCGACGACGCGCGTCATCTCGACGATGCGCCTGGACGGATCGACGAGCGTGCATTGTCCGTTCAGGGGGATCAGGAACGGCGCCTTGCGCAGCGCGCGCCCGGCGGGACGGCCGCGCTCGAGGAGTTGCGCCATCGCCTTGGCGGCGTACTGCCCGGTCTCGACGCGGTCGACGTGGGGGTAGGTGCGATAGGCGACCAGCGCATCCGAATGCTCGACCATCTGCGGCGTAACGTTGGCGTGGTAGTCGAGGCTGATGGCGATCGGCACGCCGGGCCCGACGGCGGCACGCACGCGGCGCAGCAGCTCGCCCTCGCCATCCTCGAAGTCCTCGGTGACCATGGCGCCGTGCAGGTCCAGGTACACGGCGTCGACCGGCATCGCCTCGGACAACCTCCCGACCAAGCTGGAGACGATGCGTTCGAAGGCATCGCGCGTCACCATGCCGCCGGCGCCGCCGCTGGTCCACAGCAACGGCACGAGGTCGTGCTTCGGCGCCATGTCCTGCATGAAGCCCCAGATCGCGAAGGTGGTGCCGGTGAGCCACTTCGGCACGTCGGCGCCATAGCACAGCGGCGGGCGGTCGCGGTGCGACGCGAAATAGGCGAAGTCGGTCGTCGAGTCGACGAAGCAGTTGGTCTCGTGGTGGAAGCCGCCGATCGCGATGCGTGCCATGGTGCGGGCCATGATAGCCCATGGCGGGCGAGGGGTTGCGCGATTAGGTGCATATGCACTAATCTCGTTCGATGGGCGAACCGAAGGCCGCGCCGGTCAGGGGCTGCACCGCGAACAAGTTGCGGCGGTTGACGCGCCGCGTCACGCAGCACTATGACCATGTGCTGGCGGCGGCCGGGCTGCGGGTGACGCAGTTTTCGCTGCTGCAGCAGCTCGCGAATGCCGGCCCGCTGCCGATGAGCGCCCTCGCGGCGCACCTCGAGATGGACCGCACGACGTTGACCCGCAACCTCGGGCCGCTGGTGGCGTCGGGTTGGGTGGCCTTGTCGCCGGGAGAAGATGCGCGCGTGCGCGAGGTTTCCATCGCGCCGAAGGGCGTGGCGGTGCTGGAGCGCGCCCGCGTGCTGTGGCGCGCGGCGCAGGATGGCATCAATCGCAGGCTGGGCGCCGGGCAGGTCGCGGCGCTGCATGCGTTGCTCGACGATTCGCTTGCGCGGCTGCGCGAGGACATGGAAGAAGGGGAACCGGCATGACCAATCGCAACGCCTACATCGCCGTAATGCTGTCGGCGGCCGGCATCTTCGCCCTCACCATGGGCATCCGCCAGTCGCAGGCGCTGTTCATCAGCCCGATCAACAGTTCGACCGGGCTGGGCATCGGCGAGATCAGCTTCGCCTTCGCCGTGGCGCAACTGATGTGGGGCGTGACGCAGCCGTTCGCGGGCGCCGCGGCCGATCGCTACGGCGCGGGACGCGTGCTCGCGGCCGGCCTGCTGCTGGTGGGGCTCGGCACCGCGCTGACGCCGTTCGCGACGACCACCTGGGGGCTGGTGTTCTGCATCGGCATCCTCGGCGCGGCCGGCGCGGGCGCGGCCGGGCCCGGCGTGCTGATGGCGGCGACGACGCGCCTGGTGCCGCCCGAGAAGCGCGGCATCGCCTCGGGTGTCGTCGGCGCCGGCGGCTCGTTCGGCCAGTTCGCCATCGTGCCGCTGGCGCAGGGCGTGTCCAGCGCCTTCGGCTGGGTGAACGCGCTGTTGACGCTCGGCGCGATTTCGCTCGCCGGCCTGTTCGGCGCAGTGACGCTGAAGGGCAAGGCGGCGGCGCATGCGGCGGGCGGGCCGACGATGCGCGCGTCCATCGCGGAGGCCTTCCGCGACCGCAGCTACCTGCTGCTTTGCGCGGGCTTCTTCACCTGCGGCTTCCACGTCGCCTTCATCGCCACGCACCTGCCGGGCGTGGTCGCGCAATGTGGGTTGCCGCCCGCGGTGGGCGCATGGTCGCTCGCGGTGATCGGCCTGTTCAACATCGTCGGCAGCCTGTCTGTGGGCTGGGCGGTGAACCGCTGGCGCATGCGGTCGCTGCTCTCGCTGATCTACGCCGCGCGCGCCGTGGCGGTGATGCTGTTCCTGATGGCGCCGAAGACCGAGCTCACGTTCGTGCTGTTCGCCGCCGCGATCGGCGTGACGTACCTCTCGACGGTGCCGCCGACGGCGGGGCTGGTGGGCAAGCTGTTCGGCCCGCGCTACATGGCGACGCTGTTCGGCATCGTCATGCTGTCGCACCAGGTCGGCGGCTTCCTCGGCGCGTGGCTCGGTGGCAAGGCCTTCGACGCCTTCGCGAGCTACGACTGGATGTGGTACGCGGACATCGCGCTGGCGCTGTTCGCCGCGGCGATCCACCTGCCGATCCGCGAGGCCGCGGTGCAGCGCCCGGCGGCCGCGGCGGCCTGAGCCGTCAGCCCGCGGACTTGCGCGGCAGCAGAAGCCGCGCGCTGTCTGCGGGCGAGATGCCCTTCTGCTCGCTGAGGAACTGCGCGAAGAACTCCTTCGCTTCCGCCGTGCCGTGCACGGCATAGGTGAGGGCGCTGCACTTCGGGCATTTGCCGACGCAGGCGACGTCCAGCCCCGGGATGCGGCGGGTGTCGTAGCGCTCGATCGCGGTGATCGTCGTGCCGCAGTCGTTGCAGGCGAGCGACTTGATCGAGTCACGCTCGACTGCCTGCTCGACGCGCTTGCCGCGGTCGCCGCGGCGCTTGGCTTCACCCATGCCGCGATTGTATCGGAGGGCCGCGACCCGTTCCGCAAGCGCGAATTGCCGTACGATCGCGCATCATTGTTGCAAGCGCACGGGGGTCGGATGGGCAGCGCATTGTTCTCGCCACTGCTGTTGCGCGGACTGGAACTCGAGAACCGGGTCGTGGTCGCGCCGATGTGCCAGTACGCCGTCCGGGACGGCTGCATGGACGACTGGCACCTGATGCACCTCGGGCAGTACGCCGTCTCCGGCGCCGGCCTCGTGATGACCGAGATGACCGATGTCGAGTCCGAGGGGCGGATCGGCCCGTACTGCGTCGGCCTCTATTCGGATGCCTGCGAAGCCGCGATGCGGCGTGTGGTGGATTTTTGCCGCCGGCATGGCCGCGCGCGGCTCGGCGTGCAGCTGTCGCATGCCGGGCGCAAGAGCTCGGTGCTGCCGCCCTGGGAAGGACGGCGCTCGCTGCTGCCCGGGGAGGGCGGATGGCAGCCGAAGGCGCCGTCGGCGGTGCGCGCCTTCGGCGACGGCCTCGCGCCGCTCGAACTCACGCCGGCGGGCATTGCCGACCTGATCGGCAGGTTCGTCGAGGCGGTGGTGCGTGCCGCCCGCATCGGCTTCGACGTCGTCGAGCTGCACGGCGCGCACGGCTCTCTCGTGCACCAGTTCCTTTCGCCCGTCACCAACCGCC